>Ga0210406_10000591_pt1 | contig 48969 bp, 51 predicted proteins | sample IncBWC30MmetaG_FD_155454 | JGI IMG/M metagenome (GOLD analysis project Ga0210406, IMG submission 155454) | Forest soil microbial communities from Barre Woods Harvard Forest LTER site, Petersham, Massachusetts, United States - Inc-BW-C-30-M | ecosystem: Environmental > Terrestrial > Soil >...
CTGCTAACTTCAACTCCATCGTGTACTCAGCCTGCTTCCCATCTTCCCGCGACATGCGTTCTCCTCTCGAGAACTGTACCCATTTTTCATGTCTCAGTTTTGGGGTCCACTCCACCCGTCTGTCCCGAGTTTTTCCAAAGGGATGGTAGGAAATGTGAAGGTCCTTGGGCGCGGCCCCGAAAGGTACGACCTTTGCATGATTTCGTGTTGAGCGAAAGGAATGTGCTGCCGTGCTTTACCGTGACCGCACTATAAGGTCGATCGGCGATTTGCTGAAAGCGCTGAAGCAACAGGCGGCGACGAAAGAGCTTATTTGGTTTCGAGGTATTGAATGAACTCGGGTTGGACCGGCAAGGTGCTCTTGAACTGAAACTGAAGGCGGCTTTGCATCAGAAGATTCTGGAACTGGTAAAGCGCCGCAGGTTCAAGGCTCGCGACTTGGAACGAATCCTACAGATACAGCAGCCGCGGGTTAGCGAATTGATGCGCGGGAAGCTTTCTACGTTGAGCGTGGCGCGGTTGCTCCTGTATGCCGATCGGCTGGGGGCTGAGGCTCAGGTGAAGCTTAAGGAGATTCACGCCCACGCGGCGGCTTGAAACCCATCGCCCTCAGGGGCTAAAGCCCGGTTTCTTATCCGGATCTCATCGGCACGACTGAAGTCGTGCCCTTCCCGACCGTTGCACGAGCGAGGACGCTCGCGCCTGCATTGATTCGTGGGCTGGTCGAGATTCTCGCCTCCCACCTTTCCGTAAAGAGCGCGGAAAGATGGGGCACCCCGGCGGTGGTTGGCGTGCGGACCCGACTATCGAACTCCATGTGGAGTCTACAATGTATCTACGTTCGTGTATACTTTGTATATTACCAAGGAGCGGTTCATGGCTGAGGCTCAGATTGTGAAGTGGGGAAATAGTTTGGCGGTGCGGATTCCTAAGCCGGTGGCTGAGGCTGCGGGGGTGCGGGAGGGGGATGCGATCGTGATTGAGGCCGATGACGGGCACATCCGGGTTCGACGAAAACTGCGGGTTCCGTCCTTGAAGGAGTTGGTTGGGCAGATCACTCCGGAGAACCGTTATGAGGAGATTGCGAGCGGGCGGGCGCGGGGGAAGGAATCGGTTGAATGGTGACGCGCTATGTTCCTGGGGCTGGAGACATTGTTTGGATCGACTTTGATCCGCAAGTTGGGCGGGAGCAAGCTAAGCGGCGTCCGGCGCTGGTGGTTACCGAGCGGAGTTATAACCGGGCTAGCGGGTTGGTGATTGTTTGCCCTCTTACCAGCCGGAGGAAGCCCTATCCATTTGCTCTGGCGGCCGTTGTGGATAAGGTTGAAGGAGCGGTGCTGGTGGATCATCTGAAAAGCATGGACTGGGTGGCACGCAAGGCGGCATTTCATTCGAAGGCTGATCCGGCGTTGTTGGCTAAGGTTCGGGCATATCTTGGGGTGTTGCTGGGAGTGCACTAGAGTATCGCCGGCTTGGGCAGGCGGGCGAGGGCGCCCGCACCACATTGATAGTTTGTTTGGATGTGATATAATAAAGTTCGGGTTTATAACTTAGCGGGAATTCTGGGTGCGGCTTCGGCCGGACCCCTTTTTTGTTGCTGGGGAAATGGGGTGCGTATGGAGTTAGAGGGTGCGATTTGGGTGGCGGAGATCTGGGCGGCGGCAGACACTCGCAAAAAACTGGGCGAGCAGGCGGAGGCGGTTTTCCTTAGCAAGGCGACGGGCATGGGGTTAAGCGTGGCGAAGCCCTGGGGAGACAGCGAGCGCTATGACTTGATTGTGGGTTCGGGGCGGCGATTGTGGCGGGTGCAGGTGAAGTCTACGCGGTATGTGGGGGAGCGGCGGTTCTCGATCACGGCGCGGGGTTGCACGGCGGCTTATACGGAAGATGAGATCGATTTCCTGGCGGTTTACATTGTGCCTTTGGATCTGTGGTATCTGATTCCGGTGAAGGCTTTCACGCCGCGCAAATGTTTACGGTTTTATCCCGAGGACAAAAGCTCGCGGGGGCGTTACGAGAAGTATCGGGAGGCGTGGTGGCGGATCGGGAGCACGGAAGCACGGGCGGGGCGCGGCCTGTAAGCGCCGCATTTGCAACATGGCGAAGAAAAGACCACGGGGCGTGGTTTCAGGCGTATGCTGGGATTATGGCTTATCTTTCGGAACACCTATCCAGCTTGCGTCTTGAGATCACGGTCCTGCGAAATATGAATGTTCGGTATTCGCAGCAGAGCGAGCATAGTCCGGTGGAACGAACCGCTGCGATCGTGCGGGAAAGCCGGTTGGTGCAGATCAAGCATGAACTGTCGAAGATGCGCAACCGTCCTGACGATAGCGCGGTGTGGTGGGGGAAATCTGACAAGCCAGTGCGGGTGGCTTAGTCGAGCGTCGAAGGGCCGGCGAGTTTGGCCTTTGGAGTTCGACGTGATTTTCTGTTAATGGGCGGTTTTCAATCTAATTGTCGTCTTTGATTCTCCGGGCGGATTTCCCGCCGATATCTTCACCAACAAAATTAATGGGACATCTGGCAGCCATGGGTTGGGCCTGGGCTGCTGGATATCTTGCCTGTTGCTTGTGTGTACCCATGTACCATGGTAGTATTCTGCAATGCCACGCGATACACCATCAGTTTCATTTGTTGACGTCGAGCGGGTACAGACCGGGGTCCGGCTCGAAAAACGGATGTTGAAAGTGTTGAAGGCGATCGCCGAACTGAAAGACACGTCTCTGGGCGATCTGCTGGAAGGCGTTGTGTTGCACGCCTTCGAGGGCAAAGCTCCGTTTTCTCCAGAGACGCTCAAGGAGATTGAACAGTTCAAGAAGATTTACGGGATGACGTTAAAAGCATCCGATAGTCATCAACTAAAGGAGCGGCGGCGATGAAGACAGTAATCCTGATCGGGCTTGCAGTGGGTGCACTGGCCGCGCTGGCATTGCTCTATCATCACCGTCGCGCGGCTGCCAGAGGGCCAGTCGTGCATGTCCGTAACGAGTTCGAGTTTACCGTACATGCTCCTTATGCGGAGGTGGCGCCTTTGTTCGGAGCGGAGAAGGAACGAGCATGGGCGGGACGTGATTGGGATCCGCACTTCCTCTATCCGCAACCGGCGCAGGATATTCCGGGAGCGGTGTTCACGATTCGCCACGGCCACCATCATGCTTATTGGGTGAACACATCAGCGGACATAAATGGCCGCCACTTTCAATATGTTTATGTCATTCCGGAAGCGATGGCGGTGCTCATCGATGTTCGCTTTGCGGAGCCTGATGCGGCGGATACCAAGGTGAACGTGGCCTATGAGCGTACGGCTCTGAGTCCTGAGGCCAACGAGCACGTGAAGGAATTGGGCAAAGCGGACCGGGAGAGCGGAGAAGAATGGGGCACCGCGATTAACGATTACCTAGCGAAACAGAAGGCTGGGGCGCGCTGAGGACTTGGAGGGGTGCGAGTCAGACGAAGCTTTGTCGGAGCCTCGGCGGCTCGGCCGCCTCAAGCCCGAACAGCGAGCATTGAGGCGGCGAGCTGCGGAGATGCTTATTTGTAGGTGGCTTTGAAACCGACGCCGCCGAACGTACCGGACCCGTAACGTCCTACGAGTTCAGCCTTGTCATTGATACCGTCGGCGCGAGTAACACCGCCTGGATCCACGACATCGTAGTATTTGCCCTTGTGAAGCAGCCAGCCCATCTCGGTACCCGCAGAATTATAGTAGGTGCCGTCGATGTCGCCGTTATTGGCGGGGGCGTGAACGATGGTGCCGAGTCCACCTTTTGCCTTCGGGTTGTTGATATTCTTAAAGGTCTTTCCGGTCACCAGGAAAGAATCGAAATTGCCAGCTGAGTTGGTGCCGTATACGGTAACCTGTCCGGCATTGTTGACGCCCCAGGCTACGGTGTTGGTTTCGCCCTTCGGGTCAAGGCTGGTGTACTTCTTACCCACCAAAGAAAAGCCGTGAGTGATGTTGGTGGAGTCTAAGTACAGGCCTACAACTTCTCCCTTGTCATTGATTCCGGTGGCCTGGGTTCCATTCGACTTGGGGAAATTGACTGTGGTGAATTTTCCTTTGGAGTAGGTGAAGGCGATGTCGAGACCGGTCTTGGCACTGGTGCACCAGCCGGCGGCCACGCCCGCACTATTAACGCCGTAGAACGAGATCCCACCGGTGCCAGAAATCGCTGAACAAGCCTTATTGTCAATGCTGGTCAGCTTCGTCCCGGCCAGAAGCATACCGTGCTGGACGCTCTTGGAGTCAACGTAGTCGCCTGCGATGACGCCAGCGTTGTTGAGCCCGTAAGTGTCGGTCTCGATCGCCGTCTTGTTGGCGTGAACGTCGGAATAAGTGAAGGTTAATGGTGGGGCTGCCGCGATACCAACGGCAACAAATGTGAGAACTAGCAATACACCAAGGATGGACCGTTTCACTGTTTCTCCTCCTAGAGAAAAATGGTTTGTGACTTCTCCTGCTGCCGGCGCGAACCAGTGCAGCAATAAATAGAGCCTTCTCGACCACATTTGCACACAGCCAGAAGCCTGCGCAAAAACGGTGGCTTCGCTCGACGGTGGCGGAAAGTCGCGAAGCGTTCGAGGCCGCTAATTATCATCCGGGTTGCGGCTGCGGTCAAGATGAAAGGTTTTGCACTCTAATGCGAGGACTTTGCGGGGTCGAAGACCGGCGGGCGGTTAGTGCTTGTTCGCCCGGACACGCAAATCCTGTCCGGTCATCTCTTTGGGTTGGTCGATACCGAGCAGGCCTAGAATCGTTGGGGAAATGTCGCGCAGCGAGCCTCCGGGGCGGAGGGTGACCGGCTGGCTGTTTTCGGAGATGACGATAAAGGGGACGGGATTGGTGGTGTGCGCGGTGTGGGGGCCGCCGGTTGCGGGATCGACCATCATTTCGGCGTTGCCGTGGTCGGCGGTGATGAGCATGGCTCCGCCTTTGGCGCGGACCGCCGGCTCGATGCGTCCGAGGCAGGCGTCCACGGTTTCTACAGCTTTCACCGTAGGCTCGATCTTGCCGGAGTGGCCCACCATATCGGCGTTGGCGAAATTAACGATAATTACGTCGAAGGTTCCGTCTTCCACCGCGTTCACGACCGCGTCGGCAATGCCGGCGGCGCTCATCTCTGGTTTTAAATCGTAGGTGGCCACTTTCGGCGAGGGCACCAGGAGGCGGTCCTCACCCGGAAATGGCTGTTCGACTCCTCCGTTGAAGAAGTAGGTTACGTGGGCATATTTTTCGGTCTCGGCCACACGCAGATTCCGGAGATTCATCTGGCCCATCACATTGGCGAGGATGTTGTTCATCGATTCCGGTGGAATCACGACCGGCAGCGCGAACTGTTTATCGTAGCGGGTCATACAGACGTAGTGCAGATTGTTGGGAACGCGGTCGCGGGGAATCGTGGCATCGAGGTCGTCGGCGGCGGGGAGATCGCGTCCGGCTTTTTCGTTGAGACCGCTGTTGCGCGTGAGGGCGCGCGTAATCTGGCGGACGCGGTCGGCGCGGAAGTTGAAACAGATGCAGGAGTCCTCGTCGCGAATGGTGGCGAGGGGTTCGCCTTTGTTGTCGACGCAGACGAAGGGGACGATGAATTCGTCGGTGATGCCTTTGTTGTAAGACTCTTTCACGCCCTGCACCGGGTCGACATACTTCGCTGCTTCACCGTTGCCGTGGCCCATGGCATTGAAAGCTTTGGCAATTCGCTCCCAGCGCCGGTCGCGGTCCATGGCGTAGTATCGACCGCTAACCGTCGCGATCGTGCCGGTATTGTATTCGCGCATCTTCTGCTGGAGTTGTTCGAGATAACCCGCTCCGTTGGTAGGCAACGTGTCGCGGCCGTCCATGAAGGCATGGATGAAGGTGCGGTCTACACCATTCTGTTTGGCCATGCGGAGGAGCGCATAGAGATGGGTCTGGTAGGAGTGTACGCCGCCATCGGAGAGCAAGCCGAACAGGTGCAAGCGGCGGCCTCCGGAGCGGGCGTTTTTCATGGCGGCGAGCAGAACCGGGTGGGAGAAGAACTCTCCGTTCTGGATCATGAGCTCGATGCGGGTGCTGTCCATGTGCACGATGCGGCCGGCGCCTATGTTGAGGTGGCCGACTTCACTGTTGCCCATTTGACCGTCGGGCAAGCCGACGAAGGGCCCGCTGGTTTGAATTAATGTGTTGGGAAACTCGCGCAATAGGCGGTCGTAAGTGGGCTTGCGGGCGAGCGCGATGGCGTTGGCTTTGGTTTCGGCACGGTAGCCCCAGCCGTCGAGGATGATTAGGACGAGAGGTTTGGGACGCATTTAGCTGCTAGCTCCTGGCTTCTAGCTCACGCGAAAACCCGCCACGGACTTACGCGGATGAACACAGATTTGAATATTGCTAGTTCTTTCGCTCGCTGGGGACCGGCACTGCTGGCGCGCTTTTCGGTTTTTCCTGATCTTCTTTCACGATTTGCTCTGCCTGTTTCGTCATGTCATCCATTTGCTTTTGCATGAGCTTGTAGGAAGCTTGCATCGACTCGGAGGTCAGGGCGGGCATCTCCCGCATCATTTTTTGGCCGGTGGGGGTCGCGTAGAAGGTGCTCATGGCCTCGATGTCGGTCTTGGAGAAATGCCTCTGGTAGATCGGGATCATGTCGTCGAGCATGGCGTCCATGGGCATGTTCTTCATGGTGTCTGCGATCATGCGATTGGCGCGGGCAATTTTATCAGCCGAAGTTTGCGGGTAACGCTTTTTCAGAGTCTCGTCGATCATGGCGCTCTGTTGTTTCATCATAGCGTCCATCACCTGGCGCATTTGCTGGTGAATTTGCATGACCTCGAAGAGTTTCTGAATGTCTTCTTTCGTGGCAGGAGTGTCGCCGGGTGAGGGTGTGGGTTGTTGCGGGTTGGCTGCTGAGGCCACGAGAAGAACAATTGCAAGCAAAGCAGACTGATGTTTCATAAGACACCTCTTCAAAAAACAGCTACCAGATTACTTCGACAGGATAACGCTCAAAGTGCGGATCGGCAGTGACCAGCGGAAGTTTTTCTTGGATACTCTGCGCGATCAGTACGCGGTCGAACGGATCGCGGTGATGAAGTTCCAAGCTTTCGATTTGCAGCACATGATCCAAAGTGATTGGTAGAACGGAAACGCCATTGGATGCGAGCTTTGCAATCAGGAAGGGACCCGCCGGACTCGGCAAGATCAGCTTGCCAACTTGCACTTTCGCGATCATCTCCCAAATGCTGGCAACGCTTATCCAGACGTCGGCGACGGGCAAAAGCCTACGGACCTCTGGCGAAAGACGGGCCTCCTCGGTAAGTCCCCAAAGAAAGACGTGAGTATCAATGAGAACCCTCATTGATAGAAGAGATCTTCGATTTCTTTGGGTAGAGGATCATTGAAGTCGTCGGGAACAACGAATTCGCCCTTCGCCGAACCCAGCTTGAACTTACAAGCATTTGGGGCTACGGGTACCAGCTTCGCCACCGGCTTCCCAGCCTTGGCGATAATGACCTCCTCGCCCAGGGCGACGCGCTCGAGCAGACGCGATAGGTGGGTTTTGGCCTCGTGGATATTGACTTCCATGAGGTTAGTATAGCTAAGTCATGGACTAAGTCAAGCGTGGGCTCGGCGCTTGCGTCGGGGAGTTCACCACCTCGCCCTGGCAGCCAGCGATCGTCCATTCGTCGATGCTGGCTGCCGGACGAATCTTCCCAGGCGAAACTGCAAAGGATGTCCCGGGACACTTTGTAAACCATGTCGTGGGACTAGACACAAAGAGCGGATTGAATGGGCCGTAATTTTTGGAGATGTGCCATGGAATCAATCCCCGTCGTCATCAGGGCCATGCGGCAGTGGGCCGCACACTACTGGCGGACCATTAGCGCATTTGCGGGGGGTAAGCACCAAGGGAGGCAAGGGCTGCTGGTTGAAGTCGAACGCGTCCATCAGGTTGTCTGCGCTCTTATCCCGATTGGTGAGATTCGGCAGATTGAAAACCGTTTCGGCAAATCCCAGCATTGAGGAAAACTCGTAAAGTCCATGCTGCACCAGCGGCTGGGTTGCGGTTCCATGCTTTACCCAGGGCGAAATAATCAGGAAAGGCACCCGCATTCCCAAGCCAAAGTAATCGACGGTAGGAGGGGAAACATGGTCGTAGTATCCGCCCCAGTCATCCCAGGTAATGAAAACCGTTGTCGAATTCCAGAACTGCGACTGCATAATGGCGTTCATCACCTGGACGACCCAACCCTCTCCCTGGCAGACGTCGTTGGGAGGGTGATCGGAGTAGCCGCCCATGGGGGTAATCCAGGTCACATCGGCGAGTTGGCCGTTTTGCACATCCTGCTGGAAGTTCTCCACCGGGAGAACATTGGTTGTCCACTGGTTGCCATAGCGAATGTGCTTGATGGAGTCCAATACCGACCAGATAAATCCGTACTGCTGGGGAGTTGCCGAGTAATAGCGCCAAGTGTTGCCCGCATTATTGAGCAAGTCGGGCAGAACCGGAATGTCGAAGCAGGGGAAGATATTGGTGATCGCGCCCGTAGCCGGATCTACCTGGCGCGCCGTGGTGCCCGGCTGGGAATCGCATCCCCAAGCCTGAGTTTTTCCCTTCTGGGCGGTGGGGCCGCCTTCAATGTGGTTCGAATCGGCCGCCGCCAGGTACACGTGTTGGGGAAAGCTCGGACCGCGCATGGCGGAGAAAAAGTTATCGGCCAAGGCAAAATTCCGCGCGTAGGCCCAGTAGTTAGGGATGTCTTTCTCGGGAAGCGTGACGTAGGCGTTTTTCATCCGGATCTTGCTCAGTTGGAAGCCGTCCATTGCCCCGTTATCGATGTCGCGCACGGAATCGGGCCAGCTGTGGGCAAGGTCGCACGACTTGGTCAGGCCTTCCTGCAACCGAACTTCGACGCCATTATGTTTGCCTGTGGTTGCGCCATTGGCTCCGGGAAAGGTGGCGAAGAAGTTATCGAACGAACGGTTTTCTTTAATGATGAAAACCACGTGTTTGATTGGGATGGTCTGCGCCGAGGCGCTCGACAGCGGCCACGCCCCACACCCGAGTATTACCGCCGACAACGCCCACACTAGTCGCACAAGTCAAAATTACCTTTCTGGAGAAATCGGCGCTCCCGGTCCAACCGGGGGGAGATAGGCCCGGGCAGCGAGTTTACCTCGGTCAGGCACAGGCACGCCAGCGGAAACTCAACGTACCGCGTTTGCGGCAGGTAAGCGTTGCGAAGAGAGGGCGAATTGTGGCCTACTTTGCAATACCATTTCCAGGGAGGACATTGCATGGACTATTTATTGAAGACTGAACCGACCGTATATTCATTTGCCGATCTTGATGGTGAAAAGGTCACGGTTTGGGATGGCGTGACGAACCCCGTGGCTGTCAAGCATCTGCGCGAGATGAAAGCGGGGGATCGGTTGGTGATTTATGAGACCGGGGATCACAAGAGTGCGGTTGGGACCGCGGCTGTCGTTTCAGTCGATGCGGCTGATCCTAAGAATCCGCTGGTGAAGATTAAAGTTGGGAGGCGGCTGGCAAAGGCGGTGACGCTGGCCGAAGTGAAAGCTAATAAGCTGTTCGCGGATTCGCCGCTGGTTAGGCAGGGTCGGCTGAGCGTGGTGCCGTTGAGCAAAGAGCAGTACAAGTATCTGACGGGCGAGTGAGTCTATCGAAATATTGTGCGCGCGCTCAGTATCGTTTTCTAGCCGGGGGAGTCGCAGCGACTTGCCGAGCTTGGATCGGCTGGCCGGACAAGGGCGTCCGGGCCTGCGTGTTTTTGGGCGGCGACACGCAGGCCAAGCTGGTTACGCATGCAGGTCACGGCGGATTAGCGCGGAATCCAGGAAAAAGCCGAGGCCGACGCTTAGGGGGATGATGCCGAAGGCGGTGGCTATCCAGGCATCGGGTTCGACTCGCGCGATGAGTGCGAACGTGGCGATGTAGCCGAGGGCGCCCGCGACCAACAGGATTCCGGAGCGGCGAGAGCGGGCTGCTTCGGAAAGCTCGGGCTGCATGGGGACGTTTACTCCGCGGGCCAGGGCCGCCATGCGTTCGTCGGTGCGCAGTTTGCGCACATGATAGAAGGTGTACATCGCTGCCATTGGAATGCCGAAGATCATTATTACGGCTACCAGACCTACCAAGTTTCCGTCCATGGTGTGCTCCTTGTTGGTGATCAAACTGCGGTCAATCTGATGTACGGGAGGGGGGCGGGAAAAGTTCCGTTGCGTGTAGGTGGGACGCGCGGATGTTCTTTCGCCCCGTTGGGGCTTGTCGGTTTTGCGGTTCTTTCCCGCGGCCTACGTCGTGGGCTGCATTCTTTCGCCGCTTCGCGGCTTTGTAATGTTGGGTTCTATTGCGATGTTAAAGTCTTGCGCAACTCCCGGCGCAGGATTTTGCCGGATGGCGTTCGAGGCAGGGCCTCTACGAAATGGATTTGGCGGGGCTGCTTGTATGAGGTGAGACGCTCGGCTACAAATCCGCAGAGGTCGTCTTCCAGTTTCTTGCACGCGACCGACCCTTCGCGAAGAACGATAAACGCAACTGGGATTTCGCCGGCGGCGGGGTCGGGACGTCCGACCACGCCGCAATCGCGGACTGCGGGATGTTCGAGCAGGAGGGCTTCGACCTCGGCGGGGGCGACTGGGAAGCCTTTGTATTTGATCATCTCTTTGCGGCGATCGACGACGCGATAAAAGTCGTCGGCGTCGCGGGTCACGATGTCGCCGGACCAGAACCATCCATCGCGAAGGGCGGCGGCAGTCGCTTGCGGGTCGTTCCAGTAGCCCATCATGAATTGGGGCCCGCGCATGACCAACTCGCCGGGCTGTCCGGGAGCTGCTTCGCTTTCGTCGTCGTCGGTGGCGTTCACCACGCGGCATTCGGTTTGTACCAGCGGCTGTCCAATGGAGTCAGGCCGGTATAGTTCAGGCTCGAGGTAGCCTACGTGCGTGACCGGCGAGGCTTCGGTCATGCCGTAGCCCTGACAGAGCAGCACTCCGGTGAGTTCGGTGAAGCGGCGGGCTAGTTCGGGGGCAAGCGGCGCGGCGCCCGATTTCACCCAGCGCAGACGATGGTTAGTGGGAAATTGTCCAGCCTCGGCGGCCTGGCACAGCGCGTTCAATGCGGGCGGCACGGCCGGCAACATGGTCACACACTCATCCACGAGCAGGGAGAGCAAATGAGGTACATTGAATCGCGGCATCAGGAGGAGCGTTCCTCCCAGCGTCAGTACCGGATTGAGAACCACGTTGAGGCCGTAGATGTGATAGAGCGGCAGGAAGCAGAGAGCTACATCGTTGGTCGAAAGTTCGCTGGCGTGTGGTCCGATGAATTGAAAAACATTCGCGACGAGGTTGAAGTGCGAGAGCATCACGCCTTTGGGCAGGCCGGTGGTGCCGCTCGAATAGGGAAGCGCCGCGAGAGTTTGATCAGGCGACTTATCCAGCGGGGGCAGTCTAACCGAGACCGGCTTCAGAAGGTTGGCGAATGAATCGGCGCCACTTGCAGGTTGCCGGGTTGTATAGACGCGGCGCAGGTTGGGCAGGCCGGCGAGATTGATTCCTTCAAGCAAAGCGCCGTCGGTGATGAGAAGGGCCGCGCCTGAATTCCGCACCTGGTAGCAAACTTCGCGCTCGCGATAGCTGGGATTCAGTAAGGTGGGAATCGCGCCAGCAAGCGTCGCCGCGTGATAGAGGGCGCAAAACTCCCAGCAGTTGGGCAGGTAAATGGCGACGACTTCACCGGGCTTCAGGCCGGCGGCGGCGAGTCCGCGGGCGAGTAGCGTAATCAATTCTGCATACACGGAGTAACTGATGCGGCGGTTGCCCGAGCTGTGGTCACAGGATGAATCGATGATCGCGACTTTGTGCGGGAAGCGGGCGCATGATCCGAGGATGACGTCGTGGACAAAGCGGCCCTGCGGGTCGGCATAGAGAGCGGTGCGAAGCATGCGGATGTGATTCTAGCGCTAAGCTCCGAAGTGTTGCACGTAGAACATTTTTATTGCGAGTGTAGGAACGGTTTTTACATCAGCCGGCTAGCTTGCGGAGGAAATCCGATTCATCCATGCGGTACTTGAAGGCTTTGTGGCCGTCGATGAAGACGACCGGGACTTCGTCGGTAAACTGGCGGCGCAGTTGCTCGTCACTGTCGACGTCTACGTCCTGCCAGGTGAAGCCACCGCGGCGCTGCAGTTTGGAGAGGGTCTCTTTGATGATTTCGCAGAGGTGACATCCTTTTCGGGAGTAGACCACGACTTGGCGAAGTCCGGGCATTGGCGATGAGTTTAGCAATTGTGGTGGGTTTGTTCTAGCACGAAGGTGGGCGTTGCTCGGTGGGACAGCCGAGGGCTATCCCCACGTAATTTGCAATCACGATACAATTTCCATCTATGCCTAAACTGCCTGAGAAGCCGCTGAGGGGGAAGGCTGTGCTGATTACGGGCGGCGCGCGGCGCCTGGGGCGGGCGACGGCTCTGGCTATGGCGGAGGCTGGCGCGGACGTGGCCATTACATTTTTGCGCTCGGGGCGCGAGGCGCAGCATACGGTGATCGATCTATGTAGTTTCGGGGTGCGGGCGGTGGCGCTGCGCTGCGATGTTACCGACGAAAAAAGCGTCCGGACTGCGATCAAGGAAACCGGCAGGGAACTGGGCGGGCTGGACATTCTGGTCAACAATGCGGCGAATTACGAGACCGTGGAGTTCGACAAGCTGAGCTTGAAGCAGTGGGATGCTATTTTTGCTGCGAATACACGGGCGCCATTTCTGGTGTCGCGCGAGGCTTTGAAGTTACTGCGTGAGCGGCGGGGAAAGATTATCAATATGGGTTCGCTGGGCGGGCTGCGGCCCTGGGCCGACCATGCGCACTATTGTTCATCGAAGGCTGCGGTGCATATGCTGACGAAGGTGATGGCGAAGGCGCTGGCTCCGGAGATTGCGGTGAACTGCGTGGCGCCGGGAATGATTGACCTGGGGGAGAAATCGGCGGCGGGGTTTATGAAACGGATGGCGAAGCAGACTCCGATGCGCAGAAACGGGACGGGAGAAGAGATTGCGGCCGCAGTGCTATTCTTTGCTGCCGCGCCTCATTTTATTACTGGGCAAATTCTGGCGGTGGATGGCGGGCTGGGTTTGTAGGTTGGCTACCCCGGACGAGGCGTCCCGGGCTACGTGGGTGTTGCGGTTGAGTCACGATTCGGCAGTTGTGGGATCGATGGTCGAGGTGATCTCGGAGACTCGGTTTGCGGGGAAACCGCCTTGGGTGGCGTGTTCCCGGATCAGGGCCTCGTTGGGCGCGATGTAAATACAGTAGATTTTATCCTGGGTTACATAGCTGTGAACCCACTGAATCTCGGGTCCGAGTTTGCGCAGAACGCCGCAGGAGGTTTGGGAGACGGCTTGAAGTTGCTGGGGGCTGAGTTGTCCAGCGCCGGGCAGGTCGCGCTCGATCACATATTTTGGCATTGACGTCCTCTCGGTGTGGTCAGAAAGTTTCGATGCCGCATCAGTTTGCCCGATTCGGTATGCTTTAATCAAGCGTTGGCAAGTGCGGTTGACTTTCCTCAGCTCATCGAATTTCCCGAGTTCGGGTTTGATTTGAATGAAAAAACTTCTTATCGCTTTCGCGCTGCTATGGTTGAGTTCCGTTGCTTGGGCGCAGGAACGGCCTGAGGATGGTGGGCATGAAGTTGAGCTATGGACGGGCGGCGGGCACTCCGTTCCTGGAGGCACATCGGACACAAGCATTTGGAATGTGGGCCTACGCTATGGCTGGATATTGACCCAGCCTCACGGCCCCGGGTTCCTCAACGGAAGATTTGAGTACACGCTGGATGCGGTACCGGTTTTTATGGTGTTTCAGCGGTACAACACGGCTTACGGAGCGGGATTTAATCCGCTGGGATTGAAGTGGGACTTCGCGTCTCGAGGCCGGTTCGAGCCTTACTTCGAGTTGGGTGGTGGAGTGCTGTTTACCAACCACCAGGTTCCGACTGGAACTTCCAGCGTGAACTTTACTCCGTCGGCTGCGTTGGGCATGCATTTGCTCGGCGACAAGCATTGCCTCAGCGTAGAGGTTCGCTATCAGCATATTTCGAATGCGGGATTGAGCTACTACAACCCGGGAATCAACAGCGTGCAGGTGCGTGTTGGTGTGGGAAAGTTTTTTGGGCACTAAACAAGAGAGCTTTAACCACAAAGGACACGAAGGTACACAAAGGAACGCGGCGGGAGCTTGACGTGATACTCGCAAAGCGATTTGGCCGTATTGGTTTCTTAGTCGGTTGTATCGGCCCCATCTTTTTTATACGGTCCACTACGAGTCGTTGATTTTCTGTCCACTGTGTCCACATGTCGATGGGGCATTCGGGCACCCACTTCTTTGGCTACAAATCGGCCTGACCGCTGGACTGACCCAGGGCTTACCATCATTATCCTTGGCTTCGCGATCGGCTACTCAATTTCGAAGATCAAACCGTCAATCTAATTTCCTTTTCAAAAACAGGACCTATTGCATCGCTGAAAGGTTGCAGGTTCATGACTCTGCCGGATATTCTTCTCGCTTATGTCAACTCTAGTCGAATGTGTTCCCAACTTTTCCGAGGGACGCGATAAGGCAAAAATCGATGCCATAGTCGCGGCCATGAAGATGGATGGCGTTTACTTGCTCGACCGCGAGATGGATGCCGATCACAACCGGTGCGTGATCACTCTGGTGGGCGCACGCGAGGCAATTCAGGAGGCTGCGATCCGCGGTGTGGGCAAGTCCGCGGAGTTGATTGATCTAAACCAGCATCAGGGGGCGCATCCGCGGATGGGGGCGGCGGATGTGGTGCCGTTCATCCCGATTGATGGCGTGACCATTGAAGATTGCGTGGCCATGGCTCGGCATGTGGGCGCGGAAATCTGGAAGCGCTATCAGATTCCGGTTTATTTGTACGAGGCAGCGGCGGCTACGCCGGAGCGGCAGAATCTGGAGAATATTCGGCGCGGCCAATTCGAGGGCATACGGGCTGAGATTGCTACGAATCCCGCGCGCAAGCCGGATTTTGGCGAGGCGCGAGTGCATCCGACGGCTGGGGCTACGGTGGTTGGGGCGCGTAAGTTTCTGGTCGCATATAACGTTTTTCTGAACACGCCGGACGTGGAGATTGCCAAGAAGATCGCTAAGGCCGTGCGTTTCTCGAACGGCGGATTGCGCTTCGTGAAAGGTGCTGGGTTTCTGGTGCGCGGGCTGGCGCAGGTTTCGATGAACCTGACCGACTTCGAGCAGACGCCCATTCATCGTGCATTTGAGTTGGTGAAGCGCGAGGCGGCGCGGTACGGGGTTTCGCCGTTGAGCAGCGAGATCGTGGGATTGATTCCGAAGAAGGCTTTGGAAGCGGCGGCGGAATGGTTTTTGCAGGTGGAGAATTTCGATTCATCTTTGATTCTGGAAAATCGCTTGAGCGCGGTGATGGGCGGCAAGGTTGCCGTCGGCGGCTTGCGGGCTGGGGTCGAACCATTCGTGGAACAGTTGGCCGCGCCTACGGCGACGCCGGGTGGCGGAAGTGCGTCCGCGGCCAGCGCGGCGATGGCGGCGGGGCTGGCGTCCATGGTGGCGTCCATGTCGCGGGGCAAGAAGGCTTATGTTCAATATGAGCGTGAGTTGAGCACGGCCATCGCCCGGCTTTCGCAATTGCGCGAAGAATTGAAGGCGGCGATTGATGCTGACGCGGAGTCCTACAATGCGGTCATGAAGGCTTACAAGCAGGCAAAGGAGTCGGCCAATGCAGACGGCATGATTGATGCAGCTTTGAAACAGGCTACCAGCGTGCCTCTAAGCGTGGCTGAGCGGGCAAGGGAAGTGGCCGGAATTGCGGAGAAGCTGGGATCGATTACGAATCCGAATATGAAATCCGATCTGACGACGGCGCGGGCCTTGGCGAAGGCTGCGATTGAGGGGGCGCTGGCAAACGTGGAGATTAATTTGGAGTCTCTGAAAGACTCAGCGTTCGCTGCGGACGTTCGGAAAAAGGCTGCGGCTCTGTCCGAGGGCTAGAGTTCATTTCTCTCTTGAAGAAGATGTAGCGCCGCCATTCCCGGCGGCTCCGGTGCTGCACGAGCCTGCCAGGTTCAGGACGTACTTTCGTTTTGTATCTCCTTGGTCCTATTGGCATACAATAAGGCACGGTGCAAGTTTACGGGTGGGTTTCGTTCTGCATCTAAGTACCATATCTCGTGTTTAAGCTATTAAAGAGGTCCTATACTTATGAGACGATTGCAGGGAGTTTTGTGGGTGCTGTTACTTTCGACCGCGGCAACGTGGGCGGCCGCGATGGGCAGCTCCGCCAGAGGTGTAATTCCTTCGGATGTGCAGCAGGTCATCACTGTCGACTACCGGACGCTGAAGAACTCGAGCACCGCCATGGCATTGAAGGACCAGGTGCTTCCGCCAGGCCTGAAAGAGTTCGAAGGGTCACTTAAAGGCGTGGGAATCGATCCAGAGAAGGATGTCGATCAGCTCACCTTCGCTTCTTACCGTCAGGGCAAGGAGGGAGTGAAGGTGGTTGGAATCGCGCAAGGTTCGTTTTCGACCAAGGCTTTCCTCAAGAAGATGAAATTGAATAAAGTGAAACCAATCAAGTATCGGGACACCGATATTTATCCCATGTCGGGCGGGATGCAGATGACCTTCCTGGACGAGAACTCGCTTCTGTTTGGCGACGGTGGAGCGGTCAAGGGTGCGCTGGACGCGCGGGACGGTTACACGCCGCAGCTCGACTCCAACAGCCAGGTCGCGGATATGATCGGCTCGGTCGAATCCGGCACAGTGTGGAGTGTGCTTGACCAGCAGGGAACGCAGAACATGCTGCTTTCGGCGCTGGGCGACGCGGGAAAACTGGCTGATTTCGATACCGTCAAGAAGCGCGTGGTGGGTTCGCGCTACGCCATGAACTTTGCCAATGGAGTGAATTTCGATTTGGATGTGGTGACTTCGGACTCGGTGACCGCGGCCACGCTCTCGTCTCTGGTCAAGGCAGGCGTGCTTTATCGGAAGATGACGGCGACTCCGATTGAGAAAGTAGCGCTGGAAAATGTTTCCGTGAACTCGGACAGTTCCAACTTGCAGATGCACTTCAAGGCTGATGACAAGCAGTTCCAGTCGCTGATGCATTCCGATCTGTTTGCGGCCGTGTCGAAATAGTTGTTTAGAACGTGCTGGAGAAAGCTTGTCCCACTGACGGTGCACGTGTCAAGGTGCGCGGTGGAGTTCGCGTCGTTTCACTCCTTCGCTCGATCTCTTTCCTTCTCTCTGCTCAGAGGCGTTATCCTGAAAGAGCCCCTGGCTGCAATTCTAGATACTCGGAGGGAACGGTGACGAGGATCGTGTGGACCCTTACGCTGCTGACAATTTGTGCGCTGGGCCTCGTAGGATGGGCACAAACACCGCAGCTGCAGCAGAATGCGGCTGCATGGCCGGCGCCGCAGGAGGGCGACTTCGGCGTCCACAATTTTCATTTTCAGTCTGGCGAGACGCTGCCGGAAGTGCGTATGCACTATACAACGTTGGGCAAACCCGCCACCGATGCCAACGGTCACACGACGAATGCGGTCCTGATCCTCCACGGCACGGGCGGCACGGGGGGACAGTTCCTGCGCCCGATCTTTGCCGGGGTGCTCTTTGGCCAAGGCCAGTTGCTGGATGCCTCGAAATACTTCATCATCTTGCCCGACAACATCGGCCATGGAAAATCCAGCAAGCCGAGCGACGGCCTGCGCGCGCACTTCCCACAGTACGAATACGCCGACATGGTCGCCCTGCAACATGAACTGCTCGAAAAGGGTCTCGGCGTAAACCACTTGCGTCTGGTTGTGGGCACATCGATGGGCTGCATGCATTCCTGGATGTGGGCCGAGACTTATCCCGATCAGTTGGACGCGGTGATGCCACTGGCGTGTCTCCCGGTGCAGATTGCTGGGCGAAACCGGCTCTGGCGCAAGATAGTAATCGACGGAATTCGCCAGGATCCTGATTGGAATAACGGCAACTACACTACCCAGCCTCGGGCCGCACTGCAGATCAGCGCTGACTTCCTGCTGATCGCGGGAGGCGCCCCGCTCCACCTGCAGCAGGATCTACCTACGCGAGGCGCGGCCGATAAATATCTCGACGAATCCATGAAGCGCATGACCTCGACGCTCGACGCCAACGATTTTCTCTACGCGGTTGACGCATCCCGGAACTACGATCCATCCTCGAAGCTCGACACGATCAAGGCCCCGGTGATGTTCATCAATTCCGCCGACGACTTCATCAATCCGCCGGAGTTGGGAATCGCCGAGCGTGAAATCAAGAAAGTGAAGAACGGCAAATTCGTTCTGTTACCGGCATCCGATCAGACATTCGGCCACGGCACCCACACCCATGCGGCCGTCTGGCAGCAATATCTGAAGGAGTTGCTGGAAGAGTCTAAGCATTGAATTTTCATTCCCACGACTGACTTGTCATTGCGAGAAACGCGTTTTGCTCGGGATGAGAAACGCCAATGTGAATTTGGAGTTGTGCCGGTAGTTAAGAGTTCACTCGGCGCGCCTGCTGCACCATTTCGACCAGGATCTTTCGAGTTTCAGCAGGATTGCCAACTTCCTGTAAGAACGCGATGCGCGCCCCACGCATGCCATCGGGAGTCTTTAAGCGCACGTGAAAGCCGAGGCGGTCGACCGCTGTCATGGTTGCTTCCTGAGACTCAATGCGGGCAAATTGCCGGGCAAGCAACACGAGCGCGTCCTTGTGGTCGGCATTCATGTGCTGAATGATTTCGGCCATTGAGTCGGCAAGAGGATCAGGCTGGCTGCGGTCATATTCGGCGGCGGATACCCAGCCCATCACTCCGAAGCCACCGACGTAATAAACGTCCACCACGTCCATGCGGTAAAAAGAAAAATCTTCAAAGTCTACCCAATATTTGCTGTTGGCGTAGCGTGCGAGGTAGAGCGATCGCGCTTCCGGAATCTCTGACTCTGGTATGGGCACGACCTTCCCTACCAACGTAACCCGGGAGGCTCCGAGCGGATCACCGCCGCCATCATCCTGAGTCACAAGCAAGCTGCCGCGAGGATCCGCCTGCAGGTTCTGGGTGTGCATAGCCATGGTACTGATCAGAAAGATGGGGCGCCCGCGATCATCCAATCCGTAGGGCATCACGGATCCAAAAGGGAACCCCGGCTGCTTTCGCGAGAGGGTTGAGAGGCTGCCGATGCGGCCCACGTACATCAGGGTGCGTGCACGCTCGGCGAACGATGGCTCGGGAACCGTTGGCCGATCACTCGGCCCGGGGCCTGCATGTTTTCTAACGGGTGAGGTCATTGGTGTCTCCTGGCATTTCTAGCGCGTTGCCGGACTGGCCCTCATCGCCGCGCCGTGGATGCAGAGATCCGAGGGTTCGGAGTCCGACTGGAAACACGCCTCCGGGTTTCAGTCCGCGCCGCGTCTAGTCGAGCCGCCAGCGTGGTGAAGGCGGCGGTAGGGCCGTTCCAGCGCAACTGATCCACGTCGTCGAAAAGAGCGATGTCGGTGCGGAGCGTGGCCAGCGTGCGAAAGAGCATTGCGCGGTCCCGCTCGCGGCAAAGAGTGTTTGCCAGGGTGCTGGCGTTGGCGGCGTTCACGTGCCAGTCGCGATAATCCAAAGGTATGGATTCGAGATGGACGAACTTGGCGAGAACCGCAGCCGAGGACTTCGCACCCCAGCCCGGCAGGCCCGGATAGCCATCTGCTGTGTCGCCCACCAGCGCCAAATAGTCGGGAATCGATGCGGGCAAGACGCCGAACTTCTGGACCACGCCCGCCTCGTCGATGGTGACCTGCGTCCGGCGATTCAATTGGACGATGCGCGTACCACTGACGCATTGGGCGAGATCCTTGTCGGGCGTGCAGATGATGACGTGTTTGACCCGCGCATCTCGGGCAGCCGCAACCGCCGCCGCCGCTAGCGCGTCGTCCGCCTCGAATTCCACCATCGGCCAGACCACAACGCCGGCGGCGGAGAGGACCTCTTCGAGCAGTGGGAATTGCGCCAACAGATCCGGTTCGATGCCTTCCCCGGTCTTGTAGCCTGGCCATAGCCCATTGCGAAAAGACTCGATCACATGATCGGTCGCAACGGCGATGTGGGTGACGCCGCCTTTGATCATGCCCAGTACCGAGGCGAGGACGCCTCGCACTGCCGCGACCTCCCGGCCGTCCTGGTCTTTTGCAGACGGCAGCGCATAGTAGTGCCGGAACAGCTCGTAAGTGCCGTCGACCAAATAAACGTCCAAGACGCAGCTCCAACTCAACCTTAATCAACGGCTGCAATCGGGGGATGTCCACGATAGACGCCTGCCTCGCGGTTTACTGCTACACCCGCTCGATCACCACCGACTTTACCACCACGTCTTTATTCGGTTTGTCCTGACGATTGCGCGGGACCCCCACAATTTTCTCCGCTATATTCTGGCCTTCTACCACTTCACCGAAAATCGTGTGCTTACCCGTGAGCCACGTTGTCGGCGCCAGGGTGATAAAAAATTGTGAGCCGTTCGTGTTTGGTCCGGCATTCGCCATGGCCAGTTTTCCCGGCTTGTCGAATTTGTGCGGCGACCCTTTGGTTTCATCCTCAAACTGGTAGCCGGGGCCACCCATGCCTGTGCCCGCTGGATCTCCACCCTGGATCATGAACTCGGGGATGACGCGGTGGAAGATGGTTCCATCGTAGAGGCGGTCTTTGCTCTTTTTCCGGCTGACGGGATGGGTCCACTCCCGTTTTCCTTCGGCGAGTTCCACAAAATTCGCGACTGTCTTGGGCGCGTCCTTTTCAAATAAACGGCAGACGATGCTGCCTTCCGACGTGTCAAAGATGGCATAAGTGCCTGGCTGGCGGGTCATACCGATTCCTTTCGTTTTTGTTAATGTCGAGAGGCGAGGGCAAGATGCCCTCGCGACAGCCGGTGAGGACGCCGGCGCTACTAATTCGCCCCGCTGATCGTTATGTGGTTGATCTTCACTGGCTTATATGGACGATCATTCGAGTCGCGGCCTGCGCGCGCGATCTGCTTCACCAAAGCGAGGCTGGCATCGTCGCACTGGCCAAAGATGGTGTAGCCGCCATTCAAGCTGGGATAGGCAATTTCAGTAATGAAAAACTGGGAACCGTTCGTGCCGGGCCCGGCGTTGGCATAGGCCATGCGTCCGGGGCGATCGAACTTCAAGTCAGGCGAAGTTTCATTCTTGAATTCGTAGCCAGGATCGCCGGTTCCAGTGCCCAGCGGGTCGCCGCCTTGAATCATGAAATTAGGGATTACGCGATGGAAAATCGTGCCATCGTAAAGCGGAACACCATGTTTTTTCTGATGAGTGACGGGACTGGTCCAATCCTTGGTGCCGTCAGACAAGCCGATGAAATTGGCCACGCCAATCGGAGCCTTGTCGGGGAAGAGGGTACAGGTTAGCTTGCCCGCCGTGGTGTCGATTACCGCCGTGGGCTTGCCTGACGCTGTCGCTGGTTTTGCCTGCGACCATAACGTGAGCGAAGACAAAAAGACGATCGAAGCAAGAATCAAGTATTTGCGCATGGAAGGCTCCTTGGATTGACAGATCAAGTGTGACTAAATCCGAATCTTGAATTGTACGACAGCGGTGGTGGATTTTACCTGTTGGACGAAACCTTTTGTGCCTGCATTTCATGGCTGACGCGCTCAACCTCTTTGAACACCCGAAGAGTATTGCCGCCGAGAATCTTATGGATGTCGCCAGCTGGGTAGCCGCGATCGAGCAGCGCCTGCGTGATCTTGGGTAAATCGGCGGCGGAATCCATGCCGTCCGGAGTTGCCCCGCTGACGCCGTCGAAGTCCGAGCCCAGACCCACATGGTCGATGCCGGCGATCTGGGCAATGTGGTCAATGTTATCGATCAATGATTTCAGCGGGGGGCGCGGGATCTTCGCACTCCACTCCCTTCCGATACGGTCTTTGTCGAGATAAGTAACGGGTTGCCCTGCCGCCTTCTTCTGGGCAATGTATTGCGCAACTGCGGCGTCCTGTGCCTTGGACTGGCCGAGGAATGCGTCAAGATATTTCTGGTCGTCGAAAGCTGAGAAGAAGTTCACATGGACCACGCCGCCATTCTTGGCGAATGCGCGCAGCATATCGTCGGTCATGTTTCGAGGATGATTGCTGAGGGCGCGAGCCGATGAGTGCGAGGCGATCACTGGAGCTTTAGTTATTGCAATCGTGTCCCAAAAGGTTTTGTCTGCAACGTGCGAAATGTCGACGATCATGCCCACGCGATTCATCTCCAGTACGACTTGCCTGCCGAAATCAGTGAGCCCGTTGTGGTGCAGGATATTGGGATCATTGATGTCTCCCGAAGAGTCGGCCCACTCATTTGTGTTCGACCACGAGAGTGTCATGTAGCGGACCCCGAGGCGATAGAAATCGTGCAGGAGATGAGTGTCGTTTTCGATAGAGTGTCCGCCCTCGATTCCCAACAAGGCCGCCAGCTTCTTGTGCTTGTGCGCACGCTCGATATCGCCGGTCGAGAACGCCATCATCATCCGATCAGGATGGCGGGCCGATTGCTCGTACACGGAGTCGATCAGGTCGAGAGTGTGTTGGGCGAAGTGGCCTTGATTGGTTTCTGGGTCAACCCAGATGGAGAAGAACTCCGCGCCCAGATTGCCGGCGCGAGCTTTGTCGAGGCTAATGTGGCCGATATCTTTGGGGTCGGTGCTGCCAATATCGAAATTCTCGTCCAGAAAGCGCTGCGGGGTATCGGCGTGTGTGTCAACGACGATGGCCGAGTCATGGATAGCGCGAGCCCGGGCGCTGATTCCAGCGCCGTCACTGCTTTGGGCAAGAGCCTGGGCTGGAACCAGGATCAGGAGTGCGAAAATAAGCAAGGGGTTCGCCGAAAGAAAGCGCTTTAGCGTTTCCATGAGTCGTAAGGGACTGATTGTATACGGTTGGACGGATAAAGGAGAAAGAACGGCTAACTTCTCATACCACGACGACCGCGCAGTTCAGCGTATTTATTTGAAGGAGGCAGGTGCGAAATCGAAACTAGCGTTGCGATCGCTAATGGATAAGTGGCTTGGTGGCTCTGCGTTCTGATCGTCTTGTGATTCAGCCTGTTGCTGGCCAGCCAATGTTTTCGGCTCACGCAGATCCGCGTAATGACCGGAGACCGCTACATGAAATACCCATTGATGGCGCTCTTCTTCGGGTTCCACCAGACCCTGATCTCGCAGTGGCATCAGGTATCGCTCCATCCATGCTACCTGCTGCTTGGTCATGCCCCGGCGTTGAATGTCGACCGTGATGCCCGCCAGATGAGACGAGGCGGTTTCGCCCTTCTCAGGTGCGGCGTTGCGGTTGTGCCGGCGAAGTTTTTTCTGTACCTGGACTGTTCGTACCGCTGAATTTACTTGAATTGAATTATGGAACTGCTTGAAATAAGCCTCGCTAAGATCGTCAAGGAAGTCGCGCGTCCACGGGCGGCAATAACGGCGATCAGGGTCAAGCCGCGGATCGAACCGCAGGGTCTGGCTGGCAACAATCGGAACCAGCTCCTGGCGGGCGATCAGTTGATCAAGTTCGGCTTGATTCTGGATACGCGGTAATTCCAGGCGGTCGATCTCCTGGTTCTGGCGCAACAAAGAGTCGTGGGAAGGACGGAATACCGGGTTCCACAGGATACGGCGAAAGTGAGTCCGGCGTTTGCTGGCGCGATGTATGTGGTGGCTGGGTGCGACCTGATGCAGCCCGAAAGCCTGTCCGCATACCGCGAGAGCCAGACATAGAAGAAGAAAAGCTCGTCCTGTTTTAACCTTCACGAAGTGCGCCTCAAATCCTCAAACCCTCGCGCTACGCAGGCGGTTAGTCTAAATCAAAGACCTAAGCGCCAATCCAACTTTCGGGGCGAAGTTACCAAAGAGTACTCTGGCCAGATTACCGCTCGTTACTCTCGCTCGCACCGTCGGCCCGTACACCCCTTTCACCTGCAGCTAAGATGCCGTCTCCGGGCGCCGGATTGCCTATGTCTATGTGCACGACAAAACAGCAGTTACCTCTTTGGAGGCGCACCACGGAGTGCGCACTATAGCAGTGTTTGGCGATGTGTGTCCCAGAAAACGTCACTGATGGGACAGTTTGGCCCACTTCCGGTCATTTGCCGAACCCGTCACGTGTGGAAGAGGTCGCCGATGGCTTGTTTCATCACTTCGCCGCCGACCTCGGAAATAGATTGCGTCAGAGGGATGTCCTTTGGGCAGACCTCGACGCAATTCTGGGCATAACCGCACTCCTGGATACCTCCGTCGCCCATCAGCGCCGCCAAGCGCTCGCGCTTCAGGGCCGCACCCGTGGGGTGAGTATTGAAAAGGCGAACCTGCGAAACCGTGGCTGCGCCCACGAAGCCGGTGTCCTCGTTGAACTGCGGGCAGGCCTCCATACAACAACAGCAGGAGATGCAGCGCGAAAGCGGGTAGGCTGCCTCCTGTTGCTCCGGAGTCACACGCGGACCAGGTCCCAGATCATAGCTGCCGTCAATCGGAACCCAGGCTTTCACCGCCTTCAGGTTCTCGAACAGAACGCTGCGGTCCACCGAGAGATCGCGAACGACAGGAAACTTCTTGAACGGTTCCAGGCGAACAGGTTGTTCGAGCTTGTCTATCAACGCAGAGCACGCCATGCGAGCGCGTCCGTTGATAAGCATGGCGCACGAGCCGCAAACTTCCTCGAGACAATTGGAGTCGTAGGTGATGGGAGTCGTGGGCTTTCCGTCGCGAGTAACGGGATTGCGGGCAATTTCCATCAGCGAGGAGATCACGTTCATGCCCGCGTGCCAGGTGAGTTCGAATTCTTCCCAATGAGATTTGGCGGTAGGACTGTCCTGGCGCTTGATTTTTATGATGACGGTCTTATTATTAGCCATTCGTGATTAGCCTTTAGCTTCACCTTGTGATTCTGAGCAAAGCGAAGAACTTCTGTACTGTGCTGACGCCGGCACAATTCACGGATCCTTCGCTTTCGCTCAGGATGACCGCGCTACTTCACCGCGTCATACTTTCTCGGCCTCGGCGGAATCAACGATGTATCTACTGTCTCGAATTCGAACTTCGGTTCATCCGCATCCGGAGCGAAGTATGCTTTCGTCGTCTTCAGCCAATTCTTGTCGTCGCGCTCCGGGAAATCTGGCTTGTAGTGTGCTCCGCGAGACTCATCCCGCATCGCCGCACCTTGCGCGATTACGCGCGCCAGTTGCAGCATGTTGTAAAGTTGGCGGGCGAACACCACAGTGGTATTGGCCCACTGTGACTTGTCACTCAGATTGATGTGCCGGAAGCGTTCCAGCATTTCACAGAGCTTGCCGTCGGTCTCTTTCAACTTATTGTTGTAGCGGATCACTGTGCAATTTGCAGTCATCAATTCGCCAAGTTCGCGCCATAGCTGGAACGGATTCTCGTTGCCGTCGGACTTCATCAGCATCGAATTGTTCTCTTCCTCGCGCTTACGTTCCGCGTCGAAGTATCCATTGCTGGATGCCGCCTTCTGGTCGCGCGCATATTGCACTGCCGCCGGCCCGGCGATGAATCCGCCGAAGATGCAGGAGACCAGCGAATTTGCGCCCAAGCGATTGGCGCCGTGATATTGATATTCGCACTCGCCCGCAGCGTAAATTCCCGGGATGTTGGTCGCCTGTTTGAAATCAACCCATAGTCCGCCCATGGTGTAATGCATGCCGGGAAAAATCTTCATGGGAACTTTGCGCGGGTCGTCCCCCACGAACTTCTCATAAATTTCGAGAATGCCTTCGAGCTTGCGATCAAGAATCTTGGGATCGATGTGAGTCAGGTCCAGGTAGACCATCGGCTTTCCATCGATGCCGAGATGGTGCTCGTAGACAACCTTGAAAATGGCGCGAGTAGCAACATCGCGTGGCACCAGATTTCCATACTTCGGGTACCATTCTTCCAGGAAATACCAGCGCTCGCTTTGCGGGATCGACAGCGGATCACGCTTGTCGCCCGGCGTCTTCGGGACCCAGACGCGTCCGCCTTCGCCGCGCGCTGACTCCGACATCAACCGCAGTTTGTCTTCTCCAGGAATTGAGGTGGGATGAACCTGGATGAACTCGCCGTTCGCGTAATAGCATCCTTGCTGATACAGCGACGACTGCGCCGAGCCCGTACACACCACGGAGTTGGTGGACTTGCCAAAGATTGCCCCAATTCCGCCGGTCGCGATGATGATCGCGTCTCCGGGAAAGGTGCGTACCTCCATGGAACGCAAATCCATGGCACAGATGCCGCGGCAGATTTTGTTCGAGTCGAGCACGGCTGAGAGAAATTCCCAGTGCTCGTATTTTTTGACCTTGCCTTCGGACTCGTAGCGGCGCACTTGCTCATCGAGCGCGTAGAGAAGTTGCTGGCCGGTGGTGGCACCGGCGAACGCCGTGCGGTTGTAGAGCGTCCCGCCAAAGCGGCGAAAATCCAGCAAGCCTTCCGGGGTGCGATTGAACGGCACGCCCATGCGATCAAGCAGATCAATAATGCCCGGCGCGGCTTCGCACATCGCCCTCACGGGAGGCTGGTTGGCCAGGAAATCGCCACCGTAAATGGTGTCATCGAAATGCTTCCAGGTCGAATCGCCTTCGCCTTTCAGGTTCTTCGCCGCGTTAATACCGCCCTGCGCGCACACCGAATGCGAACGCTTAACCGGCACAATGGAAAACAAATCCACCTGCCCGCCCATCTCTGCGATCTTGATGACGGCAGAAAGACCCGCCAGGCCGCCACCGATAACGATGATTTTCGGATTTGATGCCATCGTGCTCAGATTCCAATCTACTGACTGTTGAACTTAGCGATTAACGTACGACGACTGATTCCGTTCCCGAGGCCGCCGGTTCTATCGGTTGCAGCGGAGTATTCAGGAACGAATACATCGTGGTCGCCCCCACCAAAACAAACAACAACCCTATGGCGGCACAGACGTAGCTGAACTTGCGTCGCGCACTGTCACCGGTCGTGATGCCCCACTTCGCTGCGAACAACCACAGTCCATAAGCAAAGTGCCACGAGGCGCAGAGAATCCCCACCGCGTAGAATGCAACCGCCCACGGGCTCTGGAACTCTGCCTGCACCTTGCCAAAAGCGGCAGCCGGATAACTTAACAGGTGTACTCCGGTGAAGCGCAAATGCCAGGTGTGCCAGACCATGTAGAAGAAAGCGATAGTACCGGTCCAGCGCTGCGAGGTATACAGCCAGTTCCCAGTCCAGGGATACTCGCCAATGTTGCTCTCACCCCGATACCAGATATAGAAACCGTAAAGCGCGTGATAAAGGATGGGCAGCCAGATGCCGAACAGCTCCAGCCCCACCACGAAGGGAAAGCTGCTGAGTAATTCAACCTGTTTGGTATAGGCTGCTGGACCCCGAGTCGCGAAAGCATTAGAGATGAAGTGTTCGACGAGAAAGGCGCCCACCGGAATGATCCCGCTGAGCGAATGCAGACGCCGCAACCAAAACGAATATCCCTGGCCGGCTCGCAACGGAGCCACACCACCTTTTATCGGCACTGGAGCTGCAGGACTGGCAGTTGCCGCCACAGAATGCTCCTTATGAATTCAAGTATGAGAATGGAACCTTTTATTATGTTGTGGTGGGAGAAAGGAAGTCAAGGAAGCGTTGGAGCGTTTCAATGAAGACGATTGGAATTATCGGAGGAATCGGGCCGGAGTCAACGATTGAATATTATCGCTTGATCGTCGAGGCGTACGCCGAGCGGATCCTGGACGGAAGCTATCCCTCGATCATCATCAACAGCATTGACTTAAAGAAGCTGCTGGGAATGATGGCGGCGAACGATCGAGACAGGCTCACCGAGTTTCTGGTTAACGAAATCCAAAGACTGGCTCGGGCGGGCGCAGAGTGTGGATTGGTGGCTGCTAATGCTCCACACATGGTGTTCGATGAAGTTCGCCGCCAGTCTTCCATTCCATTGATCAGTATTGTCGAGGCGGCGTGTGAAGCTGCCAAAGTCTTGGGATTGCGAAAGCTTGGTTTGTTCGGCACACGCTTCACAATGCAAGGACGATTCTATCCCGATGTTTTTTGCCGGGAAGGAATCGTTCTTGCCATCCCCGACGAACACGACCAAACGTACATTCATCACGTGTATTTTAATGAACTGGTGAAAGGCACTGTCTTGCCAGAAACGCGGGAGCGATTGTTAAACATTGTGGATCGATTGAAAGAGCGCGACGGGATCCAAGGGCTGATTCTAGGCGGCACGGAACTTTCTTTGATTTTGCGCGAGGCCACGGCTCGGGACATTCCGGTTCTGGATACCACCAAGATTCACGCCAAGGCAATCGTGGCGGAGGCGTTCTCGCAATAGCGAGCGGTGCCGTCGACTCTTAAGTTGCGGCACTGCTCTTCATCGCCGGGTACCACGCCAGGAACTGGCGGAAAGCCGCGCCTCGATGGCTGTACTGAGCTTTTTCTTCCGGAGTCAACTCAGCGAATGCTTTCTGAATTTGCGGAAAGTAGAACAGAGGATCGTAGCCGAAGCCGTTGGTTCCGCGCGCGCGATTCAAGATGGTGCCTTCGGCCTCTCCACGAAACACTTTTAATGTTTGTCCGTCGCGAGCGGCAGCAATCACGCAGACGAACCGAGCGCCGCGCTTTTCATCGGGGACCTCTTTCAGTTCACGCAGAAGCCGCGCATTATTCGCTTCGTCATCCGTGTTGTCGTTCATCAGGTGTGGGGCATCCGCCGCATAACGTGCGGAATGGACTCCTGGAGCGCCCTTGAGGGCGTCCACCTCCAGGCCGGAGTCATCTGCCAGGACAATCTCACCCGGAACTGCGCGGCTGTAAGCCTCCGCTTTTTTTCGAGCGTTTTCCTCAAAAGTCAGGCCGTCTTCGACCACGGCGGACAGCGAGGCGAAGTTTGGAAGAGGGACAATCTCAATACCAAGGGGGCCAGCAGCGCCACGAAAATCGCGCAGCTTGCCCGCGTTCGAAGTCGCAATGAGAATGTGATTCATTGCCGATGGTTCTGTTAGCCGCCAAATCAAGACGATACAAACAGAGTATTTATTTTGGAATGGCACGAAGGAATTGGCAAGAATCAGATTGGTTTGGTTGGGATTGACAAGATTTCAGGCTGGTTTTCTTAGACGGGCGCGCCGAATCATGACCAAGCCGCCAAGGTATAAAGCGGTGATCCCTGAAATGATGCCGCCGAGGGTTCTGTCCGAGCTACGCGCAAACGAAACCTGTACACGGTTTTCACCCGCTTGAACTGGAATCTCCATTTGTCCAGTGACATCTCGTGTGGAGGTCGGGACGACCTGGCCATTTACTTGGACACACCAAGCGGGGTAGTTGAATAACCGCAATACCAATTGCCCGGGATGGTCGACTTGGGCGGTAAAGATTTTTGATTCAGCGCTCCATTGTGTAACCTGGATGCGCCGGATTTCAGCCGGAACCACGCCGTCGTCTAAGAACACTCGCGCCGCATCGTGTTTGATTTCGTAGGGATCGCCGCTAACCGGCACATACTCATCCGTACCCTCATACCCCGCCCCGCTGCGCTGCTGTCGAAGCATGCCAGCGAAATCCCCGGCTGTCTCCCACCAGGGAGCTTGGGTGCGATGCCAAGCGAACATAAGCACAGCGAACATTCCGACGCAGATCAAGACGCGTACCATCCAACGGCGCGAAGCCGTAGTGACAAATAGCGCAAACGGCACGGCCAGGCACAGGAGCCAACGCCAAGGCAGTTGGACGTAGCGCAACTCCGGCAGATGCTCCCAGAGAAAAGATGTAAAAGAGAAATTTAGTAGCACGGCAGGGACAGCCCACCCGAGGAGCAGCCACCACTCGCGGGGCTCTCGGCGCCGTCCTGAAACGGAAAACGAGGCCGCAATTGCCAGCACGATCATTTCCGCGGATGCCACGAGCGAGACCAGGAGGTTGAAACGATTGTGGTCGACCTCATTGATCTTCACGAAAAGGAAATTATCCTCTGGGCGCACACCCGCAGACAGCACTTCCGCGATGTTTACCCACCTGCGTTCGTAGACCGCCGGCATTACAAAAAATGCCGCGAGAGCTGCGCCCAGCAAGGCTGCGACTGCGCCATTCAGTAGAACTCGCGCCGAGCACTTCAGAATGGCTAGAATCACGATCAGCAAGGCCAAAGAATAATTCACCATTACCGCCGCGGGAATGTTCGTCAGCCATGCGGCGGCTACTATCGCAGCCAGCGGAAGGATGGCTTGTTCGTCCTCTTCTCCAGCGAGCAGCGTGTACAGGAGAAGCAAGGGCAAAAGCGCGCCCGCCAGCAGTTCCGCAAAGGCGCTCCGCCAATACACAATCACAATGAAATAGGGATTAGCGGCGTACAACGCTGCAGCGAAAATGGCGTCGCGACGGTCCAACCAACGTCGGGCGAGAAGAAACATGGAACATCCAGAGAGCGTCAGCGCCAACCAAACGTATGTGCCTGGAACGGCCTTCCACGGGACCACCGCCCCCAACGCGGCGCCTAGTGTCCATGAGGCCGGAGGATAAAAAATAAATCGAGCCTCGCCGTATCCGTACTGGGCCAGAGCTGCCCATCGCGGATAAATGATCCCCTGCCTCCATTGTCCCAGCACTTCCATCCATGAATTCACGTGGAACTCGAAATCATGCCCCGAGGGATTGCCAAGAAAGAAGAACGGAAGAATCACGAAAAAAGCGGTTGCCATCACGATGAGCAGAGGCAAAAGGAAGATGCCACCGCCTTCGAACCCGGCGGGAGCCTTTTGCCGCGTCGTGATTTTTCGCTCCAGAGGTGACGAGTTCAGCAGAGAATGGCCTCCGGCAGTCTAGACATAGGTGCACAGAGATTGTTGCGTAAGACCGGCAAATGGGCAATCCGACGTACTTCGCTCAAGGGCGACGCTGGATGCGACCACAATTGTGGAAATGTGCGCGGGATTTCACAGAAAATTAACTTGCCTGCTACCTTCTAGAAACCAATGGCCGCTAGAGTAGTCGAATTCGAGGTGGAACAAACCCGGCTCTGAGGGGTCCGCACGAGAGACGGCGTGCGGGCCTCTTAGTGTTTTGCTGCGAATAGTGTGCGGTTATCGTCTGACACTATTCCGGCTTCCGCTGGCTGGCACGTCTTGCCTTCGTCCATCCTTCTTTGACAATCTGGCGTGCGCGACCGAGAGCGAGAGAATCTGGCGGAACGTCATCCGTAATGCAGGAAGCGGCCCCAATGTAGGCGCCCTTTCCGATCTTTACCGGAGCGACCAAAGTCGAATCGCTACCAACAAATACGGAGTCTTCGATCACGGTGGTGTGTTTGTGCTCTCCATCGTAGTTGCACGTGATTGTACCTGCTCCGATGTTTACGCCCGCACCGATGTCAGCATCACCAAGATAGGTCAAGTGATTCGCTTTCGACCCTTTGCCCAGGCGGGTTTTCTTGGTCTCGACAAAATTTCCTACGTGCGCGCCCTCGCCGATCTCAGTTCCTGGACGAAGGTGGGTGTAAGGTCCAAGCATTGCGCCCTTCATTACGTGAGCCTGGTCGAGGATGCAGCCCGGGCGGATCAACACGCCGTCTCCGATCAGGGAATTATTAATCACGCTGTAGGAGCGGATACGGCATTCGCTGCCAATGCGTGTCTTGCCTAGAATCTGCACGAACGGCTCGACGGTAGTATCGGGACCGATCTCGACATCCGAGTCGATCACGCAGGTTTGAGGATAGAAAATCGTAACCCCGTCGGCCATAAGTTGCCGGCACTTGGCCACGCGCATGCGCTGGTCGATGTCCACCATTTCAGCCCGGGTGTTACTCCCCAGGATTTCGTGAGGGTCGTTTGCCGCCACCGCCATCACACGCTGCTTCGCCTTACGCAGGATTGCGGCCATGTCGGTGAGATAGAACTCGCCGTGAGGATTGTCGTTGGTTAATTCGTCGATGTGTGCCAAGAGAACCTTGGCGTCGAATTCATAAAAACCGGAATTGATCTCCTGAATCTTGCGTTGCGCCGGAGTCGCTGATTTCTCTTCGACGATGGCCTTCACGTCAGGGCTATTCTTTTTGTTGCGGATCACCCTGCCGTAACCGGTTGGATCGTGCAGTTGCGCAGCCAGAATCGTCATTGCTGGCTGTTGAGAGCCATGAAAATCGCGTAGCTTCTGGATCGTTTGCGCACGAATCAAGGGAGCGTCCCCGGAGAGTACGATGACTTGATCGTAGGGCGCCAAAGCATCCCGCGCGACCATCAATGCATGGCCGGTGCCGCGCTGTTCTCTTTGCAGGATGAAGTTGATTCCTGTCTGGGCGACAGCTTGCTGCACGAGATCCGCTTCATGACCGACGATGGCATACACATCCTGCGCCGGCACAACCTGGGTTGCCGCGGCAATTACGTGCGCCAACAGCGGTTTTCCTCCGACCTCATGCAACACTTTAGGGTGTTTGGATTTGAGCCTTGTCCCCTTGCCCGCCGCCATAATCGCGATGGCGACACGCGGAACGCGGTGTGATGCGCTGCTCTTACCTTTTGCCATTCGATTCAATATACCGCGAGCAGCCTTGTTACCGGTACGCGACCTGGCGATTAAAGTTGCTCACTTGGCAAACGATGACACGCGGAATGCGATCCAAAAGGACACAAGCCAGAAGAGACCTAAAAATGCGTACCACGTGGGCGTGGGCATAAGGATACCGAAGCTACCGCGTATCTTCGCCAGAGTGAAAACGACGATCTCGATTGCTAGCGCGAAGCCCACGTAGATCAAGGCACTAAAGACAGCTAGCCTCAAAATCATTTTTGCACCTCCTTAGTTTCGCCCCCGAAGGCCACCGCCTGAGCGTTTCGAACTGAAAAGAGTATCTGACGAAGATGTTGCTCAACGTAACGAGTATTGTCGATTGCCGAAGTTGAACTTGAGCCAATTAGGTGCTTGTGGTGTGGCGCTTCGATGCCGACTGCTGATCCGATCGCGCCTGCACCGCAAGCTCCAGCAGGTCGTGGGCAATCCTATCCGTGGCGTGACGGGCAACATCGCCTTCGTCTAGATAATCTCCGATGACGGGGCAGACTCCCAATTCTTTAATCGCTTCCTCGTCGACGACGACCTGGGCCGCGCCTTCGAGCGCATATTTGGCCTTCAGTTGATCTGAGATTGGTGCGCGATTAAGCAGGGCATAATCAAAAATCTGTGCCTTGGCATGTCCAATAAGTGCGCGGATGTGGTCGGCAGCGGTGCGTCCCAGACTTTCATTCGCCTGAGTCATCAGGTTACAAACATAAACCTTCGTTGCAGAAGAGGAGACGATGGCCTTTGCGAAGCCATTTACCAACAAATTGGGAATCAAGCTGGTAAACAGCGAGCCGGGGCCTATGGTGATCAGGTCAGCGTGGGCAATCGCCTCCAAAGTCTGAGGAAGAGGCTCCGCGTCTGGAGGAATCAGGAAAAGTTCTTTGATGCGGCCTCGGCTCGCGGTAATTTTGGTTTCTCCACGGACCCGCGTTCCATCCTCCATGAGAGCTTCTAATTCGACGTTAGAGGTCGTGGCAGGATAGATGTGCCCGCGAGTGACCAGAATTTCGGACGACAGGCGGACAGCTTCACTGAAATCTTTAGTGATCGAGGTAAGAGCCGTGAGAAACAGATTGCCGAAGCTATGGCCTTCAAGTCCAGATCCTTTGGCGAATCGGTGCTGAAACAACTTGGAAAGCAAGGCCTCATCTTCTGACAGAGCGACGATACAACTCCGGATGTCGCCTGGCGGCAACATGTTAAATTCCTTACGCAAGCGACCGCTGGAGCCGCCATCGTCGCTGACAGTAACCACGGCGGAAAGATGCGAGATCTCTGGTCTGCCTGCTTTCGCTGAGGGGCGGTCCGGACCGACATACCACTTCAGGCCTTTCAACAGTGTAGAAAGACCTGTACCGCCGCCAATCGCAACTACTCGCAGCCCCCTTCTGGCAACAAAAGAAGTTAAGCCTGGCAAAGCTTCGGGGTGTCTGTCGGAGTAGCCCATGAGGGCTGCCTAGCGATCCTCGTCACCATCGGCCGGGACAGGCAATTCAGCCCCCGGATCGGGATACAACAACTCGGTGAAACGCGGGTCTTCGGCAAGATTCTGGAAATCGGAGTCGTTTCTCGCCTGAAAGCGAAGCCCCGGGTTCAAGCGAATTGCATTGTCCAAATGGTGCAGGGAATCCTCGACGTGACCGGTGAGGCAATCCAGCGCCGCCAAGCCGTAGGCGACGTAGTCGGATTTTGGCGATTGCTTCGACAACTTATCCAGATGTTCGCGTGCGCCGACGTAATCGCCGACATTCATCAGGGAAATGGCGTAATCGTAGTGCTCCTCGGGATTCCTGAACTGCGTGACTGCGCGCTCTGTCTGCTGGTTGCACGCACTGAGGTGGACGAAGGCGCGATCCGCCAACTCCTTGCTTGCCCCGGAGAGAACCTTTTGCAGGTACGTCTTCGCCTTGTCAAATTTGTGCTCTTGCATGGCGCGCAAACCCGCTTCGTAATTCTGCACAGCCTGTGCAAAATGAGGATCGTCGCCAACCGATTTCTTGGGTGTGGTCTTTTGTGCCATCTGCAAAATTCTTCCTGTGCTCTTCGTAAGTATTCCTCTTATCTAATGGTTAGATGCTACGCAGTAAATCTTTACACGACGGTTTTGCGGGTTCTAAAGCTCGACCGATATGACCCACGGTTCCGAGCACCGCCATCTCGCCTGTGGAAAACGACCCTTGGATGCTAGCAGTCGATACGCGGCTGCCATGAGCCCGTCAACCCTGCCCGCGTCGCTAATTGGCAGCAGCCGCGGTTTCCAAGGTCACCAGCCGCCATTCGCCCTGCATGATCCCCTTGCGAATCTGTGACGCAGTTCTGCCCTTCCGCGATTCGCCATAAGAATAGTAAAGCTCCTTCAGGCAGATGTCGCAGCGGGCTCCGTGAGTACTTTCGAAGCAGCTATGCAAGCTGTTATGTCCCATCCGGTCGCAGTAACAGTAACAGGGCTGTTGATGCAACACGGCTGGGATCTTCGCCGCTAAATCGTACGCGTGCGTCTGATAAGGATACTGAGCATTCTCCGCCCACAGTTGATCCTTGCCGAGGATGGCAGGGAGCTTGTCGCCTTTCGGCGGTGGTCCCGCGTTGTATGCAGGGACCACTCCCTCCTGTTGGGAAGTTGCCCAGGGAGCCGACACGGTCAGGGTAACCAGGAAAAGAAAAATAAGTGCCAGTCCGCGCTTCAACATATTCGGTTCCTCGTTCCAGATGTCGTAATAATATTGTAACCCGAATCTTCAACGGGTAGTAGTCGTGGCTCTGGTTTGCGAAATGACGCACATGGGAAGCGTGAACCGTATAGAATTAGAAATATCATGCCCGGAGAGGCCGACGCGACAGAATCCGGCGTAGTCTGCGATGGCAAACTGGTTCTCGCTGCGCCCTCGCGCGCTATGGTGCTGTCCGTCTGGTTGCGGGATTTGATCATCTCGCTCGCCATTTCCTGTTTCATCATCATCTTCCTTTATCAGCCTGTGAAGGTAGAAGGTACGAGCATGATGCCGTCGCTCGAGGATCAGGAACGTATTTTCGTGAACAAGTTTGTCTACCGGTTAGAGCCAATCCAGCGCGGCGATATTATCGTGTTCCGGTATCCGCGAGACCCATCCAAGAGCTTTATCAAGCGCGTGATCGGCCTGGCAGGGGACCGCATCCAGATCGATGCCGGCCGGGTGTTCGTGAATGGGAAGTTGATCGACGAAGAGTACGTGCCGCGCTCTTATGAGGACGAGAGATCGTACGCCGAAGTGGTGGTTCCACCAGACAGCTATTTTGTGCTCGGCGATCATCGCAGTTTGTCCAATGACAGCCGTGATTTCGGCCCGGTTGGTCAAAGCTACATTTACGGCAAGGCGGTCTTCGGGTACTGGCCCATGGACAAGATGGGGCGAGTGCGATAGTTTGGCGATCCTGCCCTGTCCGGCTTGAAAACCGATGATGCGACCGCTGATCTACACCTCGCCTTATGCGTGGCTGTTTTGGGCGGCATTCCTGTTTGCCTACGTGCCCGAGTTTCGCCTGGTGGCGCGCTCGCGACCGGTCGTGGCTGAAAATAGCGACCGCGGATCCATGACGCTCATCCTGATCGCAGGGTGGATCGCCTTTCCAGCTGCTTTCTTCGTTGCCGGTTGGCCTCCGTTCATCTTGGCGAAAGGTCAGAAAATCTGGTTTGTTTTCGGCATTGCTGTATTGCTCGCCGGCGCCTGGCTCCGACGCCATTGCTTTCTGATGCTTGGACGTTATTTCACGGGAAACGTAAAAGTTGTAGAAGGTCAAACGGTCATCGAGGAAGGCGCCTACCGCTGGATTCGGCATCCTTCCTACACCGGAGGCATGCTGATGTACGTTGGCACTGGCCTTGCACTGACCAATTGGCTGAGCGCGCTTATTTTGCTGGTTGTCGGAGCGATTGGTTATCTCTATCGAGTGCAAGTCGAGGAACAGGCGCTGCAAACAAATCTGGGTGAGCCCTACCGGGACTACATGCGCCGGACCAAGCGATTCGTTCCATTTATTTTTTAAAGTCAGTGAGATTGTATTGGCGGATGACACCTTCCCTGCTAAAATTCTTGAAATCCACTCCTTGGAGCGCGAATGCAGGCTATCCTTGCGCTGGAAGATGGCAGAATCTTCCGCGGCAAAGGCTACGGAGCCAAAGGCGAATGTCACGGGGAAGTAGTTTTTAATACTTCCATCACCGGCTATCAGGAAATTTTTACCGACCCTTCCTACGCTGGCCAGATCGTCGTTCTCACCAATCCCGAAATCGGCAATTACGGCACGAACCCAGAAGATAACGAGGCCACGCGACCCTACATCGAAGGCCTGATTGTGCGCGAGTTTTCCCGCGTCAGCTCGAACTGGCGTTCGCAGCAGGTCGCGGAAGAATATCTCGAGCAATTCAGGGTTCCGGTGCTGGGCGATATTGACACTCGCGCCCTGGTGCGCCATTTGCGCGACCACGGGGTGATGCGCGGCGTCATCTCCACGCTTGAAACGGACGCCGAGAAGCTGATCGCGAAGGCGCGCGCGATTCCGAAAATGGATGGAACCGATTTGGCGAAGGTCGTCAGCACCAAGCACACTTATGTTTGGGAGATGGGAGAGCGTTCTCACCTTCCGGAAGAAGTGGTGGGAGTCAAAGACCAGCCGGAACGCTTCCACGTCGTGGCCTACGATTACGGAATCAAGCAGAACATTCTGCGCAAGCTGCGTGGCGAAGGCTGCAAGGTGACGGTGGTTTCGGCGGAGACTAAGGCCGAGGATGTACTGGCGCTGAAACCCAATGGCGTGTTTCTCTCAAATGGCCCGGGCGACCCCGAGCCCTGTACTTATGCGGTAGACAACATCAAGCGGCTGATGGGAAGGCTGCCGATCTTCGGCATCTGCCTGGGACACCAGCTAACCGGAATCGCATTGGGCGGAAAAACTTTCAAGTTGAAGTTCGGCCACCACGGCGGCAACCATCCAGTGAAGCAACTGAACACAGGCAAAATCGAGATCACAGCCCACAATCACAATTTCGCCGTCGACCCCGATTCGCTGCCCCAGAGCGAAGTCGAACTGACGCACATCGATCTCAACGACAACACGCTGGAAGGGATGCGCCACCGGAATCTCCCGCTGTTCACGGTGCAGTATCACCCCGAGGCATCGCCGGGCCCGCACGATTCGCATTACCTGTTCAAAGATTTCGTGAAGTTGATGGAGGAGTGGAAAGGGTAAATATTTTGTTGACGTTGTCATCCCGAGCAAAGCGAGGGATCTGTAGTTGAGCTGCGATAAACGCTATTACGTCTACATCATGGCCAGCCGATCGCTGAATCTATACACGGGTGTGACGAACAGCATTTATCAGCGCGCGATACAACACAAAAGCGGCGACATCAATGGCTTCACAAAAAAATACAACATCAATCGCCTTGTGTACTGCGAGATTTTCGAGCACATTGGTAACGCCATTGCTCGAGAGAAGCAGGTTAAGGCATGGACTCGGGCGAAACGCTTTGCTCTGATCAAGTCAATGAACCCGACGTGGCAAGACTTGGCTGAGAGTTGGGGAGGGAAGGCAGAACTGCAGATCCCTCGCTTTGCTCGGGATGACAATTTCTTAGGTGAGAGCCAGTCATCAAAATCAGAAAACGACGAAGCTATCAATACCGCCGAAGACGCCTATCTCAAAAGCAAGAACAAAACTGCATAAATGCCCAAACGCACTGACATCTCGAAAATTCTGATTCTCGGCTCTGGCCCCATTATTATTGGCCAGTCGGCGGAGTTTGATTACTCCGGCACGCAGGCTTGCAAGGCGCTCAAGTCCGAGGGTTTTGAAGTGGTGCTGGCTAATTCAAATCCGGCGACGATTATGACCGACCCGGAGGTTGCCGACCGAACTTACATTGAACCGCTTACACGCGAATATCTGGAAGAGATCATCCGCGTTGAGCGCGAACTTTCACCCGGCGGTGGTTTCGCAGTTCTGCCGACGGTCGGAGGCCAGACTGCTCTCAACCTTGCCATCGAGCTTTCGGATAGCGGCGTGCTCGAGAAATTCAATGTCCAGCTCATCGGCGCACAAATCAGCGCGATCAAGAAAGCTGAAGACCGGCTGTTCTTCAAAGATGCGATGCAGAAGATCGGCCTCGACGTGCCCAAATCCGCGTTGGTGAACAATCTGAAAGACGGCCTGGAATTTGCCGGCAAGATTGGTTTCCCGGTAATCGTGCGCCCATCGTTCACTCTCGGCGGCAGCGGCGGCGGCATTGGCTACAACCGTGAAGAGTTGATGGAAGTCCTCGCCCGCGGACTCGATTTTTCTCCCGTACACGAAGCCCTGATTGAAGAATCGGTGCTGGGCTGGAAGGAGTACGAACTAGAGGTGATGCGTGACGTAAAAGACAACGTCATCATCATTTGCTCCATCGAAAACGTCGATCCCATGGGGGTGCATACCGGTGATTCGATCACGGTCGCTCCCGCGCAGACTCTCACTGATCGCGAGTATCAGTCCATGCGGGACGCGGCCATCGCCGTGATTCGCGAGATCGGCGTTGAGACCGGCGGATCGAATATTCAGTTCGGTATTCATCCGACCACGGGACGCATGGTTGTAATCGAGATGAATCCGCGAGTCTCGCGGTCTTCGGCTCTGGCCTCGAAGGCGACTGGTTTCCCCATCGCGAAGATCGCCGCCAAACTGGCCGTCGGTTATACGCTGGACGAAATTCCCAATGACATCACACGCAAAACGCCAGCCTGCTTTGAGCCCACGCTCGACTACGTTGTTGTAAAAATCCCCAAGTGGCAATTCGAAAAATTTCCCGGGGCAGATGAGAACCTGGGGCCGCAGATGAAATCCATGGGCGAGGTCATGGCCATCGGCCGCACCTTCAAAGAAGCATTGATGAAAGCGGTACGCGCTCTGGACACGGGCAAACGCATTGGCGGAGAGAAAATCGAGCCCAAGATTCTTACTCAGCGCCTCGTGACGCCGCATCCCGAGCGGCTTTCCTATATTCGCTACGCATTGCGCCAGGGCCACACCGTCAAGCAATTGGCAAAGATGACATCGATCGACCCTTGGTTCCTCTACCAGCTCAAAGAAATTAATGACATGCAGCTGGAACTGGAGAAACATCCCATGGAATCGGTCCCAACCGAGGTGCTGCGCGAAGCCAAGCGCATGGGCTTTTCCGACGGACGCTTGGCGGCCACCTGGCGGCTTAGTGGAAAGGGAGACCAGGACAAGGTTCGGCATCAACGCAGGAAACATGGCATCAAGGCGGTGTATAAGCGTGTGGATACCTGCGCCGCCGAGTTCGAAAGTTACACGCCCTACCTTTATTCCACTTACGAAGAAGAGGATGAGGCAGCTCCGACGAAGAAAAAGAAAGTAATCATTCTGGGCAGTGGACCCAATCGCATCGGGCAGGGCATTGAATTCGACTACTGCTGCTGCCATGCGTCTTTCGCTCTACGCGACGACGGCTACGAGACCATCATGATCAACTGCAACCCGGAGACCGTCTCGACCGACTACGACACCAGCGACCGCTTGTACTTCGAACCGCTTACCCTCGAGGACGTGCTTGCTATCTGTGAACACGAGGCTTCGTCAGGCGCGCCGGTCGGAGTGATCGTGCAGTTCGGCGGGCAGACCCCATTGAACCTCTCCCTGCCGTTGAAGGCTGCGGGCGTGAACATTATCGGCACAGCCCCGGAGAATATCGATCTGGCCGAAGACCGCAAACGTTTCGGTAAGCTGCTTGAGGAACTCGATATCCCGCAAGCCCCGGGGGCGATGGCAGCCTCGATCGAAGAAGCCGTCGCAGGCGCAAATCACGTCGGCTATCCAGTGCTGGTGCGGCCCTCCTACGTTCTCGGCGGACGCGCGATGGTGATTGCCTACGACGAAGAAACCGTTGTTCGCTATATGAAGGAGGCAGTCGAATATTCCCAGGACCGCCCGGTCCTGATCGATCACTTCCTCGAAGACGCAATCGAGGTAGACGTGGACGCGCTCTCGGACGGCGAAGACGTGGTCATCGGCGGCATCATGCAACATATCGAGGAGGCCGGGATCCACTCCGGCGATTCTTCCTGCGTTCTGCCGGCCGTCGACATTCCCCAACCGTTGATGGAGCGCATGCGTGATTACACCTTCAAGCTGGCCCGAGCGCTTAAGGTAGTTGGGCTGATGAATATTCAGTTTGCTATCCCGAGGGGCAACGGCCATTCGAAAAGCGGGGACGGCGGCATAGTCTACGTACTGGAGGTGAATCCGCGCGCCTCGCGCACGGTGCCCTATGTTTCGAAAGCAACGGGCGTGCCTATGGCAAAGATTGCGGCAAGACTAATGACCGGACGCAAGCTGCGCGAATTCCTGCCAGAGTTCATCGAGCGCTGTGCGGACCTCGACACGGGACATTGCTATTACGTCAAGTCCCCGGTCTTTCCGTGGAACAAGTTTCCCGGCGTGGATACGGTGCTAGGTCCGGAGATGAAATCCACCGGTGAAGTGATGGGAGTGGCCGACAATTTTGGCGAAGCCTTTGCCAAGGCGCAAACCGCGGCGGGGCAGAAGCTGCCGATCGCAGGCACCGTCTTCGTCAGCGTCACCGATCATGACAAATCGCACGTAGCCGACGTCGCTCTTAAATTTGTGGACATGGGTTTCAAACTGGTGGCTACTGCGGGAACCGCCGACGTGTTGGAGAATGCCGGCATGACCGTCGAACGCGTGTACAAGGTGAAAGAAGGACGGCCCAACGTGGTCGACCTGATCAAGGGCGACCGCATTCAACTGATAATCAACACGCCCCATGGCGTCGATCCGTTCTTCGATGAGAAAGCAATCCGCCGCGCTGCGATCAGTGCGCGGATTCCGACAATCACGACCCTATCCGCGGCTCGCGCTGCAGCCGAAGGAATTTCCGCATTGCAGCGTGGTGAGATTAGAGTGCAACCACTGCAGAAACTGCATGCGGAGCGCCACGCCGCCGGACGATAGAAGGTTTGCTGCCGGTCGCCTCATATCTTCTTTGGCTGTATCCTGAATGAGCTAGTCAGGCTTGGAGGTCGCAACTATGCTGCTTCATGGCATTTTTCCGCCCATCACGACTCCGTTCTATCCGGACGGAAACCTCTACTTCAAAAAGCTCGAAGCCAACGTCGAGCGGTATTCGAAAACTCCAGTCGCAGGGATTGTTGCGCTAGGTTCGACGGGCGAGGCCATTCTGCTGTCAGATCAGGAGCGGCGCGATGTGCTTAAGAGTACCCGTGAAGCCGCAGCGCCGAACAAAGTGTTGATTGCTGGAACGGGCGTTGAATCGGCGGCCGAGACCCTACACCTGACCGAGTACGCTGCCGAACTCGGCTACGATGTCGCCATGGTGCGCACGCCGCATTATTACAAGAAGCAGATGCAGCCCCCCAATATCCTCGCGTTCTATCGCACCGTGGCCGACCGCTCGTCACTGCCGGTAATCATCTACAACTTTCCCCAAGCCACCGGCTACGATATTCCGGCTGAAATCGTCATCGAACTCGCAGAGCATCCCAATCTGATCGGAATCAAGGAATCCAGCGGCGATGTGGAAAAAGTCCGCCGCATGGTCGAAGGCACACGGCACGTCAAGCGCAGCGCCACGGTCACCGAAACATTTGACGCGGTGACGCCACGCATGCTGAAAGCTGCCAGCCACGGCAACGGGCAGGGCGGAGAATTGGTTTCGGTAGGTACGCTGGTGGGTGGAGTCAACCCCTCATCCGCAGCCGTGAACCTGATTGCAGGCCTGAAAACGCGGCAGAAAGAAGTCGGATTTCAAGTGCTCGTCGGTGCTGCTCAGAAGCTTGAACCATCGTTGCAAGCAGGTGCAGTCGGCGCGATTCTTGCTTTTGCCGATGCTACCCCGACAGCTTGTTATGAGATCTATGCCGCGTGGAAAGAAGGCGACATCGAACTATCCCGGCTGAAGCAGGAGCGCATTGCCAAGGTAGCGCAGCGAGTGGTGGGAGAATTGGGCATCCCTGGCATGAAGCACGCCATGGATTTCAACGGCTACTTCGGCGGCCCGGTGCGCCTTCCGTTGCTACCGCTGACTGCCGACTTGAAGGCCGAGGTCGAGCAGTTGCTGGCCGACATAAGAAATTGAATGTGCAGAGCGGACATTCCTGTCCGCGGCTCTTGGGGTTGGTTCTGACTTTGGATGGCCTTGAATCCTGCTTTCGGATTGAAGTCAGAGCAGTAGCAATTTGAAAAGAAGGAACAACAAACAAAAAGGCTGCGGACTAGGAGTGTTCGTTCTACACAAGGCCTTGTGATTCTGGTCACAAATGAGTTATGATGAATTCGAACGAACGTTCGAACTTTCATGGCCTCCTCTCCCTCAGTGACAACGGTTTCAGGTCGGCGCCGTGTGACCAGTCCGCCCCCGATCGAAACCCGATTTGATCGGCGGCTTGGCAAGATTCTGGTGCACGCGACCGAAGTCTTCTACGAAAAAGGATACGAGGGCGCGTCCATGCGCGACCTGGCGCGCTCCAGCGGCATGTCCCTGTCCGGGCTTTACTATTATTTCGAGTCCAAAGAGAAGTTGCTCTACCTGATCCAGAAGGATACCTTCAGCACAATCGTGGAGCGCCTCCGCGAGCGCCTCGACGAGGTTTCCGATCCGGAAGAGCGCATTCGCGTTTTCATCCTCAACCATCTCGAGTATTTTCTCGCCAACCGGAAGGCAATGAAAGTTCTTTCGCACGAAGCGGAGGTGCTGACGAACGGTTTCGGTGCTGAGATCGCTGCCATCAAACGTGAGTATTACCGGATCTGTGTGGGTCTGCTGGACGACTTTAAGCTCGCAAAGAGACTAGAATTTTCCAGTCGGATGGCGGTGCTGAGTTTGTTTGGCATGATGAACTGGATTTATACCTGGTACAACCCACGGGTCGATGCCGACGCTGAGGATTTGGCGCGTGGAATGGGAGACATTTTCTTGCAGGGAATCAGCTCTACTACTCGACGCCAACCAGTTTTTAGTAAAAGGTCGCAGAAAAAGAAAGAAAACTAAATCAGATTTAACCAATGCGAAAAGGAGTTTGAACATGGCTACTACATTGCAACCGGCAGCGGGAGAAAGTACGAAACAACTGGTCAACTACCGCACCGATGGCGGCGTCGCGGTGATCGAGATGTTCGATCCTCCTGCGAACACTTACACCTACGAAATGAACCGGCAACTCGATGAGGCCATCCTGAAGGCACGTATGGACAACGATGTTTACGTCATCGTGCTCACGGGTTCGGGCGATAAATTCTTTTCCGCCGGGGCTAACATCAAGATGCTGGCTAGCGTCGATCCAACGTTCAAATATTACTTCTGCCTGCACGCCAATGAGATGCTGCTTCGCCTGGAGCACACCCCGAAACTGGTGATTGCCGCAATCAACGGGCATTGCGTCGGAGGCGGCCTCGAAATCGCCATGGCGGCCGACATTCGCATCGCGCGCCAGGACGCGGGCAAGATTGGCTTGCCGGAAGTCAACCTCGGCGTGCTTCCCGGAACCGGCGGCACGCAGCGCCTTTCGCGCATGGTAGGGAAGAGCAAGGCCATCGAGTTGATGGTCACCGGGAATACGTTCTCCTTCGAAGAAGCGAAGGAATTCGGGATTATCAACGACATTTTCGATCGCGACGGCTTCATGGAAAACATCATGGAGTATGCTCGCCAGTTCTGCCCTCCGAACAAAGCAGCCAAGGCCGTGGGCAGGATCAAGCGCGCGGTGCAAACCGGGTGGGAGATTCCAATGGAGTCAGCACTCGCCGTGGAACGCGAAAATCAGCAACTGCTTTTCCAGAGCGAAGACGCCAAGGAGGGCCTCGCGGCCTACGTGGAAAAGCGGCCGGCAGTGTTCAAGGCGAAATAAATCGTCACGACGGAGGACGGGCGTCTCGCTCGTCCTCTTCGCTAATCGATTGGAAAAAGAGAAACATGATTGCAGCCACGAAAACAAAACTCTCCCCCGGACGCCTCTTGATCGACGGCCAGTGGGCCGATACTTCGAAACACTTCGACACTATCAATCCCGCAACCGGCGAGGTTCTGACACAGATTGCGGAAGCCTCCGCTGCCGATGTTGATCGCGCCGTTCAAGCCGCGCGCCGGGCATTTGAAGACCGCAGCGGATCGTGGCGCAAGATGTCAGCCAGTGAACGCGGGCGCCTCATCTGGCGTCTTGCGGATCTGCTCGAAAAGAACATCGACGAATTCGCCGAACTCGAAACCCTCGATAACGGCAAGCCGATTTTCGAGTCTCGCTACGTCGACATGCCTATGGTGATCGATGTTCTTCGCTATTACGCGGGCTGGGCAACGAAGATTCATGGTGAGACGGTCAACACGGTTGAGACCGCTTTCACTTACACATTGCGCGAACCGGTAGGCGTCGTCGGGCTCATCGTTCCGTGGAATTTCCCGTTGCTGTTGGCTTCCTGGAAACTTGGTCCGGCGTTAGCTTGCGGCAATACGATTGTCTGGAAACCTGCTAGCCTGACCTCACTGACGGCGCTGCGATTCGGTGAATTGGCCGTTGAAGCAGGTGTTCCGGCGGGCGTATTGAACATTGTCACTGGCCGCTCGGAAGTTGGCAGAACTATAGTCCGCCATCCTGGAATCGATAAGATCGCATTCACAGGATCGACCGACGTGGGCAAAGAGATCATGCGTAGCGCGGCCGACAGCATGAAGCGCCTGACGCTTGAACTCGGCGGCAAATCGCCCAACATCGTTTTCGCTGATTCCGATATCGATAACGCCGTTAAGGGCGCAATCACTGGAATCTTCTACGGCAAGGGTGAAGTCTGTAATGCTGGCTCGCGTCTGTTCGTCGAGAGCAAAGTGCAAGATGAATTTCTGGAGAAACTTGTCGCCCGAGCCAAAAAGATGCAGCCGGCCGACCCACTTGATCCGAAAACGCGCATGGGCGCGATCGTGAGCCAAGACCAGATGCAAACCGTACTCGGCTACATCGAGGCAGGGAAACAAGAAGGTGCGAAGTTGATTGCGGGCGGAAACAGAGTCTCGGTGGATGGCGGCAAGGGATTCTTTATCGAACCCACGATCTTCGGTGGCGTGAAGAACGACATGAAAATCGCCCAGGAAGAAATCTTCGGTCCGGTGCTGGCGACGCTCAGCTTCGATGATGTGGATGAAGTGATCAAGGCGGCGAATAACAATCCGTACGGCCTTGCGGCGGCTGTGTGGACTCGCGACGTCAAGAAGGCGCATTCCGTTTCGCGGCAACTTAAAGCTGGGACGGTGTGGATTAACACCTATGGCCTGATGGATGCCTCTTTGCCGTTCGGAGGCTACAAGAGTTCGGGTTTCGGCCGGGAGTTGGGCGTTCACGCCATCGAACACTATACCGAGCTGAAAACAGTTTGGCTAAATATGGCGTAGAGATGTTGCTAACCACGCCTCTACAGTGAGAAACATTCGCAAATCAGATTTATAGAGGTCTTATGCCAGGTAAAGTTGCAAAAATCGGAACCTTCAGTGACTGGGTCGGCTTGTTTGACGATTGGCGGAAGGACATCGGAGTCAATCACGACCAGATCGCTGATTTCAAATTCGATACGCTTTACGGCGCGATCGAAACGGATGAAATCCAGTTCGGCGCCTTCAAAGGCCGCCGCAAATGGGAAAATCTGCGCCAGGTGCCCACCCAGCAGATGCGCGATGCTCTGATCAATCTGATTGTCTATCAGGGCGACACCGAGTTTGCCAGCGTGGAACAGCAGCGAAATCTGTTTGAGAGCGCGCCCACCGACTGGGATCGCAAAGCAATTACTCGCGTGATGATCGAGGAAATGCGCCACGGCTGGCAAATGTGCGCGCTGCTGATCGATCACTTCGGCTACTCGGGAAAAGTGGAAGCCCAAAAGATGCTCGAACGCCGCGCCTTCGACAACAAACGCCTGCTGGGCGCGTTCAACGTCGACGTGGACAACTGGATGGACTTTTTCACTTACACCGACTTCGTCGATCGGGACGGAAAATTCCAGTTGCAAATGTTAAAGTACTCCGCCTTCGCGCCACTTGGCCGCTCGATGTCTTACATGCTGCGCGAAGAGGCGTTCCACATGGGCACGGGAAACGATGGCCTGCGCCGCATTGTCGAAGCGGGTGTAATTCCGGCTTGGTTGATTCAGAAATACCTGAATAAATGGATTTCCAGTTCGTACGATCTCTTCGGCACTGACAACTCCTCCTCGGCCCATTGGGCGTACGTATGGGGAGTCAAGGGCCGCTACGACGAACCGAAGAACCCGCAGGAAGCAAAGGTCGACGAACTGAACGATTACAACCGCCATCTGTATCGCGACGAGGTAGCCGGATTGATCGAGCGATTCAACAGCGTGCTCACACCTGGCGAACCTAAGCTCTACGCGCCGAATATTAAGTTCAACCGCAACATCGGCCGCTGGGCAGGGCAGAAGTTTCATGCTCAGACCGGCGAGACTATGGATGATAAAGGTTATGAGCAACACGTAAAAGATTTCATGCCCACCGTCGAAGATAAAAAGCTGTTGCTCGATATCATCGGCAACGAGAAGAAATGGATTGCACAGAAAGAAGGAGCACGCGATCCGCTCGCATCAATCGGTGAAGTCCGCAAATCGGCAATCAACTTGTAGCTCCGACGGCAGAACTGCGTGGCGCGGGCGCCCTCGCCCGCAGACGTGACCATGGCGACACAACCAGGTACGAAGCATTCCCGTATCGCTCTGGACCTTCAAGGTCCGGTCGCGCGCATTACGCTGAATAATCCGCCTCTGAACATTATCGACGTTCCGATGATGGAAGAGTTGGCCGAGGCGTTGGCTGAGATCGAGGCGCAGCTTGAGATCGGCATTCTGATTATCAGGGGGTCTCAAAAAGCATTCTCGGTCGGGGTCGACGTCGCGGCCCACGCCCCGAATCAAGTCGAGGGAATGCTCGCTCAATTTCACGCGATCATCCGGACGCTGGTTGGTTCAAAGAAAGTGAGTATTGCCGCCGTGCACGGCCATTGCCTGGGCGGAGGCGCCGAGCTTGCCATGGTCTGCGATCTGGTATACACGTCTGAGCTGGCTACCTGGGGATTTCCGGAAATCAAGCTGGGATGTTTTCCGCCGGTCGCAGTCACCGCACTGGCTGCGCTTGTAGGACAGAAGCAAGCTGCCGATCTTGTTCTCACCGGTCGCAGCATCACAGGCAAAGAAGCGGCAAACATCGGTTTGGCAAATTCCGTTGTGCCGGAAATTGATCTAGAACATACGGTGCAGGACGCAGTTCACCATCTTTCGCAACTCAGCCCGGCGGCCCTTGCCATTACTAAGAAAGCAATCTATGCCTGGGACTCAATTCACTTCGACAAAGGCTTGGCCCGAGCGGAGAAGATTTACTTCGACGAATTGATGCAGACGCACGACGCCCAGGAGGGAATTAATGCGTTTCTCGAGAAACGGCCGCCAGTGTGGAAAGGCAAATAACGCACCATTTAGCGCTTGGCACTTAGACTTTTAGGACTACTGAGCTTGTGCCAGTTTACAAATGAAGAAAGAACTCATAGAACTCAAAGTCAACGGCCGTTCTCACGAGCTCGCTTTCGAGCCTAGCAAACTGCTGCTCGACGTCTTGCGTCAGGACCTCGAACTCACCGGATCCAAGCGCGGCTGTGACGATTCATCCTGCGGTGCGTGCACCGTGTTGGTCGACGGCGTACCGATGATGTCGTGCACCTTGCTCGCTGCCAGTTGTGAGGGGCAGGAGATCACAACGGTCGAGGGTGTGAGCGAGCACGGCAGCCTCGCGGCCATTCAGAAAGCTTACGGCGACTGGGGCGGAGCGCAGTGCGGCTATTGCACTCCAGGGTTCATCATGACGGTCACGCATCTGTTGAGTGAGAATCCGGAACCAACAGAACAAGAAATTCGTGGCGCGCTAAGCGGCAATCTCTGCCGCTGCACCGGCTACAGCCAGATGTATCAGGCCATCAAGGCCGCGATTGATGCCGAACAAAAGGGAATGGCGGCGACGAAATGAAATCTGATTTTGTCATTCCGAGCGTAGCGAGGAATCGGTAGTGGCCAACGACCAACGACCAACGACCAACGACTTCTCCATCATCGGAAAACCCACCGCCATGGTTGACGCGGCCGGCAAGACCACCGGTGCCGGCAAGTATACCGACGACCTCAGTTTGCCCGGCATGCTCATCGGCAGAATCCTGCATTCGCCTTACCCGCACGCCCGCATCAAGCGCATTGACACTAGCCGCGCCGAGAAACTGG
>Ga0210406_10000592_pt1 | contig 48945 bp, 41 predicted proteins | sample IncBWC30MmetaG_FD_155454 | JGI IMG/M metagenome (GOLD analysis project Ga0210406, IMG submission 155454) | Forest soil microbial communities from Barre Woods Harvard Forest LTER site, Petersham, Massachusetts, United States - Inc-BW-C-30-M | ecosystem: Environmental > Terrestrial > Soil >...
CCCAGCAGGCTGCGCAGTTCGGTCTGGGTGGAACGCGGTGAGAGTTCGCCGATGTCATCCAGAATGCGCGCGTCCGGATTCAGTTCCTTGTACTGGTCCTGGGCAAAATAGTCGGGCAGCACGTTGTGTCCCAGCCGGAATTGGCCGCCGGTCAGAGGCTCAGTTTCCGCCAGCAGCTTGATCAGCGTAGATTTGCCGGCGCCGTTCACGCCCACCAGTGCAATGCGGTCACCGCGCTCGATCATGAAGCTCACATTGCGAAACACTTCCTTCTCGCCATAGGATTTCGCGACGTCGATGAACTCGGCCACGATCCGGCCACTCGGTTTCGGCTGTTGGAAGGAAAAGTGAATTACCTTTTCTTCTTCCGGCAGTTCGATGCGCTCGATCTTTTCCAGTTCTTTAATGCGGCTCTGCACCTGCTTGGCTTTGGTTGCCTGGTAACGGAAGCGATTGATGAAGACTTCGAGCTGCTCGATGCGCTCTCGTTGATTGCGATAGGCGGCTTCGAGTTGCTCCATGCGCTGCGTTTTCGACGCCAGATATTTTTCGTAGTTGCCGGGGTAAAGATTTATGCGCTTATTCCAAATCTCAGCAATCTTGTTGACGGTAACGTCGAGAAAATAGCGGTCGTGCGAGATCAGTACAAAGGCGTTGGGATAGTGCGTCAGATATTCTTCCAGCCAGTTGCGGGCTTCGAGATCGAGATGGTTGGTGGGCTCGTCGAGCAGCAACAGGTTGGGTTCCTGCAGCAGTAGCTTGGCCAACGCAATTCGCATCTGCCAGCCACCGGAGAACTCCTCGGTCCGGCGATGCCAGTCTTCCTTGCGGAAACCGAGGCCCATGAGGACGCTGCCAACCTGGGCTTCGATGGCGTATCCGTCGCGGGTGCGAAATTCGTGTTCGAGGCGTTGATAGCGTTGCGCGACCTGCGCGTATTCAGGGGAAGACTGGTCGAGTTCCGGCATGCGCGCGGTGAGGTCTTCCATCTCCTGTTCCATTTCTCGAAGCTCGGAGAAAACCGCCATGCACTCGGCGAACACGGTTTGTCCCGAAAGCGTGAGCCCATCTTGCGGCAGGTAGCCGGCGCTGATGCCCTTGGCCGTGCTGAAGGATCCGTAATCGAGCGTCTCGATCCCCGCGAAAATCTTCATCAACGTCGATTTTCCGGTTCCATTTGCACCCACCAAACCGATGCGGTCCCGGGACGTAATCATCCAGTCAGCTCCTTCGAAGAGAAGCTTGTGACCGTAACGTTTTCCGGCAGAGGACAACTGAATCATGGCGTCTGTTTAATCGTCTCATGAGCGGGGTGGTTTGATGAAGAAGCGCGGAGCGACTGGGAGCGAGTCTTACCTTAACCAGACGGGTCTACTCTCGACTGGCGCTGATGGTGGATTCTTTTGTCGTCAAGGTTAGTACCTTCCCGTCCTGTTCGATGGTAAATCGGTATTTGTAATAGGGACTGCCGTTAGCGAGTTTCATGTCCACGTCGTGCCCATGAACGGCATAACTTCCGTTCAGCCCTTCCGGCTTCGCAGGGGGCGAGGGTGGCTTCATAACCCACGTGGCATCTTCATTGAATGTTACCGTCCACCGTCCGGGTCGGAAATGTACCGTGCCGAAAGGCTTGCCGTTCTTGAGAGCCGTCATTGAGGTGTAATCCCACCTGCCAACCATCTCCGGGGGCGCCTTGGGAGAGCCGCCAACGGCATTGACTCCCATTAGACAGACCACAGCAAAAAGAACTAAGTAATCAAGCTCCCTCGGCTTCATGGCGACATTGTAATCATTTCTATGGCGAAAGCGCACCTCTTACTCCACGACATTCTGAGGGCGTTGAATGCAGGCTGAGAAATTCGTCCCGAGGCGAGCCATTTGACAACGCGATGTAATATACCATAGTATATACCATGCTTCGGATCGCCAAACTCTTTCGCAATGGCCGCAGCCAAGCCGTCCGCCTGCCCGCTGATCTGCGGTTTGAAGGTTCGCAGGTTTACATCCGCCGCGACGAGGTTACCGGGGACGTGATTCTGTCCCGCCGGCCAGAATCCTGGCAGGACTTTTTTGCCCTGACCAAAACCGTCGGCGTGCCGAAGGATTTTGTCAGCGATCGCAAAGATGCCCCTCCGCAAGAGCGGGACCTGTTCTAAATGCCGGTCCGCTATCTACTCGATTCCAACACCGTCAGCTACATCATCAAAGGGAATCGCCCTCGGGTTCGCGAGAGGCTGCTGCGCATGCCCATGGCCGAAGTTGGAATCAGTGTGATCACTGAGGCCGAACTTCTCTTTGGTTTGGCCCGAAGGCCTGACGCTACGAAGCTGAAAAGTGTAGTCGAGGAGTTTTTGCTCCGGGTGGAGGTGTTAGCTTGGCAATCCGAGGCGGCCCAACAATATGCAAGGATACGCGCGACGCTGGAGAGCAGCGGGGAACCGATGGGCAATCTGGATTTGATGATCGCCGCCCAAGCTCTTGGGTCAGACCTCGTGCTGGTAACGAGTGATACCGTTTTCCGGAGAGTCAAGGGTTTGAAGATTGAGGACTGGAGCAAGTAGCTGGCTACGATTTGTCCAGGGCGTTGCCAACTTTGACCGCTTTTTTCCCTGATTTGCGAGCTACTCTTAATTCCACTATTCTGCCCCTTCCACCTTGCAATCTTAGGAGAACACTTGGTGCGAGCTATTTTTGTAGTTCTGATGCTGTGCTCGGCATTTTTGTCTTTCTCTGCCGCCGAGCCGCGACCATTGAATCTGATGCCGATGCCGGCCAGTGTGCAAATCAAAACCGGGCAGCTTGTTATTGATCCTTCGTTCTCGGCCGGAATCAGCGGCCACTCTGACCGGCAGCTGCAGCATGCGCTCGAACTGTTTCTGGATGACCTTCGACGGCAGACTGGCATGACCGCGTTGGACATGAAGCTGACGGATCCCGCTCAAGCCAAGCTGGTGCTTCATTGCGAACATGCAAATGAGATTGTGCAGGAAGTCGGCGAGGATGAATCTTACTCGCTTGAGACCAGCCCTGCGGGCGCGAAGCTCGATGCGGTGACGCCGATTGGAATCATGCGCGGCCTGCAAACATTTCTTCAATCGGTGCAAACCACTTCCGGCGGCTTCGCGGCACCCGCGATTGCGATCCAGGACAAACCCCGCTTTCTCTGGCGCGGATTGATGATCGACGTGGGCCGCCATTTCATCCCGCTGGATGTCTTGAAGCGCAATCTCGATGGCATGGCCGCGGTAAAGCTGAACGTATTTCATTGGCACCTTTCGGACAATCAGGGCTTCCGCGTCGAGAGCAAGAAATTCCCCAAGCTGCAGGAGATGGGCTCGGATGGCCTGTACTACACGCAGGACGAAGTGCGCGACCTGATCGCCTATGGTCGGGACCGAGGTATTCGCATCGTCCCCGAGTTCGATATGCCTGGACACAGCACCGCGTGGTTTGTTGGCTATCCCGAACTGGCCAGCGGTCCGGGGCCGTATCAGATAGAACGCAAGTGGGGTGTCTTCGATCCGGCTATGGATCCGACTCAGGAACAGACCTACAACTTTCTCGACGGCTTCATCGGCGAAATGGCCGAACTGTTTCCTGACCAGTACTTCCACATTGGCGGCGACGAGGTCAACGGAAAGCAGTGGGACGCGAATCCAAACATTCAGGCGTTCATGCGAACCCATGGACTGAAGAATAATCAGGATCTGCAAGCCTACTTCAACACTCGCGTGCAGAAGATCGTGAGCAAACATGGAAAGACGATGATTGGATGGGATGAGATCCTGCGGCCGGATTTGCCGAGAGACATCGTCGTGCAATCGTGGCGCGGACAGGATTCGTTGGCGGTTGCGGCCAATCAGGGATATCGCGGGCTTCTCTCCTTTGGATATTACGTCGATCTGATGTGGCCGGCTTCGAGACATTACGCGATCGACCCCATGAGTGGCGCGACAAACTTGAGTCCGGAGGAGAAGCAACGCATTCTGGGTGGCGAGGCTTGCATGTGGTCGGAATACGTGTCGCCGGAGAATATTGACTCGCGCATCTGGCCGCGCACAGCGGTCATTGCGGAGCGGCTGTGGTCGCCGCAAGACGTGACCGACGTCAATTCCATGTATCAACGTTTGGAGTACGTAAGCCGATGGCTGGATTGGTTCGGGCTCACGCACAACTCAAGCTACGAGCCTATGCTGCGCCGCATCGCAGGCTCAAAAGATATTTCCGCGCTTCGCACGTTTACAGATGTTGTGGAACCGGTAAAGGACTACACTCGCGAGGAAATTGCCAGGGTCGAGGCCACGAGCCTCTCCCCGCTAAATCGGGTCATCGATGCGGCGCGCCCTGAGAGCGCCACCGCGAGACGTTTTGCGGACCTGGTGGATGCGTTGATTGCGGGCCGGGCGAATTCAGAAGACAAACAATACGTGCGAGCATTCCTGACACGCTCGCGGGACAACCAAGCGAAATTGCAACGGCTGGAGACTGGATCGTTCTTATTGCAAGAGATCGTACCCATTTCGCGAGACCTTTCGGAGGTCGCGACGGCCGGACTGCAGGCGCTGGACTACATCGACCGCGGAGAGCGCGCACCGGATGCATGGGCAAAACAACAATTGACACTATTGGAGCAAGCGCAGAAACCGAAAGCGCAATTGTTGCTCATGGTAGTGCCGCCGGTGCAGAAACTGGTCGAAGCTAGCAGAGGCCAGAAATCACGGTCACCACAGAAATGAGCGCGAGCTGTTTCAGTGCCAGCGCTCAACTTCGACTCATTAACTCCTCTACAGCGCGATGTGCCTGGTCAATCGCCACGTCTGTATAAGCGCTCGCGCCCGCATCGGAGTTCGCGATCGCAATCCGGCCAAACAGCTTTCGCCCGACTAACCATGGTTTCTCAGCTTCGGTCCAGTCCGGATCGAACAGAGAGTTGGGGCTGTAGGCATAGCCGTGAGCCCACCGATTTACCGTGATGCCCTCAACATCGCGCGCTGGATCGAATCCGGTGGAACTCAACATTCTGGCTAATTGATCCCTGATATTTCGCTCAAAAGTGGAGAACTGCGTGCGCATGAGTTCCGCCCGTCCAGCGCGATATTGATCGCGCGGCGGGATTCCAGGCTTGCAAGGCGTGCGCAGCATGAATAGAACGATGGGTTCGTCGGGCCTGCTGGGGAACTCGTATTGTCCAAGGCTGACGGGAAAATCGAGCGCCGTATAAGTGTGATAGCTGCCCGGCGCAACGATCTGATGTACGCCCAGGCTCTGGAACGAGGTCCAGTTGCGGATGGCTACGTGGGTGTACACCAGCGGAACTTTCACCAACGAATGAAGTGCGTCCTTTTGCTTTTCGGGAAGCTCTGGACATAAATATGGAATCATCATGTTGTAGCAGGCCAGAACACACGCGCCCGCCTCAATACTCTGCAGCTTTCCGCCGCGGATGTACGCAACGCCCACCTCTTTCGCCGAAGCCGCAGATCCGTCGTGTCGAACTTGCACTACGGCAGAGTTCAAGCGAACCCGGACCGGACTCTTAGCATCGTCAAGACGGTTATAGTCGGCGCGAGCGGAAACCACGTCCTCCATGTTCTTGCCGGGAACTGCTCGGGGAACCAGCGACCGAACCAGCAGGCGCGCGATCGATGCGTTGCCGTCGGGGAAATGGAAAATGTACGGTTCTTCTTTTCGTGAGTCGCCGAGGTGCAAGCCATCAAAACCCGGATAGGTGAATGATTTGTAATCGTCGCCATTTTCGAAACACGCGAGAGCGGAAACCGCGTCAATTCCGACGCCAAACAAGTCATGCGGATAGGTCTGAAAAAAAGGCAGCGCCTCGGGAGTAAGCTTGCAAATTTTGGTCAGATAGTCGGCATAGCTGATCTCGCCGAGTCGCGCGCACTTCTCCGCCTTCGATAACCCGGGCAAGTAATCGAGCTTCTCGGCGTAGACGCGAGCAATATCGCGGCAAACCGGCACTGAGAGCGGCGTCTTGCTGAGAAACTCAGGCCAGGGCGTCGATCCCATGCCTGGCACAAGGCGATCTTCACCAAAAGTTTCGCGGTCGAAGAAACAGGCAGTATTCAGTTTCGCGTACAGCTTTTGATCGTATGCCTTGTAAAAACGCTGGGTGTCGATACCAAGATCGGTGATCAGACCCTTCGCCACCTTGCTATATTTCCCCGGACTTTCAATCGACTGCGTACCGCCATAGCTAAGTAGCAGTCGATTTCCGGCGCGGAATTCATTGCGCTTGGCATGTCCGCCGAAGTCGTCGTGGTTGTCGAGGATAAGAATCCGCACATTCCTTCCTGCCCGTTGGCGATAGAAATAAGCCGCGGCTAGCCCGCTGATTCCGCCTCCGACAATCACCAAGTCGTATTTTTCGCCGGTGCTCTCGGGTTTGCCGGCGACGTCCCAGAAGTCGCCGTCGCGAAGGCTATGCGCGGAACTGTACGTGCCTTCGTGATTTCCGCGCATCCCCATCAAAGCTGGCGGATAGTAATTTGGGTCCTTCTCCGGAGCAGGAGCAGAATCGGCGAGACCGTGCAGCCAAGGAGCACTCGCAGCTAGAACTGAGCCGCCCACGGCCAGGGCAGCTCCATCCAGGAAGTCACGCCGCGTTATTTCCCGGTCCATCCCCAGATCGCCGTCGCGGAAATCCTTGCTCATGGACACTCCAGAATCTTGCATGAAGTAGCGTCAGAAAAAAGGACTTCGGAACTGCTGTGCTTTGTCTGAAAAGCTGACGAATTCACTTCCACCAGATGGAAGTGCCGATCAAGGCCAGTACTTCGAGAACCGCCAGCGAAATCCATAGGCGTTGGCGGAAAACCGAGCGCCGCAAATCTCTTTTCAAATCGGCTTCGAGGACATGCACGAATTCGACTTCAGCCGGGTCCGGCTTCGGCGGCGGCGCAGCCACCCTGGCTTGCATTGGAGCGCTAGCTGCTTTTGGCTTGTCCGGCAAAAATACCTTGGGCGTGCTGATCACCGAAGACCAGCGCGGCAACTGCATCGCTCTCGCCGTCAAGCTCGGGTCATCCATTGGGGCGGACGTCAGTTGCAAAGCCGGCAACCTCTCGGGAGCAGCCACATCGGCGAGGCTCCGCAGCAGCGAACTCCACCACATGTGACTCATTTGATCGCCGATCAACTCGCCGACGTCTACAGGGCGCGACTCCAGTTGCAACGGCGGAAGCGTCTCCGGCGAAATCACGTCGCCTAGGTTCGTAAACACGGTGCGATACCAGGGCAAACTCAAGATGTCGCCCGCCAGCATTCCCACATCGACCGGCCGCGAAGTCAGGCGCAAAGGAGGCAGCTTTTCCGGTGAGATCGTGTCTCGCAGATGATCGAACAGGCGCTTTCGCAGAGGACGATTCCAACTGTCAGCCAGCAGGAGCTCAAGCTCGGGGCCGTCGGCTGAACTCGCCGGTTCGGGTTTCGTTTCTTCAGAAGATCCGCGGCTCGGAGGCTCGGAAGCCATTTCGTAATTTCGATCCTTAGTTGGTTAGAGCCTGCGCTTACAGCTCGGGTTACAAATACAGTTTAAACTGGTCGGCGATTTACTGAAAGGTTGGTTGGAACATACGGAGAAAAAGCATCACGGCTTCGCGATCAAGACTCCCGTTACTCTGTCATTGATAGACTCTGCCAGCTTTCTTGCCTGATCCGCTGTCGTTCCGTTCAACAATTCGAAATCAACAGTCGCGTCTTTCAATAGCGGCACCGTTTGGTGAAACATTTCCATCCGGATCACAAACTTGCCATCCGCACCCTGGATCGCCTTGAAACGGCAACTGCCGCGCTCAATGTTCATCACGCTTCCCATAATCTTCTCATGGATTCACACAGATGCTATCACATCGCGCTTTTGCATTGGCTGGTTAAAACAGAGCCGAAGCGTTTCTGGTAGTTGGACAACAAACTACGCCAACGACAAACCCATAAAATGAACCGGATCCGCGCCGAATAGTGTCTAATGCATACAGTGGATTCCAGTCGCACACCGGCCCGGCCCAAGCGTCCTGCTCGAGAAAGACTTGTCGCCATTCTTCCCGAAGTCGGGGAACTCATCCGCCCGCGCCGTGGATTGCTCGCCCTCGGCTTTCTGCTGATGGTGATCAATCGCGTTTCCGGACTGGTGCTCCCCTACTCCACGAAATACCTGATCGATAGCGTCATTATTAAGCACAACATCCAACTGCTCAAGCCGTTGGTGCTGGGCGTGCTTGCCGCTACGGTGATTCAGGGAATTACTTCATTTTCGCTAACCCAACTGCTCTCAAAAGCGGCGCAGCGCCTGATTACGGAACTTCGTCAGAAGCTTCAGGCGCATATTGGTTGGCTGCCAATCTCTTTCCACGATTCGACCAAGAGCGGCGTTCTCGTCTCTCGCATCATGACCGATGTGGAGGGAGTCCGCAATTTGATCGGCACAGGCTTGGTAGACCTGGTGGGCGGGTTGATGACCGCAGGCATCGCGCTGATCGTACTGTTTCGCATCAGCGCCCTCATGACCGCCGTCGCGTTTGGATTCCTGTTGTGCTTTGCTCTCGCGCTCTATAAAGCTTTTGGAACGATTCGCCCAATTTTTCGCGAACGCGGCAAAATCAACGCCGAGGTAGTCGGTCGACTGTCGGAATCTCTGGGCGGGGTTCGCGTGGTCAAGGGCTATCATGCCGAAGAGCGGGAAGAGAACGTTTTCGCGCGCGGCGTGCACCGTCTCCTAGATAACGTATTGCGAACTCTCACCGCCACTTCGGTGATGAGCCTCTCCGCCAGCGTTCTGCTGGGCGTGGTCGGAGCCGTAATCATGTATGTCGGTGCGCGCCAGATTGCAGCCGGAATGTTGACCATCGGCGGATTCTTCACCTACACCCTTTTCCTTGGCTTCCTGGTCGCGCCCATCATGCAGATCGTACAGATCGGCACCCAGCTCACCGAAGCGCTGGCCGGTCTCGAGCGCACGCATGAAATCATCAGCGAGAAGCGGGAGGATCACGATCCCAGACGCACCGTTGCTTTGAGCGAGATTCGCGGAGACGTTGACTTCGATCACGTCAGCTTCAGCTACGACAGCAGCCGGACGGTTCTCGACGACATCTCGTTCCACGCCGCGCCTGGTACGGTAACCGCGCTGGTTGGGCCATCCGGTTCCGGCAAATCGACCACCATCGGATTGATCACGGCCTTTCACGTACCGACACATGGCACTGTTTTGGTTGACGGCGTCGACCTGAGCACGGTGCGGTTGGATTCTTATCGAACTCGCCTGGGCGTGGTTTTGCAGGAGTCATTTTTGTTCGACGGTACCATTCGCGAGAATGTAGCATTCTCCCGCCCGGACGCCAGCGAAGAAGATATCCTTCGAGCCTGCCGCATCGCACGCGTGGACGAATTCGCCGAAAGCTTCGCGGAAAAGTACGACACAGTGGTCGGCGAACGCGGAGTAAAACTCTCCGGAGGGCAGCGCCAAAGAATTTCGATAGCCCGCGCTATTCTGGCGGAGCCTCGCATCCTGATTCTCGACGAAGCCACCTCCAGTCTCGACTCCGAATCGGAGCAACTGATTCAGCAAGGTCTTTCCTACTTGATGCAGGGACGCACGACCTTCGTCATCGCGCACCGGCTTTCGACCATTCGACGCGCCGATCAAATCCTGGTCGTCGAACAGGGTCGAATCGTCGAACGGGGCACCCACGCAGAACTCTACGCCCTGCATGGCCGCTACTACGATCTCTATACCAGGCAGCACGGCGTCGAAACCAATCTGTTCCTGGCTCCCGGTGAGGGTGATACCGTGCCGTTCTCGGCGGGAGAGGGACCGTCCAAACCCGGCGGCAACGGCGATCCCGATCTCGCCGATACCTTGCGTCTGGTACGGGGAGAGACGCGTTAGCCCATGTCCGCCGGCGAATCCAGTATGAAAAACTCCATCGCCATCCGCACGGAAAACCTGTGCCGCCATTACAAGATGGGCGACGCTTTGATCCGCGCCGTCGATGGCATCTCGATCCAGATTGCTTCCGGCGAGTTCGTCGCACTGCTCGGCACCTCTGGTTCCGGCAAATCGTCGCTGCTGAATCTCATCGCTGGACTTGATCGTCCGACTTCCGGAACGGTGGTTGTGCAGAAAAGCGATTTGGCGAAGTTCTCGCGCGAGGAGCTAGCCAAATATCGCCTGCACACTGTGGGAATGGTATTTCAATCCTTCAACTTGATTCCCAGCATGACGTTGCTGGAAAACGTGGAGTTGCCACTGCGCTTTGCGGAAGTGGATCGTGGAAAGCGCGAGGGCCTCGCTAGGCAGGCATTGGAACGAGTGGGCCTGAGCGCGAGGTGGCGACATCGTCCAACCGAACTTTCTGGCGGCGAGCAGCAGCGCGCTTCGTTGGCTCGGGCCTTGATTAACCAGCCACGGTTCTTACTGGCCGACGAACCCACCGGCAACCTCGACAGCCAGACGGGAACGGAAATCATGAACTTCATTCGCGAATTCAACGAAACCCTGGGCATGACGATCATCATGGTTACCCACGAACGCACCCTAGCCGAGCGTTATGCCAGCCGCATGACCTTTCTCGCGGATGGCAAACTGATCGGCGACCAGTCGAATGTCGCCTCAGCCACAACCCGGAACGGAGCCACGTTGTGAAGACTTACGATATGGCCGAACTGGCGGTGCGCAATCTGCGCGAATCCATTTTGCGCAATTCGCTCACCACGGTTGGCATCTCGGTCGGGGTTGCATCACTGGTCGCCATGCTTTCGCTAGGCATCGGCCTGCAGCAGTTGGCGGGCCGGCGACTGCAAAAGTCTGGACTGTTCGACACTGTTGTCGTAACCTCGCGTCGCGACCTGCGCGGCTTCAATCGCGAGCAGGAGGAAAACGGTCCCGCTCCTGCCGAGAGTCCCGCTCTCAACGAAGATTCGCGGCAAAAGATTGCGCAACTTCCTGATGTGGTGGAGGCTTACCCCGACATCCGCTTCGTCACCGAGCTTCGCTACGAAGACAGACCTTTTTTGACGATGGTGGCTGGCCTGCCTTTTTCAGCAAAGAACAACGATGCCTTCGACGGCATGCAAGGGAATTTCTTCTCCTCTGAGACCGCATCCGAAGCCATCCTGCAGAAATCATTCGCTGCCCAGTTGCTGGGGAAGACTCCCAAGGCCGGGAGCGAAGAGGCGAGCGTTGCTGATCTGGCCAAGCCCTTGCTCGGCAAGCAAGTGACCTTGCGCTACGCGGAGCGAGCCGCAATGCCGGAAACTCAAACTAGCGACTCTGCCGCAACTGCTTATTCGGTGGTTTCGCGCGAAGTTACGTTGAAGATAGTAGCCGTTTGCGATCTCGATCCCGACAGCATGCGAGGCCAGGCCAGGGCGCGAGTTTTTCTACCGCTCAAACTGGCGCAAAACCTGCACGTGATGCAGCCCTCCGACCTGCGCGACACCACCAATTCGGCGGGGAGTACGCCTGCCTACACAACCGTTGAGGTGCACGTAAAAAGTCCCACCCAGGTTCAGACCGTCGAAGACGCAATCAAGAAGATGGGGTTTAATACGTTTTCGATCGTGGATGCAACCCGTAGTCTGCGGCAGTTTTTCGCCGTGCTCGACCTGTTTCTAGGAATCTTTGGCAGCCTGGCACTGGCGGTTGCCTCGATTGGAATCATCAATACTCTGGTGATGGCAATCCTCGAGCGCCGTCGCGAAATCGGAATCATGAAGGCCATCGGCGCCAGCGACGGCGACGTAAAAGGATTATTCTTTGCCGAAGCCGGCGTGATGGGCGTCTTCGGCGGGTTCGTGGGCGTTGCACTGGGTTGGACCATCGGACGAGTCATTAACCTGGGAACGAACGTATATCTCAAGCGGCAACATTTCCCGCCGGAACAGATTTGGTTTGTCCCGTGGTGGCTGGTTCTCGGAGCCATCGGGTTTGCAATCGTAGTAAGCCTGCTGTCAGGTTTGTACCCCGCAAGCCGCGCTGCGCGCCTCGATCCCGTCCAGGCTCTGCGCTACGAGTGAGACGTAGCAAGCAACGTCTGTACAGTTATCCCTCGGCCGCAGACAAATGCCAAACCTGTAAACTGAACTTCATGCTTCTGCTGCCACGTTTTTTGTCGTTCCTATTGTTGCTCACCATCTCTGCATCGGCGCAGAGCCGGATCGATTGCAATGCCGTGAAGAGCCGAATTCTCGGAAAACTGGTTCACTACTGCGTGCTGCTTCCGCCCAGTTACAATTCCGCGCCCGCCAACCGTTCTCCTCAGCGTTACCCGGTGCTCTATTTCCTGCACGGGCTTGGGGAGAATGAGCAGACACTTTTCAAAACCGGCGGATGGAATCTGATCGAGGACCTCCGCCAACAACACAAGATCGGTGATTTCCTGATCGTCACGCCGGAAGCGAACGCCACTTTCTACGTGAACTCCGCCGACGGCAAAGTCCGCTACCGCGATTTCTTCCTGCAAGAATTCATTCCCTACATCGAAACCACCTACCGCATTCGCCGCGAGCGCAAGGCGAGAGCGATTACCGGAATTTCCATGGGAGGCTATGGCGCACTTCGCTTCGCATTTGCTCATCCCGAGATGTTTTCGGCAGTCAGCGCGCAAAGCGCGGCACTCATCACTGACTCGCCAAAAGAACTCGACGCCGCGCTACGTGCCGGAACTCCCCTGGGCAGGCTGCTCGGATCGGTCTTCGGCAATCCCATCAATGTTGCACACTGGAACGATAACGATCCGTTGTTGTTAGCCGGGAAGAACCGAGTCGGGATCGGCAATCTAGCTATTTATTTCAACTGCGGACGCGACGACGAGTATGGTTTTGAAGCTGGCGCTGCAGCTCTCGACAAGCAACTTCAGGAAGAGCACGTCAAGCACGAATTCCATCTCTATCCCGGCAATCACAGCGCGTCATATTTTGGCGCGCATATTGGCGAGGTCATGGAATTTCATTCCAAAATGTTTCGCGCCGAGAAATAAACGAAAACGCTTGTCACCTGTTGATGAATAGAACAGCCGTCTTAGGAGTATTACTTATTTTTCTTTCGCATCTTTCTCTTCGACTTCTACAGCCCCCGGCATCAACTTCTTAAGCGGAGCCTTGCGTTGCTCCTCGAGTTCTGGATGCGGCAGGGGTTTGCGTGGCAGCATCTGATCGCGCATAGCGGTGTTGTAAACAAAGATGGCTTCGACGGTCGCCGCCTGCGCGAGGTCGCCCGGTTGCAGCCGTTCGTAGGTATCCATGTTTGAGTGGTGAGTTCGCGAGCCGTAGTCGAGCTTGTCCTGGATGAACTGGAATCCGGGAATGCCGACCGCGTCGAAGGACTCGTGATCGGTGCCCCCCGTATCGCGCACGCTGATCGCGGTCACTCCGAGATCCTTCAGCGGCTCAATCCATTGAGCAAAGATGGGGGCTTCCGCGACGTTTTCCTGCAAGTAAACTCCCAGGATTTTGCCGCTGCCATTATCCACGTTGAAATAGCCGGAGATTTTTTGCTGATCGGATTTCAGTTGAAGTGGCCCAGCAGGCTTGCGCAACCACTCCGGCAATTTGACCTGGTCGGGCGCGGTCGACAGTGGCACAAAGCCAAAGTGCTGCTTCACGTAGCCGATCGAGCCAAACAAGCCCTGCTCTTCCCCGGTCCATAACCCGATGCGAATCGTGCGCCGCGGTTTTACCTGCAACGTGTTGAGGATGCGCATGACCTCCATCGCAACTACCGTGCCTGCGCCGTTGTCCGTCGCGCCGGTCGCGGCGGCCCAGGAATCCAGATGCCCGCCGACCATGACCACTTCGTCCTTCAACTTCGGATCGGTCCCCGGTATTTCGGCAATCGTATCGAAGCCGTGCTCGTGATCGCCGGTGAACTTAACATCCACGTTCATCTCTATAGTGACTGGGACGTTGGCTTTGAGCAGCCGGTAGACTCGTCCGTAGTTTTCAATCGCCGCGATTACGACCGGAACGGGTTGTATGTGTTCGCGCTGATAGCTGTACCAACCCAGTCCGCGGCTGCTGTCCACGAAAATGGTTCCGCCGGAACCGCCGCTGTTTCTGCCATCACGGCTGGGAAGAACCACTGCCAGCGCGTGTTCGTCGGCCAGGAACTTAGAAATCTTCTGTCGCAACTCGATCGATTTCATAAGCTCCGGCGTGAAGTATTCAGGCTCGGGCATGAGCGGATGTTCGACGATCTTGGCCAGTTCCTTCTCATCGTCACGTTCAAACAGCGGCTTGTCCACTGGCTTGACTTCGCGCATCTCGCCCAGCAGGACGACTTTGCCAGCGAGCTTCCCTTTGTACTTCTCAAGATCTTCTTCTTTCTTTACCTCCATCGATATCGCCTGCCCGCTGATTGCGCCATTGCTCGATGGCGACCAGGGCGCGGCTTGCGTGATAAACACGGCGGTATCGGGCGAGGACATGCGGGTCCAGGTGTTGAGCTGCTGCCAGCCCATGCCGAATTCACCCCAGTCTTCGAGATGGGCGTTGCTGCAGCCCATGGCGGCAAGCTGATCGCGCGTCCATTCATTGGCATGCTTCACATTCGGCGAGCCCGTGAGGCGCGGACCGATCCCATCCGCCAGTGCGGACGCGTACTCCATCACGTGCGAGTGGGTCAAACCTTCGGTCCGGATTTGCTGGTACATGCTGTAATCGAGGTTTTCTTTTGCCGGCTGAGGCAATTCATAGGACGGTTTGTTGGCATCGGAAGAATTTGTGTTGTTCTTGCTCTTGTCGGCTGCCGAAAGTGGCAGGGCGAAATAGATTAACAATGTGAGAGCGGCACTAAAAAGCTTTGGATATCGCATCTATGCAGAATTCCCTCGTTTTTAAGAAGTGATAGCAGAGTAGCAGAAGTTGATTCGCCTCACCAACCGCAACCTGCGGGCGTCAAAACATTCGAATGCTCACCAAACCCAGCCTCTGTCAGTCTATCCTTGCTGGAGACGGTCTCATGTTCAAACCTCGTATCTTGCTGCCTGCGCTCCTTCTTGTCTTTCTTAGCTCGTTCTTCGTTCGAGTTCACAGCGCCTCTCCAGCTTTTGTCCAGAGCGAACCGCGAAAGACGAGCAAGCCTTACACCGGAGATCTTTCGATCTTTGATTCTCCCGGAAGAGATGAGCGGCTTCAAATCAATCGAGTCATGGACATCCTCGAAATGAAACCTGGCAAGAATGTAGCTGACATCGGCGCCGGGTCGGGCTGGTTCACGGTGCGGGCGGCTCGACGCGTTGCTGAAAGCGGGAGTGTGTATGCGGTCGATATCAATCCCGAGGCCACGACTTACATCGACAAGCGATCTCAGAAAGAGGGGCTGCATAATGTGAAGACGATTCTGAGCAAGAGCGACGACCCGGAGCTTCCGGCACACACGATTGATTCCGTCCTGTTGCTGAAGACCTATCACGAGGTTGATAAACCTGTTGCGCTCCTGCGAAATCTGCGGGCTTCGCTTCGGCCCGGAGCGAAGCTGGGAATTATTGACCGCGACGGAAACGGAGAGAATCATGGGATCGGGCGCGACGTTGTTGTGAAAGAGGCTGCCGAAGCAGGTTTTGCGTTGCTCTCCCAATATGACTTCGTTAAAGGGGATGGAATGGATTACTTTTTGGTTTTCGTCGCTACAGAGTAATTCCCGAATCGGGTCAAAGTTTACCGTTTGGTACCGGGTACCCCTCCCCCCTTTTTATCTGCAAAATCCATAAAAGAAAGAACTTAACTCTTTGACTGCCGCCAAATCTTTGAGTTTGCGGGACTTATACGCAAAATCTAGAGAACATGGCAGTTATGCTCTAGCTGGAGCGAAGTCAGTTTCGTTCTTGAGCTCGACGTTGAACAACAACCTGTACAGTCAAATCCTATTATTCCTAGTAGATAATATAGCTGTATAAATGTTATCTGCCTGGCAGCGCTGAGGTCAAGAAAAAAAGTTGCCTGCTTAGTTTGCGCGTGGGCACGGAATCCCATTTGTGAGCCAATTTGTCCCGCCTTGCCTGGGCGGGACAAATTGGCCCATTTTGGCCCTAAACCCAATTTTCTAACCGGTTGATTCTTCAAGGCTGGACGGCTGTGAGTCAGGCTAGCCAATTGCAATCTAGTGCTGTGACCTCTCCCGCATTCTTTGTTGGGCGTTTGCGCCCAGCTAGAGGACACAAGATATGAAGAAGTTCGTTCTGTTTTGTTTGCTGGTGACGGTCACATTCGGCTATGCCGATGACTCCAAGATTTCGCCGGAACTGCGTGGGTATAACTCCAGCCAACCGGTCCAGGTGATTGTGCAGTATGCGCCCGGAACGCAGCCTGGAGCACAGACGCAGAACTGCGGCGGGCTGCTCGGCTTCCTCGGCTGCGTGGTGCAGGACCTTTTGAACATCGTGGAGCAGTTGCCTCTCGTCAATGGCATTGTCGCTTTGGTGGACGGCACCGGTATCGTCAACCTCTCGAATCAGTCGAACGTGGTTTACATCAGCTCGGACCGGCCGTTGACAACGATGTCCGACGATGCGGTTTCAGCAGTAAACGCACAAGTCGCGTGGCAATCGAATTACACAGGCACCGGCATCGGTGTGGCGTTGATTGACAGCGGCGTGAGCACTCACCCAGACTTTTACACCGGACTTCTGCCGATCTCGCGGGTGGTGTACAACAAGTCGTTTGTTTCGGGGACATCGAACGCGGCTGACCAGTACGGCCATGGGACCCACATCGCGGGCCTGATTGCGGGAGATGGCATAGCTTCGACAGGGCCCCTGTTCTCCACGACATTCGAAGGAATTGCACCGGGGGCGAACATCGTCAACCTGCGAGTGCTGGATGCGAACGGCGGATCGACCGATAGCGAAGTAATTGCGGCGATCAACCAGGCCATCTCGCTCAAATCGAAATACAACATTCGCGTAATGAATCTGTCGCTGGGACGGCCGGTGTACGAAAGCTACAAGCTGGATCCGTTGTGCCAGGCGGTCGAAAAGGCCTGGAAAAATGGCATCGTCGTAGTAGTGGCTGCGGGAAATAACGGACGCTACCTGCCAACTTCTGGATACGGGACCGTCACCTCTCCAGCCAACGATCCGTATGTGATCACGGTTGGGGCGATGAAAACGATGGGAACGCCGCAGCGAACGGATGATCTGATTGCGAGCTACAGCTCCAAGGGTCCCACGGCGCTCGATCGCGTGGTCAAGCCCGACCTTGTTGCTCCGGGCAATTTGCTGGTCTCAACGGAAACTCCGGGGACCACTCTCGAAACCGTCGAAGCCAGCAATCTGGTTCCGTACCGCTCCTATATGACCGGAGGCACTTCGTTGCCGTCGGCGTTCTACTTTACGCTGAGTGGGACCAGCATGGCGACCGGCGTGGTCAGCGGGGCTGTTGCTGACCTGCTGCAAGCGCATCCGGGTCTTACACCCGATCAAGTCAAAGCGCGGCTGATGAAGACCGCTTACAAGACGTTTCCGCAGTCGAGCAGTGTGTACGATCCGACGAGCGGGAACACCTACACGGATCAATATGACGTGTTCACCGTCGGCGCCGGGTATCTGGACATTGCCGCGGCATTGGCCAGCACCGATGTTGCAAACGGGACCGCGAGGTCTCCTATCGCAAACTACGATGCGCGCACGGGCGAGGTTTACTTAAGCTCTGATTCGTCGTCGGTCTGGGGCAAATCCGCGATGTGGGGAAGTTCGGCGGTTTGGGGTTCGAATCAGTTCACGGGCGCAACTTCTGCGATGTGGGGCTCGTCTGCGATGTGGGGCTCATCCGCAATGTGGGGCAGCAGCGCCATGTGGGGAAGCAGCGCGATGTGGGGCAGCAGTGCGATGTGGGGCTCGTCCGCGATGTGGGGCTCTTCTGCGATGTGGGGTAGCAGCGCGATGTGGGGAAGTAGCGCGATGTGGGGCAGCAGCGTGGCCGGCGGGGAACAAAACTAGATCTCTTTGGACGCGAACGTTCCAGGAGACATTGCAATCGACTGGAAGGCGAGTCCTAATGGAAGGACCGGGTCTTTAAACAATCTAGACTGAGCTCGGGAAAGCGGTTTCATTATGCTCGATGCTAAGGTGAGATACTCCCCAACCGGGTCGTCCAGCTGCCTGGCGTTCGACAACGACGCGCTGCTGGAGAAGGTCGAAGATGCGTCGATCGCGATGCTGAAAAGCGCGACCGCGGCAATGTGTATTCGGAGGCCCGACGTAGGGGCGTGTTCGACTGAACTGGCAGGCGCTTGCGTCGCCTATAGCGGCTCGGATGTGCCGCTGACCTGCGCCGTCGGAGTGGGAACGTCCAGCCCGGTTGACAACAAAGACATTGCCGCTATCGAAACGTTTTATGATTCTCTCAATTCGCCGGTACGCATCGCAATCTCCGGCCGAACTCACCGTGGAGTGAATTCCCTGTTAGCCAGCCGCGGATACAAAGCCGGAGCGCCGATGGAGAATTGGTGGATGCCGCTTGCCGATGTCGCCGGCCCGCCTACTCCCGACAACATTGAAGTGACGCCCGCCACGATTGACGACGCTGAATTGTGGGTGCGCACAGTGGCTGCCGGCTTCCAGGAATCCGATGGACCGATCGACGAGAACAAGCTGCCGCCAGCACTGCTCGACACTTTTTATTGTTTCGGATTCGCTGATGGCGCGCGGCCTTTCCTGGCACGGCGAAACGGTGAGGTGGCGGGCGGGGGAGTTTTCCATATCAACGGAGATACCGCGCATCTGCGCACCACCAGTTGCCGGTTTTGGCATCGGCGTAACGGAGTGCAGACGGCCTTGTTGAATGTCAGGTTGCAATGGGCTCTAAAAGCCGGTTGCCGATTTGTTTTTTCCAGTACGGCGGGGATTGGAGCCTCGGCGCGGAATTTGCGGCGGTTTGGGTTGCAGCCGCTGTCGATTAGTTTCTTGATGTCCAGAGCCTCCTAGCGTTCCCTTAGGCTAATTGTGTGGCTGGCTAGATGCGCTGCGGAGCTTTACTCCCCGTGGACGGGCGTAGGCGCCCGCTCCTACACGAGCACAGACGGGCGAGGGGCCCGTTCCGACGTGTGCGTTCGCGGGCTTAATCTTCGACTACTCTGGTAGTCATTTCTTCGGGTGGGGCTCCGGCGGTCATGCCTTGGGCTACGATTAGCTGGCGGGCTTCGACGCGGATCTTGGGGAGCTGCAACCCGAATAAGGCTGCGCCGCCGATGCAGGCTACTGCGCCCATCGACACTGTGAGCGGCGCGCCCAGACGATCGGCTAACGCTCCTCCCAGAAAGGCTCCGAATGGGGCCATCCCCATAAACATCATGGAGTACACCGCCATCACCCGTCCGCGGAGATGATCGGGCACCATGGCCTGGATCAGCGTGTTTGACGCCGACATTTGCAGCATCATGCCGAAACCCACGGGAAGCAATAGTGCGGCCGAGAGCCAGAAATTCCGGGAGAGCGAAAACAGAATCAAACTGACTCCGAAGCCTCCGCAGGAAAATGCCACCCATCGGCCCAGGCCATGCACTCCGGTTCGTGAAGCCAGGGTGAGCGCGCCTAACAAGGCTCCTACGCCGGTTGCGCCCATCAGGATTCCTAAGCCCCGAACTCCGCCGTGCAGAATCTTGTCGGCGAAGATGGGCATAAGAATGGTGTAGGGCATCGCCACCAGGCTCACCAGTCCCAATAGAAGTAAGATGGCGCGGATGGGAGCGGTATGCCGTACGAAGCGGAAACCTTCGATGATGTGGGCCCAAGGGGATGCGGCGGAGGCGCGACGAGCGGGTCGTTCTACGCGCATCATCAGCAGCCCGATGATTACGGCGATGTAACTGACACCGTTTGCGAAGAAGCACCAGCCTTCTCCGATTTTCGCCACCAGAATTCCAGCAATGGCAGGGCCGATGATGCGGGCGCCGTTGAACATGGATGAGTTCAGGGCGATGGCGTTCATCAGGTCTTCTTTGCCCACCATGTCGACGAGGAAAGCCTGGCGGCCGGGAATGTCGAAGGCATTGACGACTCCGAGCAACGCAGCAAGCACGAAGATGTGCCACACCTGCACTCTTCCGGTAAGGGTCAAAAGTGCAAGGATTAGGGCAAGGACCATGGATGCGATTTGGGTCCCGATCACCACTCGCTGGCGGTTGTGGCGATCGGCAACGATGCCGCCGAATGGAGCGACGAGAAATACGGGAAACTGGCTGGCGAATCCGACGGAGCCGAGTAAAAGCGAAGACCCGGTGAGGCGATAGACGAGCCAGGCCTGGGCCATGCTTTGCATCCACGTGCCGATCAGCGAGATCAGTTGACCGCTGAAGAAAAGCTGGAAGTTGCGATGACGCAGAGCGCGCAGGGTGGCAGGTAATCCGATTCCAGGTGAGGCGGAGGCGTCCAGGGATTGCTCTTCTGAACTAGACGGAGTTAGCGGACTGCTTAACGCTGAATCTTTCAACTCTCTTGTAGGATGCGGATTCTGCATGGCTCGATTCAAGCGGGGATTAGCGCTCTCAGCTTCGGTTTCCCCAATTTGGGGCTTCCCAGATGCAGCAAGAAGCGGTAAAGTCGGAGCGGCTGCAACTCGGCTACCTGACTAGTATAGAGGCAGGCGTGCTTCGGGTTTGTGAAGAAGTATGAACACCGAGCAGGTTCAATACGAACGGCGCGCGGCGCAACGCTTTGAGTTCCACCTTCCTGTTTCGGTGCGGGTTGCGGGGAGCGAACGCGAAGGCTGCGGCTTCACTCAGAATTTGAGTGCGAGAGGCGCGTTGTTCCACATCGATTTGCCGATTGCAGAAGCAGATGCCATGGAGCTGACTCTGGTGATGCCCGCGGAGATCACTCTGGCTGAGAACATGCGGGTGCGCTGCCGTGGCAAGGTTTTGCGGGTGCTCTTTTCTGGCGCAGGTGGCGGATCGGTGGTTGCGGTGCATCTGGAGGGATATGAATTTCTTCCGGAAGCTGCCAGCGGATCCATAGACGTTGACCGCATCTCGGCCTTGCATGAACATCCGCATGAAGAAAACGCAGCTCGGGAGCACCAAGCTTCCGTCCGGAGTTCGTTGCGACACTGACTTCCGCATAATTTGAGAGTGAGAGCTCGATTTGCAAAACCACTGCGGCGGACAGGAGTGTTCTATCTGGCCCTACCAAAACCCCTTCGGACGCGGAATTTGCCTTAAATATTGGTTTGCGAGGCTTGCAATCTGTGGTTTATTGCGTAGAATAGGCGAGGACATTCCTTTACTCCGCGGTTTTCCGCTGTGGTTGTTCTTCGGCCCCTGGGGAATTTCGTGTCCTCCTGAAGGGATCTGTCCTGTACGGAATACCGTTACTGAAGTCACTTGGCGAGGTTCGTATCTCTCCATAACATTCACGTAACAGGTAGATAATTGAGATTCCAGCCATGCATGGCATAGCGGTCACTCTTCTTACCGAGGACAAGGAAAGGCTTACGGTTCTCCAGCAGCGGCTGGAGAGCACGCAAATGGGCCGGAATGTCTTTGGCCACGTCGGGTTTCCCAGCAATCAGACCGATGCTATCCTGCGCCAAATCCAGGACGTTCGCGCCGATGTGGTGTTGGTCGACATTGATCCGCAGAACGTGCAGCGGGCGATGCATGCGATCGAATTGATTCATTCCAACACCAGCGAGATTGTTATTTTCGCGGTGGGTCCGATGAATGATCCGGGCACCATTGTTTCGGCCATGCGCGCCGGCGCTCGCGAATATGTGGAGCGCAACGCTACTCCCGAAAGCATGATCGAAGCTTTCACTCGCTTCGCGGCTTCTCGCGGACGCACTCGAACATCCTCAGGCCGGGCTCGCGTGTTTGTCATCGCCAATGCCAAGGGCGGAGCCGGAGCCACTACGGTCGCGGTGAATACCGCGGTAGCACTTCAGGAATTGCACGGCGGAGTATTGCTGGTTGACTTTGCGCTTTTGGGGCACGCGGCGCTGCATCTCAACGCCCGGCCCACGTTCGGGCTGACCGATGCTTTACAGAATCTGCATCGCATGGATACTTCGTTGCTGCAAGGCCTGATGACGACTTGCAAGAATGGCCTGCAATTGCTGGCGGGTCCGCAAGAGCCTCATCAAACCGTTCCGACCGCTGCGGAGCTGGCTCGCCTTTTTGATCTGTTGGTTTCGCAGTTTCGCTACGTTGTGGTCGACTGCTCCAACCGCACCGATCAGACGGCGCGACTGCTTTGTGATTTGTCTAATGCAGTGTTGTTAGTGGCCCAGTCGGATGTAGTCTCTCTCTGGAGCGCCGGGCGGTTGCGGTCTTTCCTCGAAGAAGGAGGCGGGCGCGACCGGGTGCGTCTGGTGCTGAACCGGTACAAGAGAATCCCTGGCTTTGATGATGAAGATGTCGAGGCCGCGACGGGTTGCAAGTTGCTTTGGAAGATCCCCAATAATCATCAGGCAATTGCGCCCGCCATCGATAAGGGTGCTCCCGTGGCGTTTCATGACAATGTCGATGTGGCACGTTCATTTCGTACTCTAGCCGCTACCCTGGCGGAGGCTTCTCCCACGGCCGAGGGCTCTCTCGACCTCGTTTATCAGCCCGACAAATCCGACTCCAAGAAGAAGTCGTCGGGCCGTTTACTGATCTCGCCCCTGCGCGCCGGCCAGTAGCTCAACTCCGCTCCCAAAAGCGAACCTTGACCATTACCTCGGTTACCTGTCACGGTAACTAGACGCGGGCTACAATCACGCCATCGTGACCAAACGGCAACTAGTCCTAATGCTGTTGGTGTGGGTCGTGAGCCTGCCGCGCGTCGTCCAAGCGAAGCAATTCGCAATCGTGGCTGACAAAGCGAACGCGACATCGAACCTCACTGTTTCCGAACTGGTGAAGATCTTTAATGCGCGTGACCGGAGTTGGCCAGATGGAAAAGCCATTACGGTGGTGATGCGTGATCCGTCTTCCGCCGATATGCAGTTGGTCTTGCGCAAGTTGCTCAACATGACACCCGATCAGGCGCATGCGTTCGTTCTGGCCCATCGGGGCGCGATCATGATCGCCGATTCTGACGATGCGGTTCTTCGCTTTGTCTCGACCTCGCCGGGAGCCGTCGGCGTTGTGGATTTGTATTCACTCACCCAGGACGTAAACGTCGTTAAAATCGACGGCAAGTTGCCAGTCGAGCAGGGCTACTTTTTGAGGGGGAACTAGATATGATGGGTGCGTCCACGATCTGGAAAACGACGATCTCGAAATCAAAGATCCGTCGAGTCATCTTAGCCCAGGCCGGCATTGGCGTTCTGCTTGCGGCCGTCGCTGGCGTGGCCCGGCAAACTGCGGTACAGCAAACCAATCCGGTGACCGCCGTATTTCCATTGACTACCAAGTCTCCGGAAGCGCGGCGACTGGTTGACGAAGCTTTGATCCTCTACCTCGACCGTGTGGAGCAAGCGCAGGCAATCGAAATTCTGCGCAAAGCCGTTCAGGTCGATCCCGATTTCGCCATGGGCCATGAGTATCTGGCGCAGATCAGCCTTGATTCTGCCGAGCAGGTCGGCGAACAGGAAAAAGCATTTGCCACCAGAACTCACGCCACCACCTCGGAGCAATTGGTGATCGAGTGGTACCAGGATGCCGCCGACCATAAGCTTATTTCCGCCATCACGAAAATGAATGACGTGCTCAACCAATACCCGCACGATAAGTGGGTGGTTTGGATGACGACGTGGTGGCTGCAATCGCAGGCGCAATACGAGCGCGTTATTGCCGTGTACGAGCGTTCCGGAATCACGGATTCTCCCGGGCTGATCAACAACATGGGTTACAACTACGCCTACGTTCGCCAATTCGACAAGGCGTTTGCGATGATGGACAAGTACGTTGCCGCTCTGCCCAACGACTCCAACCCGCAGGATTCCTATGCTGAGATTCTGCGCCTTGCGGGACGTTTCAATCAGTCGATCGAGCATTACCGGGCTTCGCTGGTACTCAATCCCGAATTCTATTCCTCCCAGTTCGGCATTGCGGATACCTACTCGCTGATGGGAGATCAAGTTCGCGCCCGCAAAGAATATGAAATCGGATTCAAGAAGTTTTCCTCTTTGCCCGAACTGCAGCAGATTCTGTGGAAGACGAGAGAAGCGGCTACCTACGTTCGCGAGGGCGATTATGAGGGCCCTCAGCACGCGTTCCAGGCGATTGCGGACTACGCGCACTCCCGGCGTAACAGCCAGGCGGAAGCTGACACCTACCGGCAGATGGCGATGTGCGAGCAGAATCCGAAGCAGGCGCTGGTTTATTTAGGCCGGGCCGAAGCCGCGACGCAGGACGGCAAGAACGCTTTGCGAATTGCGATTACGCAGGAGCTGGCGCAGATCCTGCGGGCCCGGGTGGAAGTCGCTTTGAAAATGGGCAATAAAGAGTTGGCAAACTCCAATCTGGCGCGGCTTGCCACTATGTCAGAAAGCGCCAACGACAAGCTGATCGAGCTCGCGTATCACGGAGCGGCCGGGACGATCTTGTTCTCCGAACATAAATACGACCAGGCTATTTCGCATCTGGAAGAAGACACAACTAATCCCCTTTCGCTGAAACTTCTTGCGGCCGCATATCAGAAGATTGGCTACAGCGCGGGAGCGAAGCGAACCAACGAGACTCTGACCAACCTGAACGATCCAACGCTCGAGCAGGCGCTGGTGGTACCGGCGTTTCGCAAATGCGGCGACAGTTCGTCGTGCAACGGAAACGCGAAGAGCGCGTCGCTGAAGAACTAACTGGGTAGTGTAGGCGCGGGCGTCCACGCCCGTGCCACAGTGGATTACTTTCCGGCTGCGGCTTTGCCTTCCAGCTTGGCGTCAATGGCGGGGTTGGAGCAGACTTCGTAGTACCAGCGCTCCGTCCAGTGCTGCACCGAGAAACTGTGGGGATCGATCTGGGGCATGCGGCTTCCGCGCACGACGATTTTGCGGAAGATGTCGTTGCCGACCGGGACCAGGCCGCTCCATAGATGAAACTCTTCGCCGTCCCAGGCTTTGGGTAAATCGAGCGGGGAGAGTTCGAGCGAAATTTCCTGCTTCAGCCTCTGGAATGCGGCCTCGCTGATGCGGATCCCGTTCAGGTTGTATTTCAGAATGAAGTCGTCGGGGCTGTCTTCGACGTCGGCGTCGGGCACGGTTTGAAATGCGTACACGTTGAACGGAGTCTCCATCGCCTTCATGGATTTCCGAACGCGCTTGCTGCAGGAAGACAGGCGATCACTCTCGTTGAGAGCGTCCGAGATCATGATTCGCTGCTCGCCGTCCATCAGGTACATGGGGGCGGAATCCTGATAGGAAATTCCTACGCCCAATTCGATGCCGGGAAGTCCTGCACGTTCGAGCAGTTGGTTATAACCGCGCACGATTTCGATAATCTCGCGCGCCAGCACGGACGCTCGGCCAACTGCCAACGCAGGCTCTCCCTCGCGCTCGAGGATGGCTAAGATGATCGCGTCGCCTTCGAGGAAGACTTTGCCGGCGCCATATTTGGATAGCAGCTTGTTAACCGGATCGTAGAAATTCAGACTGAAGTAGGACGCCGGATTCATTCCGCGCTCGAGCAGCGAGCGCGTGAGCCGCGACGAATCGCGAACATCGGCTTTGATGATCACGTGGCGCAGTACTTTCTCTTCCGATGGCTTCTGTTCCTCGGGCAACAGGAACTCATAGAGCGTGCCATTCATGGAAGAGAGCTGCCGCATCTTTTCATTGGCGATGAGATTGACACTCTCCATCGCCGCGGTCAAAGTTTCTAGATTCCTCAGATCGCGGTGATAGCGCATGAAATCGTGGAGGAACCGGGCCGCAACTTTGCCCCGCTCGGCCCCGCGGCAACCTGCCACTCGCTGCACCGCAGCCTGCAAGCTGTCGCGCGATACTTTGCCCTGCTCCACGATCAGCTTTTCCACGCGAGTACGTTCTTCGCGGGAGATCAGCGCATTTTTTAACTGTTGCGCATTAATGCGAGGCGAATACTCCGCCAACAGTGGCACGGCTTCATAGGACGCAACGACGTACTCCATGAGCTTCTCGCGGTCGAGCAAACCCAGCCAAGCGGCAAGGCGTGTCTTCTGGGCGCGTTCTTCGGGCGTGGAGTCGTCCGGCGTTCCCGAGCCGATCAACTCTTGAGCATTCTCGGGGACGTTCAACCAAGCATTGATGGCGCGCTCGGGATCGGCTTCGAGCCCCAGGTTGAGCGATTGCAAGAACTCGTAGGCAATTTTGCGGACGTTGGCAAATCGGTCGGGATCACGGTCGAAGTTGCCCAGCATCACATACTGCTCGGCGTTGACATAAGCATCGCAACCGTCAGAGGTGAAGATCAGCGGGTTGAGGAAGAGTTTGTATTGCTCATCGTTACTATTGCTGTTTCCAAAGAGTGATCGCCGAGTGCGTGCCAGGGTCTCCTTCTCGATTTCGCGCAGGGTGCGAAATAGTTCCTGCCCGGTTTTGCGCAGAATGACTTTTTTCGCCACCTGGAAGGCTGCCACGCGCTCCCGATACTCAAGCGCTTTCTGCGCCCGGACGCCGTCGTAACTCTTCAGCGTCATGCGGCAACGTTCTAGTATCTGGGCGAACTGCAGACCCAGCTCAATTCGCAGAAACTTAAGAACCGCTATTCGAGCCAGCACATCCAGCGATGGGTTTCCCTGGGCCTTGGCGCGATTCAGCGCAGCGGAGTGCAGTTCCGCTAAGACAGGCTTTAATTCGGAGGCGCTAGGTTTGGCGTTGCTTTTCGGGCCGGCGTTCGATCCTATGAAATGTCCGCTCGACCGCGGCTGCGGCGCTTCCGCCGCGAGCAATCCTTCTACATCGCCGTGCCGCACGATCAGGCGTGAAATCTCCCAGCGAGTCTGCGTCACAAATTTTGGGCTGAGGTGAACATCGTGGCGCAGGTTGTCGACGCCGAGTTGCAAGCCTTCGAGAGAGAGTGCCGGGGTGTAGCCTCGCAAGCAAGGAAGTGCCGGCTCTTCTTCTGGATGTCCGAAACTGAAGATGGGAATGCGTGGCATGCGGGAATTGTTCTCGGCTTACGGTTGTCCCGCGCGACTGACCAGGCTCACCCGGAATTGTGGTACCACCAAAGCCTGTTCCACCGTGGGCAGGTTCAATGCCGCCAGCTTCGACGCTACCGCCTGGGCTTCGGATGTAGCTCCGGTGTTCGTATAGGCCTGCCACAAAAGCCGCATGGACTCGGGATCGGTGGCGCCTTCTTCCAGATGAGCAATCGCTTCTGTGAACTTTCCCTGGGCTACGAGCACGGCTCCGGCCGCACCGTGATAGCAAATCTGGACGACTTGGCTGCGGTTTGTGCTCGCCATGGTTTGCAATTGCTTGGCCGTGTTTGAGGCCAAGTTCATGTCCTGACTTTCAACCCCACGGGTCGTCCGGACTCGCAGGATTCGTGCCAGCTCTTCTTCCCGGTCGCTGGCAGAGATCTGATGTTCTTCGCTCAACACATCCTGGGCGGTCTGCAAGTGCTTCATTGCCGCATTCGGATCAGGTTCATACATTCCTTGAATGAGGTGAGCTTCCGCTTCCAGCCGCGCCAGTCCTGCAGAATGCGCATGCCTGGCCACATCGCTCAGAGCGCGGCCCGCCTGTTTGCGATTGTTCTCGCGGATCCAGGTCACAGCCGATTGCATTTCGCGCTGCACCTTGTCGCCATTGCTGGGAGCGAAAACAATGGCGCGGTCATATTCCTCGCGCGCCTCTAGTTCTCTTCCCATCAGCGCATACGTGTCGGCGATGCCAAGTTCCGAGCCGAAATTAGGATCGATTCGAATGCTCATGCGGTATTGCTCGAGGGCTGCATCGAGTTTGCCCGCCATTCGTAAAATCTCACCATAGGAATCGTGAGGGTTGGGCTGATCGGGTTCAAGCGCCACATAACGGTCCATGGCCGCGAAGGCCTTTTCAAAGTTTCCCAGGTCCGCGTATCCGTAAGCCAGGTCGTTCAGTGCCGCGGCATAATCCGGGAACAGCGCGACCGCGCGCTCGAGGACTGCGACCGCCTGTTCATAGCGTTGCTGCTGCATCAGCCAGTCGCCCGCAAGATATGCCAACCGCTGATCGCGCGGATATTTCGTCAACAAATCATTCATAGCGCCAATCGCCGGTAAGAATTGGTTTTCCTGTGCTCCGGCTAACCAGCGAACCAGCAACTGCTCGCTCGCACTCGCTTTGACCGCCACTTGCTTCGCGCGCTTGCGCGTCGCTTCCTGTTCCGCCGGGTCGGTCGTCATGCGGGAAATAAGAATTAATGCCTGGGCAAAGTTGGGGTCTGCTTTGGTCGCTGCCCGCAGATCCTGCAGCGTTTCTGGAACGCGATACTCCTCGAATTCCCGCATCGCCTTTTCGAAACTGTTGCGTGCCTGCGCTGAAAGCGTCGTGACCGGCAACTTGGTGGGCGCATTCTTTTGCTTGGGCTGGGCCGGATTCGAACTAGTGCCAGCCGACGCAACCAAGGACGAGAACACCAGCAGGTGGACGCACCAGGCCCGAAGCATTTGTCCCCCAGAAACTGTTGATTTCTTGCTTATTCGACGAGCGTACCACGCGCTTCAGACCCATCCAAAGTTACCTAGGTTACTCGCCAAAGGATTGATTTTTGGGGTGGTTTCGCCAGACTCTGCCCGGGGCGGGCGCTGAAAAGAACGGCAATAAAACCTCTTGATTTGCCTCCCGCGAAACCCGCATAATTGCTGCTCATTCGAGGAGGTTTCCCTTGACCCGGCAATCCCACTCTCCCAGCGTCAATCTTTCTGAATCCGTGATTCGTCAACTTAACCTGTACGCCCTCGGAGCTACTGCCGCAGGAGTGGGGGTTTTGGTTTTGGCGCAGCCGGTCGAGGCCAAAATCGTTTACACCAAAACCGATGTGCAGATCTACACTCTGGGATCGGCCCACCATTCTAAGACTCCGCTTGATCTCAATCATGACGGGAAAACGGATTTCATGTTTGTGACAACGAACACCATTAACGGGACAAATAGTTGGGGGCGAGTAAGTCTGCGGCCCGAGGGTCGCAATGGGGTAGAGGGGGTCGCGGATGTCCCGCGACTCGCCAAGGGAAACACTATCGGCCCGGGGCACAAGTTCTCAGCCGGGCTGATCGAGGCGTGCCATTGGGACGACGGGAGCGGGAGCTATTGCAACGGCGACTGGGACGGGACCGTCCACGGATACGTTGGACTCCAGTTCCGCATTCAGGGGAAAGTTCACTACGGATGGGCGCGACTGAGCGTAAACGTAGACCCGGTAGGATTCCAAATCAACAGCGTCACCCTAACCGGGTACGCCTACGAGACGATCCCGAACAAGCCGATCGTCGCAGGCCAGACCAAAGGGAAAGCTGAGATTGGCAGCACCGGCCTGCTGAACGCCGACCCGCTCCCAATCACGCTGCAACCCGCCACGCTGGGGCTGCTGGCCTCAGGAGCGTCCGGGCTTCCTGTCTGGCGGCGAGAAGAGTCGGTGCGCAGTCGGATGGCGAGTGGTGCATTCTAATTCTCGCATCATGACCACGCTAGCCTCTCGGCTCGATTCATCCAAACCCACAGAACCGCGGCGTCATCCCGGCCCGTTCCCGAAAGGAGGGAGAAGCGCAGCCGAGGGAACTGCTGTTTCGTGCCTGAAAATGCTCTAGAATGGCAGGCGCAACCACCAGCACAAATCAGACCTCCGGAGAAAAAGTTTTGATACGCCTTCTCAAAACCCTGTTATCGATCCTCGTGCTTTCGCAACTTATGCTTTCGCAGACGGCCTCGATGCACAGCATCGATGAAACCGACCTCGACCGGAAAGTCGATCCGTGCTCGGATTTTTACGAATTCTCTAACGGCACTTGGCGGTCGAGCCACCCCATTCCCTCAACCATGGTGCGCTGGAGCAAGCGCTGGGAGTCCGGCGAGACCACCAAGGACAAGTTGAAAGAAGTGCTGGAAGCCGCGCAGCAAAACAAAACCGCGGCCAAGGGCAGCACCGAACAAATCATCGGCGACTATTACGGCGCGTGCATGGACGAGTCGCGCGTAGATGCGCGCGGCATCGAGCCGCTGAAGAAATGGTTCGCCGCCATCGATGCCGTAAAGGACAACGGCGGCCTGCAACCGGTAATGGCCGACTTGCACGACGTTTTGATCGGGACACCTTTTAATCTCTCGGGTTCGACCGATCCCCACAAGCCCAGCTGGGTGCTGGCAGACCTCGGCGCCAGCGGCTATTCATTGCCCGATCGCGACTACTATCTGAAGCCCGATGCCCGCTTCAAAGAAGCTCGCGACAAGTACGTGGAGCACGTCACGAAGATGTTTGCGCTGATCGGCTGGGACCAGAAATCGGCAGCGGCGGGCGCGCAAACGGTGATGTCCATGGAAAGCAAATTCGCGGAAGCTTCCCTGGACACCGTTTCCCTTCGCGATCCCAGCGCGACCGACCACAATACGACCTTCGCGCAACTGCACACGCTCGCTCCTCACTTTGACTGGGAGGACTACTTTAATCACAATCAACTGGCCCAGGATGTTGACCTCAACGTTGACCAGCCCAAATACATGCAGGAATTCGACCGGCAGTTGCAACAGACTTCGCTGGCGGACTGGAAAGTCTATTTCAAATGGCAGGTGCTGAACTCATCCGCCGAGGCTCTTTCCACTCCGATCGTTGAAGAGGACTTTGCCTTCTTCGGCAAATACCTGAGAGGCCAGGCGGAAATGAAACCGCGCTGGAAGCGCTGCGTGGAATCCACGGATCAATTGCTGGGCGAGGCCTTGGGAAAGAAGTATACCGAGAAATATTTTCCGCCAGAGGCCAAAGCGCGGGCGCAAGAGATGGTGCGCAATATTCTCTTCGCCATGCGCGACGACATTCTCAGCCGCCCCTGGATGAGCGACGAAACCAAAGAGCGCGCGATGGCCAAGATCGCCACTTTCCATCCCAAGATCGGCTATCCCGACAAATGGAAAGACTACAGCAAGGTTGACATTCGCCGCGATGCGTTTTTTGAAGACTATCTGGCCAGCCGGCACTTCGTCGTGGAAGACGATCACGCGACCATCGGCCGGGCGGTCGACCGCGGCCGCTGGGGCATGACTCCGCCAACCTCGAATGCTTATTACAACCCGCTGTGGAACGAGATTGTTTTTCCAGCGGGCATTCTGCAACCTCCAGGCTTTGATATCAATGCCGTCGACGCCGTGAACTACGGATCCATCGGAGTGGTAATAGGCCACGAAATTTCCCACGGCTTCGACGATCAAGGCGCGCAGTATGACTATCTGGGAAGGCTGCGAAACTGGTGGACCGACAACGATCTGAAGCAATTCCAGCAACGTGGCGCCTGCGTGGTAAACCAGTTCGACAACTACTTCATCGAGCCGGGCGTCCACCACAACGGAAAATTGGTGCTCGGCGAGAGCATCGGCGATCTGGGCGGCGCGAAGGTCGCGTACCTCGCATTCCAGAAGTCGCTCGGAGGGAAACCTCGCCCAGCGGACGTGGACGGATTCACGCCGGAGCAGCAATTTTTCATCGCATGGGGACAATGGCGAGGCGATGCGATCCGCATCGAAGAACAGAGAGTCATGATGCAATCCGATCCTCATCCCATAGGCAAGTACCGCGTGATTGGCCCGCTGTCAAATCTGCCAGAGTTTCAACAGGCGTTTAGCTGCAAGGCTGACGCTGTGATGGTGCGACCCGCAGATAAACGTTGCGAGGTTTGGTAAAGGTGATTCCAGAAAAAAAGCGCCGCTGGTTGGCGGCGCTCTTTTTGTCCGGACTACAACAAAACTATTTCGTGTCGGCGGTTGGAGTGGCTCCGAATTCGCGGCGTCCGATGGTGCGGGCTGCGCGCGCGGCCATGGGAGGCATTCCGGCTGCGGCTCCGTAGCGCTCCATGAGCATGGGAACCATCGCGCCTTCGGCTTCTTTTACGAAGGTGAGAGCGCCTTCCGCAGCCATATCGACGCGGATGAAGTCTCCCAGCCTGACCTGACCAGTAGCGACCAGATTGGCCAGAGGAAACACAAGATGCCGTTCAATCGCGCGCTTCAAGTGCCGCGCGCCATATTTCGGATCTGTGCCCTCTTGCAGCAAGAAACTCTTAACTTTGGCAGTGCAGTTGAACACGAACTGATTTGCTGCTGAAGCCATCAGAATGCGCTGCTGCACCATGCCCAGCTCAATGTCCAGAATTTGCTCGAGATGCTCTGGCCGCAGAGTCTTGAAAACCACTACCTTATCGATACGGTTCATGAACTCTGGCGTGAACTTGCGGCGAGCGGCCTCGATCGCGGTGCGGTCGATCTTGTCATCCAGACTCGAGTCCACCAGCTTCGGTTTGTGAGTGAAACCCATTCCACCGTCGACAAGATTGCTCATCTCACTCGTCCCCAGGTTTGAGGTGAGGATGATGATGCATTGCGACATATCGACGCGGCGGTTGTCCCCCAGAGTCAAAGTAGCTTTGTCCAGAATGCCCAGCAGCAATTGCCAGAGCGCGTCGGAGGCTTTTTCGATTTCATCGAAGAGCAGGATCGACAGCTTGAGCTTCTCGGTATGCCACTGGTTGAGCGCTTCCTGCGTGAGCAGGGGATGAGTTTCGCGGTGACCCAGGTATCCGGGAGGCGAACCGATCAGCTTTGCGATCTCGTGCGAGTGCTGAAACTCAGCGCAATCAATCTTGATGCAGGCCCGCGCATCCCCGAACAACGTTTCGGACATGGCCTCGACCACCCGGGTCTTACCTGAGCCGGTGGGGCCCAGGAACAGAAGATTGCCAACCGGACGCCCGGGAGGATTCAATCCCGCGAGGAACATCTGGTAGATTTCGACCACCTTTTCGAGCGCAGCGTTCTGACCCACGATCTTGCGGCGCAAAGTGTTGTCAAAATCGCGAGCATCGTTACTGCGGCGGGTAGGATCGAGCACTGTGTTGAGAACGTTTTTCATAGGGTCCGGGCGCTTCTTTCTGGGTCTTTCCGCTAAATTGTGCGCGTCGTTGGCTGCTTCGCGAAGGGACAAATTTTGTCACTCCGCAGGTTGTTTGTCGAGACCTCACTGACCGCAACCTACCCTTGTGCAAATGACTCGCCATCCCAGGGGAACTGCCCACGGCTTATTCCTTCATAACTTAGATGCTGTTGCCAGTCCTTAGAGTCAGTTCCCCGGCTAGAGGGAATCATGTAAATGGAAATAGTTTGCGCATGAGAAAACTTCTCGGTGAGGGAGGCGAAAGACCGTCTCCACGGCCTTGACCAGACGTAACTAGCACAGGAATTGGGTGCCCGCTAGCATCCGGGAAGCGTTAACCACGGTTTCCACGGAGAAAAACTTGCGGCGCTTCAGCTCAATTCTCATCATTGTGTTGTCTTGTCTAGCTCTCGGATTTGTTTCCTGGCGATTGGCTTTCGAAGTACCCGCAGCGGCAGCCCAGTCCGGCCAAAGCCCTGAAATTGTGCGCACATCGAACCCTGTGCCCAGAGTATCGAAGCCGGGAGATCCGCCTGCCCTTTTGACCACCATTGCCCCGCCGGGAAGCGCCGTGTATGTGGCGAAGCGTGGAGAGACGGTCAACCTGGTCGCCCATCGCTTTCTGTCGCAGACATCCTATTTGACCTCGAGCGAATTGACCGAGGCGATCCGCCAGGCCAGCGGAAATCCGCAAGGGACCTACCTGAAGGCCGGCCAGGAGTTGATTGTGCCGGGGATTCTGGCCAACTCGATCGTGGAAAAGACTATTCCCGTGCCTCGCGATTTTGAAGTGCGGGCGGTGTATTTGACCGGCGTGATGGCGGGCAGCGATCGCGGCCTGCGCATCATTCGGCGCTGGCGGGGGTTAGGCGGAAATGCGGTGGTTTTTGACGTGAAAGACAGCGATGGGAGTGTCAATATCGCCTTCGATCATCCGCTGGCCGGCGGACACCATGTTGCGATCCATGACCTGCCCAAGTTTACTCATTTCCTGCATTCACAGGGCATGCACGCCATCGCCCGAGTCGCGATCTTTCGCGACGAGCGCCTGGTGGTTGCGGATCCTGAGCTGGCAGTGAAGTCCCGCAAAACCGACAAGCCTTGGCGTGAAAACGGCAAGCTGGTATGGACCGATCCTTCGCAACCCAAAGTGCAGCAATACGATATCGCGCTGGCCAAGAAGGCTGCCGAATCCGGCGTCGACGAGGTTCAGTTTGACTATGTGCGTTTCCCGGCTGAGGGAGACCAGAAGGACGCAACCTTCTTATTCCAGACGCAGCATCCGACCTGGCATCGTTCCGAGGTAATTGCTGACTTCTTGAAGCAAGCCTATGCCGAACTGCACCCCACGGGCGTGTTGCTTTCGCTGGATGTCTTCGGAATCATGGCCTGGCAACGGCCCGTCGACTTGGCGCATACCGGGCAGGATATCGTGCAGATGGCCAAGTATTGCGATGTGCTTTCGCCCATGATCTATCCCTCACACTTCTTTGGCATGGATGGGATTGCCCATCCCGGAGACGCGCCCGAGCATTTTATCGGCGAATCGATGAAGCGGTTCGAACTCATCACGAAGGGCAGCGATGTGGTGATCCGTCCGTGGTTGCAGGCCTTTCGCTGGCGCACCAAGACTTACTCTCCAAAATATATCGAAGTCCAGGTAAAGACGGCAAAGGATACTGGCGGGATCGGCTTTCTGTTCTGGAATGCCGCGAATGACTACAGCAAACCCTATGCGGCGATGCCGGAGATGCGGGCGGTCAAAGGACAGTATTTCAGGGGGGATGAGTTGCCAGGCATTGTTCAGGCGGGGCTGACGCCACCTACCGATAAAGCCGGGATAGACAAATAGTGAACTCCTGTTTCGGTGATGGACGGTTAAGCTAAGGGAGTTCTACACGGGAGTTCGTTGCCTCTCATTGCGCAGCAAGCGCTGACGGCTTTCGCCAAATAGAGAGTGCAGGCGCACCCTGCGCCAGCATCCCCAGAGTCGCATTTTGTGCAGGCGGCTGTTCGACCTTGCTCACGTCGTCGGTTGCCTTGGTCCGCCCAGCAACGATGGGTTTATTCGGGATCGTCTCGTAGGCGTAGCCGGTTAGGGTAGCGGTTATAGACAGATTCTGAATTACAACGTTGAGCCTCGCCCACCCGTAATGAGTTTTTCCGTTTATCTCGAACTTCAGGCCCAGATAGCGGCTCTTGACGTTGACCCAGCTACCACCGCTAACGGTCGCGCCATCGCCGGTTGTGGCGACGTAGGCCATTCCTTTGCCGGGGAAGTATCGCCTGGTACCAATCAATGCTCCCTGCCGAAGGGCGGAAGCCCAACCAGTTCCCTGCGTGGTCCCAAATCCGCTGGCCCCGTTGCCGGCGGCGGGCAGGGCAGACAGTCCCGCTCCCCCACCACAGCTCTTACAGCGGACGTCCGACAGCGTGAAGTCAACTATCCCGTCGTGGTTAAGGTCGAGCGTGTAGTTCATGCCCGTCTTGATAACGCGATGGGTGGGAGTGTAGATGATCTTGGCCTCGGTTTGGGGAGCCAAAGCCAGCACTCCGACTCCAGCCGCGGTTGCGGCGAGCTCATATGCGCTCAAGCGCCGATGCATCGATTCCGATAGCTTTGACAACCTCCTAGGACCTAAAGAGCGGTTCATCGAACTCTCCTTCGATTCTCAATTGTTGATGGGACGCCCGCAGAGCAGGCACCGCTTCCGCGTGCTGCCTGTACGATTTTTACGGCGTCACCTCATACACGACTCCATTTTCGTTATCGCCGCCGATTTGAGTTTCGCCGTATAGGTTGCCGTTCTTGTCGATAATCAAACCGCTGCTCGGAAAGCCTCCGTCCGCGGCGCCAGTGAAGTCGTAAAGATCGGTGTATTTCCATCTGTCGTGCGCACCGGGTGCCAGTTTGTAAACGAGCCCGCAACCGTTGCCGTTGCAGTTACCTGTCCCGCCCGTCCAAGTGGTGCCATACAGATTCCCTTTTGCGTCGAGGACTAAAGCACTCCGGAACAAGCCACCACCCAGTCGTCCGGTTTGAAATTCATGCAGAACGGTATATTTCCAATCGCCCTTTGAGGTGGGCGACAATCGGAACACCGTACCCTGTCCGAAGACTCCATCGGAAATTGTTGTGCCATAGAGGTTGCCTTGGGCGTCGGATATGAGCGCGCTGACGGGATTGGCGCCGTCGGCGCCGGCGAGCGTGCGAAGCACGTTCTCTTTCCATTTGCCCTTCGAGTTACCCGTAAGCCTGAACAAGACGCCGCACCCTCCATTGCAACCCCATGAGAAGTGGCCGCCATAGTAAGTCGCGCCGTATAGATCGCCGCCAGGGCCCAAAACTAAAGCCGTGGCGGGGTCAGCGCCGTCACCGCAGTTCCCGAGGCAAAAGTTGTGAAGAACCTGCTCAGTCCATTTTCCTGAGCCCGGGCTCAGCACGAAAACTGTTCCGCACGGACATCCTCTGGTGAAGCCGCCCGCGGTGCCATAAAGATTTCCGCTGTGGTCGAAAATCAAGCCGCCATTGGGATTGATGGCGTCGCTGCCTCCTTGAAACGCGTAGAGCACTGTGTATTGCCACCCTCCTTTGGAGTCGGGGGCCAACTCGAATGCGGCACCACAAAGGTAGTAATAACTAGGGCAGGCTCCGCCGTAAACAGTCGTGCCATACAAAGCTCCGGCCGCGTCAAGCACCAAGGCACCTTTGGGAGAATCCCCGTCGGCGCAATTGCTCTCAGAACAGAAGCTATAAAGCAAACTCTTCGTCCAGCCACCGACCCCGGGGGTCAGCTTGAACACCGTGCCGCAGCCGGTCTCAGAGAAGGTGTTACACAGTGTGTTCTGATTGCCGCCGGCGAGTGTCGCGCCGTAAAGGTTGCCGGCGACGTCGAAAGTCAGCCCACCGGAGGGATCTGCGCCATCACTTCCGCCCTGGAAGGAGTACAGCACTCGGTATTTGCTGACTGCCCAAGCGCCCGATGCCCACAGGAAGATCACTGTGAGGACTGCCAGTTGCTTTACATGACGGATATGTTTGAGCCTCATTGCGTCTCTCCCGATTCCTCGCGGCGCCAGATCGAGAGTGCAGGCGCACCCCGCGCCAACAGACCTAGAGTGGCATTTTGCGCAGTCGATTGTTCGACCTTGCTCACCTTGCCGGTTGCCTTGGTCTGCCCAGCGATGATGGGTTTATTCGGGACCGTCTCGTAGGCGTAGCCGGTCAAAACAGCCCTGACGGTTGATTCCGGGTTACGATAGATTTTGACGTTGAAGCGGGCCCATCCGTAGTGAATTTTTCCGTTGATCAAGAACTTCAGGCCCAGGTAGCGATCATTGACTGGCTTACCCGAGTCTGCCCAGGCGCCGTCGTAGCTTAGGCGTTGATTAAGGAATTCAACTCCCCCCATTATTCCGCGGCTTGAGTTGAAGGCTGCCTTCGGTCCAATCGCGGCACCCGCGCGCAGCGCAGAAGCATAGGCGGGTCTTCCAACCACCGCGTTTCCCTTAACCTGCGGATATTCAAAGAAAAACGCTGCATCCCCACTCGAGCAGGTAGCCCGGCGGGCGGCACAATCTGCGTCCGATGTCAAAATGTGCAATCGAAAGTCGGTTGTGCGGTCATGGTTAAGGTCGAGAAAGAAGTCCTTGTTTAGAGGCAGCTTTTCGTGCGCGGGCGTGTAGACGATTTTTGCTTCGCTGGGTTGCGCCAAAGCCAAAAGCGCTACTCCCGCTGCGCCTGCAGCCAGCCCGTATCCATTGAGTTGTTGGTGAATTGAATAGGAAAGGGAAGAAGCGTTGCCAGGCGAGGACTTCACAGAACCTCCGAAGACCGGCATTATGTATTGGTATTGCCTGCCAGTCAACGTGCAAAAGATTGCGCTCTGCCGAGGACGGAGCATGGTCCGCGACATGCGCGAATCGGGGTCAGGCCTTGGTTACTGACTTGGGTTTCTTGCGACGGCTGAGAAACGGCACCTGTTCGACGGACTGTAGCCATTCGAGGGCGCAACTCCTCGGTGGACGCAGAAAACCTTCCTGCGTTCCTTCCCGCCTCGGTTATAATCTGGTGGTCGTAGAAGTTGGCCGCGCAGGTTCTTGCCGGTATATGTGCTGCCTGTCCTGATTGCCAGCGGGCAGATCCGCCCACGGAAGGAATTTGGCATCAAACAAACGGAAACTCCCAGCAGCACAGGTGAATCAAAACTCTTTTAGGAGTGCTCATGGCGATTCAGAAGACGGAGAAAATCTGGCACAACGGCAAGCTCATCCCTTGGGATGCTGCGCAAATCCACGTAATGTCGCACGTGGTCAACTACGGCTCATCGGTGTTTGAGGGCATCCGATGTTACGCACCGCCTTCCGGTCCCGCGATTTTCCGGGCTCAGGAGCACACCCAGCGGCTGCTGGATTCGGCCAAGATTTATCGGATTGACGTCGACTATACGCGCGAAGATCTGATCTCGGGGATGCTCGATTTGGTGAAGACCAACGGAGTTTGGCCGTGCTACATGCGGCCGATCGTTCTGCGCGGCTATGGCGAAGCCGGGGTCAATCCCTTCAATTCGCCGACCGAAGTTTATATCTGCAATTATCCGTGGGGGAAATATCTGGGCACCGACGCCGAGCAGGGCGTGGACGTGTGCGTCTCGTCATGGACTCGCATTGCTCCCAACACGCTGCCTGCCATGGCCAAGTCGGGCGCGAACTACATGAACTCGCAGCTCATTAAGATGGAAGCCATCATTAACGGGTACGTCGAAGGGATTGCGCTCGATGCCAACGGCTACGTTAGCGAAGGCTCGGGCGAGAACGTTTTCGTCGTGCGCAATGGCACGCTGCAGACGGCTCCGCTGGGCAACTCGGTGCTGCCGGGGATCACGCGTGATTCGGTTCTCCAGATCGCTCGCGAGTTGGGAATTCCAGTCGTCGAGCAAGGAATTCCTCGCGAACTGCTGTACATCGCCGAGGAAGCCTTCTTCACCGGTACCGCCGCCGAGATTACGCCGATTCGTTCGGTCGACAAAATCAGCGTAGGCAAGGGCGTAACCGGAGCCGTGACCAGGGCGATTCAGAAAGAGTTTTACGGCATTGTTCGCGGCGAGAAGTCCGACCGGTTCGGCTGGCTGACGCCAGTGCCGGTAGGGAACAAGCAACCAGTCACGGTATAGACGACCATACAATCTCACAATGCGGGGCGCCTAATTTAGCGCCCCTTTGGTTTTTCGACCCCACTACACATAACACCCTCAGAAGGAGGAAATATGGCAACTGCACAGCAAGCCCTCACGCCCGAGATGGCCGCCGGTTTCTGCCAGGTTATGCTCGACGGCGTGACCGGTGAACTGGAAATCACCAAGAAAGTCCTCGCCGCCATCCCTGATGCCAAAGCTCAGTACCGGCCGGATCCTCACGCGCGCAGTGCCTGGGAACTGGCGTGGCATCTGGCCAACACTGACGTTCAATTTCTGAACGGAATTGCCGACCTTAACTTCACCATGGAAACCCCTGATGAAAAGGATAAGCCCAAGACCGTTGCCGAGTTGGTCGATTGGTACGATCAGAATTTCAAGCGTGCGGCAGAAAGGGTGCGCGGGTTGACCCCGGAGCAGCTTGCGACCCCAGTCGATTTCATGGGCGCGTTCAACCTGCCGGCGGTTTCCTATCTGGGTTTTCTCAACAACCACAGCATCCACCATCGCGGACAGCTTGCGACTTATCTTCGTCCGATGGGCGCAAAGTGTCCGTCCATTTACGGAGGCAGCTACGACGAGCCTTTGCAGGGAGCTCAGACGGAAACAGCAGCCTGATCATTTTCGGAGCGACGCGAAAGCCGCCCCGCAGGGCGGCTTTTTCATTTGCAGCGAGCGAGCTCCAGTTCTACTTTTCACACCACAACAGCTTAGCCGGATATTTCTTAAGTAAGCGATCTGCGGTGAGAATCATCATGTCCTCAACCAAGGCCTGAGCAACTAACATCCGGTCGAATGGGTCCGCGTGGTGCGGCGCGAGATCATAAACTTTCGCAGCGTGACTGTGGGTAATCGAGAGCGGCCGAAGACTCTGCTTCGCCATGAATTGCGGCACGTGTTGAGCGGGCGGTCTGGGGAACTCCAACTTTCCCAAACGCATCTTGATGCTGATTTCCCAGCAGGTGACTGAGGAGAGATAGACTTCCTCCTCGCCGTGTTCCAGTATTCGGAGGCCTTCGTGGCCAATGCGCTCGGGTGATCTCATACTCCAGAGCCAGACGCCCGTATCCAGCAGGTACTTCATTTTCGTTTGCGCTTCCGAGGGGCGGCTTTGCCAAGCGCTTCACCATAGAATGCCGCGAGCAGATCGTCCGGCAGAGGCGCATCAAAATCGTCAGCGATCCAAATTTCGTCGCGCGCGAAGCCCATCGGCCGCTTACTTTGTTTGTTCTCGATTGCTACCAATCGCGCTACGGGCACACCTGATCGCGCGATCGTGATTTCCTCCCCCTCAGCGACCCGTTGCAGAAGCCGCGAAAGGTGAGTTTTCGCCTCATGAATATTTACTTCCATAATCAACCCAACATAGACTAAGTCTGTGGACTAAGTCAATCAAGCCGAGGTTGCAGCGTCTCTCATATCCAACCCCGAAAGCGCATCCAGCCACTGCCCAAACGCACAGTTCTCCGTTACTTAGGTCATCTTGGGTTGGACCAGATTTCGGTTCATCATACAAGCTGATCCCGGGGAATTATCCGCATGAATATTGATGACCTACTTCGCATCGCCATGGAGCGACGCGCCTCCGACTTGCACCTGAAGGTCGGCAATTATCCTCACTTACGAATTGATGGCGAGCTTACCCCACTCACCGACCAGCCTCGCATCAGCGCTGAAGACATGCTGACCATGGCTTTCAGCATGATGTCGGCCAGACAGAAGCAGAAGTTCAAAGAGAGTACGGAAATCGATATGGCCTACGGAGTAGCCGGACTGGGCCGTTTCCGTGTGAACGTTTTTCAGCAGCGCGGCAACGTCGGACTGGTGCTGCGCGTGATTCCCACCAAAATCCGGGCGCTCGACGAACTTTACTTACCCAAAATTGTGGAACAAGTTTGTGACATGCCGCGCGGCCTGATTCTGGTCACAGGAGTCACGGGTTCTGGTAAGTCCACAACCCTGGCGGCGATGGTGGATCGTATCAATTCCACCCGCGCCGAGCACATCATCACGATTGAAGATCCGATCGAATTCCTGCATCGCGACAAGAAAGGCTACGTGAACCAGCGCGAGATCGAGGTGGATACGCCCACCTTCTCGGCAGCTCTGCGCGCTTCCCTCCGTCAGGATCCCGACGTCATCCTGGTCGGCGAAATGCGCGACGTTGAGACTATCGGCACCGCGCTGCACGCGGCTGAAACTGGCCACATGGTTTTTTCCACGTTGCACACTCTGGATGCGGTCGAAACCATCAACCGTATTATCGCTGTCTTTCCACCGCCCGAGCAGAAACAAATTCGCTTGCAGCTCGCGGCCGTACTGCGAGCGGTAATCAGCCAGCGTCTGGTTCGACGTTGCGACGGTGACGGCCGCGTACCCGCGGTCGAAGTCATGATTAATACCGCGTATATCCGGGAATGCATTCTGGTGCCGGAAAAGACGCGCGCCGTTCGTGACGCCATTTCCGCAGGGACTTCGCAGTATGGCATGCAGACCTTCGATCAGTCACTATGGGACTTGTTCCAGGCAGGGCTGATCAACTACGAGACCGCATTGGAGAGTGCATCGAACGCAGACGACTTCAAGCTGCGTATGCAAGGTATTTCTTCCACCAGCGACATTTCCAAGAATGCAATGCAGCAGACCGGCTACGGCGGCCGCTGATTTATCCTCCTTGAACACTTAAGGCGCGCTTGTGGGCGCGCCTTTTCTTATTTCGGAGGGGGCCGGAACATCGCCCGGACTTGCAAACCAGCAGTCAACTAAGCAACGCCCCGGCCCTAGTGAAGAGCAGTTGCGCTAACAAACAGCCGCGAATCTCGAGTGGTGACAATCAGCGGCAGCGAGAACGAAGAGTGCATGCTCGAATGTTGAAATGTCGAACACATGATCCAATCCGGTGCGCGTCAGCACTTGGTTGACGAAATGCGACGGATTCACCAACTTGAGTTGGACATCGCGGTTCCGCGCCCAATGATGCAGAGATAAAAGCGCAGTCAATCCTCCGGCGTCCAGCGTTTCCACGTCGGATAAATCGATCACCACAATGCGAATGTCATTCTCGGAGAAAACCGCATCCTTCAGCGTGCCGACTTCCGCCCCACGCACGATCCGTCCCACGCATCGCACCACCGCTACATCGCCCGTTTTTTCCACATCGATAGTAAGCATGACTTGCGTCCTCACTTATTCCGTATTTACGTGGATAGACGCCGGAAAGTTCCCGATGTCACCACAACCCCGGTAAAAAGTTGTAACGTAGTGGCAGGACAATCTCCCTCGCCGTGCAGGCGAGGTAACCTGTTACCAGCGATGGCTTTTGCTCGTCCGAGAAAAACCGAGTCCGAGAACGAACTCTACGAGTATGCGGTGGGAGCGCTCGGCCGCCGCGCCCGGTCGGTGGCTGAACTGAAGCGTCTGTTACGGCCGCGCGTCGAGGCGGAAACAGAATACGGACAGACGCTGGTGGAACTCGTCATTCGCCGGCTCAAGGATCGTGGGTACTTGAACGATGCGCAGTATGCGGCTGCGTATTCGTCCTTTCGCCGTGATAACGAAAAATTTGGCCGCCGACGCGTGATTACGGATCTCAGGGCAAAGGGCGTCCACAGCGAAGTCATCGAGAAGGCGGTCGACACCGTATACGACGAAGTGAGTGATGAAAAACAGGCGCGAGAATATCTGAAACGCAAGCGTCTCGTAAAGCCGAAAGATCAGAAGCATACGGCACGAATTTTTCGCCAGCTCACGCGCGCCGGATTCGCATCGAAGACGATCTTCACGATTCTCAAGAAATGGGATGTGGATGATGAAACGCTGAGTGCGTTGGAGGGGGAACTGGAGTGACGAGCATTGTGCAATATCGGATTGAAGGTCGTTGCGTTTTGTGCCACGAATGGTAGATACTTTCCCAATCGTTAAAATCCACAGGAGGCTCCATGAAAACTAAGTTGGCAGCGCTCATTGCTGCGGCATTGTTATGCTCAGCATCGTTCGCGTTCTCTCAGGATGTTGCACATGACACCGACAAGGCGGCAAAAGACGCGGGTCACGACACGAAGGTAGCGGCCAAGGACACGGCAAAAGGCACGGAAAAGGTAGCCAACAAGACCGGACACGTGACTAAGTCTGTGGCGACGAAGACCGGACACGCCGTTAAGACTGGCGCCAAGGACACTGGCAAAGGGGTCGCAAAAGCCGCCGACAAAACAGCAGACGCTGTGAAATAAATCAAAGTCGTCCCGGATGTGACCCGAGAGCGCGGCTCGGCGGGGGACCGGCTGGAAAGTTAACGCCGCGTGAGGTTTTCGCCGTTTTATTCCGAGTGGAGGGTCGTGGCAAGGGATTTTGGCATGTTGGCAGTCCCTTGCCTGGCTTGAAGCCCTTCCAGGATCATTGGCCCAAGTTGCGAGACGCTCCCAGCCCCGAGCGTCAGAATCATGTCGCCCTCCTGCGCTCCGAAGACAACCGCTTCCGCGGCTTCGCCAAAAGAACCGGCGTAATGAACTTCGCGGTAGCCTGCGTCTCGAATGTGTCTGGCTAGGGCTTCTCCCGTAATTCCCTCGATCGGTGGTTCACTGGCCGCGTAAATGTCGATAATGAACAGAGTATCGGCATCTTGAAAGGCATTGGCGAACTCGTCCATGAGCAACTGCGTGCGGGTATAACGATGCGGCTGGAATACGACGTGAATCTTGCGAAAGCCGCACTGCCGTGCAGCCGCTAACGTGGCGCGGACTTCAGTCGGATGGTGCCCGTAGTCGTCGATCACACTTACACCGGCGGCCGTACCACGCAACTGGAAACGACGATCCACCCCGCGAAAGCTTTCCAGCGCCGAGCGGATCTGCTCCACGTCAATGTCGAGGCCGACACCGACGGCAATCGCAGCGGTGGCGTTCAGCAGGTTGTGCACGCCCGGCACGTGCAGGCGGAACTCACCCAGGACTCTCTGTTGAAAGGTCACCTGGAAGTGGCTGATGGGCCGGTATTCGCCGAGATTGAGCACGGACTCGCCCACCTTGATGTGAAAATCGGAACCTCGACGCGTACCGTAAGTCACAGTCCGGCGCTGAATCTGCGGAAGCATTCGGCGCAACGCGGAATCATCGTTGCAGACCACCACCATTCCGTAGAACGGCACACGATCCATGAAGTCCAAAAAAGCTCGCTTCACGTCGCGCATGTTGCGATAGCAATCCATATGTTCGCGATCGATGTTGGTGACCACAGCGAGAATGGGCGAGAGCTTGAGAAACGAACGGTCGCTCTCGTCGGCCTCGGCCACTAGATACTGCGACTTGCCGAGGCGTGCATTCGATCCCATGGCATCGACGCGGCCACCGACGACTACGGTGGGATCGAGTCCGCCGCCGGCTAATACCGCCGCGACCATGGAAGTGGTGGTGGTTTTGCCGTGCATACCCGCGATCGCGATGCCGTACTTTAAGCGCATCAATTCCGCCAGCATCTCGGCGCGTTGGATGACAGGGATATGGAAAGTGTGAGCCTCGGTAACTTCTGGGTTGTCGCGCGCGATTGCTGAACTGGCCACGACCACGTCGGCGCCGGCAATATTCTCGGCGCGGTGTCCCTCAAAGACAGTTGCGCCCAGGCCGGCGAGGCGCTGCGTGACGGTCGAACTCTTGAGGTCTGAGCCGGAAACCTTATAGCCGAGATTCAGCAGCACCTCGGCGATCCCACTCATGCCGATGCCGCCGATCCCGACAAAATGAATGCGCTGAATCTTAGCGAACATTTTAGTCAACTTCCTACCCACGGATTTGCACGGATCGCCGCGCATCTGACAAAAGATTTTCCGTGAAGATCGTGAAAATCTGTGGCTAGTTCCTAGTTCCTGCCAGCCGGGCTGCCATCGCCGCTATATCACGAGCGGCATTGGGATGAGAAAGCCGGCGCGCGGCGTCACCCATTTTCTCCAGGCGCGATGGTACGCTGAAGAGCGAGCTCACAGTTTCCACTAGACTTTCGCGGTTGAGCTTCGACTCCTCGAGCATTACCGCGGCGCCCGCCCGCTGCAGCGCCTCCGCATTGCGCTTTTGATGATCGTCCGCAGCACGCGGGAAGGGCACAAAAACTGCCGGCTTGCCCGCCGCGGTTATTTCAGCTACCGTGCTCGCCCCGGAGCGGCAAATGAGCAACCCCGAACGGGCGAATAAAGCGGGCATGTCGTCTATGAAACGATAAACTTCAGCCGAGTCTCCCAAATTCGCGTATGCAGCCTGAACGTCATTATAGTCACGTTCTCCAGTTTGATGGACGATGTGAATTCCGGGAACTCGCTGGTGCAAGTGAGCCATAGAATCCATGACGACCTGATTGATCGCGTGTGCGCCCTGGCTTCCCCCAAAGACGAGCAGGGTTTTCGTGCCGACGGGATTGTGGTTTGCGATGCGGAAAAAAGCCTCACGAACTGGCACGCCCGTCACTTCACAGCGGCGAAAATAGCGGCCAGTTTCGGCGAAGTGCACCGCCGCTCCTGAGACCATCGGCGCTACCAGGCGATTGGCAAATCCGGGTACAAAATTTGGCTCGAAGACGAGCGTAGGAATTCTGCTCAGCACTGCAGCAAGCATAGCTGGACCGGAAGCGTATCCACCAACCCCGATCACGATGTCGGGTCGAAACTCAGCCAGGATGTTGCGGGAATCCCATACGGCGCGTGGTAAATCGAAGAACGTTTTCACCCTGGTCGCCAGGCTCACGTTTTTCAGCGCGCCAACCTGGACGAGCCGCAGAGGAAATCCCGCCGCGGGAACTAACCGGTTCTCGATTCCGCGAGCGGTGCCGACGAATAGCACCTCGGCGGCGTAATCTTTCTGGAGTTGCTGAGCAATGGCGAGGGCAGGAATTACGTGTCCGCCAGTCCCACCTCCCGCCAGAATGGCACGCATCAATTGACTATAAATCAGTCGATGGAAGCCGAGGCGGGAAAGAGGGTTGACCCTTCAGTTGCACATTCGGAGGTCTGCTGTCCGAGCAGGTGCAAGTCTGTGCGGCTTGACCGTCGCGGTGTCCCCTGTCGCAGTCGGAATTCTATTCGGCTTGCTTTGAAATGTTCATCAGCACGCCGATGCAAGACAGGGTGACAAGCAACGAAGATCCGCCGTAGGAAACTAAAGGCAGGGGTATGCCTTTTGTGGGCATCATCCCGAGTACCACGCTGATATTGATAAAAGCTTGCACTACGATCATGCTGGTGATGCCGACCGCCAGGAAGCGTCCGAACAGATCTTCGGTTCGCAAGGCGGTGCGAATGCCGCGCCAGAGAAATATGGCGAATAACAGCACGATCACGAGCGCGCCCACCAAACCCAACTCCTCGGCAGTCACTGCGAAAATGAAGTCAGTGTGAGGCTCGGGCAAGTAGAAAAGTTTCTGTTTGCCTTCCATTAGACCGACTCCGGTAATGCCGCCGGTGCTCACCGCGATCAGCGATTGAATGATGTGAAAGCCGCGGCCCTGCGGGTCGGAGTACGGATCAAGAAAAGCCAGGATGCGGTCGCGGCGATAAGCCACGTGGAAAATCAGGAAATATAGCGGCAGCAGAGACGCTGCAAATGCATAGACGAGAACGCGCAGATCGAGTCCAGCCACAAACAAGACACAGACCGTGATTGCGGCGCAGGCGATCGCTGTACCCAGATCGGGTTGAAAGACAATCAGAGCAATGAAGATCAACGTTGGAACTACGGCGGGCAGAAGAGTGTTCCGCCAATCTTTCATGGATTTGGTTCGGCTCTCGAGGAAGTATGCCAGAAACAGAATGAGCGCCGGCTTGGCCATTTCAGACGGCTGTAACGAAAGTGGTCCCCAGTGAATCCAACGATGCGTGTGATGGGAGCGATCCAGGAAGAAGACTGAAATCAGCATGAGAGTGGTCAGGCCAAGGAAAGAGAAAACCACCGCAGGAAGTTTGTATCTGCGGTAATCGATTTTCATCGTCAGTACCATGGCCAGAATCCCGCCGGTCGCCCAGCCAAGCTGCCGCAGCAGGAAAAAATAACCAGATCCGTAGCGCTCCTTCGCCATGACAGCCGAAGCGCTGAAAACCATCACCAGCCCTATGAAGATCAAGAGCAGAGTCACAGTAAACAGCCAGCCATCGACACTAACGCGCTTCGCCATGGAGAGGATTTCATTTGACCACGGAGACGCGAAGGCAGGGAGTTTTTTTGCAGATGATTTTGCAGCGCGATTTAACTCTTTTGGTTCGGCTGCGCAGCCAATGCACGCACCGCTTCTTTGAACACCTTTCCGCGATGTTCGTAGTTCCGAAACTGGTCAAGCTTGCCGCAGGCGGGAGCGAGCAACACGACGTCCCCCGGTACGGCAACTTGGGCTGCACGTTTAATTGCGGTTTCCAGGGTTTCGGCATGATCGATTTCCGGCCCCACGCTTTTCGAAGAAACGATTTGGGATTCAATCTTCGCCGCCGCCGCCCCGATGGTGTAAACACGCTTCACGCGCTGCCGGAGCAGTTCGTTGAGGACGGCGTAGTCGCTGCCCTTGTCCTTCCCACCGAGAATGAGGTGGATGTTTCCCGGGAAAGATTCGAGCGCCTTGATGGTGGCATCGACGTTGGTGGCCTTGGAATCGTTGTAATAGTCGACGCCGCGAATTGTGGCTACGTGCTCCAGGCGGTGCTCAACTGCTTTAAAATGGCGGACTGCTTCGCGGATCCGATCGGGCTCGCAGCGTAAGAGAGCACCGACGCAGACCGCGGCCAGAACATTTTCCACGTTGTGCCCGCCCTTCAATGGAATCTCGGAGACCAGCATGATTTCTCGTTGACCGCTGTGATCGCGGAAGAGGATCCGGCCGTCGTGGACGAACGCGCCCTGCTTCACTTCTCTTGTCGTGCTGAACCAAAAGACTTGTGCCTGAGTGCGGGCCGCCAGTTCCACGCAGGTCAGGTCGTCAGCGTTGAGCACGGCAAAATCTCCCCTCTGCTGATTTTCAAAGATGCGAGCCTTGGCATCGGTATAAGCAGTGAAGGTGCGATGCCGGTCGAGATGGTCGGGAGTGACGTTCAGAACTACCGCAATCTGCGGACGGAATGTCTGAATTGTTTCGAGCTGGAAGCTTGAGACTTCCAAGACAGCGATTGTCTCGGGCGTTGCCCCGTCGACCAGCGAGATCGCGGGCGTTCCAATATTGCCGCCCACCGCAGCTCGGCGTCCGCCCGCCGCGACAATTTCGCCCGTTAAAGCAGTTGTTGTGGTCTTGCCATTGGAGCCAGTGATGGCTACGATGCGTCCGGGAAAGAACTGAGCGGCCAGTTCGATTTCGCCAATAACGTTTTCGCCGAGGGCGCGCGCCTGCACCAGCGGGGGCGCATCGGTCGGCACGCCGGGACTGACTACGATGAGATCTTGCCCTCCAAAAGTCCGCTCGCCGTGGCCGCCCGTCTCGACCACGATGCCCTGGTCGAGCAACACCGGAATCTCCTCTTTCAGTTGGTCTGGAGGCTTAGTATCAGAAACCGTGACACGCGCGCCTTTGGCCTTCAGAAAGAGCGCTGAGGCGATCCCAGATTTACCCAGGCCCACCACCAGCACGCGTTTGTTGTTTACGTCCATAAGAACTGACTCACCACAGAGCACAGAGAAACCAAAAAAAATCTTCACCCGGCTCAGCGATCGCTGCTAAGAATTTTGATTCTTATCTTCTCTAGTGACTCTGTGTCTCTGTGGCGCAGACCTATCTTAACTTCAACGTCGTCAACGCAAACAATGCGAACACCAGCGAAGCTATCCA
>Ga0210406_10000593_pt1 | contig 48870 bp, 50 predicted proteins | sample IncBWC30MmetaG_FD_155454 | JGI IMG/M metagenome (GOLD analysis project Ga0210406, IMG submission 155454) | Forest soil microbial communities from Barre Woods Harvard Forest LTER site, Petersham, Massachusetts, United States - Inc-BW-C-30-M | ecosystem: Environmental > Terrestrial > Soil >...
CAAGTCGACACCATCCATCGCATAACGGGCATACAGGAAGTCGTGGATCGAGACCACGCGATCGCCATCGAAATCCAGGGCAACAAAATAGGCAGGCGTCCGGAGTGAAATCTCGCGATCGTACACGAGCATCGCGGCCCGGCCATCGACAACGCCCGCCGCGTAAGCCCACTGTTTGGCGGCCGCATAGGCAGCGTAGTATTCCCCGACCTCGCTCTTTCCTTGCTTGCGCAGCTTCGCGACGAGGTCGAGTTTGACGTCGTCAGCCAGCATCGCGCGGACGGTGTCGAAGTCTCCGAACTTGAACCCCTCTACATACGTGGTCAGTCGGGCGCGCATTCCATCGGACAGCACTGGCAGTGAGACGTCGGCGGGTTCCTTGGCAAACTCGCGTAAACGGACACGGCCCCGCTGGAGCGCTGATTTCGCGGCGGCCTCGCTCGCACCGGTAATCGACGCAACCTCCTCCAGTGAATGGCCAAGCACATCCTTCAGGATGACCGCGCTCCGCTGGAGCGCCGGAAGCCGCATGAAAGTGCGCAGACTCATCGTGGCGGCCTCGCGGTCCTGATCGGGGGAATCCGGAGCGGCAATCATGTCGAGGGCCTCGTCATGCTGCATCATCGGACCGCGCGCGCGGCGCCGGAGAAAATCAAGCGCGGTGTTGTGGGCGATACGGAACAGCCAGCCTTCAGGGTTGTCGATGACACCGACACTGGGCAGGGCGGCAAGGGCTTTAAGCAGTGCGTCCTGGACAATATCCTCGCCATCGACAGCAGAGCCGGTCATGCGGGCGCAGTACCGATGGAGCTTTGGACGAAGCTCACCCACCAACTGCTCGAGCTGATCACGCGCATCATCAGTCATTGATCATTGACTATCGCGTCCTAGGAATAGCTGTGCTCTTTGGATCATACGTTACGTCGAGCGGCAGGATGTCGCTTTCGTTGCGAAAGCCGTAGGCGACGCCGTACCTATAACGCGGATCGCCGAGCAGCTCGGCGACTTGTTCTCCAACCTGCGCCGGGCGCAGGATCGAGCCATAACGTTGCATGACATGCTCCTCGATGCTGACACCCTCGATCTCCGCGCAGGCGGCCGCAACCTGATGGCCGAGCGTGGTACCGGGAATCAGTTGCATTGGCACGAGCACCTGAAAATGGATCCCGAGGTCACGTTCGCGCGAGACCGCGTTTGCACTGTGAGCCATGAACCACAGCATCCGCTTGGCGCCTATGTAGCCTCCAGAGAGGCTCAAGTTTTCGGGCGCGATGAATGGCACCGCAAGCACCATTGCTGCTCCGCTCGACATGACCAGAACTCGGCCACCTCGCTTCATCGGAGTGTGGAGTGCGGCCTGAATCCCGACCAGTTCTGCCTTCACATCGGTGTTCCAGACGGTCGAGAACTCGTCCCAGTTCTGCTGGTCGCATCGGCTTTATCGGCAGCCGCGCGCCGGCGTTGAGGATCAGCACGTCGGGCACCTCCTCGCGGACGACCTTGTTCATAAGGGTGGCGTCGGTTGCGTCGCCGGCAATCACCGCAGCACCGGCATGCTCGGCCGAAGAGAGGTTCGCTCGATCGCGGCCAATTGCGATTACGTTCGCGCCGCAGGCAGCGACCGCCTCCACCATCGCGAGCCCCAGCCCCTGGCTGCCGCCGGTGATGACCACACGTTTTCCGTTCAGCTTCTGCACGTTCATTCTCCTTTCTCCGGGCATCAGGCGTGGTGGTTGTAGACGACGTCGCCAGCGAGGCTGTCGAACGCGGCGAGCGCGGCGATCCTCGGGAAGTAAGCGACCATATCGGGGTTGGTCTGCATCGCCTCTACCGATGCAAGGTCGCGCCACTGCGAGTAGATGAGTACATGACGCTGATCCGTGGCGGCGATGAAGCTGGTCGAGATCCAACCATCGAGCCTGCTGACGACACTTTCAGTATTGTCACGCAGGAGCCTGATGAGCTTTTCCTGATTCTCAGGCTCAACGGTCAAGACGTTGATGAGGGTGGTGACCTGTTTGGTGACCGCTATTGTCGTATTCATAATATCCTCCTCCAAAAAGCGCTGTTCTCTGTCCTTACACCATGAAGACGATGCCGGTAAGTGAAACGGATCGGTCGGGCAGAAAAAGATGCGGCTTCTTTGGATTCGGCAAGCACATCCGATGTCTCAATCTGGCGTCCCGGCACGGTCCAATATTTCTTTAGCAGACCACTCCGCAACGAATCGGCGCCAGAATTCGGAAACATTGTTCCAAGGGTCTTGGCAACACTGCTGCCCAACGGAAGCCATGGTCTTCCCTGTCCAACTTGGATTTAGCCGGGAGTGGAGCAAAATAGTGAAGCAGGGCAATTCCCTGCTTCTTCAGGGGCGAATTGCGGCCCTTGCCCGAATTTTTCGCAACCGGCTTCCACCGACAACGCTACGGGCGTCCAGAAAGAGCTCCAAGCCGACCGAAGCGCAGCGGAAGCTGAAGCACCTCGCGGAGTTTCTGTTGAGTTGCGAAACCTGCTGCATCATTGATCGTATCCGGCCCAACAGAGATGCCACTGCTAGCGTTTGAGTTCCCTTGGAGCGTTGTACTTACGTGACGCCGTTTCCCAGATCGTGCCAGCTCTGGCGAACGTCCCATATCTCCTCCGGCGAGCCAAACCCGCGGCGGTGTGCCCGGCCGGAGACTTCATACGGTTTCAACTCCCTCCAACCCCATTGACTGGAGATATGCGGCTTGCCACACGAGCAGTACAGGATGCATCCGGCCGAAAGGCTTGCAGTCAGCGGTATCAAGTACGACCCGTTCGGATACGGACTCGATCCAGGCAGGTATCGAGTGTGGCATTTTGGGCATTCGACGCAATGACGAACGCGAAGCATGGCGCTACATAAGGGACCTCTGCGTACATGGGCTCATTTCCCGACTTCGACACCCCACGATCCTTTTCCCCAGCCGCCGGTAAAGGCCTTGGAGTTCGCAGATGGCAACTGCTGCTTTGTCAGTTATGAGTTTCGGTTGTTACAACTCCAGTCTCAGACTTTCCAGAGCTCATTTTGAATGGGCTACATCCACGGCGAAGCGACTGAAGGTTCCTGCAAACGGCCGACGACGGTTTTCAGCAGCGGCCTTGCTGTAAAAGTTGGTTTCACCCAGGCGGGCAGAAGACTGATTGCCGCTATCCACGGGAACAGCCAAGAAAGCCACGGTCGCGTTCCTGTTCGTATCAAGAGCAAAGCCGACGATCTCACCTGCGTCATTGATGTCATTGGCGAGAAGGAGTTGAAGCGACGAGTTGGGCTGAATGAGCGCGTTCAAGTCCGTCAACAACCCCTTCTCATAAAGGAAGGCTCTCGCCGCACCAGTCATCAGATTGAAGGACTGGCCGACTACCTGGCCATGCTCGTTGATTCCCCAGGCCCAACTTTGCTTGTCATCACTAATCGGCGGGATGGGCTGAATGGCGTGCGCTCTGTCCCAGAAGAAACCGATCGGGTTGAATGAATTCGCCGGGCTGCCCTGTTGGTTGCCGAAGCCAATAACTTGGCCACGGTTATTGAGGGCTGTGGGTGTGTTCCACGCCAGGCCGCCGTCAAAGTTGCCGAGGTCAATCGGAGGAGCGTATTTATTCTCCCAGAGCACGGCGTGCTCGGCGCTGGTGCTGCCCGCAGCATTGGCGCAAAGACCTGAAATTCCGACGATCTGACCCTTGTCGTTAATCGCGGTCGCGGCTGAGTCCGGGTCGGAAGCGAGAGGAGAGAGTTGGGCCATCTCTCCTAATTTCGGTCCCCATACGACTGCTTCAAACTGCAGAACTTGGTTTACTGGAGGGGTATTATTACAAGTCGGGTCGTGAACGCCATTTTCCGCCCAACCGGCGACCTGCCCCTTGTTGTTGATGCCAGCGGCGTAACTGTCAATGCCGCCGGACAACGGGGGAAATGCAGTCATCACGCCAGCTTCCCAGAGAAACCCAAAACACACATGGTTCGTGATTGTCGGAAAGTTGGCTTGCGCGCAACTCCAGGCCTCGTTGAGCGGATTCATATCGGCAGTTTCAGCGATGCCCGCAATCTGCCCCCTGTTGTTTTTGTTGGGCCAAGCTACGACGCTGTTAGGCCCTCCGAATGTGCCGAGGTCGAAGGAAGTGCCGACCCAAAGTTCGGCATGCACGTTTCCGCTTTCTGCCTGAAGGGCTTCGCCGGCGATCCAGCCAATGTTGTTGATGCTGGCGGCTGCGGCCAGATTTCCTCCGCCCGGGTCTCCGAGATTAAAGACGTAATATCTTTGTGTTTGCCTTCCTTCCTGGGCCGCGGAAATAGGAATTGAGATCGACAATGTACAGACCGCAGCGATTGCAGTGACGCATGTCAGCATCTTGGGTTGCATGTTGCCTCCATTCTGTGTCTACTCCGGATCGAAGAACTAACCGATCTGAGCAGCGCTTCTCTTTTTCGGCAGGTAGTGCGCTGCTCGATGCGATTCCGAACGATAGCGAAATGGATGGCGACTGAGTGGACATTCGCGGACCTCGATAGCTCCAGACAGGACGTTTCCGGACCTCAATAGAGGTGCAGAATTGGGTTTTTGTCGCCGTCCGAAAACGTCCACAATCCAATTGAAGGGTCAGCTATCCTTGGAGGCGGTTCGGCTTTTTACCTGGACTGCCAAAAATATGGATCTGGACTGGCGAGTATGTTCGCGAGCGCGGCTGTCGCGTGACGCGCGATTTGATGGAAAGTTCTTTATAGCAGTGCTTACCACTAAGATCTATTGCCGCCCGATTTGTCCGGCTCGCACCTGCAAAGAGAGCAACGTCCGTTATTACCCGAGCGCTGCTGCGGCAGCCGAAGCGGGATTTCGTCCCTGCCTGCGTTGTCGTCCTGAATGCTCGCCCGGAACTCCTGCTTGGCTGGGAACTTCAAATACGGTTTCGCGAGCTCTGCGCCTAATCGGTGAAAGCGGGCTCGGGGTCAGGGGGGTTGAAGGTCTCGCAGAACGACTGGGAGTAGGGTCGCGGCATCTTCGCCGGTTGTTCCTGCGACACTTGGGAGCGACTCCTCTCGCGATAGCTCAGACTCGACGCCTTCATTTTGCCAAGAAGCTCATCGATGAGACTCGTCTGCCGATGAATCAGATTGCCCTGGCGTCGGAATTCGGCTGTGTTCGCCGTTTCAACGCGGCTATCCGCAACTTCTATCATCGAACGCCCACTCAGATCCGGCATCTCGCACGGCAGAAAGAGATTCAGTCCGAAGACCAGTACATATTTCGTCTCAATTTCCGGCCGCCATATCACTGGCAGGGGATGCTCGACTTTCTGGCACCGCGCTGCACACCAGGCGTGGAGGTAGTGGAAGCGGACTGTTATCGGCGAACCATATCCGCGAATGGGCATGACGGCTATTTTGAAGTCTCTCCTGACAATGAGCGTGCCTTGCTGGTTGCGCGGATCGAGATTGCGGATCCGCAGTCGCTCTTCTTCACTGTGGAGCGCATCCGGGCAATGTTCGACCTGAACGCGGACTGGGCGGATATCGTGGAGACCCTCGGGAACGACCCCGTGCTGAAGGACCGATTGGAGGCGCACCCGGGTCTTCGAGTGCCGGGTTGTTGGAACGGGTTTGAACTTGCGACGCGCGCGATCCTGGGGCAACAGATTACGGTAAAAGGTGCAACAGCACTGGCTGGCCGTTTGGTCACCAGATTCGGCAAGCCGTTCCGCGGCCCGAATGGACTCACTCATCTATTTCCTAAGCCTGAAGTTCTTGCCGACGCAAATCTTGCCACCGTTGGCCTAACTACAGCGCGTGGTGAGACGATTCGAGCTCTCGCTCGCGGCGTTTGTGACGGCAAGATCAATTTTGTGGGCATCGTGGACTCGGAGTCGTTCTTGTGTCGCTTATGTGAAATTCCCGGCATCGGGAACTGGACCGCGCACTATGTCGCGATGAGAGCCCTAGGGGAACCTGACGCTTTTCCCTCGACCGATCTTGGGTTACTTCGTGCGATGAATCTGACAAGCTCTCATGAACTGGAGCGTCGCTCTCAAACTTGGAGGCCATGGCGGGCATATGCCGCCATGTATCTGTGGAGATTTGGCACTCGACGTCCGCCAGAAACAGCTTTTTTCCAGGCTCAACGGACAACGATCGGAGCCATGACGTCTCGCGAGCCCCTTTATTAGCGCGATGAAGCGAGGAAGAAGTCTCAATGCCACCGCTGGTGCCTGACCCAACAAGCAATTTGAAGCCATCTGCAAGTGGCTCCGGAGTCTTGGAACCACCTTTGGTGCTGGTCGCTTCATTTCACGTCAGCAACGGGCGGCGGCTCCAGTTTGTGACATTGTTCCAGACGCGTTCACGCCAGTACTCGTCGAAACACTCAAAGTCGTTCCCGCTCATCGACTGCATCTCGGTGGACGTTGATCGAATGCAACGGAACTTCGAGCCGATGCGAAAGCGGGTCGAAGCCTGGAAGAAAAATGAACTTACCGGTGTTGACCGCGAAGGTGGTCATTTACGAAGCTTTCGTGGAAGGCAAACTGGAAACGCCAAAGCACGTTGCCCGCACCGTGCATGACCTGTACTTCGAACCGAGGAATTCCGGCCGCGGACCATCTGGAGTCTCTCCAACTCGTTCACTTCTGCATTCAAAGAACTGGAGCCGATCCCGCAGTTCAAGGCAACAGCAAAGCTGGGCGAGTTCCTGGAGGCTCGGTTTTCACAATCGTTTCTAGCATGCCGGGAGGTATTGGGCGGGCCGCCCCAACTTGTTCGCACGTGTCAGTGGTGGATTCTTCCTGGATGGCGCCGCCGCAACCGATAGCCTTACACTGCTCTTCATGAAACCTGTGTGCATTTTCCTTTGTCTTCTGTCGATCGTAGGCTGGCGTATGTCTGCCCCGGCTCAGGCCAGCACTTTGAAGTCCGAGGCTCTCGCGCGTTCTACACAAATGATCGTAGTCACTACTTCGGACTGGAATGCGGTTGAAGGACGGTTGCGGCGATATGAGCGCGCCAGTGTGCATGAAGAATGGCGCCCCGTGGGCGACCCGATCTCGATTGTCGTCGGCAAGAATGGCTTAGGATGGGGTATCGGCGTCATCGCGACCGATGATGCCCAAGTCCGCTTAGCCACCGACCCGGTCAAAAGGGAAGGAGACGGCAGGGCGCCCGCAGGCGTCTTCGCTCTGGGCACAGCATTCGGCTATGCTTCTGCGCCACTCCGGGGACTAAAGATGCCGTATCTGAACTTGACCCCATCGATAGAATGCGTCGACGATCCTGGCTCGAAGCACTATAACCGCCTTGCGGATCGCTCGGTCGTCGCTCCCGACTGGAACAGCTCAGAGCACATGCGGAACGCCGGTGAGTCGTACCGCTGGGGAGTCGTCGTAGATCACAATGGCACCGTTACGGGCGACACAAACCCGCCCGAGCCGGGCGGCGGCTCGTGCGTCTTTCTCCACATTTGGCATAGGCACGACCAGGGCACGGCGGGATGCACTGCTATGCCGCAACCTGAACTGGAAACCCTCCTTACCTGGCTCGATCCGGCGCGCAAGCCACTGCTGGTACAACTACCGGAGCCGAAATATAAGCAGCTGACCAATCGCTGGAGGCTGCCGAAATTGATCAATGTTTCTCAGCATTGATGGACGGCCAGCGAAGCAGTTGGTGCCAGGACGGCCGACGGCGACACTGTTAGGACTAATCGTCATCGACTGCCATTGAAGTCAGATGCTGAGAACAAGACATGGTGCATCCCGTACCATGGCATAGGTCAGATCCCGTAAGCGGCCATGAACGCCCGATTGAGGACTTCTTCCGATGATCAGCGCGTCCGCGTCAAATTGCCGAGTCGCCTCAAGCAAAGCCTCCTTGACGGGGCCGACAACGATCCGAACCGGCGCCTGAGATCCAACTCGTCGTTGCAGATTGGCAATGCGCTGACGCGCCCGCTGCCTTTCCTCAGACTGAACTTGTTCCTCGAGGTCCAGTTGAACGGCTACATTGGCATCGGTGACTTGGATGGCATGAATGATGTGGAGATTAGAGTGCGCTTCCTCCGCCACCTGATGAGCATAGCGAAGCACTCTTTCTGAGTCCTGGTCTAAGCCGATAGTGCATAACAATTCGCGGTGCTCGGAAGGTCGTGGAGCTATCGTCTCCGCGTGTCTGCTCGTTAGGACCGGGGAATCCGCATCATTGAGCACCTTGGCTGTTGTAGAACCAATGAGCATCCGCCTGAAAGTACCAGCATGGGTAGGCATAATTATGAGATCGAACCCATTCCTCGCGACCTCAGCGATCTGTGTTGCGGCGTCTCCGGCAACGACAATTCTTGGGTTTTCGGAGAGGGGAAACTCCGCTTGGAGGAAGGAATTGAGTCTGTCGCGAGCGATCGTCTGATGTTCTTCTGCGATTTCCCCGGCCCCCCTCATCAGGTAAAGTTCGAAACCGTTGTGGCTGGCGGGGTCGAACACATACATCAGCGATACTTTTGCGCCAAACAAGGTCGCCTCCCTTTTCACGTAAGGGGCCATGGCAACGCAAGAGGCCGAGAAATCCACCGGGAAAAGGATGTTGGTGATCGGCGCCATGTGCGCCTCCTGTTAACGGCACTAAAGACTTCATCTTCTCAAAACAATTCGAAGACTCCAAATCGTAAGTCACGCCAGTGCCCCAAAGGTCTTGTTGATGATTGTGGTGACTCGCTCGAAAGATCACATTGCAACTCGTGCCTCAAATCACTGATGTTATCGAAGCCTGGGAGGAAAGGTGGTTGCCAACCTGGACGGATTGCGAATCCCCCTTGAAAGGGCTCCCAGGGTTAGCGCGATGCTCTTGGCTTACCGAGCTTCGTGGACGGGGACGTGCGCGAGATGGAAACCGCCCAAGATCAAATGAATGATTTCCGGTTGATCGGTAATCCGCCTGAAATTCCGGGTCCATAGTTTCCGGCTCAGACTTTAGCTGATCCGCCTGGCTGAGCGGCGCGCAGGTCCTCATGCTCGAAGGCCGATGCCATGCAGTCCATTTCGGCTTTGTTCAAGCCGTGCCGCGCGGCTTCATCGCGCCACTTCGAGACAGCCTTGCCGATCTGTTTTGCTATGTGGCGCGCTTTGCCGTCGTCCAGATCGAAATACTCCGCCACCTCCACTGACAACGCGAGCGAGGCCGTATTGTCGTCGCCGTTGATCGCGGTGCTGAGAATGCGCGGCTTGATGTCAGTCGGCACCGGATTGAGGTCGTAAGCAGGCGACAGGCGCCATTCCCGCCTGGCCTTCGTACAGAAAGCCCTGATTGCGCAGGTGGTCGTCGGTGTTGGAGATCATTACGTTGAAAACCAGCCGCCGCCACAGCGCTTGGCGCGGCGCCGTGCTGGAGCGTGCGCGACGACGCGCGCGCGATCCTGTCGGCGATGATGGGCGCGGTCGCGACCGTGCTCGCGCTGATTTTCTCGGTTGCACTGCTCGTGCTGTCGATGGTATCGACGCTGTTTTGGCCCGCGCCTGCTCTACCGGTTCATGTAGGGCTGGGTTACCCAGGTCACGATCGGCATGTTCACGGACACGTTTGTGTACTATGAGCACGCCGTTCTGTACGCCATTAATTAAGTGATGGTGAGTGTTAGCGCACTACTGGTTCCACCGCTGCTGCAGCCTAGATAGCCCGAGTTACCACTCGGCGTGTTGACGGTCACGCTCGCGGTTCCAGGGCCGGAGATCAAATCAGTCGGGATCGCCACTTGCAACTGCTGGCTGCTCTGGACAGTCGTGCTTAACGTCGTGCCGTTGATGATCACGACAGAGGACGAGACAAACTCCTTGCCAGTCACTGTGAGGAGAAAACCCTGCTGCACCTGCCCAAACGTAATCGTGCTGGCCGACAGCGAGCCGATGACCGGAGCCGGCCGGGAACTTCCGCACAACGGATTGAGCGCGCCGCAACCTGAAAGGAGCAGGCAAGCGAGCACAACAGCCCACAGAGGCCATGCTAGGGAAAGCAGCTGATTGCTGGGTTGGGATTCGGCGCTATGGCTCGCAAGGTCCTTCGCAAACGCTTGGTGCATCAAATAGGAACCGCCTTCAAACCATGCCAGTGTTTCTGAGTTGTGTTGGTCTGTAGATTGATTCTACGCTTTCCGAAGGGAAACCTTTCCCTCCGGTCGATATCCGTGTGACTGATGTAACCAGGCGTTCGCACATCTTGCGCCATCTGTCGCTAGATTGGCGAAAAGAAAGCGCAAACTTCTGCTATAGCGATATAACGTCAATTGAGAGTTTGGTTCAGCGGATCTGATTAAGCACGAGCAGCCCCGAACTCAGCCTGCCTGTTTGGATCAACCCTTTGGCTTCGGATGTGAGCCGCCGTTTTCGCGGGATTTACCCCAGTTCGGGAAGATCTGTTCCATGGGATATGTAACTACGGCAGGTCTTTGTCGCCGCCTCTCTCGGAGAGTGAACATGGTGGCGAGCAAAAACCCTGTTAAAGCTCCCAGGAATGCTTCCGTAATTGAGAGGCTGTTGAAAGTCCGCAGCCCCTGGCCGGTCAGAAGGAATCCGGAATATGCCATAACTACGGTCCAGAGAATCACGCGAACAGGGTGCATGGGGATCACCATCTTCGGGGCATGCTGGGCGGCGATTGAAACATGAGACGGGAATGGGCGAAATACGGAGGAACCCCTACGGCATACTCTGTACGTTCTGGTACAGAAGGCCTCCCCATCCAACAACGCCAGCCCATAGTCAAGAACGGCGATTACAATGGGCGGAAACTGAAGGATTGTCAAGCGGATATCGGTTGGTGACGTAATCAGGCATTCGCACGAGCATGCGCCATCTTCGCCTCCGAGTCGGTCGATGAGTGCTTTGAGCAAATTGGGGTTCGGGCCGATCGCGGCCTTATAGTCGCGTAGATCTTCGACCAAAGCGATGCATTGCCGTAAACCTTCTTGGCAATGTTAGAGTTAGACAATGATTCACCGGGCAACACGACATACGTCTTTGGTGAAAACCACAGCAGGCGTCTTGGTCGGAGCAGGAGGAGGGAGGTGGCCGAGGAGCGGGCATCATCGGTTTGAGCTTAGCTGCTCGGTCACGAGTCTTCCACGGTCCCCACACGTAGTCCCATGTGACCACGCTGCCGTCGTAAGGACACTTACATTGTGGCCGGTTGCCACGATTGGTTGGTACGCCTCGGGCCGTGACTGTATTTTGCGTTCAGCCACGCCACATGCAATGTAGCGTCTTCCTCTATAAAAAACTTGTACCCACGAATCGCAGCCTCAGCCATTCTGACTCGTCCTCATAAGCGGCAACACATCCCAGCCCATGATGCCAGGCCCTTGAGCCTGAGCTGTAAACGGGATCAAAACCCTTCTGCATGCATCTTTACCAGCTGATTCGTCTGAAACGCCGCTGCGACAGCATCGGGCCACTTTCCGAACTCGGCCTGTATTCTCCGCCAGACGGCAGCGATCTGATCGGTCAAGTCCGGGCAGCATACGCAAACATTTGGATCGCTCGGAGGCACGGTCGGCCCACCACCACCGCTGCCGGCCAAACCCGGCATCTTTGGGATCTCTCATCTGCTTCCAGAACGACAACCGGTCCTCGCCCGCCAGGTTGGGGAGCTCGGGAACGGCACTGAATCCCTCTTCGCCATGACAATGGTTGCAGAGCCGGGCAAGGAGCAGCCCGCGAAAGGGGTCGCCGCTGGAGACGAGCGCAAACGTTTCCCGTGTCCATGCTACGTTCGAGGGTACGCGAACGGGAGGTTCTGCATTGGGCTGCTGCGCGGACGAATTCCCTCTCAACCCTAGGAGCGGAATCGCCAGGAGCATAGCTGCCAGCGTCGCCGGCCATCGAACTGGCCTTCGCAGGGGAGCGGTCTGACTAACGTGGCTCACAAGTCCGCCTTTCCCCGGGACGCAAAGAAGAAAACTGATCTTGCGGAACCACATCCAACTGGCCTCTCATCGCATAGTGGCCCGCTCCGCAAAACTCATGACAGGGAATCTTGAACTCGCCTGGTTTGGAAAATGAGAAGTTAGCCTCGGTAACCGTTCCGGGCACGGCTTTGAGGCCGTAATCGGTGCCGAGAAAGCTCAGCATGTGCACGGCATCCGCGCTGGTAATTCGGAAACCGACGGGAACGACTGCTGGGACTATGATGCATTGCGCACGGTAAGAGACCCCTCCGGGCCCTCCGCCGCATCGAGATTGCTCTCCACGAATTCCCCCCTCAGGTGCAACGCTGCAGGGTCGGGTCCTTGGCCACCGCCCAGAAAATGCCATACGGGCAACCCCACCTCGTAGTAGCGGGTGGACAAAATTGCCAATGCGACCAGTGCTATCGCTGCAGCGAACCCGATCTTCTTCGTCATCATCGCAATCCCATCAAAGCCTGACTCCTGCGACTCCCTGCAAGGAAAATCTGCTTGGCAGAAGATAATCACTGAGACCCGCTTCTTCCTTCCCGCCTGCTCCAGCAAATCAATATCTCTGCCGTTTCACATTCGTTTCACGTCCACCTCCTCGCATTCACAACTAATCGGACGCAATTGCCTCGGACTTCCGTATTAGATCCTCATCGAAGAAGGATAGGCGAAAACGAAGTGCCCTGAGATGAGTGGCGCAACCAGATAGGATGAGAAGATCGATCCCCGATCACGGGTGGCGTTGAGCTATCGGTGATCAACGCAGTTAACCTGCAATCACATGAAAAAGAGGTCGATCTTGAAGCAATGGGTATGAACGTCACAAAGAGTGCCGCCATCGTCGCACAGCTCCTGGCGAACTTGCCGTCTGTGCTTTTCATGGGCGCGCTGGTGGTGCGAGAGCTACCGCCACTGCAAAATCAACCTGCGCACAACTGGAACCGGTATCATAAACCCCCAGGAGACTGATTGTTGCTGTTCGCTTCCGGACAACTACGTCCGTGGGCAGACAGAATGATCCCGTTCGTTACGAACCGTAGTGTTCGATTTTCCTTTTGCGATCAATAAGTTACCTCTTGAAGTGGAGTTGGCCAGAGCCTTGCTCCAACAGGTGCACGTAGCAGCTTTGTATCGCCGTCGCGTTCCTGTTAGCAGGCGCAGTGCGCCGTGAAGTTCGATACTATCGTTGGGCTGAGATTCGACTGAAAACAAATGGAGAGCCTAATCCAGGATGTTCGTTACGGTTACCGCATGCTGCGGAAATCGCCGGGCTTCACTTGCGTAGCAGTCATAACGCTGGCCCTGGGCATCGGTGCGAATACAGCCGTCTTCAGCGTAATGGATGCGGTGTTATTGCGCACGCTGCCCGTACGCGACCCGCAGCGACTCTACTATTTGCAGATCGCCAGCGGGAACCAGCCGCCGGGAGCGAGCAATACAGGCAACTCGGATACGTCCTTTTCAGAACCGGTCTTCGAAGCGCTCCGCCAGCGCCACGACGTATTGGATGACGTTATCACCTACGTTCCACTCGGCATCGGCAAAGTCGCCGTGCGCTATGGGGACACGCCGGAAGAAGCGGAAGGCGACGAAGTCAGTGGAAATTTCTTTTCTGGTTTGAGTGCCGGAATATTTCGGGGCCGCGGCTTTTCCCTAAAGGACGAGAACGATCACTCTCAGGTGGCGGTGATCAGCTACGAATATTGGACGCGCCGCTTTGCACGCGACTCGGCGGTTCTCGGCACGACTCTCTTCATCAAGAATGTGCCCTTCAGCGTTGTCGGTGTCGCGGCGCCTGGGTTTCGCGGAGTCGAGGCCGCCAGTTCAACCGATTTTTGGGTTCCTCTGCAAAGCCGAGCGGAGCTGAATGCGTGGGGCAATCCCGCGAGCGATGGGAGCCTTTTTGGCACACCGAAATGGTGGTGCCTCCCGCTGTTGGTCCGCCTCAAGCCACACGTCACGCCGGCGCAAGCACAAAATGCACTGCAATCGACATTTGGTGAAGCCGCCAAGGCGGGAGTCGGCACGATCGATGCGAAGCAGTGGAAGCCGTTGTTAAACTTTGATCCAGCCAAAGGAATCCAAGGCTACAACCAGCAGTACCGGGAGCCGGTACGAATACTGATGGGTCTGGTATTTCTCGTTTTGCTGATCGCCTGTTCCAATGTCGCCTTGCTGATCATGGCTCGGAACGAGGCGAGGCAACGGGAATTCAGCCTGCGCATGGCCGTTGGGGCGGAGCGAGGACACCTTTTCCGCCAACTGTTAACAGAAAGTTCGCTGCTGGTAATCGCAGGAGCGGGACTCGGTTGGGCGTTCGCGCTTCTTGCCACAGACGCGCTGGCCACTTGGTCGGGAATCGAGACCGGTCTCGGGCCCGACCGTAACGTATTGCTCTTCACGCTCTCAATTTCGGCGACCAGTGCATTGGCCTTTGGGGTTGCACCGTTATGGATTGCACTGCGCGCGCCGATTTCAGGCGTGCTCCGGACCATGGCAACAAATATCACGCAGGACCGGCACCGTGCCCTTGGCGGCAGAGCGCTCATGGCGTCGCAAGTGGCAGTCTGCTTGTTGTTGTTGGTGGCAGCCGCGCTTTTGCTGCACACACTTCGAAATTACGAGACCCAGAACCTGGGAATGGAGGTCGATGGTCTGCTGGTTTTTGGAATCACTCCCCAGCGCGCTCACGGTGTCCAAGAGACTCTGGCATTCTATCGCACTCTGCTCGACCACATTCATGCGGTACCGGGAGTGGAATCGGCAACGCTCATGGAGAACCGCATCGGCTCGGGCTGGAGCAGCAACAACGACGATGATGACCTGGACGGCGCCAAACTCAGGGAAAGGTTTGGTTCCAATACCTTGGTGCGGAGTAACAATGTTGGCCCCGATTATTTCCATGTGCTCGGAGTTCCGATCCTTGAAGGCCGCGACATTTCCGAGGCCGACACTCCGACCTCTTTGCCGGTTGTCGTCGTAAATGAAACGTTCGTGAAGAAGTTTTTAGCGAATACAAATCCGCTTGGACATAAGTTCCGCGACAATAGAACCATCGTTGGGGTTGCGAAGGATAGCAAGTACAGAGCTGTCGATGAGAAGCCTTTGCCAATGGCCTATTACCCCAGTTTCCAGAACCTGAGCGCTGGAGCAACGATGCACGTTGAGGTGAGGATACAGGGCGAACCGCTGAATCTCCTGCCGACGCTTCGTCGGGTGGTTCATGACATCGACTCCGATGTTCCGCTGGGGAAGCCAATGACCCAACGGGCTCAGTTCGAGGAGTCTTATCTAGAGCCGAAAATGTTTGCGCGTCTGGGAGGGTTTTTCGGTGGACTGGCTGCCTTGTTGGTCGCTACCGGACTTTACGGCACATTGTCTTACCGGACGAACCGCCGCACGGCGGAGATCGGAACGCGCATGGCGCTTGGAGCTCAACGCCGCCAGGTGCTCTGGATGGTCATGCGCGAGAGCCTGCTCATTAGCTGCGTTGGCACTGCAGCGGGGCTCCTTCTTGCGGTTATATGTGTGCGTTTTTTGAGTTCGATGCTCTATGAGCTGTCTGCCTTCGATCCGCCGAGTTTTGTGGTCGCAACAGGCTGCGTCGCGCTGGTTGCCGGTATGGCCGCGTTTCTACCAGCTTGGCACGCGGCCAAGGTCGATCCGATAGTGGCGTTGAGGTACGAGTAGGCCGTTTCATCATTGCCTGAGCAAGATTTGTATGCAACCGAGACCCACCATGGAGAAGAAGTTCTCAACGTGGTACTCCCAGCGGATCACCAGCCGACGAAGATGATGCGGCCAGGCAAACAGTCGTTCCACTCGCCGCGTCTTCGATAGACGCCCAGGGGAACTACCTGGTCTCCAGTAATCTCGGGTTGTCAGTATTCATGCTAAGCTCCCGGACTATCGGCTATGTCGAGAACCAGATAGCCCATATACTGGGTGGCATCCAGAGGTGCTCCTTTCTTGTGGGCAATGAGGCAATCACTCACAACCGACTCCGAAAAGGGGCGCATGCAGGATTCGGGGTTTAGGAATCCGCTGCGACCAAGCGTCGGTCATGATGCGGATCGGTGCGCGGCTGGCCGCTCGTAAGCTCACACTTCTCCCCCGGAGCGGCTCCACAGGTCGGACAACGGACACTGAGTATCTTTTTTAGGCTGAGTTGTGTTTTCGCCATGAACCACCGCGCATCTGTGGCAAAATTCGACCAATCTTCGAAAGGTGAAATCCCATCTGGCCGGGTCTACGCCTATTTTTTAACGGACATGGGCCGACTTTCCAGAAAGCCCATGATAAGTTCGCTATTTATTTGCAAGCCGCCGTTGTAGTTGACGAAACCCTTCTTCTTGAACTGATTCATAAATCTACTCACCCGGGCGCGGGTGGTGCCAACCATCTCCGCCAAGGTTGCTTGGCTCACCTTTAGGGGATGCTCCGGCTTCGATTCTTTGATTATTTGCCCAAACAGCAACAGGACCCGCGCCAGTCGCTTTTCGCTGAAATTGAAGAATTGATCGACCAAGTCGTCCTCGATTCGAATAATGCGGGAAAGGAGATATGCAACAAACAGCTCTGCAAACTGCGGGTCTCGCTTGAGCAAACGTATCGTGCTCTCCTTTTGCAGGCGAGTGATATTGGCTTGCCCAATTGATCTCGCCGTATAAATCCGGTGAGTTTGTCCGCCCAGACAGCCTTCGCCGAAAAAGCCACCCCGCAGCAGGACGGCGATTATGGCTTTCTTGCGGCGCGTGGCGGCTACGGTGAGTTTCACCGTCCCGCTCTGGATGTAGAACACCGCATCGGCTACATCCCCTTGCGAAAAAATGACCTCGTTGTCTCGGTACTTCCGCTCACTCATCCCACTACGGAACTTCTTGCGGAAAACTGCGGGACTGAAACCGAGAGTTTCTTTCGCCATTTGTCGCCTGGGCACGATCAATTTGCGTTGGAATGCCGTTCTCCTGAAAGAGAGGCTAAATCATACGGCTCGGAAATCTGGTTTGGATGGTCAATAAAGCTCGTACACAATTGCACACAGTACCTACGTGGTAATCTCGGGCAAATCACTTTAAAGAAGCGCCTCAATCTCCCACGCCCGCATCTTGCTCAATACTGCGAACGAGCGTAAGAGGAGCCGTGGCAAGGGTGTGACTGACGTGATCTCTAAGGAAAAAGCAAGCCATCTTGTTTCCAGAGTTAGCAAGGCGTGGGGAATGCGCTGTCCGGAAATGCCAAAGACGTCGCTGACCACGTTGCCGATCTTGACGATGGCCGGTTCCAGCAGTTTCTGAATGCGGTTTCGCTCGCTGTTGGCGGCGGACCATAACCGCTTGCGGCGACGAGTCCGATCGCGCAGTTCCACAATCTGTGCGCCGGGAACCAAACTACCCCGCACATCCGCGACCCGCGGGCGTTTCGGCTAAGCGGCGGCTGCCTTCGGGATCGGTCTTTTCTCCGCGCCGAGCCTTCCCCTGTTCGGGGTTAGCCACAATCACCGCGACTCGTTCGTGGAGAACGTTCCACACCGGAACCCAATCAGTTCCTGTGCTCTCTACAATGACCGCGGAGCAGTGGTTTCCCAGCAACCAGTCCAGACAGCCGCACACAAAGACTGCACCGGGCACTCGGGAATCCATTTTCATGGCCTCAGGTGAACTTGGGGGCATGCCGGTTTCATGATGCATTGACTGAGAATCCTCGTTCCCCGCTCTTGACTTCCATTAGCAGCAGGGACGAAAATCCGCTCATAGCCCGCAAGCAAGGGAGCGAACAGGGTGACGATCGCCCTGCGCCCTGCCCGTTTACTGAAGCGCTTCCCGTCTAAAGGTGCTGGACTATCTGAGGCGGCGTTGTGCATTCCTGTTTTATTCGAGTGGTTGCGAGCACACCACTCTTGATCCTGATGATCGCGTCGCTCATAGCCCCCAATCAGCTTCACCGGGTGTGGATCTAAAAGTGAGCAGCCGGCTGCGATGTTACCGCCTGCGATACCCGCAGCCGAACCTGTCCTTCTCTACAACGGAACAGGCACCTCCTCAGATGTCTCGGCGGTCGAAGCGGTTCTCGGCACTTTGGGCGTCGGCTATGCAACTGCAGACTCAACCCAATTGAATGCATTGAGCGAACCGCAGCTGGCAGCAGACCTGAATTACGCGGGCACTGTTATCCAATCGGCCCTGACTGCAACATCGCTACCCCACTTTTAGAACTGGTCTGGCTTCGCTGCCATCTCTCCGCCAAGGCAGGTTAGCTACCCGGCGCAGACCGCTTCGCCGTTGTGTTATTCGCGTCAGTTGTTCTTCCAGATCAACCCCAGAGACTCGACTGCAAGGTGTTTCCCACCGATGCGGTGCGCTGTGCTACATGGGCGGCGTGGTGGTCCTGTACTCAGCCCATGTCACTCTAACCAATCACTACCGGATCACCTCTGACGAGCGCCGAAGTTCACAGGTATCGAGTCGAATTTTGGCAGCGGTAAAATCCTGGGCGATGACCATCAATCAGTTGTCCGGACTTGTCCAAAGGATCAACGACGATCGATAGCAGAGGCAATTGCGGCTGTGCCCGAGTGCGCGCCCAGAGTCATTCTGGAGATCTGCATGATTTTGCCGGCATTTTAGCCGGAGCTTTGACGATGAGGCCAAGAGAGTCCGTCTCCGGACCACACCGCTGTGCCGACCGAAGAGCACGAAGCTTGTCCACAAGATAGCGAATCAGGCGTCGGCGTCGGTGGAGATTCCGACTCGTTTCATTGATCCCCATTGCAGGTCTCCGCGGAGGTATTGCCAGATGCCTTGGAGCCGCCAGACCATGGTAAGTTGGCGGTAGGGGAAGTGTTCGAAGAGACAGTAGATCAGAAGGCGTGCGACTTCGCGCCAGTCACTATAACGGCGGAAGGTCATTTCTTCGAGCAGCACCGCGCCGATGGAAATCAGCGTGGCAAAGGCGTAGCCGAACAAAAGAAATTGCAGGAAGAAGGACTTGCTCAGTACTCCTAAGATCAGAGCGAGGATAATGGTGGAATATCCGACGACCTCAATGATGGGTGCGAAGAATTCGAAGACCCACATATAAGGAAGGACAAGCCAGCCGACGCGCCCGTAGCGGGGGCGAAAAAGCATGTCGCGATTGGGCCAAAGTGTGTCGATGAGACCTTTGTGCCAGCGTGCGCGCTGCCGGGCAAGCGATTTCAAGTCAGTGGGAACTTCGGTCCAACAGGTGGGATCGGGAATAAAGTCAATGTGGTAGGAGCGGTGTTCCTCGTGCAGTCGGCGGTGCATGCGGATGACGAGATCGAGGTCTTCTCCGACGGCGTGAGTGCGAAAGCCTCCGACTTGCATGACCAGGTCGCGCTGAAAGACTCCGAATGCTCCGGAAATTATGGGGAGCATGTTGAATCCCGCCCATGCTTCGCGGCCGACCAGAAAGGCCCGCAGATATTCGATGACCTGCATGACTTCGATCGCACTCTTGGGGAGACGGACTTCCTCGATCTGATTGTTAACGACGCGGGAGCCGTTCAAGACGCGCACGATGCCGCCCACCGCGATCACGCGGCCCGGATCGGCGAAGACTCCCGCCATGATGCGAATAAGAGATTCTTTTTCGAGAATTGAGTCAGCATCGACCACGCAAACATAAGGACTGGTGGCGGCGTTGATTCCGGCATTGATGGCGTCAGCTTTGCTGCCAGCAGCTTCCTTGTCGAGAACGAACAGGCGTGAGTCCAGAGGACTGCGATAGATGGAGCGAAGCGGTGCGGTGGCAATGTCGGCAATGTAGAGTATGCGGGCGGCCTGCAGCCGATAGGCTTGTCTCAGCTTTTCCATGGTGTCATCGCTCGATCCATCGTTGACGACGATCACTTCGAGGCTGGGATATTCGAGTCCGAGCAGAGCGCCGACACTGCCGACAATGGAGAGCTCCTCGTTGTGCGCGGGAACGATGAGAGTGATGGGCGGAGTAAAGGGAGAGGCTTTCACCAACTCCAGACGCTGACTGCCAAGACGATGACCGTGGCGGACATTTTTGACAATCGCAACAATGAGTAGTGCAAGGTAAATGACGTTTGATAGCACGTAGTAGAGGAACAGGGTATCGTTCGAGATGGCGAGAAAATGCACGGTCAGTGCGCCCCAGCCGCGACTGCCGCCGCTTTGCCGGTAAGTTCCACTTGTTTTCTTGCCTTGGTCAAAACTTCCATCAAAGTGGTCTCGTCGGAGTGACAATCGGACCCATCGAAGGTGCTGACAATTTTATCGATGGCACCCGAACGCTCGAGTTCGGAGACAAACGATTGCAAGGCATAATCGTCTTTGGTGGCGACGACATCCTCGAGGATCTGATCGAGTTGCGGCTCCATCCGAGCCAGTACCCATGCGGCGCGCTGACGAACGTGACGGTTGGCGTCGCAGAGGGCGCGCACCAGGATCTTGATCTTGCCGATGTTCTCGATCTCTCCCAGCGCTACCACGGCGCGCAGACGAACAAACCATTCTGGATCGGAGGCTAAAGTGTGGAGCGCAGCCAGACGATAGGGAGTGTTGGTATTACCGAGAGCGCGGGCGGCGGAAGCGCGCACTTCCGGTAACGGATCTACCGCCAGCACCAGCAACTCCTCGCCGAGTTCAGGCGAGGCCAACTCGCCGAGCACGCGTGCCAGCAACTCGCGAACTGGTCCGTTGGCATGCTCGACGTATTGGATCAGTACCTGGGGGTGGGCACGGCAACAATTTACCAGAGCATTTTTCAAAGACCGTTCCGGCGCATCGAACTGACCGGTCACGATGCGGTCGAGAATCGGGATGGCGGCTTCCGCGCGGGCGGTGCGCCCAAGGCCACGGACCGCGGCAATACGAGTTTCGCGCAGTCGCGAATCCAATCCTTCGGCCAGAGCAGGGATTGCTTCCACCGCGCGAGTGCGGCCCAAGGTCAGTAGCGCGGTTCGCTGTTTCCATCCCCGGGATGATCGCGCTTGGTAAATTCGCATGTCAAGCAATCCACTGACGCGAAGACAATTCAGCAGCGGGGGCAGTTTATCTGCGGACGACATCTCGATGTTGTCGAGCAGAATAGATTCGACGATGTTGCAATCGAGCGGATCGAAGCGCCAGTCTTCGGCGGAGATCTTGCCTGAGAGAATTTCATCCCATCGGGAGCGCAAAGCGACGGTGCGCTCATTCCTTCTGCGGAAGTAGCGGGCGCGGTACCATCGTCGCAACACAATGAATCCAACCAGGAGAAAGATTCCCAGCAGCGAGACTAGAATCGCTTGCAAGACCAGGCCCGCCGGCCCGAGTTTTTCGATTCGGTTAAAAATGGATTCCATAACTCAGTCCGAGGCTGGTATCCGTTTGACCCTGGTTGCGGTTCTGGCGGGCGATATATCCGTTGATGTCTTGACGGGCGGCAAACCGATAACGCAACCCACCCCCAAGTGCGTGGGCGGAGAAACGCCCGATCTGATCAATCTGGGCGAAGTTTTCGCTGCCCACAGCAAAGAAAAGGTTGCCGGTGACTCCATGTCGCAGAGGGAATCCCAGTTTGGTCCAGCCGGAGGGCGTCCACCCGACGGAGGTGCCCACAAAACCAGTGCGAGCGCCAGTCACGTTCAGTGACCAGGTCCACTCGCGAGGAAGATAGACAACCTGACTTGTGTTCAGCGTAAGGACGTGCGCGCCTTGATACCAGAACCAATGTTGCTGGTAGGAACTTTCCAGTCCTTGGAGCCAACGATTCTCAATTCGGAAGCCGTGCCCATATGTGAAGAAAGCTTCGTTGGTGGGCACGACGCTCTGACTACTGGCAACCGCGCTGCCCACGCTGATCCAATCCTGCGTCCTGACGTGGAAGGTGCCGCTGGCCAGGAACTTGACGGCATCTTGACCAAACATTTGATACGTGTTGACGCCGAACACGGTGGACCACCGTTGGTTCCACCGGGAAGCTAGGCTAAGGCCCTGGGTCTGGCCGCTGTTGGCGTAGTTGAAGAAATCGACGTCTTCACCGATGCGCAGTTCGTGTTGGGTGTTTTCACTCAGGCTTGCCAGACCGGTTCTCGCATCCTTATTTTGCGAATCGAACTGAAGAGTCTGTTGATATTCCGAGCGCGCCTCGGGAGTACGGCCCAACAGCGCCAGCACTCGAGCGCGGCGGGAAAGAATCCCAGAGTCCGCGGGGGAGATTTTCCTAGCATAATCGAGTGTCCGCAAAGCTTCGATGTAGTTTTGTTGCCACAGAAGGACGTCAGCGAGGGCGGTCAAAATCTCCGTGTCATTCGGGAATTTATCCAGGACAAGTTTAAAATCGGCTTCTCCCTCAGACCAGCGGCCTTTCCAGGCCAGCAATCGTCCACGCCAACCGCGAGCTTCCAGATCTTCAGGTGCGTTGGCCAGGCGTTGCTCTACGATGCTAAGAGCGGCATCGATGTGCTGGTTCTCAACTTCATTGCGAACGCGTAGCTGCCATTCGTCAATGGTTTGCCCGCCCAGAAGCTGCACGAAAATGAGCACCAGCAGGGCCGCGATAGCAGCCCTTTGAGCTAGCTCGAGGGATTGGTGAATAGATTTCTTTTTAGACACGGTCACGATAAAACCAACGGATTTTGATCCGTTCGATCCGAAGCCCGCGGCTTCAGGGCACGGCTCCGGTCCAGCGGGTGGCAAATCGATTTAGGAAAGGACACAACGGCGGAACGTAGCCCGGGCGCGGAAATGCACCGTCATTACTCTCTTCAATGATTGTGGCCTTAAGTGGCTTCCAGCGTAAGTTACACAAGCCCCACAGACCTACGTGCAGAAGAAGATGGAGTGTCTCGATCTTCCGCAATTGCCCAAGCAGATCAGTGAAGGTAGCGAATGCGAACCGAAACGCTGTCGCCGGGCCCGAGTTCTTGCAGAACAACGTGGCGGTTATCCGGGGACAGTATCGCGCCGCCTGTAACTGTCGCTATGGGACGCTGGAATTCGAAGGTGAGCCCGGTCACAGAATCATGGGACTTCATTTGCAGCACGACTTGCGCGGGTAGGGAGGTGGCGGTCACGGTCCATTGAAGACGATCACGGGCGCGCCAGAATGTTGCAAAACTCACCATGTCGGTTTTTATGATATCGGCAGGGAGTTGGCGAAGTAACTCTTCCTCGGCTGCAGCTTTCAGGTGGAATTCGTTGGAGTGAATCAACACCACGCTTACGGCTCCGTTTTCAGCGTTGGCGAGGATCACCTTCAAAGCCTGCGGCACTCGCTGAGCAAAGCCGGGAGATTCCTCGTCTTCGATCGTCACCGGAAATTCATAGATCTCGCTGTCCTCCTCAAAACCCATGTCGCGAGGAAGCGCAAAAGGAAAGTTGGAGAGAACATCATCGGCGGTGAACGATGAGTCGAACTGATAGTCGGATCGTTCAAGAACCTCGGGCAGAGAATATGGAACGCGCAGATGCCCGGCACGAAAAAATATCGTATTTTGACCGGGGATTTCTCCGTCCAACAATTCCTTGCTCACTCGAACTTCGCCGAACACAGTGGCTCCCGAGGCGGTATCGAATCCCAGTCCGCGAGGCTGGTAGCTGGGGTAGATTTCATGACCGGAGCCCTGGTCGAACTTGTTGAAGCCTCGTGAATGGATGATGGAATGGCTGCCAACAGTCGAGCCACCTGATTTCAGTTGTCGAAGAGTCTCGAGGTTGGGCGCGAAAAAGAAAGCTTTGCCGTTGGCGTCGTCGACATACTTAGTTTGTATGAAAAAAGTACTTTTGGCTTGATTCGCCTTCTCGATACGCGCAAAGTCGAGAGCGGGAGCAAACGAGTTCTCCCAATCCACATCATGGGAGAGCAGCACGGCGGACCGCTGGCCTCCGGGGATGGTGGCCAGGCGCACCCAATCGTGGGCGTAGTTTTCGTACCAGGCCCTTAGGATCAGCAGCCAAATGTCCGCGCCGGGTTCGAAAGCGTTCACATAGTGGCGCTGGGCCTCATAGTCGCGATTGTTCTGACTACGCAACACGACATCAAGCAAACTCAGTCCGAGGAGATATACCTTTCCCTCGCCAATCGAGTTCATCAGCAGCGCGGCGGTGCCGTCGTCAAAGTGCGCCAACACTTCTGCGCCGGTCTCAGGAACATATCCGTTACTCCAGATAATTTCGGGGAAGTGATCGCTTCCCAAACTAACTTCGAGCTCCTCTGGGCGATTCAGATACTTCATGACCGGATCCGTCGTGCCCGAAAACGCGAGGTGATAACGCTTGCGCGAAGGCGCGAAGCTGCGAAAACCGAAGAGAGACTGAATGCCTCCCCAAAACACGTTCTGCGCGAAAATAAATCCACCTTGTCGTACGAACGTCGTTAGCTGTTCGGCTTGAGGCTGGGTAAAAGTGTGTGAATCCACACTGGGGTAGAGAATGACTAAGTGATGGCGGAGAGCTTGGGCAAAATCGCGAGTGATAAAAAAAGGAATGCCCATTTCCTTCAGCGAATGCACGAGGGCAAGAGGATTTTCAGGATCGGGGTCGGGACGGGTCCAAAGCACCGCGACCTGAAGCGGGAAGGATTCTGGAAACTGCTGGAATGGGTCGAGGTGTCGGTGAGCGATGTCGTGCAAGCGTACTTGTTTAGTTCGCAAGGGAATCGTGGCCTTGGAGGGAACCGTCCAAACTGCGGCCGGCCCCGCTAAACTCAACGCCAGAAGCGCGGCCGCGAGAGACTGTTTCAACCGCGAATCCTTAGGACATTCATGATTTTGCGCGAGAACATGGATCTAAGTATGAGGCATGTAAGGAGAAGGCAAGAAAGCGGAAGCCTCGGACCTACCGTGCTCGTCGGCAGCGGGCACAAGGAGCGACGGGTGAATGTCGAAAGAATCCGGGTTTAGGACAGTCCCGATCCTACAATTCGGTCAATCTCCAACAGAACGCTCTCCATACAATCACTTCGCGACGAAGACGCGATGCTGATTCAAGGGCACCCTCTCAGTCGTCGCTGCCTAGGAAAGCAGCCATTTCCATTATGTCCATTTCCATCATTGAGATTTGGCCCTCTGAATGCTATGGTTAAGCTATGTCGACAATCGACACAGTTTCGGCTCAGCCGACTGAACAACCGCTGTTTTTGTTCCGGTAGGCGCGAGCGGGCGACGGTATCGTCGACTACCGCCGCAGCGGTATTGTGAACGCTATTGAACAGCAAGCGTTTATCCCTTTCCGCACGATTGAGAGTCATCTCCCCGTCTGGGATGGTCATCCTGGGCGAACGTCACGAATAGTTTCAAGCTGATAGCACTGATTTCACAGAGATTCTCCGCATGCATTCTCGACGCCTGATCTTTCGTCACGCGCTTGTTTCCCTTTCGTTCGTGCTGCTATACCTGCTGCTGAACCGGCCGGAGGTTATTCTTATCTCTCGGCTTGGATTCATTACCTGGTATCCCGCCATCGGCCTGGTAATGGCGCTCCTGTTGGGTCTAAGTCCGTGGTATGCCCTGTTGGTCTTTTTCTCCGATGCTCTGGCTGGCAAGGCTATTTACGGGCAGCCGCTCATATCCTTCAGCAATACCCTCGGTGCCGCGGGGAGCGCTCTGTGTTATGGCGCGGCAGCCTACATATTGCGCGGGCCCACGCAAATTGATCTGGGGCTGCGTCGCCGTCGGGATGTGGTCCGCTACGTTATCCTGAGCGCGACCGCGGCAGCAGGAGCAACGATTTTCGGTGTCGTATCCCTGATCGCCGATCACAGCATTGCCCGGGGCGAATACAGGTCTTCCGCGGTGGGTTGGTTTCTGGGTGACGCAATCGGCCTGGTAGGTATCGCTCCGTTTCTTCTCGTCCATGTCTTTCCCCAGGTTCGGAGTTGGCTAACCCCCACCCCTTTCCTGCTGCACCCCATCAGAGCGCGTTCCTCCGTGCCGAAAGCCACTTTTGCTGTGATCGCGGAAGCTTCCGGCCAAGCGTTGACGATACTGAGCGTCCTGCTGATCATGTTTGGATTCAAGGGGGGGCGGTACGATCATTTCTATCTGAGTTTTATTCCGATCGTCTGGATCGCGATGCGCCAGGGCATCCGGCGCGTCGTCACCGGTCTATTGGCTCTGAATTTTGGCATTGTCGTCGCGATGCATTTATTCCCACCCAGCGCAGTCGTGTTCAACAGAGTCGCCCTGCTTATGATGGTGCTGTCCGCGGTGGGCCTCATCGTGGGATCCGAAGTCAGCGAGCGACACCGCCTGACCATTGATCTGAATAAACAGACCACATTTCTCAATTCGCTCATCCAAAATAGCCCGCTGGGAATCATCGTTCTTGACCGGCGCGGCGCAGTCGAACTGGCGAATTCTGCTTTCGAGAGGCTGTTTCAGTACGAGCGGAACGAGCTTGCCGCGATTGACATCAACCGGGTAGGAGTACCCGACGATGAGGCTTCCGATTCCACGGAACTGATTCGTCAGATCTTTGCCGGAAAGGACCTGAACAAAACCGTCCGGCAGCGAAGAAGGGACGGAAAGACTCTTGACCTGGCGCTTCATGGAGTTCCGCTGTTCGTCGGCGGTGAGGTAGTGGGCGCCTACTTGATCTATGAGGACATTTCGGACCAGATCAGGGCGGGTGAAGCGCAGCGGCAACATGCGGAGTCGTTGCACCGCCTGGTGAAGGAGTTGGAACTCCGCACAAAGCAGACCGCCTTGTTGAATGAAATGGGATCTCTGCTGGCGTGTAGTGGGACGGTCGGGGAGGCCAGCGCCGTCGTTGCCAATTCCATGCAGAAGCTCTTCCCTGCCGCTCCTTTTGGAGCGCTCTATTTGTTCAGATCGTCGCGAGATCTTATCGAAGCAACAGCTCGGTGGGGGCAAAAAGACATATTAGCGCCGACATTTCCTCCCAACGCTTGCTGGTCTCTCCGTCGAGGTCAACCTCACTGGAGTGGGCATTCGGGAACTGACATCGGCTGCCAACATTTGAACCAGAGTACAACGAACGAGTCTCTATGCGTGCCCATGGTGGCGCAGGGAAACACGATTGGCGTCTTGCTTCTGGAATTCCAGAGCGCAGCGGAACTTCAACACGAGTTTGCCGGCGAGAGTTTTCGGGACTCGCACCAGCCATTAGCCATCAGTGCAGCCTCACAGATCGCCCTTTCGCTGGCTAGTCTGCAGTTGCGCGAAACCCTTCGTGATCAGTCGATTCGTGATCCGCTGACTCGCCTGTTCAACCGCCGATTTCTGGAGGAATCGTTCGAAAGAGAGCTGCAATTGGCAGCTCGCAAGAAGCAATCGGTCGCCGTTCTTTTCCTCGACCTCGACCACTTCAAGAGATTCAATGACACTTTCGGTCATGATGCGGGAGACTTGGTGCTTCAGTCCTTGGCCGATCAGTTTCGCAATTTCTTTCGCGCCACCGACATATGCTGCCGCTATGGTGGCGAGGAATTCGCGATTATCATGCCTGAGTCAACTTCTCACGACGCAGCTATCCGTGCGAACACGCTGCGGCTGGAAGTAAAGAACCTGCGGCTGCAGTATAAGAAGCAGTCGCTGGGACAGCTCACGCTCTCGGTGGGCGTAGCCGCGTTTCCGGAGAACGGTTCAACATCCGGCGAGTTGCTCAAAATCGCGGACCAATGCCTTTATGAATCCAAAGAGCGCGGCCGGGATGTGGTGACCGTGCCTTCTACACAAAATGCGTAACTGGATTGTCGATTCTTGCCAATCGCGGCGCCGGGCCGGAAGCAGACTGCGATGGTCGGTATCGGCGAGAGTATTCTGTTCACCACGCTTAACACCCTCAACAAAATAGTGGCGCGGCGGTCCCTTTGGCTGCGTTGCTAAAGCAACTGGCGGACCGTGGGGAGGGCCGCATCCGTTCCTCCGCCTCTCCTACAATTCGTACAATTTATGATCGCCCGTGTGGGAGGTCTTTTCAGAATTGCACGGTCTTGAAATAAATGGTTGAAGTGTCGCAGACTGGGTCTTGCCTCTTCCGTCAAGACAACGACCAGGGGTGTTCCAGAGTGGACATCGCCGTATCGCGTTCAGTACGCTTCCGTGGTCTCAGCAATGACGGCTCGCTCGTCCTCTTGTCCTGCTTTTTAATCGCTCAAGACCGTTATTGAAGAGCGTTCCGCTGTCTGGAATTTCTCGGTAACGAATTCCGGCAGCATCTCTTCCAGCCTTCTTGATAGCCACTCCTGTAGTTCAGAGCTGTGCTCTTGCGAAAGAGAGACAAAGCGAACACCCAGATGGCCTGTTGTACACCAGCAGATTCTCGATTCTGCCAGGAATGGCTCTCCGTGGTCGGGCAGGGTAAACCGAACCCGGACGTCTTCACCGGCAGTGAGCGGAGCGAACGTATTCACGGCCATGCCACCTTCGCTGATGTTCACGCTATGGCAGAGAACTTCCGGCTTGCTCTGTCTCAGGATGGTGACGGGAACAGTGACCGGGTGACGGAAATAGCGCCGCCGTTCCCTCAATATCAATCCGTAAGCAGGCTTGAGAGTGCTGCTGATGGACAGCGCCGAGAGAGGCCTTTCGAAGACAAAACTTGATCTCTGACGCAAGGCTGACGTAGTTGTCGGGTCACTGCTACTGATGGCAAACGTCACCGCCGTTCGATTTGACGGGGAGAGATGTACCTCATTCAGAACACGGCCGGACTGTTCTCCCAGCTGGAGATCAACCACAACGGCATCGAACTTTCGGCAGTTCAACAAGCGAATCGACGCTGGCATTTCCTGACAGATATCGGGCGAAATAGACAGGTCTTGTAAGGCGTGGCCGATCTGCTGAATTGTGACTGGATCAGCGGATACCAGGAGCGCAACAGCGATTGCCATAGTCAAAGAACACCCTTCATAAACGATTTGTTGAGAACCCAACACCGCAGTTTATTCTTCGATCGCCCACCATCACGCCCCTAGGTTTGCAGACAAGGCGCATCCCGAGGCGCCACGCAGGCTGTCGGCAACTTTGTCAACCGCCAATGGCCGGCTGAAGTAGTAGCCCTGAATCTCGTCACATTGATGTGCCCGCAGGAATGACAATTGTGCTTCGTCTTCGACCCCTTCGGCAATCACCTTGAGACTCAGGCTTTTCGCCATGCTGATGATCGCAGTTGTGATCGCTGCATCGTCAGGGTTTACCGCGACATCCCGGACAAACAAGCGGTCGATTTTGAGCTTGCTGACCCGAAATTGTCTCAAGTAGGCGAAGCTGGAATAGCCAGTGCCGAAGTCGTCAATCGCTAGCGTCAGCCCGATAGCCTTTAATTCCTGAACGACTGATAGCATCACGTCTGCGTTGGCCAGAAGTAGGCTTTCTGTCAGTTCAAGTTCAAGATATTGCGGAGCAAGGCCAGTCTCAGCGAGCACTTCTCTGATGAAATCGCAGAAACCCTGCCGGCGAAATTGCACCGCTGATACGTTGACTGCTACCGTCACCGCAGGAAGACCTTCCTCCTGCCATTGTCGAGCCTGAGAACAGGCTGTCCTAAGCACCCATTCACCGATGGGCACGATCATGCCGCTGTGCTCAGCAATTCGTATGAACTTATCGGGTGGCACAAGACCCAATTCCGGGTGTTGCCACCGAAGGAGCGCCTCCAGCCCGGTAACCCTCCCAGTGGCAATATCCATTTGCGGCTGATACATCAAGAACAGTTCCTTCTTTTGCAGTGCGGACCGCAAGCTCTTTTCCAAGGTCAATCGCTCAACGACCTGCGTATTCATGTCCTCGGCGAAGAACCGAAAGGAGTTGCGTCCATGCTCCTTTACGGTATACATGGCCGCGTCCGCATTCCGGATCAGCGTTTTGCCGTCCGCACCGTGTTCGGGGAAGATGCTGATGCCGATGCTGCAACTAATATTGAGAGTGTGCCCTTGAATGGCGAATGGGGCGGTCACCGCATCCATCAGCCGCCCGGCGGCATCCCCTACCTCAGACGAGTCCCTTACGTGCGTCAGCATGATGAGGAATTCGTCCCCACCTAAACGGGCGACGGTGTCCTGGTCCCGGGCCGATGCCTTGAGCCGCGTTGCCACCTCTTGCAGAAGAAGGTCGCCGACCGAGTGTCCCACAGAGTCGTTGATGTCTTTGAACCTGTCCAGGTCGAGGAACAGGACCGCGACTTTATATTTGTGCCCACGAGCGGCTGCGAGAGCCTTCGCCAATCGATCCTGAAGAAGGGTCCGATTGGGTAACTCCGTAAGAGCATCGTAGTAGGCCAGGAACTGGACTCGTTTCTCGGCGAGTTTGCTGTCGGTGATGTCGCGAAAGTACCAGATCCGGCCGCGATAGTGCCTTCTTGAATCGACCAGAGGTGCGGAGTAACGGTCGAACACCTTCCCATTCTTGAATTTAATCTCATCCCTGCTGTTTTCATCCCGATGGTCATTGAGATACTCGACCCTCGCGACGAAGGCGTCCGGATCTTCGACTTTATCCGTCACGTGCTTGAGCACGATCTGGTCATCGCGCGTGCTCAGCAGTTCGTCGGGTATTCCGAAGTGGATCCCAAACTGCTTGTTCGCCAGAACGATGTGATCTGCGTCATCGACGACCAGGATGCCATCAATGGTCGTCTCGGCTTGCGCTTCGAGCAGCGCAGTTTTGAACAACAGGGCTTCCTCTGCCTGCTTGCGCTCGGTGATGTCGCGAACGGTCGCCAGCAGTGTCGGCCGCCCGCTCAGCGTCAATGCCGTCAGGCACACTTCAGCCGGAAACACATCGCCGTTCTTGCGCTGGTGCAACCATTCGAAACGTTCCTTGCCGTTGAGAAATGCCGTGGCAATCTTCCGGTCTGCCGCCGTGCGAGACGGCGTGCCGTCGAGTTGGTTCGGGGGTGAAATATCAGCCGGGTGCAGCATGGGGGCCCCGGCTGAGTATCCGAACATCTCCAGCGCAGCTGAATTGCAATCCAGAAATCCTGTTTCGTCCATCAGCCAGGTCGCATCGGCCGAGTCCTCGAACAACACGCGATACTTGTTCTCGCTGTTTTGTAGCATCTCCTCGGACCGCTTGCGTCCGCTGATGTCTTGCTTTATGGCGATAAAGAACCTATTGGCAGGATTGCTACGGTCTCGGGTTACGGGCGTGATGGTCATCTCTTCGGTGTACGTTGTGCCATCTTTCCGCCGGTTGTCGATCTCGCCTCGCCAGACCTTGCCTGATGAAATCGTCGACCAGAGATCGGCATAATAGCTCTCGGAGTGCTTTCCGGATTTCAACATGCGAGGGTTCTCGCCTAACACTTCTTGCTCGCTGTAGCCAGTCATCGCAGTAAACGCCTGATTCACCCACAGTATCTTGCCTTCATAGTCTGTGATGACGATTGCATTGGCAGCCGCTTCCAGGGCTGCTGATTGCAATCTCAATTGCTCCTCCGAACGTTTTCGTAGAGTGATGTCCCGAGTAATCGCCGAAGCCCCCACCGTGAGCCCGGTGGCGTCTTTAATCGGCGAGATGGACACGGATACGTCCAGGAGTGAGCCTGCCTTAGTGAGTCGTTGCGTTTCCAAGGACTCAATCGAAAGCCCACTTCGTACCCGCTCCATGATGAATCCTGTTTCAGTCTGTCTCTCTGGAGGCAACAGGAAAGAGAAGTGTCGTCCTACCGCTTCATACGTGGTATAGCCATACATTGTCTCCGCTGCTCGGTTCCAGCTGGTGATCACCCCAGTTATATCTTCTCCGATAATGGCATCCTGCGAGAACTCCACAATGGACGCGAGCTGCTGCAGGGTTTCTTCCCCGACCTTCCGCCGGGTGATGTCTGAAAGAAGCCCAGCGGCGACTCGAGGGCCGTTTTCGTCACAAGAATCTCCCTTTTGATAAACCTCAGCAGCGGAGTCTCCAAGCACTGTTTCGACTTGCCTGCCCACGAAGCTTACATTTCCGTGGCGATCGGCCTTCCCAACGACTTCTGGGATGTTGGCAACCAACGACCCATACTGTTCTTCAATTGCCCGCAAGCTCTCCTCTGATTGTCTCAGCTTCCTGCGCAACTCGAGGCTTAGTAGCAAAGCTGGGGAAGCACAAAGCAAGAGTGCGGAAATCGGTGACAACCAAGTGGGAAAACCGACAACGCCACCGTGCTTAAAATACCCAATCTCCGCTGCAAGAAGGAGCAGAACGGTCACGTAGCAAACTACCCGAGTCAGAAAGTGGGGCTTGAACATAATTCTCAGGGCGGCGGATTTTGCTGACGCTGCACCGGGCGGTATGCGACTCGAGATGCATCTCGAGGTCCAGTCTTACAACCCGGCTATGTTATTGAGCTGACTGGCTCTGTTGGAATCGAAGGGAACCCGGAAGGCGCCCGGTTTTCGCTGGCGTGGACACGATTCCAGTTTGTGGACACTCAGGCGCCGGGCAATTTCAGCGGCGGGTTCAGCCTGATAATGGATCGCAGTCACGGACTGTGAAAGATGGTGCCAACCGTTCCCGGACCGGCTGTGTGTCAGTCGGCAGATTCAGCTCCTCGGTTCGAGGCCGAGCTACAGCCGGGTCGGTGTCGAATGGCTTTTGTTCAAGCCCAGCGAATCATAGCGAACAGCACGGCAACAATCACTAGCACAACCTTCACCAGCGACGGCCACTTTTCTACAAACACGTTTCGCATCTAAGGTGTCCTTCTAAGCAATGGCCCAAAGGCAGGTTCTCCTCTGGAACGCCTTAAACCTATCGGGTGCGTCCTGCCGTCCCATTACCATCGCCATTGCACGCAATGCTTCGTTTAAAGTCTCGGACGCGCTCTCTGTGAGTGCGGGCAAGACAGACGAGGTTTATGACCCTATTGTCTTTGCGAATGCCGTACATAGTAGCTAAAGCGTACACGATGTCTTCCCGTATCAGGCCGATTAGTTTTGCCTTTTGGTTGATAGTTAGCCTCGTTAGGTGGGGTACCAATGCCCTCAGCACCGCGCATCGATGAAGCGTAGTCTTGAGGTATATACGCCAGAGCCACACATTGCGGCCGGACACGTCCATAACATACAACGACTGTAGACCCGTACTCAGCATGGCTGCTTTGAACAGGGTTTATCTCGTCTCTCAATCTTCTCAAGCCCCTTGGTAGGTTGGTAGGGCACCTGCAGCGATAATGCCGATACGAAGGTCCATCGCTGACGGCCTGGATTACTCCGTTCGAGAAAAGAGAAAGCTTCACCAGGGCGCGCGACAATGACTCCGGACAAACAGGAGCCCGATAACCAGCATTATTGTTAAGGGCGGGTAGGGCCAGTCCTGGAGGTAAGCGCCATTTGCTAAGAGGAGCAATATCGCCTCGTCTTCGGCCCCAGCCGGACCCTTCCGGAGATTGCTCCGAGGGTTCTGGGCGCGTGCTCCGGGCCCGGTCGAGGGCTTCCGCTACGCTGAAGCAGACATTCGGTAAGCAGCTATCTGGAAGTGCAGGATTACACCAAGGTGTTGGGGAGGACAAAGGAAACCATAAAGGAAATGCACGCGCTGGAAGCGAGTCTGACGGGGCTGGCGAAGGTGGGGATGACCGTGCCCAAGGATGGGGCGGTCGTGGTTCCGCATGGCTCCACAGTGGTGAGCCACGAAGATGTCAATGTGGACGTCGACAGTGATGATGAGGAAGTGCGGGCAGTGGACAAGAATGAAGTCCGAGACGGTTACGGAAACGATAATCCGAAGACGAAGTGAGTATTCGATTGCGGCCGCTCGCGCCGTGGAGCGCACATCAAACGGAGCCTGAACTTGGCAAAGCTGCCTCCAAGGTGAAAGGTCATTGACCCTATGGTACGTCCGCGAGCATCGTTTATTGGCATAGCATGTACCTCAGTGATACCACCCACAACACCCTTGAGGGACGACGGTGGCGCGCGGCTGTCTGCAATTAGTGAGGCGTCCCGCTCCAAGCGGCACGCTGCTACCAGTCAAGTTCAATATCTGAGCGACCATATTCGCTTCATCACCCATCAGGGTAAGCAGATTCTTCTGATAGACGTATCAAATTGTTCGACCGCTCAGGTCGAACAGATTTTCCGAGCGGTTCCCGAATTGGTGACGAGCCGTCCGCGCGATTCAGTCTTGATACTTTCCGATTTCAGCGGCGCATCCATTGACCAGGAAGGTATTCGGATCATGAAAGAAACTGCTGTCTTTGACAAGCTCTATGTCAAGAAATCCGCATGGACGGGAACGGAGAACCTTCCTCGGGAGTTGGCTGAGAGCCTGGGAACCTTCTCCCGCCGCGACTTTCACGTTTTCGAGACCCGTGAGGAAGCTTTGGAATGGTTGGCGAAAAACTGAATACACAGGCCCTTGGAGTCGTGCTCAGAGCTAGGTTTGTCCCAAAGATTACTACCAACTTAGTGAAGCTGCCCCGCAGTACCTTGTGCCGCATGCGTCGCCGCCTCCGACTAATCTTGGCTTTCTGGCAACAGGCTTGTTTGTCGCCCTGAATGTCTCCATTTTATGCGGGAGTCAATCAAGCGATAAATCACGAGCGCAATTGCCAAGGCTCGCACGATCCAGCAGACGGTGCGATCCGCAAAGTAGGGGATGGATTTTTCATGGGGACTTCTTACTATAAATGACCCGCAAGTCTAGCCACGGCCTGGAAAACCGCAAGCCTCGAGTGGAATAAACGGGTTGTCGTTTTCAGTTCACCGAGCAGCGAGCAATCGGAGGCCGCCATGCGCCCCTGTACGGGGTGGGCCAGTACCAATGCCTCACGCTTCCATCCCAGAATCGCACCACAAGTCGGACAACAGACCGCGAGTGGCAGGGGCAAGAGCGCTCGTTGGCTCGTTGGGCTGAAATTCCGCCGCGCTTTGGCGCTCTTTCGAGAAACGCAGGTTGCCGGAAAGGGTTTTTTTGCGGCAGTCGCAAGTGAATGGATCTAACGCCCGAGAAATTCGAGCTCCTGCTAGTCAGCCCGGTATCTTTTTGGAGCATTTGTCCAGCTATTAGGTGGCTGCGGTCTGGAAGGACAGGGCTTCCGCCCCTTCCTTGCTCAAGAGCGCATGAGCAGCGGCGTGGTCTCCGGGTCGAGCGAAGAAGTAGCCCTGCACAAGTTCGCAATTTAGCTGTTTGAGCAGGCTGACCTGCTCTTCGGTTTCAGCGCCTTCGGCTACGACCTTCAATCCAAGGTTGTGAGCGAGCTTGATGATGATGCGCACGATTTCACTGGTTTCGCGGTTAGTGTCAATCTGTGAAATAAAAGTACGATCAATCTTCAGGGTGTCCACTGGGAATCCTTGCAATCGGCTCAGTGAAGAGTATCCGGTCCCGAAATCGTCAATACTTATATGAACTCCCAACGCCTTGAGTTCTGAGAGAACCAGGCTCGACCTTTGAGGGTCGGCCATCGCGACGGTTTCGGTGATCTCGACGTTGATGCAGCTTGGATGGATTCCAACTTCGACCAGAATACTCCCGATCTGCTCCGCCAGGTCCGGCTGGGCAAACTCTTTTGGAGTGATATTCACGCTCATCGTCAACGGGGGATCGTAAGGAAATTCCGAGTGCCATGCGCGAAGCTGCGAGCAGGCTTCGCGCAGCAACAGACGGTTCATGGGTAAGATGATTCCAGTCTCTTCAGCGATCTGGATGAAGTGGGCAGGTGACAGGAGGCCTTCAGGCCGTTGCCATCTGCTGAGTGCCTCGAATCCAACAATCTTTCCGCTCTGTAATGAAACGATGGGCTGATAGTGAACTCGGAATTCGCCCAGTTCTAGTGCTCGACGTAGCTCAGTTTCAAGCCGCAATCTCTTGACCGCGACGTTATGCATCTCGGCGTCAAAAACCTGAGAGCGAGCTTTTCCTTCCCGCTTGGCGCGGTACATCCCTATCTCGGCATCGCGGACCAAATCTTCTGGATTGATGTAAGAAGTTGCGCAAAAGGCGATCCCGATACTGGCCGTCGTCACCACCTCCTGCCCTTGCACCACAAAAGGAATGCCCAATCGCTCTTGAATCCGCTCGGCGACTCGAATGGCATCGCCGCAATCTCTGATTTCCTCCAGCAGGATGATGAATTCATCTCCCCCGAGTCTTGCCAGGCTTACAAAAGTGCTTGCATCCTCCGTTCGACCCGGACGCGAAATCATATCAATCCCTCGAATACAAGCGATCAATCGGCTGGCAATTTGTTTCAACAGAGCGTCCCCTGCCGTGTGACCCAAGCTGTCATTGAAGATCTTGAATTCATCAAGATCAATGAACAACACAGCGAATTTATAGTTTACGTGCCTTTGGGACAGGGCAAGCGCGTGTCGCACCCGATCCAGAAACAGAGTGCGATTTGGCAGGTTGGTCAAAGCGTCATGCAACGTATGGTGCGCGAGCGTCTCTTCTGCCTGCCTGCGCTCCGTGATATCACGATTCACGATGACCAGGCTCTCCGTCACACCTTCGCTGTTCTGAATCGCGGTGGCGACTGATTCCACAATCCGCCAGGTCCCATCCTTGTGGCGCATGCGGTATTCAAGCCTCTCGCCGCGCCCCGTGATTCTTGCTTTCTCCGCCGCTTCCACAACGCGCTGCCGATCCTGGGGATGGATTTGCTCCGTTGAAGAAGTCACCTTCAATTCCTCTGACGAATATCCGAGAACCTTTTGGTACGCAGGGCTGTTATAGATCCGATTTCCAGCGCAATCGACGACCGCGATCATATCGGCGGCGTTCTCGGTGATGACCTCAAAAAGCTGATTGCGCTGAGTCAGTTCGCGGCGCATTCGCTGGAGTTGGAGTTGCTGATAGACCGTGTAGATGTCGAATAGAAGGACGAGGAACGCCAGCCCGCGAACCCACTCTCTGAGATCAAGCAACTCGGAGTTCTGTAATAGATGATTCTCGGGAAAGGTTAGAGCCACGATGCCGGCCGTCAACACTAAGGTTACAGTGACCGCAAATCCCCACAGCCACCACTCGCGCGCTTCGACTTGCCGCATCGGTCTGGTGCGATGGAGCTTCGGTCGAACGTTATTCAAGGCCGACCCTGTTCGATGAGAACATAGAGTACTCAGTGTGATAACAATGCCGACAAAGCGAAAGTTACGAAAGGCGCTCCGATGTATGGCTAGGCCACGCCCGAGGCGCTCGGACCTCATTTGTCCTTCCTGTTGCCCGCAGAAAGGCAAGTGGAGACGCGCGCCCTGCTGATGGAGCGGATCGCGAGCGGAGTTCACTCGTTTCTCGCGAAGGATAGAAGCGACGCTGCTATCGACTGAGTCCTGGACTGAGAAAAATGCGGAATATCGGCAGAATGGGTGAGCACGGAAGGAATCGAATCCGCCTGAAGAGCGCAAACAAAGGACTTAGCAGAGCAAAGTTGGCAATTGAACCATTCCTAAGTCTATGGTGAGCAACAAACTGATTTTCTGAAATCACTTCGTCGGTCGAGTCAAGTAATGCCCCCGCGCACGAGCATACCCTCGGCCAATTGGACGAACTCACCGGCACCCAAAGGGTGATGTGTCGGACGGAGCTTCTCGATGTGCCCGGTTCGCCCACCAGTTTGCACATCCCACCGAGAAAATCCGGCCTCGGCTCCACAATAAAGCCAGTTGCCGGCGTTGAAGAATTTACCTGCTGGTCCCGCGAACGCCGTGATGCCGCCCCCTCCCAGCCGATCCAGAAATGCGTTAGAACGAGTACCGCAACGCGAACTGCATCACGCGCGGCTGGGTGAGCGTCGGGGCATTGTATTGGCCAAAGCTCGCCGGGTTTTGAATGTCGACGCTAATCGATTGCACGTCGAAGCGGTTCGAGTTCGTGACGTTGAAAGTTTCCCAGCTGAGTTTGACGTTCTGCCGCTCAGTAATCGCAAATATCTTGCTCAGGCCCGCATCGATACCGAAGAAGCCATCTCCGCGGAAGTTGTTTCGCTGTCCGGACTCGCCCGGATAAGCATAACGGAAGTCAGCTGTCAGAGAGGTCGGATCTGACGCCTTAAAAGCATTCGGTACCCCGTTAACGTAGGTTTTGCCCGTTGGCGGAATCACTCCATTCGTGAACACGGTACCTGACAACTGGAAGTTGGTCGGGAAGGTACCTCCGTTGCCGATGCTGAACGGGAAGCCGCTGGACCAGCGCCACACTCCCGCAAGTTGCCAGCCACCCAGGAAAGCATCGGTCAGCCTGCCCCAGCCGCTACCGAACCGCTTGCCCTTCCCAACAGGCAGTTGGAAGACCCAATTGGAATTGAAGTTGTGGCGGGTATCGAAATCGGAATCGCCTTTCAGTTGCTGCGGCGCCCAGGTATTGATAATTGCGCTCAGGCCACCGAACTGACCCACCCGTTCGGCGTCTGAGCCTATATCAATGGAATGAGAGAAACTATAGTTGATGTCAAATTGCAGACCTCGCATCTGGCGGCTGCGCAGCACTACCTGCAAGGCGTGATAACTGCTGCTTCCGATGCTCGACCAGGCGTAGAGAGCGGTGTATTGCGGGCTGTAGAATTGAAACGGCACCCCCTGTTGTCCAATCTGCTGATTGAGACACGCGGGCAAGCAGAATGTATCCAGAATGTTGAGCGCATTCGACTCCCCGAAAGCGGTCCCGAACGGTCCGGTGTTGCAGGCATAGAGTTCGTACATGGATTGCGTCGCGGTCGGGCTTGCGGGGACGACGTCATTGTTGATGCAATCACCCGTAATCGAGGTCATGTCCACACCGGCGGCTGCCGGGAAGAGGTTTTCCCAATACGGGATAGGCTGGATACTGGCCGTCGCTTGGCCGGCGTAAACGGCTTTGGAAAACTGCGTCGCGGCGGCGAAGTAGTCCGTGTGAGATTTCTGGTCCACAATGTCTAGCGGCATGGCCATGTCCCGCTGCTGCAGCAGCCGGCGTCCGAGGCGGCCCACATAGTTCGCTTCTAGAACGAGTCCATGCGGCAACTCCCGGCTGATGGAAAAATCAATGACTTCCGAATATGGGGTCCTGAGTTTATCGTCCAGCCCGAATCCAATCTGCTGCACCGGATTCGTGGCGGTACTGACGGGGGGCGTTTTCGGGAATGCTCCGACAGGCGCGGGCGCCAGCAATGGGCCGTCAAGACTGGAGGCCGGTACCTGGCCGGGCGCGGTGAATCTGGCACCGCCGTCAACGGTCTGAATCGACGCGGCATTGGTAATGCCGGTGGTCAGTCCAAAGGTACCGTGCTCATCGAAAGTGCTGACCAGTGCTTCGCCGAAGTGGTCATAGACAATACCGATGCCGCCGCGAATCGACGATTTTCCCGCGCCTCCAAAGAGCTTGTGCAAGAAACCGTCATCCGCATGCGGTGAATACGCGAATGCGATTCTCGGTCCCCAGTCTTTGTGGTCGTAGGGCCAGTAGGGTTTTTTCCCATTCGCCTGGCCGGACAAATCGAACGAAATGGATGGCTCGACGGCGTTCCCTAGCAGCATCTGCTGGCCACGATGAGTCACAAAACCATTCATGCTGATGTTTGGAGCCGCCTGCGTGCCAGTCGTCTCATAAGGCGGCTCCAGGAACGTATAACGCAGTCCTGCCGTGAGGGTGAGATTTGCTGTAGCTCGCCATGAATCCTGGATATACCCCTCGTATTCCCAGGAACGGAAGTGCCTGGGCACCGGCGTCCCCTCGGCAAGAGCGCTGCCCGTCTTCGTAAAGTTGTAGTTCGCCGTCACTTGCGAGAGGATTCCGACCATATCGACGATCCCGAAGTCGTAAGGCTGGGTCTGGTTCGGATCGACCACTGGGAACCCGAATGCCGCCGGATCCAGGCTGCCGCCGCTTCCAGCCGGTGCTTGGGCCAAGTACAGCGGATTGGCCAGCGCATCGTTGAACGAGGTCGCATTGGAACTGCGCACGTTGTTAATCAACCGGATATTGCCGCCAAACTGGAGCGTATGCTTACCCTTGGTCCAAGTGACGTCATCGATCCAGTTGTTCACCGGGAGATGATTCGCCAAGGTGGAAGTGAAGGGCGTCAGATCGTCCATGAAACGGAACCGAACCGATGGGGTAGACTGCAGCCCCTCCTCTGCGCTGCTCTGTCGGGTAAACCCATACCTGAAGTTATTGATCAGGGTGTTCGACAAAGCAGCGGTGTAGCCAACCGAGAGAGCTCGACTATTGTTCCTGTTGTCTTGCGCCGGCGCCTCGCCCGGAAATTGGGGTGGATTCGCTATTGAGTCCTGCTGGTAGTTGCCGCGCACGAATATGCGGTGCTTGCCGCCCGGGTCCGCGACGTAGTCCAGTTTGGCGATCGTCGTGTTCAGGCGTTGGGGGTTCGCGGCAGAGAAGCTGAAGCAACTGATGTTGAACCCGTCATAATCCGCGCATCCGGTCGAGTTCGGGGTGGGATACTGATTGAAAACGGCCAGAACAGCGGGATTGGGGCCGGGCCCCAGCGGACAGGTTCCCAAACCCGCGCACTTCGGGTCCATGGAGGCGATCTGACTTGTGGTGAGCGTGGCCACGCCATTTACAACGGTGACGCCCGCGGGGGGGTTCGTGCAGTTGGGATCGCTTGGGTCGCAAGGGTAGTTGATGGTTCCGGCACGAAGCGACGGCCCGGGTACGTTCCGCGTGACCTGCTGATTCTCGCGCGTTCTTTGACCTTCGTAGGTACCGAAAAAGAATAAACGGTTCTTCACAATCGGGCCGCCCACCGAGGCCCCAAACGTGTTGCGGATCAGTTGCCCGGGCTTGTTCGGCAAATTGCTATTCAGCTCGGTCTGCTTATTGAACCAGTCGTTGGCCTGACCCAAGCTGCTGCGATTGTATTCGTAGAAAGAACCGTGAAAAGCATTGGTGCCGCTCTTGGTGACCAGGGAAACCTGCCCACCGGAAGACCGGCCCGTGTCGGCGTTTTCCCCAGCGGTGGTTACACGGAACTCTTCAATCGACTCCAAGGTCGAGCGCACTGCTCCCTGGAAAGCATGGCGTCCCAACTGATCGTTGTTGTCCACGCCGTCGAGTGTGATATTGGCCTGGTCGCTGCGGCCGCCATTGACGGCGCCGTTCCGGGTATCAAAGCTATCATTCGCCGTTTGGGCGGGGTTATTGCCGGTGTAGGCCACGCCCGGTTGCAAGCTGAGAATCGCAGCCGGATCCCGCCCCTCGAAAGGTAAGCTGAGCACTTGCCGGCTGTCGAACGTGTTTCCCAGACTAGCGTCGGTGGTGTTTACGGGAACTTCCTGGTCACTCACTTCGACCGTAACCGCCTGGCCCTGCACTGCCATGGTCACCTTGAGCGTCGCTGGCAAACTAACTTCCAGCACGACATTCTGTTTGACGGAGGCAAACCCCGCCGCGGTCACAGTAAGGACGTAGGAGGCGGGCGTCATCTGAAGGAATTGATACTCACCATCGCCGGTGGTTTTGGTCGTTCGAGAAAAGCCCGTGTCGGGATTGCTCAGGGTTACCGTCGCTTCTGGCAGGACCGCACCTTTGACGTCGGACACGGTTCCGCGCAACGAGGTTGTAGCAGATTGTGTCCAGACGAACGTACTGAAGGCGAGGAAAAACCCACCCAGCAGAATCACGGCACGGGACCCAGAACACATAAACCCTCCTTCACCCGACGACGGGCGTTACATTTTGGATTGTGTCCCAGGAATGAACGACCGGTGAGACCCTGGGGGAAGATGATGTGGCGCTATTGTGCAACTAGGCGATGCGAGAGTTCAAGTCGAATTTTCAATGCCCAGCATCATTTTCGCGGAGAGAAAAATACGACACTCAAGGCGCCAAATAGGCGCCGAAGCCTCGGTTTGCGGCTGATGTATAAAACCCGTGTACTCGCACCAGATTTTGTGCCAACGATCCCTATCGGGCGCGAGCATCGTAATTCAATGGTGACCCTTAATACCTTCCTCCAGGAACCTCAAGGACTGCTATCTGATCCCTTCGCTCGGTGATCTTCCGGCGTGCTTCTTTCAATTCCTCGCTAGTCTTGTACTTGGCTGCCAGGTCCGTCAGAGAATCCGGGATCTTGCGCTCGTCTTCGGCTCAGCACCCGAACCGAGCACCGCACGAAGTTGCGCCTCCTTAAGACCGCGCTTTTCCGCCTCTCACGGCTAGGCGCGTACTGGATACGGAGAATGAAGGCGCGACGAAAAGAAACAAGACACCTCGCAGTCTGACAGCCGACGAGTTCCAGAGATTCAGTCACGCTCTGGACGAGCCATTCCGCACGATGGCTTTACTCCGCGTATGTTTCGGTTTGCGAATCAGCGAAGCACTTGCCCTGAAGTGGCAGGATGTCGATTGGCTGAACGGCAGATTGCGCGTTGAGCGTGGCATCATTTGTCAGATCGTGGACGACGTAAAAACCCCAGAGTCGCAGCGTTCCCTGCATATCGCCGACGAGATGCTGGACATGCTGAAACACTGCAAGCAAGCGTCTCACCCGGCACGAGACTCAATGTCCAGCATTTCGTCCTCGGAGTACTTAAGGAGGAATCTTCCGTGGGTCCGAAGGCCCTTGGCAATGGCAATGACGCTGAGTATGGCTCTCTCCGCTTCCGGGTCCTCGGTACGCCAAATTTCGGCGACACCGATTTCCGCCAGTTCCCGAATCGCACGGTGGTAGTCCTCTTCCAACCACGTCGGCACTTCGGGATTGTTGCCCTTCCCGCGAGCCAGTTCGATGATCGCAACAATCGCGTAGGCGTTCCAGTCAACTACGCCGCTCGTTCGATGAATCCTGACGAGATGTGGTACCGGCGTAAGATGCCTCGCCCACGTCGCCCTGATGGTGAAGCTCTTCCCAAAGTCCATGCCACGCCGTCTCTCGGGTCTCCTCACTCTCAAGTTGCGCAAGCAGTGGTCGGGGGTCGCAATTCATCCTGTACCCGCCTGTGAGGTTATTCCAGCGATTGTCATCTAGGCTGAGCATACGAGCGGAATCTACCATAGCCGGAGGCGGCGTTGGGTTTGTGGATGACGGTCGTCGTGTGGCGGCTGCTGGTCGCGCCGGATGTCGCATGTAGAATGCTTTTGGAGCGTGAGGTGCCTAAGATCGCTACTTGGCTTTTGGTCGCTTGCGCCATTGTTATTCTCCTCGGCTTCGCATGGACCCGGCATGGCAGGAAACTCCCTGCCCAGGCGAAAGGAGTCCGTGAAATCGACCCGCACTCGATACTTTTCGCTTTGCCCACAATTTGCGACGTGGCACCGGCAACAATCCAAGACGGAAGCCACAATAAGCCGGAAGCGATCCACATCCACGAAGACGATTGGAGGCAAATCGAATTCATCGCCCAGACAGACCTACCGCAGGTTGACCGTGAGATGGCTTCTATTGATGCATTCAAGCACGCCAACTGGACAGGTGTAGGGTGGAAGAGCGTGTACATTCGGAAGGAACGCCCGGACGGTCTGCTTCCGAGTCACCTTCCTTACAGTATGATCGATTCCGTTCCGCATGGCCCGATTCAGGAGCTAGTGATCGGGAGCGTCGGGCAGGAAGCCATCGTGAAGGGTGGTTTCGTTGTTCGTCTTAGCTCGACTCTGTTCATGTACGGACGCCAATCGCAAGGAATTATTGCTGACCTCGGGCTTTCCATGAGCGGGGACCAGAAAGGATCGGTTCCAACTCAGGACCTTCTAGTCCTGTGCAGGAGGTTTCATCTGATTGTTGCCGATTGGTGCGCTGGCCGCGTTATCGCCCGGCCTTGAGACATTCTGCGGCGACGGATTGGGCCGAACAATCCTATTTTTTACTAAACGTAGACCGAGGTTGACGAAAGTTTCAGCCGCGCACCTATTGAGGGGTGGCTACGGAGCAAACGCCAGAAATTCTTGAGTGCGCGGCCGGGCGAGCAATATGGGTACACGCTACACGTGCGGGTACCGGGCGATTCGACACCAGCGCCGCACTGCGAGGAGTGCGGTTTCCCATGGTGCTGAGGCGAATGGGCTGCGTCCGACCTCAAATCGGTTGCAGCTTGCCGCTCTTCCGCAAATCGGACGGACTGGCGATGAGCACGCGATACGTTTTTGATTTAAATGGCATCGGAAGTTCCCTACTTGCAATTCCACTTTTCTTTGCAGTCGAGTTCCTAAATCAATGAAACCCCTCGACGGCTCAAGAATCGACCGAATCCGCACAGAAAGTCTTTCGCCATGAATTTTACTGGAGCAAATCGCACCAACCCTGCCAGCGTAGTCATGGAACTTAGCCGAATCCATCCTAGCCCGAGAACCGAAGTACTGGCCGCGGTCGCCGCAGCGGTTCAGCGGACTCCCCAGACATTACTTCCGTTACAGGTACACTTCCACCGGGCTGACTACAATCTAGTTGCCACGACGACCAAAACTCCCGCCCCCAAGGAGAATGACGTGTCTAACCCTGTAAGCGACGAACCCATCACCTGCGCTTCCTGTGAATATCGTTATCCTTGGAGTAGAGCGATTTGCCCGATGTGCGGGACGGCCGCACCAGCCGTTGAACCCATTCCGCCGCCCTCACCCGTTCCTAACGAATTCAGAACCAATAACAAAACCCTCGAGTCGAGTCTCAATCGTCAACCAAGACCTCCCCGTGCGGGGCTCACGAGATTGATACCCATCGTTGTTGTCTCGATCGTACTTATAGTGGTTTCATCGGTTCTTTACGAGATTCACAAACGCAACCTTGCCAAAGAATCCGGATCAGCAGCCGAACTTACGGCCACATGGGGGCAGCCCAAGGTAAAAAACGCTGATCAACGACACATCGCCCGCAATCCGGTCAGACGAGTTCAGCATGTCATCCCGGCAAAACTGGAAACCGCCCACACACCCGACACAGCGAAAGAGGATGATCCTGTCGAGTTGTGGAAGGCCGTCAAGCGAGGGGATGTTAGCGCGGAGGTCGCACTGGCCAACCTATACTTGCAGGGAAAGTCGGTCCCTCAAAACTGTGAACAGGCGCACATGCTTTTACAGACGGCATCGACCAAAGGCAGCAAAGCTGCCGATACTCTTCTGAAGAGTAGCTATCCAGAACGATGCGAGTGATTGGCTACCCGGCTCTAAGCCGCCTTCTTCTGCGCCGCCTTCACCTTCGCCCAACGTGCCCTTTGCGCCGTCGCAATCTTCCTGCGGGCTGAAATCGACATGGTGCGTTTCACAAGAGCCGAGCCCGCCACCGTCTTCGCTGGCTTCGGACCCCTCCGAACCTTCGCCCATCTCGCCCTTTGTGCTTGTGCCATTTTCCGCCGTGAAGCTGTCGATATAAATCGCTTCGGTCGGTTTGTGCTCCGGGATGTTCCGGAACCATTTAGCGACTCGATCACGGAAATCGCTTGGCCTAACTTATCTACCTGCAACTGCGCTTCTCGTTGCTCCGCACGAAGCTGCTGAAGAGCATTGGTTAGATTTGCCATTGTTGTCCCTCGGTTTTTGACAGTGCGGGATATTGTATACGATGGGAGTCGCAGTACAGGACGATGGTCGAAAGGGCGTGCTGCTGATCGCCACCAGCACCGCCCCTCCGATTGCCATCGGGTGGGCGATCCTTTTGCCAGCGGTTCTCAGGGCGCACTGAAGTCGTCCCTGTTCAAGAGTTCAAGAGTTGAAGCAATCGTGACGTTTTGTTTGGGTGGTAATATCCACAGGAATAGCTGCTCCGACTACGAGCGGAAGCCTTTATGCAGAGTTGACGCGCCGAGGTAAGAGGATGGAGCGGTGGTTTACTGTCGAGCACCTCGATGTTGAACGACTCCTCGCGGAGTGGCGCTGGCTGTGTCCGGGGCGCATGACGCTGGTAGCCAGAAACGCTTTTGCCGACTTGTTCCTTCGCAATGAGGCGGGGCATGTGCTCCGGTTGGAAGTCGCAGTAGCGAGGCTGAGAAAAGTAGCAGATTCCGAAGCTCAATTTCGCGATCTAGCACAGACTGGGAAGAATTGCGAAGAGTGGTTTGCTGAAGCCGACGAGAAGGCAGCCGCAGGTCGAGGACTGATAGCCAATGCCGATCAGTGCATCGGGTTCAGCGTGCCGCTCGTGTTGGCAGAAAGTGGTACTCCCAATCCACCGTACATCGCCGATCTCTATGAACATGTCTCCCTTCTCGGGGACGTGAATCGGCAAATTGCGTATCTGCCCGATGGAAGTAAAGTTCGCCTTCAAGTGAAGCGTGTTCCACCCCGGTAGTATCTATGTTGGACCGGAGGAACCAGAGAACGCATCGTCGTTCACGAGATGCTACTTGGGAAAAGCGGGGGAGGTGCTGCCCGACTTGCTCGGTGCCTTGTGATCGGTCGAAAGGCAGCCATTGCACCTTCAGTTCTCTGCCTTGACTTCCTTCAGGATGAGATGTCGGGATCGGCGTCTTTCTAGAGTCCGAGCCTACGCACCGGGTGCGGGTGTCCGCTCTCCTGACCGCTTTGCCGGAGCTAGCGCGATCAGAACCACACCGACGATAGCAAGCGGAAGTACCGCGTCCAGCAGATCGTCGCGTGGGATCACATTATGAAATGCCTGCACCGCCATAATAGTGGCGTGAACAAGGCTCGACCATGCCGTGAAGGCGATCAGGCTGCGATTCGCTGACACGTTCCGTAATGCAAGCAGCAGGAAAACTCCCAGTGCGGCGTAGACGCCGCCGAGCATCTGCTCGGATGGGTCCAGTTGCAATCTCCACAAAGGGTAAACGCCAGCTAGAAAGAGCAACCCGACCAACACCAGCACGATTTTCAGCCCCCGTTCTCGCCACATGGTGCCCTCCTGCTAAATCGAGCTAAATCACGTAACGCTGAAAGGACATGTACACCCTTATAAACAACCACCCATGCAGCCGAGTTTCTAGATGATGCGGTAGTGCGAGATGGTTTGATCGATCATGAGGGATCGCCGGAACTTAGGGTGCAATGTTACGGAGGTGAGGAAGGCGAGTCAACGAAGGACACTCCCGGGACTCCCCGGAGATCGGAAAGTCGGAGCGCCGCCTCCCGACGAGTCACCGAACCTTCAGCCCGTATTTCTGCGTCATCGGTGGGACGATACCGTTCAACCGCAGGTACTCGACAAGCTGTCCGTAGTGGTCGGTGATGTGCCAGACCGCGATGACCGAGATACCCAATTTGGTGTTCGGCCCGGCATAGCGGCCTTCGACACGGTCGAGCGCATTGTTCCCCGTGAGCGTAGCGAGGACACGGTTGGAGTAGTCGAAGGAGTCCTTGAGATATTTGATCAACTCGGCTTTTGATTTCGCCGGATCGTGGCCTCCCTTTTCGCAGTCCTCGGGTGGTTTCTTGCCCTCAAATTCGTTGAAGAAGGCGAACTGAGCACAGGCGACGTGCTTCACTTGTTCCCCGAAGCTGCGGACGCCGTCGAACTTCCCGGCTGTTGGGATGTAAGAATACTTGTCCTCAGGCATGGCTTCAGCTAGGCCGAGAAAGTTCCCTTCCGCGAACTGGAGCGTGCCGCTGACGCTCTCCGCGATGGACTTGGGAATGTCATCCGGCTTGGCGGCTGGAGTGGTTTCGGAGTTCTGCGGCGTTGCAGATTTCCCGATAGCCGAGAGAGCGATGCAACACAGGATAAGAAGGGCCGCACCACGAAAAAGGCTCATTCTAGCCTCCGGTGTTCGGAAAAAGGATACTTGAGCCACGGAGGGAAGTCGAATGTGGGGCTCTTAGCTCTCTCAGCTCTGGTGGTTTGCAAGGGTCGAATTTCGATCCCCTTTTATGCAGCCTTTCGCCCCTGTTTCGGAGGGCGGGTCGCTGGCCAGCATCTATACCTTCTGAGAATCGTCCTGCACAGCATCGCGCAGCATAGGGTCTTAGGAAACCGATGCCGCCTGCTCACTTGATTTCTTGCTTCTTGGCATGGATTTCCTGTTCGTCATTGCGGTGATCAGTGTCGCCAGTCACATGGCCCTGATTGTCACGAGAAATCTCCGAGGTTCCGAGATCACTCTTGCTGGGAGGGAAACAATCTTGTTTGATTGCTGCACTCTGCGTGGACATGCGCATAAACCTGCCGCTGTCGGCTGACAATCTCCCGGAACGCTTAGTAACTTTTTCTCGGGACTCATGATATAGAGTCAGATCATTTCCAGTTTGGACCACAAATTTTCCCTCATAAGTGGTCACTATGCCTGCAATTCTGGATTCAGTCGGCCAAGCTGGGGCTGCCGCAATCTTCCCGGTGTCCGCATCAAGAAAGATCGCACGCAGCCGCAAGGGTGAACTTGTGTTCGAGGAATCACGGCCGGAAGAATTGGAAATAACGGGTGCTGGGGGGCTGCTGCGACGCCAGCCGTGCGCGAAGGTGTGGCTGCGGTGAAGGCGACGGTGGCTTGCGAGAACGCACCATGTATTTGCTGACGCTGGTCTACCCGATGTCGATGCCGCGCTGCCGAAGCCCTGAAAATGTACGCTGCGTGAATCGAAGAAGCCTCAGCTGCGCCCATCATCAGCTAAATATCCGCTCGTAGCCGGCCCCTACATTGCAGTGTACTTCAACGCCTGCGGCTTCCTTCTACTCGGAACTGAGCTTCTCGGTGCATATCAGCCAACGTGCGCTTTTCTAATCGCTAATTTCCGGTTCCCGTCAGGTGAATGGTCTGTGGACTTCCGCCGCCGTTGTCCGCGATGGAAACCGTCGCACTTCTGCTGCCGATCGCCTTGGGACTAAATTTCATTGTAATCGTACAGCTCTTGGCAGCTCCGACTGACGAGCCGCAATTATTGCTCTGGCTGAAATCCCCAGGATTCGTTCCGCCAAGAGTGACGCCGGTGATGCTCAAGGCGGCGGTTCCAACGTTGGTCAAGGTCACGGTTTCAGCGGCGCTGGTGACGCCCACCTTGGTTAGGGGAAAGGCAACGCTCGCCGCCGACAACGTAACCTGCGTACCTACGCCGGTCAGACTGATGGTTTGCGGACTTCCGCCGCCGTTATCCGCGATGGAAACCGTCGCACTTCTGCTGCCGATCGCCTTGGGACTAAATTTCATTGTAATCGTACAGCTCTTGGCAGCTCCGACTGACGAGCCGCAATTATTG
>Ga0210406_10000594_pt1 | contig 48830 bp, 43 predicted proteins | sample IncBWC30MmetaG_FD_155454 | JGI IMG/M metagenome (GOLD analysis project Ga0210406, IMG submission 155454) | Forest soil microbial communities from Barre Woods Harvard Forest LTER site, Petersham, Massachusetts, United States - Inc-BW-C-30-M | ecosystem: Environmental > Terrestrial > Soil >...
CTTGGGCAGCGAGACGGCTTGAGGGATGGACTCCAATTCGAACACTCGACTTTGGCACGCTCCACGAGGGTGATGGCTCGTCTTGCCATCCCAAAATTCTGTTTCAGCTCCTCGCTAAAATCGCCAGCCAGCGAACTCGCTCGGTGAAAATCTCGTCGGCTAGTCTGACCAAAATCGCTGCGGCAGGCACGGTCACCTTCCGGTCGCTATAGAACCATGCGTATCCCGTTAATACATGATCCGCAGCCCGGCGGAGCGCAGCTTCAGGGTTGTCTAACAGCCGTTGCATAGAAGCCTCCATCTTGGGCCTCACCTAGGATCGAGTCGCCTTAACTTCAGCTAAGTCTTGTCGACGAAAACGGTCAATCAATCAAGAATCGCTGTGTCGGAAATCATTCGTGAGTATAACCAAGAACAACAAACCGTTCCCGAGCCCCGGCTGGAAATTGCAGTATAGCTGGGCCAGGTGTACATTCTGTGGGCCGGGGGGACTCCAAAAAGGAATCTCCGGCTTGAGGCAGCGTCAAGGAGGACAGGCATGGGATTCCTCGCTTGGATTGTTGTTGGATTGATCGCAGGTTGGCTCGCAGGCCAGGTTATGAAAGGCGGCGGCTACGGGATACTCGTAGACATCATTCTCGGCATCCTCGGCGGCATTCTCGGGGGCTGGGTCTTCGGACTCTTGGGCATCTGGCCGGGCGGCGGCATGATCGGTTCTATCATCGTGGCCTTCATCGGGGCGGTGATCCTGGTCTGGATTACGCGTTTGGTGAAGAAGGCTTAAGCCGGTACTCGCCGAGGAGATCAGCGAGAATCCATGCTGCTCCGGCAATCGCGAAGGTCTCGGCGGTTTCGCTCCAATTCGTATGATTGTGGGGATCCGAAAGAAGCAACGGTGCCCACACGAGTAGCCCAAAGAGCACGAGCATCGTGGTCAGCAGGCGGGTCGCGAGCAGTGCCATTCGATTCGTAAGAAGAGCCACAGCCGCGAGTGCGAACGCAACAGTCGTGGCTATCGCCCAAAACATCTGACTTGGCGGAAGCCACTTCGGAACAAAACCGGCGGTAGCGTGGAGATAAAACGCCTGTTCGAGGGCAAAAGAAGCGGCACACATGCCCAAAAGAATGCGGCCGATCCGATTAAGAGTTTCCCGTGACCATGCGGATGCCAAGCGCGCATAAACGATCGCCGCTCCGGTCAGGAGAGAGAACTGCTCGAAGAAGTTGCCCCAGCCATTGTAGATCCGCGGTGCGGCGATGATTCCTGGCACGCACGCTAAGGCGAAGCCAAGATAAGCCGCACCAAGGATGACTGCGCCCGCTTTCGCGGTGCGACGGAACTGAATCGCAGCGCCTCCGAAGATCTCGGCACCGGCGGCCGGGTAGACAACGTAACTTGGTAGATGCCAGCCGTTGTACTCGTGCCAGGCCAGCGTGATGAGGCCGAAGGCCAAAGCCGCCACTCCAAACACATGACGGCCGAGGTTCGAACTAGGCGTTGCTTCGGTCATTTGTTTTTAATCCCGTTCACGCTGGTGTGTCACCATGCGGGAGAGCCGATCGCCGGTAGCGTTCACTTGAGCAACCGGCGGATCGCCAAGGATGCACCGAGCTTTATACAACGGGATGGGTCAAGGGTATAGTGCCGCAACGCAGGAAGTCTGAATATAAGATGGCGCAGGAGAGTCAGGAGCAATCATGGCCCACCAAGCATCACTGAAATATGTCTTCTACATTGCTGCCGCCCCGGAAAAGGTGTGGGATGGCTTTGTGTCGCGGGAGTCGAACCGCATCATCTTCGCGGGCGCTGAGCTTCAAGCGGACTTTAAGCCTGGTGGCTCGCTCGCCTGGGTGGGCGCGGGACCCGATGGCAAGCCCATGACCTACGTCCAAGGGAAGGTCCTGCGGTTTGAGCCGCCAAAAGTTTTTCAGTACACCTTCGCAATGGGCCAAAATGATAAGGCGTCACGCGCAACGATCGAACTCGTGCCCGAGACCGAAGCCACCAAAGTAACCGTGACGCATGACGAGTGGGCCGAGGATGACCCCACGTATGCTGCCTGTGCCGATGGTTGGCCACGCATTCTTTCCCGCCTGAAGACCCTGCTTGAGACCGGGAAGACCTTCAAACCGCATTGAATCGCTAAACAAAACAGCGTTTTTCACTACCCGTTTGCGTTGGCGACAGACGCATTGTCTAATGCTGTTCGCGAGGCCCACCTGCCATGCGTCGCGTACAGTTCATCGAACTCCATGAACAACCGTGGTTCCCGTCCCCTCTTCGACATGAAATTACGGACACCCTTCAGTTCGGGCTAAATCTCTTAAAGGCCTACGCGCCCATCGCCCCGCTACTTCGAAGCGCACTGGACTCCACACAAAGCCGGTCGATTGTTGACATGTGTTCAGGCGCTGGCGGACCCTGGTTAACCCTTTCTCGAAAGCTCCACCCAGATGCGCAGGTCTTTGACATTTTGTTCACCGACAAATATCCAAACCTCCGGGCATTCCAAAATGTCAGAGCGGCTTCTGAGAATCACATTGCTTTCTGTCCGGACTCAGTTGAAGCCATGAAAGTCCTGCTGAGTTGCAGGGGTTCCGAACGATGTTTACGTCGTTTCATCATTTTCCACCAGAAGAGGCTCGCGCCATTCTCCAAAATGCCGTCGACGCCCGCCAAAGCATTGGCATAATTGAAATAACCAGGCGCGCTCCGTCAACCATCGGCCTTATGTTCCCTTGGGCTCTCATGCTCTTCGTATTCACCCCGTTGATTCGTCCGTTCCACTGGTCACGGCTGCTCTGGACCTATTTAGTTCCCATAATTCCCTTGGTCTTGCTCTTCGATGGAGTGGTGTCTTGTCTCCGCACGTACCGCCCACAGGAGCTGCGCGAAATCATCAAAAAACTGTCCGGAATCGAATACCAGTGGGAGGTGGGCGAGCATTCTAAAGGGTCCGGACAAGCGCCAATTACTTACTTGATCGGTTGTCCGCAGGGCGTGTCACCTAGCTGATTCCTTAATTTTAGTTGCCACCTCTGCGCATCACTCCACTTTAGGCCCAGCCCCTTGTGGCACAGCGATTCAGGCTGTGCTCCGTTTTGGTGGCACAGCCATTTCTGGCTGTGCTCTTACGACCCACACGCATGGGCGACCCAGCCCCAAGACGGACCGAAACCGCACGTTTTGGTAGCACAGCCATTCTGGCTGTGCTCTTACGACCCCGCACCCATGGGCAACCCTGCTCCAAGACTGGACCGAAACCACCACGAACATCGAGAAGGTTTTCGCCTCCGCGACCATCGCCCGCCCGTCGAGCAACCCACTTTGTCGAAGGGAGACGGCCTCCCCTTGTAGCGGCGAGCCTGCCCGCCTTTGGAGGGCCCGCTCGCGCCCCTTTAGACTGAAATCTGTCGCGAACGGCGGTGGGTTTCAGATCTCGAGGTCTCCCGACACAACTGTCGGTTTTACTAGTAGGACGCGGGCGTGACTTTGGCTCAGCATAAGACGTGACGCAATCAAGTCCCAAGGCCGGTCAAACGATCTCTCACTATCGGGTATTGGAAAAACTCGGTGCCGGCGGAATGGGCGTGGTCTACAAGGCCGAGGACACACGCTTGCAACGTTTTGTCGCTCTAAAATTTCTGTCCGACGACGTAACGGAGAGCCCTGAGGCTTTGGAGCGTTTTCAGCGTGAAGCCCGAGCTGCCTCTGCTCTGAATCACCCCAACATCTGTACCGTTTACGACATCGGCGAAGAAGACGGAAAAATCTTTATTGCCATGGAACACTTGGATGGCGACACGCTAGACCGTATTTCTGGCAGTCCGCTCGAAGTGGAACGTCTTCTGGATATCTCTATGGAGGTCGTGGATGCACTGGACGCCGCTCACGCGGAAGGCATCATTCACCGCGATATCAAACCCGCGAACATCTTTGTCACCCAAAGAGGCCATGCCAAGATTCTAGATTTTGGCCTGGCTAAGATCACACCTAAAAGGCAACTCGCCGCTAGTGCCAACACTTTGACAAAATTTGCCGTTGAACCCGAATGCCTGACGACTCCAGGAACGCCGTTGGGCACGGTCGCCTACATGTCCCCAGAGCAAGTGCGTGGCGAGGAGTTGGATTCGCGCACCGACCTTTTCTCGTTTGGGACAGTTATGTACGAGATAGCTACCGGTCGGCGCGCATTTGTGGGAAGTAATTCCTGGGTTATTTTCGACTCAATTCTGAACAATCCTGTGGTCTCTTCATTGCACCTAAACCCGAGATTGCCGGCGGAGTTGGAACGTATCATCCACAAAGCACTGGTGAAAGACCGCGCGCTGCGTTACCAAAGCGCCGTCGACTTGCGAGCCGATTTGGGGCGGCTAAAGCGAGACATGGAGTCTGGACGGGCGTTCCTCGCCGGCGGCGCTCTTCGGCAACAACGAACTCCCAGGAGCATCAACTCACTTGCCGTTTTGCCCTTCACAAATACGAGTGGCGATCCAGACAACGAATACCTCAGTGACGGAATCACTGGGTCCCTCATCAATGCTTTGGCAACACTACCCAAACTCCGAGTAATGGCGCGGAGCACCGTATTTCGGTATAAGGGCCAGGAAATTAACCCCCAAACTATTGGCCGCGAAATCGGGGTGCGCGCCGTCCTCACAGGAACAATAGCGCAGCGCGGGGGCTCTTTAATTATCGGAGCCGAATTACTGGATGTGGCGACCGGCTCTCAACTGTGGGGTGCGCAGTACAACCGCAAGCCAGGAGACATCTTTGTTATCCAAGAAGAAATTTCCGAAGAAATCTCAGGCAAACTGCGGCTGCATCTGACTCCGGCGGAGAAGAAGCGGTTATCCAGACGTCACACGGAGAATGCCGAGGCCTATCAGCTGTACCTCAAAGGCCGCTATCACTGGAGCAAATGGACCGAAGAAGGATTCGAGAAGGGTATCGAGTACTTTCAGCAGGCCGTAGAGATGGACCCTAGCTACGCTCTGGCTTATTCGGGATTAGCTGACTCCTACGTACTCCTCGGGTGGAACAGCTATCTGCCACCAAAGGACGCCTTCCCGAAAGCTAGGGCAGCAGCGATCAAGGCCCTGCGCTTTGACGAGGATCTCGCCGAAGCGCACACATCGCTAGCGGCTTCGCTGTGGCTTTCCGATTGGCACTGGCTAGAAGCTCAGACAGAATTCAAACGTAGCCTGCAACTTGCTCCCGCTTACCCGACCGCGAATCACTGGTACGCGGAGTATCTGATGACTATGGGGCGACCCGAAGAAGCCATCGCCAAAATAAAGCACAGCCGAGGGCTCGATCCACTTTCACTGATTATCAACACGGCTGTCGGATGGTCCTTGTACTTTGCGCGCCGATACGACGAGGCCATTGAACAACTCCGGATGACCGTGGAATTGGACGAAAACTATCCTGTTGCGCACTGGATTCTTGGTCTCGCTTATAGGAAAACAGGTCGCTACGAAATGGCCATCGCCGAGGGTGAAAAGGGTATGGTCTTATCGGGCGGCAGTCCCCTGATGCTTGCAGCACTCGCCCATAGTTACGGAACCGCTAATCAGACCAGGGATGCACTGGTGATACTCGAGAGTCTGGCAAAACTAGCAAAACAAAAATATGTTGCGCCCTACTTCTTCGCAGGAGTCTACGTCGGTACCGGAGAAAACGACCACGCTCTTGAATACCTGGAGAAAGCCTACGCCGAGCGATCTCACTGGCTGATCTATCTTCATATAGACCCGAGCATGGACAGCTTGCGTGACGATCCGCGCTTCAAAGATCTGCTCCGCCGCGTAGGGCTGCCTGCCAGGGGAAGGTCGACCGATGCAATTCCGGGCGAATCCAACTCGGACGTAATCCAGTTGGACGATTAACGCAGTAACCGGACAAGTCCCGATCATCGAATCCACATGTCCGGTAACCTGACTAACCAGGCAAGTGGAATTGCTTCCGAGTTGCCCGTCATCCGGCCGCAAACCCGGGAATTTGGAGTCCTTCACGAGACTCAATGAGTGCCTAGGCGATTTAGCGCGAAGCGAGAAACACTCTTGCTTCCCGTTTCGCTGGAGCTGTTGACCAGAAGATAACTTCCGGATAGGCCACTAACCAGGAGTAGTGAGGTTGAATTGGTTGTAGTTCTGAACTTCCGGATTGCGAGATCAGCGATCACGAGCGCGCGGCTGTGGCCGAAATGCAGGAGGCAAATGTTTTTTCCAGCAGACTCGCATCGATGCTGCCGGCGGCACCAATGGCAACGATCTGCGTGCGCGGTGCGCGATGCCCCCACTCCTCCTGAATGGAAATGTCTACGCGCCTGCCAACCACCTGAAGCACCGCCCGCCGCCGGGGCGCGTCGATACTGTGGACCACCCCTTTGGCCCGGTAGACACTACCTGGTAACTTGCGCAATGTTTCCCGCAACATTTCCAACGCCAGCGGCTGGTCCGTTTCATAGCTCCAGGTGCTGAACACCTTCGAGTGGTCGTGCCCATGGGTTTCGTCATGACAGCTTGGGTCGTTGCAGCTCTGCTCAACGGCGTGGGAGTCAAGGCCTGCGGGACCAGGATCGAAACGCCCGACGCCCAATAGGATCTCGTACGGCACTTTGCAGTAATTGGTCTCGACGATGCGAAGCCGGTTGAAGTGAGCATCGAGCCAAGCCCGGACCTTCCGGACTTGCTCGGGGCCAGCAAGGTCCACCTTGTTCAGGATCAACATGTCCGCAAAGCCGACCTGGTGAAGCTTGAGCTCGATCAGCGGGGGATATTCGGGGTACGCGAAGACTTGATCTGCATCCACCACGCAGATGATGCTGTCCAGCCTGATGCGGTCCCGCAGGTTGGCATCGCTGAAGGTCACGAAGATCCCGGCAGGATCGGCCACGCCACTGGCCTCGAGCAGGATGTATTCCACGGTCTCTGGGCGAGCGAGCAAGGCCACGACCGACTCGATGAGGTCGTCGCGAATCTGGCAGCAGACGCAGCCGTTGGCCAGGCTGATCGTGTTGCCCTCCACCCCGACGACGAGTTCGGCGTCGATATTGATCGAACCAAAATCGTTGACGAGGACCCCCACGCGCAGGCCGTGAGCCCCGGTCAGGAGGCGATTCAGCAGCGTCGTCTTTCCCGCCCCGAGAAAGCCGGTCAGGATTGTTAGCGGGATGGCGCCCGCGCCAGAGGGAAAATTTTGCTCGACCGGTCCAGTGAGGAGGTCCTGCATGGCGCGCCTCTACTTCGACTGCTGGCGGAGCATCGCCTCGATCGCGTCCAGCTGCGTTTGGCCTGCTTGCGCCTTCCTTGCCATGTCGCTGCGCGCCATGGCGAGTGCGTCAAGCGGCGTCTTGGCGTCGGGATACTTCTGCATCAGGTTTGCCGCGGCCATGTTCGCGATACTGATCTTGAGCCCTGGCGGAAAGATCGGGTCGGGCTTCCGGTACAGACCCTCCGGATAATAAAGTTTGGGGTCGTACTCCTGATCGCGGACGAACGGCTCCTGGAGCTCGTAGAGCGTCTGAGCAGGCTTCGGGAACACGACATCCGTCTTCCCAGGGCCGAGACCGTAGAGTTCCGCCGACTGGCTCGGGGACAGCCTCGCCATTGCCGATGAATCGGGGAATGCGGCTTTTCGGGTCCAGATCGCTTCCTTGGTCACGTTCACCACGACTACATCCGGAGCGCCGAACTGGAAAAGCCCGGCCCAATGCTGGCGGATCGCGGCCAGAGCTTCCGGGATCAACGTTTCGTCATAAGACGTGTGCGTCACCATGGCGAGACGCGGGTTCACCTGTTTGATCAGGTAGGCAGTGGCGTACTGGACGGGGTGAGCTCCGTCCAAGGTGACGTTCAAGAGCGCCGCGGGAATCGCCATCGTCACTTCGGCGAGTCTGGCGAGATCAAGCTGCATCTCGGTCACGAACACGTCCACGCCCTGAGCGTACTTCGCCGTGAGCTTGTCCGCCCGGCCGTCACCGGTCCAAACAAACGACAGTCCGTTCCAGTCCAGCCGATAGGCGACTGCGCCGTCCTTGGTGTGCGCGCGCCGCCAGTGGCGTATGACCACGCCGTCCTTGTCGTAGGAGACGCCGTTGTCGTCGCGAAAGTCGAACTCGTTGACCTCGACCTCGTACCCGTCGCCGACCGGCGAAGAGCTGAAGCTGTCGGTGTGCCAGTACGCCATCTCCCTCATGTGTTCGATCATGTATTTGGTGCCGTCTTTGACGCTGCGGCCTGAAGGCCCGTGGACCCGAAGAGGCTTCCACCGGCCCATCCAGGGCGCAAAAGCGTAGAGGTAAGGCAAGTCTCCATAGTGATCGACGTGCAGGTGGGTGAGGAAAATGTCGTTGACCAACTGAATTGGGACCCGCATTGCGACAACGTTGCGCATGCAGCCGGGGCCGAAGTCGAAGAAGAAGCGCTTGTCATTGCCGAGCTCGACCATGATGCACGTGCACGCCTGGTCCTTGCTCACGGCCTGGCCAGGCGCGCTGCCGAGGAACGAGATTCGCATCTCGTCCGGGCCGAGTTCTTCCGACCCCGGGAAATATACGTTGGCGTTCGCGACGGAGGGCGTCAGCCGGTAATACGGAGGCAGAGTAAGGCCGCCGCCGGGCGCGCCGCCGTAAGGATTCTTCGCGTGATCGTTAGCTGTCATCGACATTCTCCTTGTCTAACTTCGCATGTATTTGATGGTCTGGACGCCGCGTTCAAAATCGAGGTTGTCATAAACCTTGGCGATGGTGGCATCGTCCGGGAAGCCGTCGAGGAAATGCAACGTGCCGAGGCGCGTCTCGACCGTGTCCGGAGTGGGTCTGCGCGATGCTCACCTCCCAGCGGGTCAATCCTTCCGGCCCCCCGGTAATGGGGATAGTGTGAGTCCCCGACCGAATCGGGTGGCGCGTTGGCGCGCAGAGTGCGGTAGTGTGGAAACGGTTGTATTTCAGTCCGCCGGAAGCGAGCTTGTCAAAGTTGGGTGTCTGACACGGCCCGCCAAAGGCACTGGACCCTGCGAACCCTACGTCATCAAGCAGGACGATCAGTACGTTGGGGGCGCCTTTGGGCGGGCGCAGAGGCTCGATTGGCGGAAACTTTGTGTTGGGGTCTTTGGCATCGTAGGTCGTGAGGCCGATGTGCGATTGGGATGGGATGGGAAGGATGCTTCTTGAAAGCTTAGCTCCCTGATCGGACATGGGATCTCCTATGACGATTCAGTACCTTGTAGACGTGTACGAAAAGGTCGAAGGTCTCCCGGACTGGGGACGATCCGCAACTGGTAGTTTTACCAGTAGGAGGGCTCTGGGTGTTCAGGACACAACCGGTGGTACCAATTCCATCGTTCGTGAGTGAGCCGCATATCTAACGATTCTGGGTGGATGGTCGGCTACTCGGAACTAATGGGCCAAGTCCTGGTAAACGCGGTAACCGGAAAAGTGAAGTCCTGGTACGCGATACTTCGCTCAGCTCCACGCAATTGAGAGCTCGGCGTATCCTCTGCCTTCCTCGATCGGAGTGGTGAAATAGATGACCGCGTCGTTGGCTCCAGAAAGCTCCAGCGCTTTATTGAAGAACCCGATAATCGCGAACCCCATGATGCGGTGCTGCTTTTCAAAGCCCGTGTATTTGATCAATGCTTTGCGGGGTTCGGGCAGCTGCACATCGACGGAGACACCCTGAAAGTACGTCGTGTGAACGGCTGCGATTCGCTCCATGACATATTCGGGTGAACCTACTTTCACAAAGGCCTTGTAGATGCCCCGCAGCGATCTTTCGTTTGCCACCTCCGCGCCGCGCGTGACTACCTCTTCTCTTCCATTCGCAAGCACGCGAACTTCGACCTCAAGAAATCGAGCGTAGTTATCCAGCGGATACCAGGTAGAGGCGATGATTTCGCCCTCGAAGATCTTTCGAGTATCCTCGTCCAGAAAGCCTAGGACCTTCTGGAAGGCTTGATCACCAGCATGCGTTTTGATCTGGGTGACGGCTTCCTTGATCGTGGCCCCCTTGATCTGCACCATGCAGGCTCTCCTCGGCGAGCGGGTCTAGCAGTGATCCTTTTCTGACTCTACTATGTTTCTTCTTGGAGCAAGGAATCGCGTGCCCTAATCGGAACCGGCCGGGAGTTTCTGCGCTTCAGCGTCTTGAGACCATTCGTGGCGGATTGCTTCGGTCCGAGGCTCGGTCACATGCCTGATAAACAAGTGCCTATCGGACAAGTTCCTACCGGGAGCAATTCAGTTTGGCAGACTTTATGGACGAATTTTAGAGGCAGGACACTCACGATACCTGCCCTGTGCGGAGTAGTATCATTCTTCGCCACCCCGAGGCGATGCCTCCACCCGAGGAGAAAGTCGATGAGAACACGGTATTACCTCGCATTCGCTACGATTTATTTGGCGTTGTTGTGGATCGTGTTTGGAGTAGCGCAAGGGCACCAGCAAAAGGCGCCAGTGCGTCTTTTCAACACGGCCAAGCAGAAACTCAAAGAGGGCAAGCCGATTGTGGGCGCTACAGTTTTCTCTCCTGACCCGAACATCTATTGCGCCATGGCCAAAGCCGGATACGATTATCTGTGGATCGAGATGCAGCACAGCCCCCTAACCTTTGAGGACGTGGCCAAAATGATTTGGGCCTGCAGAGGGGCGTCGGCGATGCCCTTTATTCGCGTGCCGGACGCGACCGAGGGAGATATCCAGAAAGCGACCGACATCGGCGCTGTAGGAATTATCGTTCCCACGGTGGACACCGTGGAGAAGGCTCAGGCTGCGGTGAAGTGGTCCAAGTATCCGCCCGAAGGTCGACGCAGCCAGGGCAACGGCCAGTACGGGGCCCTGTGGGGAAGTGACTATCGCCAAATCGCCAATGACAACATGGTGGTGGTCATCATGATTGAGACTCCCGTTGGTGTCGAAAACGCCGAAAAGATCGCCTCCGTTCCTGGGATCGATGTCATCTTCGCTGCGAGTACGGACCTGGGTAATTTTTCTGGTCATCGGCAGGGCGACAAAGAGTATGAAGCCCTGGTCACAAGAATCCACGACGTAACGCTCCAGCATGGGCTCAGGTTAGGCGGGCCGCAGGCATGGAAGGGTCGCCCGGGATTCACCTTCTTCCAGGGTCCCGGCGAGACGCAACTCATCGAGGCGGGAGCGCACGTTAACCTCTCCGTCCCTGCCCAGCCTGCCGTCGCCCCCATGGAAGGCGATAAGCCGCCGGGCCATCACTAACGGACGGCGTCGGGCGGGTGGCCGACAGGCCCGTGGAGAGGTTTTGGGTGCCGCATACGCGGGTCTTGCGTGTGCGGGTTTAGAGTCACCTCCGCAGCGACCAAGAAGGCAAGCGCCCTGACCGTCTCGAATAACTCGTGTCACTCCCCGGACTCGCTTGCCCCCGCACCTCGGTTTTGCTCCGGCCTTCCCCATTGTTACCTTTTCACCCCATTTTCGTTACAACTCTCCGTGTTTGAATGACTTAGCAAGCCGTTCGAACGAGTACCTTACAAGTAAAAGATTCCTATTGACAACCGCCCCGATCCGGTGGTATGATTTCTTGTGTTATCTCGAAGGAACCTCGCTGACGCTTCCCGCCGCTCCAGCCCTAACCCTCGCCTTTTCAATCGCCTGCAGCCTCTTTTCTCTTATTCTGCAGCTCCCGTCCTTTGTTTTCAACAGCTTGCAGCCTCTTTTCCCAAATCACCCGGGTGGGGGGTACCCAAGCATGTCTCGCTTCCGACTCACCAACCCGCACCCTCTTCTCTGCGTCAACTCAGCGCCCTCTGCGTCTCTTTACCCTGCTTTACCCTGAGCTCCGAAGGGTTGCCCCGAGCTTCGAGGGGAGCCTCGAAGGGAGCGTTATCCTTCGCCGTCGCTTTTATTCGCTCCTCTCGACGATTCCTGCGCCCTCCTCTAACTACCTTTAGAATGAACACTTGCAAAAGTGTATCAAAACAAAGCACTTTAACTACCTTTAGAATGAACACTTACAAGAAACAGGGGGAGGGGGGCCTCCTGTGAGGGCCAGAACGTTTGTCGCGACCGCGCTGATATGCTAGGCTTTGCCCTGCAACAGCACCACGTGCCGCGCAAGTTCCAGCGTTGCTCAACGTCCTCTCGTTCGCGTTCCGCAGGAAGTCCCCAGGCGAGGTACACTCGCCTCTACGCAAGCGACCGGACACGGCAAAGGCAGGATTTCCTGTGCGCTCGGAATGACACACTTGGCCAATAGCGGCGCAGGGACTGCGGCACAAAAGGAACAACCCATCCCATGACCGGGCAAGCCACTTCCAAATCGTCAACCGAAGCGCGCGAAATCAAGCTGGCGCATTCGCCGGATTCCGACGATGCGTTCATGTTTTACGCGCTGGCCACGCACAAGCTCAACACGCCGGGCTACAAGTACACCCACGTGCTTTCGGACATTCAGACACTGAACGAAGCGGCGCTGACCGAAACGTACGACGTGACGGCGCTGAGTTTTGCGGCGTATCCGGGACTGCGCGACAAGTACGTGCTGTTGGATTGCGGGGCGAGCTTCGGGGAAAACTACGGGCCGATCGTGGTGGCGCCGGCCGCGATGAAGGCGAGTGAGATCGCCGGAAAGCGCGTGGCGGTGCCGGGACTGAAGACGACGGCATACCTGACGCTGAAGCTATTTGAGCCGAACTTCGAGGCGGTAGTGATGCCGTTCGACAAAATTTTGGAAGCGGTGAAGAACGAAGTCGTGGACGCGGGGCTGCTGATCCATGAAGGGCAGCTTTTGTTTCCGCAACTGGGCTTGCACCGCGTGCTCGATCTGGGGGTGTGGTGGCACGAACAGACCGGGATGCCGCTCCCCCTTGGCGGCAATGCAGTGCGCCGCGCGCTGGGTCCGGAGATCGGGCGGTCAATCGCACGGACCATTCGCGAAAGCGTGGAATACGGGCTGGAGCATCGTGAAGAGGCGCTGAATTACGCGATGCAGTTCGCGCGCGACATGGAAACAGAGCTGGCCGACAAATTTGTCAGCATGTACGTGAACCGCTGGACGCTGGGGTATGGCGACCGCGGAAAGCGCGCCGTGGCGGAATTAATCGCGCGAGGCACAGCGGCAGGTTTGCTGCCCGGCCCGGCGACCGTGGAATTCCTGAGCGAGGAATAGGGCCGGCGCATACTTAAGACTCCGCGAGAAGTAGATTATTTTTTTTCGGTCAGCACGACTTCGGGAAGGCGCGCCTCGCGCAGAAAGCGAGCGGCTTCCTCCGGCGGCGTGGGATTGATGTAGAAGCCGGTTCCCCATTCAAAGCCGGCAACTTTGGTCAGCTTCGGAATTAATTCGATGTGCCAGTGGTAATGGTCGTTGATTTCCTCACCTACCGGCGAAGTGTGAATCATAAAATTGTAAGCAGGCCGATCGAGCACCAAGTCGAGACGCATGAGCGCGTCTTTCAGCATGCGCGCCAGGCTGGAGTAAATGGAGCTCTGATTGTTTTCGTAGGAAGAGGCGTGGACCTTAGGCAGCAGCCACATTTCAAACGGGAAGCGCGAGGCGTACGGCGCGATGGAGATGAAATGCTCGTTTTCGCCGATGACGCGCTCGCCGGTGTCGAGTTCCTGGCGGATGATGTCGCAGAAAATGCAGCGCTCTTTTTCGTCGTAGTAATGCCAGCAGTTGTCGACCTCTTCGCGAACGCGGCGCGGCACGATGGGAAGAGCGATTAGCTGGGAGTGCGGGTGCTCCAGCGAAGCGCCCGCGGCCTCGCCGTGATTTTTGAAGATGAGCACGTAGCGGAAGCGCTTGTCGTTCTTCAGGTCGAGCATGCGGTCGCGGTAAGCCCACAAAACATCTTCGACGGCGCGCGGGGCCAGCGTGGCGAGGGTGGCCATGTGGTCGGGCGTTTCCACAATGACTTCGTGGGCGCCGACGCCGTTCATTTTGTCGAAGAGGCCTTCGCCTTCGCGGTCGAGATCGCCTTCAATGCCGAGCGCGGGGAAACGGTTGGGAACGACGCGGATGTTCCAGCCGGGCGTGTTGGAGCCGCCGCCGTTGCGGCCGTACACGAGAATCTCGGGAGGCGTTTTGCTTTCGGCGCCGGGGCAGAAGGGGCAATTCTTGGGGCCGGTGACGAGAACGCTTTCGCGGAGAAAGTCGGAAGGGCGCTTTCCGCGATCGGTGGAGATGATGACCCAGCGGCCCGTGATGGGATCTTTACGCAACTCCGGCAAAGCGAGCCTCCTCGAATTCAAATCGCACGAAACGGATGTGCTGCGGACGGTGCCCTGCTTGGGATTGTACCGCGCTGGAGCCGCGTTTTACAGTTGGGGGCTGAAGGCGTCTTTGTGGAGGCGGACGGCGGGGGCGTGGCCGGGGTGGTTGTCGATGGCGAGGACGTCGAAACGGCAGGGGCCATTCGAAACGTGGCGTTCGTCTAGGAAGCGTTGGGCGGTGCGGGCGACTACGCGCTGTTTGTCGGTGGTGATGCTGAGCTCGGGGAGGGCGGTGAGATCTTCGCGGAGCGTGCGGGTGCGAACCTCGACGAAGGCGAGCGTTTCGCCGTCGTAGCCGACTAGGTCGAGTTCGCCTTTGACGCCGCGGGGCGTGTAGTTGCGGGCCACGAAGATGTAGCCGTGACGGCGGAGATACCAGTAGGCGTAGGTTTCGCCACGGATGCCAGTGCGGCGGGCGGCGTGTTTGCGTTGATCGGGGTCATGATCGTCGCGCAGGCCTTTGCGGGCGGCCCAGTGGACGAGTTGGAAGACGGCGCGGGAGAAGAGGGGCATGGCAGTCGGAAGAGTATAAACAGAGCGGTATTTATTATGCCAGTTATCTTCTGGAATTGGCCATTAAAAAGGGCGCCCGCGACAGTCCGCGGCCGCTACAAGTGGCGCCACGCGATCGGTAGTCGCGCGCTACTCTCATGAACGAGTTTAGGTTGAGGTTCTTCGGGCATCCTCATCCCTCGGCTTCGCTCGGGACAAGTCGGATGCCCTCAGAATGACACGCTTCTCTGGCGTGGTCAGTTGCGAATGCACATTTGTGTTGCGTGATCGGATCGGGCGGACAGCCAGAAATGGCTGTCCCACCGTTAGGCTTTCTTTTGTGCTTCGGCGATGCATTCCTCGAGAATGCGCACGGCGAAGTCGGCTTGCTCTTCGTCGATCAGGAGCGGGGGAGAGATGCGAACGGTGTTGGCGCCGGCGCCGAGGACGAGCAGGCCTTTGTGGAAGGCGAGATCGACGATGGCGTTGCGCAGGTCGGCGGCCTCTTCCTTGGTGCGCTGGTCGCGAACGATTTCGACGCCGATCATGAGGCCGCGGCCGCGGACGTCGCCGACGATTTTGAACTTCTTGGTCCAATCGGCCATGCGGGAGAAGAGATAGTCGCCCATGCGGCGTGCGTTCTCTTTGTATTGAGTTTCTATGAGGTCCATGGTCGCGAGGGCGGCGGCTACGCAGACGGGATTGCCGCCGAAGGTCGAGCCGTGGGAGCCGGGCTTCCAGGTGTTCATGATGGTACTGCGCGCGACGAAGGCTCCGAGGGGCATGCCGCTGGCGATGCCTTTGGCGCTGCAAAGAATGTCGGGTTCGATGCCGGCGTGTTCGGAGGCCCACCACTTACCGGTGCGGCCCATGCCGGATTGCACTTCGTCGACCACGAACATGATGCCGTGCTTGCGGCAGATGCGCTGGAGTTCCTGAAGGAAGAATTTTGGCGCGGTGACGTAGCCGCCTTCGCCCTGAATGGGTTCGATGACGATGGCGGCGACTTCCTCGGGATCGAAGAGGCGCTTGAAGATTTGGCGCTCAAGCGTTTCCAGGATTTCGGCGCCGCAGGTCTCGGCGCTGTGGCCGTGTTCACAGCGGTAGGGATTCGGGTACGGAATGTGCTCGATGCCGGCGAGGAGCGCGCCGAAGCCTTTGCGTTGCGTCGATTTGGAGGCGGTCAGGGAGAGAGCGCCCATGGTACGGCCGTGGAAGCAGCCGTAGAAGGCGATGAACTTGTCGCGCCTGGTGGCGTAACGAGCGAGCTTCATGGCGCCTTCGATGGCTTCGGCGCCGGAATTGGTGAAGAAGGCTTTCTTCGGCTCGGAGCCGGGAACGGTGTTGACGAGTTTCTCGGCGAGCTGCGGCAGGGATTCATAATAGAAATCCGTGCCGGACATGTGAATCAGCTCGGCAGCCTGCTTTTGAATGGCTTCGACGACTTTCGGATGGCAATGGCCGGTGGAGCAGACGGCGATTCCTGCGGCGAAGTCGAGGAAGGTGTTGGCGTCGACGTCTTCGACGAGGGCGCCGTGGCCGCGCTTGGCGACCAGCGGATAGTCGCGGGTGAACGACGGCGACATGAACTTGGCATCTTGCTCGATCACATGCTTGGCTTTGGGTCCCGGGAGCTGCATCAGCAGGCGGGGGAGTTTCATTTCGGTAGCGGCGATCATTTCTTTCCTCCTTCAAGGATGGTCAGTGGTGGTTGTGGATGGGTGACCGCAAAACGGGTATAGACGCGCGTACACGCATCGCGTTAACGCACGCCCTTGCCTTGAGAGGAAGACTTAATCTACGCCGAAGAGGTTTGGCCGGAGATCGGCCGGGGAGGAAATTCTGTAGAGCGTGTGGACGTAATGGTGTTTCATTTGCGTTTCCAGCGGACGCTTCCGTCCTTATTATCTTCAAGGATTATACCACGTTCGGCGAGTTCCTTGCGGATGCGATCGGAGGAAGCAAAGTCGCGGCGCTTGCGGGCGGCGTCGCGCTCGGCGATGCGTTTTTCGATTTCGGCGTCGCTAAGCGCGTCGGCGTCCTTGGCATAGCCCAGGTCGTTGAGTTTGGCGGCATCGTTGTCCTCGAGGACCGCGAATACACGGTCGAAGGTGGCGAGGAATTGCTGGGCGGCGACGGCGTCGTCCTGGCGGAATTCGCCCTTGTCGATCGCGACATTGGCTTCGCGGACGAGATCGTAGGCAGCGGCGAGGGCTTGCGCGGTGTTGAGGTCGTCGGAGAGGCCGGCGTCGAAATCGGCGGCGGCTTTGGCGATGCGTTCGGACATGCCGGGGTAGCGGCCGGGAGCGAATTTTCCTTGCGCGAGGCGGTCGGCAAAATTGCGCAGACGCTCGACGGCGCTGGCGGCTTGCTGGAGGCCGTCAAAGGTGAAATTGAGCTGGCGGCGGTAGGGAACGCTGGCGAGGGCGAAACGCAGAGCGGAAGGCTTGTAGCCTTTGGCGAAGAGATCGCGGAGGGTGAAGAAATTGCCGAGGGACTTGGACATTTTCTCGCCTTCGACGAGAAGATGTTCGGCGTGGAGCCAATAGCGGACGAAGTGTTTGCCGGTGGCGGCTTCGCTCTGCGCGATTTCGTTTTCGTGGTGCGGGAAGGCGAGGTCGATGCCGCCGGTGTGGATGTCGATCGTTTCGCCGAGATATTTCATGGCCATGGCGGAGCATTCGATGTGCCAGCCGGGACGGCCGCGGCCGATGGGCGTGTCCCAGAAATGCTCGCCGGGTTTGGGGGCTTTCCAGAGGGCGAAATCGCGGGCGCTTTCCTTTTCGTAGCGGTCGACATCGACGCGAGCGCCGGCCTGGATGCCGGTGACATCAATTTTGGAGAGCTTGCCGTAGTCGGGAAATTTGGCGATGCGGTAGTAGATGGAACCTTCGCTGGGGTAGGTGTAGGTTTTTTCCTGAAGGCGCTGGATGAGCTGGACCATGGAATCGATGTTGTCCGTGGCGCGGACCCAGTGCTCGGGGGATTCGATGCTGAGGGCTTTGCAATCGTCGAAGAAGGCCTGGGCGAATTTTTCGGTGTAGTGGCGGATGCCGACACCTTGGGCGGCGGCGTTGGCGATGATGCGGTCGTCAACGTCGGTGAGATTCATGACGTGGGTGAGACGATAGCCGCGGAGTTTGAGGAAGCGGCGGAGGATGTCCTGAAAGACGAAGGTGCGGAAGTTGCCGATGTGGGCGTAGTCGTAGACCGTGGGGCCGCAGGTGTACATGGTGACTTCGCCTGGTTTTAGGGGGACGAAGGGTTCGGTTTGATTGGAGAGCGTGTTGTGGAGGCGGATTTCGGTGGTTTGCGGCATTTTTCGGTGGAAAAGAAACGATGATTGTATCTGAGGGTCGGGGGAAAACAAACAGGCCGACTGGACCGTAGGCTGGTTCACTGCTAATAGGAGTTGGTCTGGCGGGCGCCGCGATTGGAACGCAAAGGCTCTAATTCTGCGTCCAGCTTTGAAATTTACCCACTCGCTCCCACCAGATCTTGCAGCGCGATATTTGCGGCTCGATATCTTGTTCTTTCCATTCCGGAGGCAGTGTACAAGCCTCCTCATGGGTGATGTTCTTGAGTCCGTCCAGGGCGTCATATCGCGCATAATGGTCGGGGTCGGAAAGATGAGCTGCTAAACTGGGGACCGCTCGCGGATCTTTCAATTTCTCCCCCAAAGTCACCAGTACGCGGGAGCGGGTCAGCTCACCGGGAGCGCTCTCGAGGATCGCTATCAGGTTGGGCACCGCGCTGGGATCGACAATGGATTGCAGTTCGGTTGCGATTGCCCATTCAGGTAGCTCGCGATCGCCCTTGGCAAGCAAATGCTTGACTAGTGGTAATACGGTTTGGTCACCCGTGCGGAGGGCCGCATATACTGCCCATTTTGAGTCAGCATTATCGCCATTATCTATTACGCGATGGAGGGCATCCCGCGACGAAGCCAACTTTAATCCTCCCAGTCTTTGGATGCTGGCCAGGCGTGCCACCGAGTCTGGATCGTTTAGACCTGCTAGGAAATCCGCCTCCATTTGGGTGAGCCAATCCGCTTTGCCAACGTCTGGACCGAGGCGTGGGGATATCGTCAAAGCTCCCTCACAGTCATCGATCAGCTCTAGCTCTCTATTCCTTTCCGCGGCAAATACGACCCAATATGTATCGGGTCGAAAGTCTATGCAGTCATGCCCATTGGCGAAGATTTCTCCGGAATAGGCAAAGCGCAACAATGCCTCAGTTGACCCCTTCCCGCGATACCAGCGATCGACTTGAATTCTGGCAATGGATTCAATTCTTGGTCCAGGTTCGGTGTTTGTAGTGGGAATGACTGTGAGGACCTGTCCGCGAAAAACGAAAGGTGCTTTTTCCGCCAGTTCGCGCACATCAGCCATGGAGGGTGGCAACATCAGTCGACACCAAGATCGGGCGGTAAACAAAAACACAGCAAGGCTTGTCAGTAGGATGGCGAGCCAAACTCGGTGAATCTTCAGTTTCTGCATGGCTGCGGATAGCTTTGGAATGTTACCCATGTTTAGTCTACCCCTGTTAGCTGAGGAAAAGCCTCAGGTCCAAAAGGCGGACCTGAGCTACATGGGTGGCCGATACAATTGCGTGTACAGTATTGGCTGCTAGCAGGGTTAAGGGAGGGGAGCGTTTTCATGATTGCGAGACACTTTTCGCTGGTTGGAGTGGCGTTGCTTCTCGGTGCTGGATTTTCGGTCGCTGGGCGGGGGCAGGGTGCGCCGAGTGATGGGCCGAAAAAGATGCTTACGCCGGAGGCTTCGCTGAATTTGCGGACGGTGGCGGACTTGCAGTATTCGCCGGACCCCTCGATTTTAGTCGGGGCAAGTTGGGGGCGGCTGGCGTTTGTGGTGATGGAGCCGGCGAAGGGGACCGGGCGGTTGCGGCACATCTGGATGTACGAGCGGGCGAGCGGGGTGGCGCGGCAGGTTACGTTCTCGGCGAAGTCGGAATTCGCGCCGCGATGGTCGCCGGACGCAAAGCAGTTGGCGTTTCTTTCGAATCGCGAGGAGGAGCAGCAGCAGATTTTTCTGATGTCGATGAACGGTGGGGAGGGGCGAGCGATTACGAAGGGGAAGCGAAGCGTGAAGGCGTTTGAGTGGTCGCCGGACGGGAAGAGCATCGCGTTCCTGGCGCCGGATGCGAAGACGGAGGAAGAAGAGAAGAAGGAGAAAGACAAGGACGACGCGAAAGTGGTGGACAAGGACGAGAAGCATGCACGGCTTTGGATTTTGAATGTGGCGACGGGCGAAACGCGGGCGTTGACCAAGCCGAATTGGAACTTCGATGAGTTGGCATGGCTGCCGTCGGGAGATCGCGTCGTGGTGAAGGGTACGGATCATCCGGAATCGGATCAGTACACGGAGCGAATCTTCAGCGTGCTGATTGTTGACGGAACCATGAAGGAGCTGGTGAAGCCGCTCGGACCGTTTGGGGAGATGCGCGTTGCGCCGGACGGCAAGACGATTAGTTATGTGGGGCCGCGAGAGGATGGGCCGGAGCCGCACGATTTGATGCTGCTTCCGGTGACGGCACATGCGGCCCGAAATCTTACGGGAGCGAGCCTGGATCGTCCAGTGCAGGACTACCACTGGGAGAGGAACGGTTCGGTGGTGCTGCAGGCGGCGAATGGTTTCTCGAATTTGCTAGTGACCTATTCGACTGACGGGGCGCGGCACGATCTCGCGCCGACGCCGGGTCCGGCGGGAAGCATGGCGGTGACGGGGAGCGGGGAGATTGCGTTTGCTTCGCAGGGGGCTACGCAGCCGCAGGAAGTTTGGGTGTGGGACCAGAAGAGCGCGCCGAAGCAAGTGACGCACTTGAACGATTCGTGGAAGCAATACGCGTTGAGCGAGCCGGAGTTCTTTGCGTACAAGTCGTTCGATGGGACGGAGATTCAGGCGGCGCTACTGAAGCCGCAGGGGTATGACGGGAAATCGAAGCTGCCGCTGATTGCGCTAATTCATGGCGGGCCGACCGGGCGATGGTCGGACTCGATTGAGACTTGGGGGCAGTTGCTGGCGACGCACGGGTATGCGGTGTTTTATCCGAACATTCGCGGGTCGGTGGGATATGGGCAGAAATTTGTGGAAGCGAATCGCGGGGATTGGGGCGGCGGCGATTTCAAGGACGTGATGGCGGGCGTGGAGGAGTTGGTGAAGCGCGGCGTCGCGGACCCGGAGAAGCTGGGAATTGGAGGGTGGTCGTACGGCGGGTACATGGCGGAATGGGCGATTACGCAGACGAACGCGTTCAAGGCGGCGGTTTCTGGCGCGGGGATGGCGAACCTGATTTCGGAATTTGGGACGGAGGATCATCCGGCGGGGGACGAATGGTTCTACGGCGTGCCGTGGGAGCAACCGGAGGGATTCTTGAACAGCTCGCCGTTCGTGCATTTGAAGAAAGCGAGGACGCCGACGCTGGTGCTGCAGGGCGATGCGGATCCGATTGATCCGCTGGGGCAGAGCCAGGAATTGTATCGGGGGCTGAAGCGGTATGGAGTGGAGGCGGAGTTGGTGGTGTATCCGCGGGAGCCGCATGGGTTTCATGAGGAGAAGCATCTGGTGGACCGGTTGAACCGGATTTTGGCTTGGTATGACAAATATTTGAAGAAGTGACTCGCGACCTGTGATTCGTGACCCGTGGGTGGGCCGGCTACGGCGCTTGGCCGCTGAATTCGGTGGTAGGTTAAACTCCTCAAAAGCGGCAGCCCTTCGGGGCTCGGGGTAAACAAGACTGCCGCACTCCGAGAACTTCTTGTGGGGCTTGCGGACTGGGTACTACCTGTTGCGGAGCGCTTTACAGCGGCATAGCTTCGTGTTAGTGTTTTTTCTCGTACCGCCATTCACGCGCCAGGCGGCTGGGCTCTGATCGAGAACCTGCCAAACGTTTTGACGGGCGACCGCGTCACGGTCGGGTTGTCGTCGACGGTAACTCCTTCCCTGAAGATAAAAAGACTGGGTTTTCATTGTGCGGACACGCGTTTAGTATTTAAGGCGCGGCTGTACTTTGCGTTGATTGGGAACGCGGTCCGTCTTGGGTTGAGCTGGCACAGAGATCTGGTGTCGTAGGAGCACAGCCAAATTGGCTGTGGCCACGAAAAAGGGGAGACCTTGCTTAAGCTGCGGAAAGTGGAGATTACAGGGTTTAAGTCGTTCTGCGAGCGGACAGTGGTGACGTTCAGCGGGACGGGGACGACCTGCATCGTGGGGCCGAACGGTTGCGGGAAGTCGAACGTGGTGGACGCGATTTCCTGGGTGCTGGGCGAGCAGAGCCACAAATCGCTGCGCGCGGAGCGCATGGCGGACTGCATATTCAATGGGACGACGAAGCGGCCGCCGATGGGGTTGGCGGAAGTGACGCTCACGATGGAGGACCCGGAGCTGGCGGAGGCGGCGCGGTTTGTGCTGGAGAGCGCGGGGGAAAACGCGGAATTCACCACAGAGGGCGCAGAGTGCACAGAGAAGAGGGAAGAGGCGATTGAGGTTGCTAGTGACGGAACGCAGGAGCCGGCGCCTGTGGTGGCGGAAGTGGCGGCTTCGGGGGAGGAAGCGGCAGCGGAGCCGGAATTTGTTAAGGGGAAGCGGCGGAAGAAGGCGGCAGACAAGCCGGTTTTGGCGATGAAGCCGGGCGAGGTGGTGGTTAGCCGGCGGCTGTACCGCTCGGGGCAGAGCGAGTATTTGATCAACGGGCGGGTGGCGCGGTTGCGCGATATTCAAGAGATGTTTATGGGCGTGGGATTGGGTCCGGACTCGTACGCGATTATCGAGCAGGGGCGCATTGGGCTGATCCTTTCGACGAAGCCGCTGGAGCGGCGGGCAATTATTGAAGAAGCGGCGGGGGTGACTAAGTTCAAGACGAAGAAGCGGCTGGCGGAAGCGAAGCTGGAATCGTCGAAGGTGAATTTGTCGCGGGTGAACGACATTGTGGTGGAGGTGGAGAAGCAGCTGGGTTCGCTGAAGCGGCAAGCGGCAAAGGCGCGGCGGTATTCGGAGATTCGCGACCAGATGCGCGGGATTGTGCGACAGATGCTGGCGGGCAAGGCGCGGGAACTGGATGCGGAGGCGGAGCGCATCGGCGGGCGGCTCACGGAATTGACGGCCGCGGAGACGCATCACGCGCTGGAGATTCAGCGGCAGGAAGGCGAGCAAGATTCCCTGAATCAGCGGATTTATACCCTGGACGCGGAGCTGCGGCAGAACCAGAACCATTTGAATTTGACCGCGCTGGAGGTGGACCGTAGCGAGAATCGCATTGCGTTCAACCGGCAGCGCACGGATGAGTTGGCGGGAAGGCACGGGCAGATTGCGGCGGAAATTGCCGAAGCGGCGGCTCGGGCGGCGGAGTGGGATTCGCGAAACGCGGCGCAACAGCAATCGGTGATTGCGCTGCGCGACGAATCGGGAGTGATCACGGAGCGCGTGGAGGAGCTTGCGTCGCGGGCGGAATCCCGCGGGGCGCAGATTCGCGATTGGGAATTGCGGATTGAGGCGCTGCGGGCGTCGGCATCGGAGGCGGGCGAGAGCTTGCTGCGATTGCACGGCGAGCAGAAGCAGGCGGAAGAGGCGCTGGTCCATCAAAACGCGGCGCTGCGGAAGGGCGAGGCGAGCGAAGGGGAGCTGCTGGAGTCGTCGATCAAGGTGCGCGATGACGCGGAGCGGGCGGCTCTGGAACTGGAGGCGGCGAACGCGCAGTTGCACATGCTGATGGCCAATGCCACCGAGCTGCAGGGTTCGATTGGCACGCTGCGGCAGGGGCGCGAAGCGACTGCGGCGCAGGCAGACGCGCTGCGCGAGTCGGTGGTGGGAGTGCGGGCGCGGCACGCGACGCTGACGCAAATTTTGAACGACCGGTCGTATACGGCGGACGCGGTGCAAAAGTTGTTTGCGGCGAATGAGGGCGGCGCGGGCAAGGATTTTCACGCGGTGGGAGTGCTGGCAGATTACGCGGAAGTCGAGGAACAGCACGAGGCGGCGATCGAGCAGTATCTGCGCGATGAGCTGGAGTATGTGGTGGTGGAGACGTTCGATCACGCGCGGGCGGGAGTTTCGTTGTTGCGCGATGAAGTGGGCGGGCGCGCTACGTTCTTTGTGGATTCGTTGCGCAACTTAAAGCTGGCGGAATACGAACCGATTGTGCACTTCCGGGCGGAAGACGGAGTGATCTCGCGCCTGGATAAGCTGGTGGGATTCCGGGATCCGCTGGGGGCGGCGGCGAAGCAGTTCTTGCCGCGGCTGCGCGCGGGGTATTTGACGGATAGCGCGACGGCGGCGGAAAAGCTGGCTCGGGAAAATCCGCAGTACGCGTTTGTGACGCCGGATGGAACCTCCTATCAGGGGCGCATGGTGACCGGGGGGCGGGCGGACGAAGCGGGACCGCTGGGGATGAAGAGGGAATTGCGGGCGCTGGATGGAGAGATCGCGCAATTGGAAAAGCGCGGAGAGGAAACGCGCGCGGCGCTGGAGACTTTGGTGGCGGACCTTCGTCGGGCGGAGGCGTCGCTGGAGGAAGTGAGCGCGCAAAAACAGCTTGCGGAACGCGAAGTTTATTCGGCGAAGCATCGGCACGAACAGACCCAGGGAGAGCTGGCGCGGCTGGGGCTGGAGTTGACGCTCTGCCAGAACGAGCTCGCGCGGATTCGCCAGGACGTGGGCCATGCGCGGCTGCGTGCGGAACGGGCGCAGCATCAGCTTGCAGCGGCGGCGACTTCGCGGGCGGAGGCGGAATCGGAGAGCGCGCGACTGGCGGAGGAATTGGTGCAGCTGCGCGAGTCGATTCAGACGGAGCAAAATGAGCTGGCGGCGGGGCGCGCGGAACTTGCGGCGATGAATGAACGGCTGGCCGCGGCGGAGGCAGTGGCGTCGCGGTTGACCGAAGAACGCTCGGAGTTGGAGCGTCGAGAAGCGGCGTTGCGGCAGCAGGAAGCGTCGATCAACGAAGAGGCCGCCGCGCTGGTGAAGCAGAGCGAGGAGCTTGTACAGCAGCTCGAGGGATTGCGCGTGGAGAAGCTGCGACTGGAGACGCGGCAGCGGGAGTTGGAACAGGAATGGGAGAGCGGGCGGACGCGCGTCACACAGATGGAAGATCACCTGCGCATGGGAAGACAGACGCTGCAGGAGGTACGCGAGCAGCGAGGTCACTCGGAAGTGGAACGCGCTCGGAATGATTCTGACCGGCAGCACTTGCGCGAAACATGCATGACGGAGGTCAATGCGCAGCCAGAGGATTTGCTTGCGACGGAGACGGCATTTATCAGCGGAGAGGAACTGGCCATCGCGGAGACGAATTACCGGGAAATGAAGGCTCGGATTGAGTCGATGGGCGCGGTGAACATGATGGCGCTGGAGGAGTACAACGAGTGCGAGCAGAGGTTTACGTTCCTGACCAGGGAGCGCGATGATTTGCTGCAATCGATTGCAGATACGCAGCAGGCCATTGCGGAGCTGGACCTGGTGTCACGGGAGAGATTCGAGCAGGCGTTCCACAGCATCAATCGCAATTTTTCGGAAGCGTTCCACACGATTTTTGGCGGGGGGACGGCGGAGATGCGGCTGACGGAGCCGGACAGCTCGGGGGATGCGGGGATCGACGTGGTGGCATCGCCTCCCGGCAAGCGCTTGCAGAATATTTTGCTGCTGTCGGGCGGCGAGAAGGCCATGACCGCGCTGGCGTTGTTGATTGCGATTTTCCGGTATCAGCCGAGCCCGTTCTGCATTTTGGACGAGGTGGATGCGCCGCTTGACGAAGCAAACGTGGGTCGCTTCACGCGGCTGGTCGGGGAGATGAGCGGGCAGACGCAGTTCATCATCGTTACGCATAACCGCAAGACCATGGAGACAGGCAGCGTGCTGTACGGTGTGACGATGCAGGAGCCGGGCGTGTCGAAGCTGGTCAGTGTGCGCTGGGAAGGCGACGAAGCGCCGACGCGAAGGCACAGCGCGGCTGCCGCGGCGTCCGCCGCCTGAACGACGCAAGCACGATGCGTTCGGCAATTTTCGCTTACAGCGGCGGCAGAAGAGTGCAAAAGTTTTCCGTTTGTCTAGCCTGTTCTTCTTATTGCCAGTATTTCTTTTTCTTCTCCTGTTGAAAATTATTTTTCGCGAGCGCCTGATTGACTTCGTTTTGCGCTGCGTTAAAATGCTCGGCACTCTTGCAGGGGAAATTCTTCCGTGGCCTTCGGTGCAGCAATGCGCGTAGTACGGGAAACGAAGTTGGCCGGCATTTCACCTGCCGCGCGCGGTAAAGTGCGCGACATCTATGATGCCGGCGACAAGCTGCTGATTGTGGCCACGGACCGGCTGTCGGCGTTCGACGTGATTTTGCCGACGCCCATTCCCGACAAGGGGCGCGTACTGACGCAGCTTTCGCTGTTCTGGTTTGATCTGCTGCACGATGTGATTCCAAACCATGTGCTTAGCGCGACGGACTTCCCCGCGCCATTTGACGCTTTTCGCGAGGAACTGGCGGGGCGCTCGATGCTGGTATGGAAGACCGTGCCATTGCCGATCGAGTGCGTGGTACGCGGCTATGTCTCGGGCTCGGGATGGAAGGATTATCAGAAGACAGGAGAGATCTGCGGCATTGCGTTGCCGCCCGGCCTGCGCGAGTCCGATCGCTTGCCCGAACCGATTTTCACGCCGGCAACGAAGGCGGCGACGGGGCACGACGAAAACATTTCGTTCGAGCGGGCTGCTTCGCTGATTGGAACGGAGCGCGCAAGGCAAGTGCGCGAGGTCAGTCTGCAAATTTACCGTCGCGCGGCCGCGTACGCGGAGCCTCGAGAGATTTTGCTGGCGGACACAAAATTTGAGTTTGGCCTGCTCAAGGACGAGCTTATTTGGATCGACGAGGCGCTGACGCCGGATTCTTCGCGATTCTGGCCCGCCGCGCAATATAAACCCGGCGGGCCTCAGCCCTCGTTCGACAAACAGTTTGTGCGCGATTATCTGGAGGGCATCCGTTGGCCGAAAACCCCGCCCGGCCCGGAGTTGCCTCCGGAGGTCGTGAGCGCAACGCGTGGTAAGTACCGGGAAGCGTATCGCATCCTGACCGGGCGTGATCTGGACTAGCGTCTAGCCGGGTTTGCGAGCTTCTCTCTGGAGAGTGCCGTGAAGGATCAACTCGAAGGACTCGTGAGCCAGATGGTGGAGCGGGGAATTCTGTTTGATGAGGCGGTGGGGGAGTTTGAAAAAAAGTTTATCAAGCGAGTGCTGGAGCGCGCGGAGGGGAACCAATCTCGTGCGGCGCAGATTCTAGGTATTCACCGCAATACGTTGAGTCGCAAGATCGACACTTACAAGCTGGATCACCGGAACCATCACGTGCGATGAGCAGGTCATAGTCTGATTTTATCGTAAGGGCGTTGGACGGAAGAAAAACGGCTCGCCGAGACTACGGCGAGCCGTCGTATTTAGCAGCAGTGCACGTTGAGTGGCACTGGCGGCGCTAGTTGCCGCCGGGTTTCTTGGTTGCCGGACGCTTCTTCGTCGTAGACTTCTTTCCCTTTTCCTTCGGAATGTCTTCAGCGTTCACCTTGGCTTTATCCCAGTGGAGCATGAAGTTGGGGTCGGGATCGTAAGCCACTAACGTGCCAGTGAATCGTACGGGGTTGTCCTTTTCGAGCGAAGCAGCTTCGGCCTGGCCGACGACCTTGGCGTCCATGTCCGGAGTGGTCTTAGCGTCGAATTCGGCATCGCTGGTGACGAAGGCGACCTTGAGTCCCACCGAATCTGTGCCCGGAGTGACTGCGATGAGCTTGCCTGGCACATCCGGAAACTCCAGGCCGCAAGAAGCCAGCCAAGTGATCTTGCCCTTGTCGCCGCCGGCTCTTAAATCGGCGATGACGGAAGCGATGGTCATGTCTTTGCGGGCGGCATCGAGATCTGCTGAACTGGGCAATTTGTAGCTGGCCGGGCGCTCGGCAGAGCTGCCTGCCAACTGCAAGAGTTCATTGAGCTCTGCATCGGTCAGGTTCTCGCAAACGTTGCCGCCCTGGTAGTTGGCGATAAGTTTGCGCAGATACGTTTTGACCTGGGTAGATTGTGTTTGGTTAGCACTCTTGGCGCTGACGGCTTTGGCAAAATACCAGAACGCGTCCATCTGCTGCGGTGGATTCATGGCCATATAGGCCTGGCCAATCTTGTAGCTGGTGATGGCGTCGTCGGGATTTTTTTCGAGCACGGCTTTATAGGAATCAATGGCTGTCTGGTAGTCCTTCTGGATCATCGAGCACTGCGCGAGGGTGTAGCTGAAAAGGATGGCGGGCTGCTGTTTCTGTTTGTTGAAGTCGTCCTCGGACATGGCGTCCGGCTTCTTCAATTCGCCGAGCGTCTTGAGGCCGGCCTTGGCCGCTTCACAGGCTTTGGCAGCCTGATCCTTCACGTCTGGAGAGGTGGGCGGCAAGTTACTGTAAGCGAAGGCGCGAGCGTAATAGGCCTGGTACCGAATGGGTGCCTCTGCCTTTTCTCCCAGCGCAAGGAGTTTGTCAGCATTTTCGATAACCTTCGGCCAATTCTTAAGCTGGCTGTAGGCATTGTAATAGAGCGGATAGATGTAAATGAGAAGCGCGGAATTCGGATACTTAGAGACAAAATCATCGAGGAGCTTAATCTGCGGGGCTGGATTCCGTTCCGCAGCGGCCGCCTGGTAGGCGTTGTATTCCGCCATGGTGTATTGCTGCTTCCCGGCTGCGGCATCTTGGCCGGCGGGTGCGTGACCGAGCGCATTCGACGCGCCACTAAGCGCCAGGCAAAGTGCTGCGATGATCGCCAGGCCCGCCATTCTACGTGTTCGATTCATTCCATTCTCCTCGCTCAAACTCCAAGCCTGTTCGTATACGTCTGGTGCACCCTGGAGTGCTCTTGCCGGGTATGACGATGATTCGTAAAACTTTGGGATTATAGGAAAAGCGCACGTAAATCTGCAAGGCGTTACTCTACAGGGACCTAAGTATTTTATATTCCCGAAGCCTCCGCGCGTCGTACCGCACGCACAGCGGTCCCTGGGGCTGAATGTTAAGATGAGTTTTGCACGAAAAGGGTCGCCCCGACGAAGGAAGAATTGTGATGGCGCGCATAAGTAAAACGAATGAAGCGAACGCAGTTGGTAGGCCTCTGGCGAATAAGGTTGCGCTGGTCACCGGGGGTAGCCGCGGCATCGGGCGCGCGATTGCGATGAAGCTTGCTGAGCTGGGCGCGGGCGTGGCCATTTGCGGCCGCGACAAAAGTAAGCTGCGCGCGACGGCAGATGCATTACGCGCGCTAACCGAAAAGGTTCTTTGGCAGGCAGCGGATGTCACGAGCGCGGATGACGTGGGGAAACTCGTTTCCGCAACCGAGACAAAGTTGGGGCCGATCGCAATCCTGGTCAACAATGCGGGCATTGGGCTTTTCGGTCCGGCGCACGAAAAGAGCGAAGAGGAATGGGACCGGGTACTGAGCACGAACTTGAAGAGCGTTTTCCTGGTTTCGCGGGCGGTGGTTGCGTCGATGATCCGGCAAGGCGGCGGGGACATCATAAATATCAGTTCGCTTGCGGGGAGGAACACGTTCGCGGGAGGAGGGCTGTACTGCGCGTCAAAGTGGGGAGTGCAGGGGCTCTCCGGGTGCATGGCGGAGGACTTGCGGGACCATGGGATCCGGGTGAGCGTGATTTGCCCGGGGAGCGTGGCGACGGAATTCTCCGGGCGAGGAAGCAAAGACAAAGAGAAGGCACTGCAGGCGGAAGACGTGGCGCACGCGGTGGAGGCGGTGGTGAGGCAGAGGCCGGGAAGTTTCATGAGCGAGGTACATATACGGCCGTTGCGGAAGGCGTGAAAAAGAAGTTTTCTTTCCTCTTGACAATAACTGTTGCAACGACTATCTTTACGTTATGCCCAGAGTGCAAACGCAGCGAGGCTCGCTGCCCAACGAAGACCGGGCGTTCGTTGCGCTGCAAAAGGCGGCGGACAAGCTCGCCCTGCAAGCCGAACAGCTACTAAAATCGAAGGGCCTTACCGGAGCGCAGTACAATGTGCTGCGAATTTTGCGCGGGGCAGAGCCGCAAGGGCTGGCCTGCAGCAGCATCGCGGAACGCATGATATCGCACGATCCGGATATGACCCGGCTGCTAGACCGCATGGAAAAGCGCCGCTTGATTACGCGGCAGCGCCAGAGCGACGACCGGCGCGTGGTGAAAACGAGAATCACGAGCGGCGGACTGGAACTGCTGAAGCGACTCGATCCAACGGTTCGCGAGCTGCACAAGCGGCAGTTCGCGCATATAGCGGCCGCACGTGTAAGAAAGTTGGCGGAGCTACTCGATGAGATATGCGAGGAAGACGCCAAGTGAAAATCTCGCAACAGGGGACTGGCAAGAAGTTCCAATCACGATAAAAAGGAGAAAAACAATGGGCCACTTCCTAACTCGGGCAGTTTACGCCACGGCACTTGCGGCAGCGCTTTCGTTGCCGGCGGCCGCGACAACTTCCAACTGGCAGATCGATCCGAACCATTCCTCGGCACAGTTCGCGGTTCGGCACCTGGGGCTTTCCACCGTGAGGGGAGCCTTTACCAAAGTGAATGGTTCGATTCAGTTTGACGACAAAGACGTCACGAAGTCCTCGGTGGACGTGACCATTGACGCCGCTTCGGTGGATACGCGCGTGGAGGGCCGTGACAAGGATCTGCGCGGCGATCATTTTTTCGAAGTCGAAAAGTATCCGACGCTTACGTTCAAATCGACCAAGGTGGAGCAGGTGGAGGTCGGCAAACTGAAAGTAACCGGGGATCTGACGATTCACGGAGTGACCAAGCAAGTGGTGCTGGATGTCGAGGGGCCGACGGCAGCAGTGAAAGATCCGTGGGGCAACCAGCGGGCCGCGGCTAGCGCCACTACCAAGATCAATCGGCAGGATTTCGGCGTGAAATGGAACGCCAAGATGGACAACGGCGGATGGGTCGTCGGCGACGACGTGGCCATCACGATAGACGTTGAAATGGTACAAAAGGGCGCCCCGAAATCCGGGAATTGATCCACACCGCTTGCAAGCAGCCGCCGGGGCGGTGTGGATGCACCGCCCAGCGCGTTTCGCTCATCTAATGCACGTCTCCGCACAATCTGACAAGGTTCAGAAAATGCAAAAACCAGCCGTCACCGATGTGGCCCTCCATGAAGTGATACGACACCGCTGGAGCCCGCGCGCGTTTGCGGAGAAGGCAATTCCGCCCGAGGTTCTGCGGAGCCTCTTCGAGGCGGCTCGCTGGGCGCCATCCAGCAACAACGAGCAGCCGTGGGCATACCTGGTGGCCACGAAGGACGATGCGGAGAACTTCGCAGAGATGCTGAGCGTGCTGGTGGAATTCAATGCCAGCTGGGCAAGGCATGCGCCGGTGCTCGCCTTGTCCGTGGCCCATTTGAAGACGCAGCGAGAAGGCAAAGCGAACCGGGTGGCTCTGCATGACGTGGGCAGCGCCACGGCGCAGCTTACGTTTGAAGCGAACACGCGTGGGTTGCAGGTGCACCAAATGGCCGGCTTTGATGCAGAGAAAGCGCGGCAGACATTTGCGATTCCGGCGGATTGGGAGCCCGTCGCGGCAATGGCCATCGGATATCCCGGCAATGCGCACACGCTATCAGAGAAGTTGCGTGAGCGCGAATTGGCGCCGCGCACGCGTAAGGCGCTCGCAGAATTTGTTATGACCGGCGGTTGGGGGCATACTGCTTCCTTCGTCGCGACCTAAGAGCATTCCTGGGACCCGGCTCTATCATGCACAGCGCACTGGAATTCCTGCTGCACCACGGCTATGTAGTTTTGCTGGCGTGGGTATTCGCCGAGCAGATCGGTCTGCCCGTGCCTTCGCTGCCGATTCTTTTGGCGGCGGGCGCGCTGGCGGGGACGGGCCGATTCAGCTTCGCGGGCTCGATCGCGCTCAGTGTGTTTGCTTCGCTCCTTGCCGACTCCTTTTGGTACGGGATGGGACGCGTGCGCGGCATCAAAATTCTCCAGCTTCTCTGCAAAATCTCCCTTGAGCCGGATTCCTGCGTGCGGCGCACGCAGGGTATTTTCGCAAAGCAAGGCGCACGGTCGTTGGTCTTTGCAAAATTTGTGCCGGGGCTGGGGTCGGTTGCCCCGCCGCTGGCAGGTATTTTTCACATGCGACCCTCGCGATTCTTGTGCTTCGATGCGCTGGGCGCGTTTCTTTGGTCTAGCGCTTATGTGGGGCTGGGTTATGTGTTCAGCGGAGAGATTGAAAGAGTTGCCGAGCACGCGTTTCATCTCGGCAGCGGACTCGGCGTTATCGTAATCGGCCTGCTGGGCGGCTACATTGGATACAAGTTCATTGCGCGGCAGCGCTTTCTGCGCGAATTGCGCATTGCGCGCATCACCGCAGAGGAACTGAAGCAGAAGATCGACGCAAGAGAAGATCTCGTTATCGTGGACTTGCGGCATTCCGTGGAGTTCGAGGCCGACCCACATACCATACCCGGCGCCTTTCGCATAGACGCCAAAGATTTGGAAGAGAAGGATGACCGCTTGCCGCCCGACCGTGAGGTCATTCTCTACTGCACTTGACCAAACGAGGCTACCAGCGCCCGTGTGGCGCTGCTCTTGAGGAGCAAAGGCGTGCGGCGCATCCGGCCGTTGCAGGGCGGGTTAAACGCCTGGCGCGAGCGCGGGTATCCGCTGGTTACCGCGGCCCTGGTTTAGCTTTCCCCGAACAGCACATCGTCACTTTTGGAGGACTCGATGGGGATCAAGGTACACGTCATTTTCTACAGCATGTATGGCCACGTCTATCGAATGGCCGAAGCGGTGATCGCGGGAGTCAAGGAAGTAGCCGGGGTCGAGGCTTCGCTTTTCCAGGTTGCGGAGCTTACGTCAGACGCGGTCTTGGAGAAATCGGGCGCCAAAGCGGCGCGCGCGGCGTTTGCGCACGTTCCAGTGGCGACGATGGACTCACTTGCGGAGCCGCATGCAGTGATCTTTGGGACGCCGACGAGGTTCGGAAACATGGCTGCGCCGATGCGGTATTTTCTGGACCAGACCGGTGGCTTGTGGGCCAAAGGTACGCTGATCGGGAAGATCGGCAGCGTTTTTGCGTCAACGGCTTCGCAGCACGGCGGGCAGGAAACCACTATCACCAGTTTTCACACCACGCTGCTGCATCACGGAATGATTCTGGTGGGTGTGCCATACAGCGAATCAGGCTTGACGAATATGGCGGACGTCAGCGGCGGGACTCCTTATGGTGCGACGACTCTGGCGGGCGTCGACGGATCGCGGCAACCGAGCGCGAATGAGCTGAAAATCGCGCGCTACCAGGGCAAGCACGTCGCGGAGATTGCAAGCAAGCTGTTCCGATGAGGCTTATGAACCTACAGGCGCGGTAGGACGATGCCGCCTTGCGACTGATACTTTCCCTTTTTGTCTTTGTAGCTGACCTCGCAGTCTTCGTCGGAAAGAAAGAAAATCACCTGGCAAAGCCCTTCGTTGGCGTAAATTTTCGCGGGGAGCGGCGTGGTGTTGCTGATCTCCAGGGTGACGAAACCTTCCCATTCGGGTTCGAAGGGCGTGACGTTCACAATGATGCCGCAGCGGGCATAGGTGGATTTGCCGAGGCAGATGGTCAGGACGTTGCGTGGAATCCGAAAATATTCAATGGAACGAGCCAGGGCGAAAGAATTTGGAGGGATCAGGCAGGCCTCGCCTTTGTAGTCGACCAGCGAGCGCGGATCGAAATGCTTGGGATCGACAATGGTGGAATTCACGTTGGTGAAAATGCGAAATTCGTCGGCGACGCGGATGTCGTAGCCATAAGACGAGACTCCATAGCTGATGACCCCTTCGCGAACCTGGCGGTCGGTGAAGGGTTCGATCATTTTATGCTCCAGCGCCATGCGCCGGATCCAGCGGTCGGGCTTAACGGACATCCATGCCTCCTGAGTTTGCGCGCACACTTCTTCGGATCGAAACGAATACAAAAAGGAAGGTCAGTGTAGATTAGCTACCACGTCTTGACAACCCACGACGCAGCCTCTAGCATCTGCCGAGTCGCTGGAGGCCCACGTGATTAAGCTCGACATCGTAAATGCCGTTGTTACCACGACTAGCATTAGCCGAACGAAGGCCGAGCAGGCCGTCGAAACCGTTTTCGAGTCGCTGAAAAACGCGCTGGGCCGCGGGCAGCGCATCGAATTACGGCGGTTCGGAGTCTTCAGTGTGAAGCCTCGCAAGACGGGCATCGGCCGCAATCCGCGCACGGGCGAAGAGGTGAACATTCCTCCCGGCAAAGCGGTGCGCTTCAAGCCCGGCAAGGAGCTGCAAGGCATCGAAGAATCCGCAAAGGCTTGAAAAATTTTATTCCGCAAGAAACCGCGTAAAAGAATATCTGCGCGTCTTGTTTTCAGCTCGAGGTGAACGCGCACGCCAAAGACCGTCGGTGTGAATTAGCCGCTTCTCGCACTGCCCTGACACTCGTTCACGTTTTCGCTATACTAAAAAGCTTGGCGCGGTACCCAAGTGGCCCAAGGGAGAGGTCTGCAAAACCTCCATTCGTGGGTTCGAATCCCACCCGCGCCTCCAACCCTCCGAGGTCCTTCGCTGGCGCCCGCTATAGCGGCTCAACTTAGATTCCCTGCACTGTGGTGATTCCCTGGCGGATCGCGTAGTGGATCAACTCGGGCAAGGAATGGAGACCGAGCTTGAGCATGATCTTGGCGCGATGGGTTTCGACCGTCCTCACGCCGATGCCCAACAGTGTAGCGACCTCCTTGTTGGTTTTTCCCTCTGCGAGCAGGCGGGTGATTTCCGTCTCGCGAGGAGTTGTCCGGGCCGCTGAGTGTTCCGATTGATGACGCTCGCGTTCTGCCTTGAGAGATCCTTGCAACATGATTTTGGAAACGCCAGGGGTGAGGAAGGGTTGACCGCTGGAAGCGACTTTGATTGCTTTCACGAGGCACTCGGTGAGATCGGATTTCAGAATGTAGCCGTGAGCTCCGGCGTCCAAGGCGCGTTGGACCATGCGGTCTGACTCGTGCATGGTGAGCACGAGGACTTTGGAGCTTGGAACGGCCTTACAGATTTTCCGAACAGCCTCGATGCCCTCGAGTTCGGGCATGCTGATGTCCACCACGGCGACATCCGGCTTCAGATCGATTGCCTTTTCTACCGCCTCCCAGCCATTCACGGCCTCGCCGACGACTCTCCAGCCAGGTTGAGAGTGGAGGACGGCACATGCACCACGGCGGACCAACTCGTGGTCATCGGCTATCAAGATGCGCAGTTTTTTCACGATCTTTCTCCTGTGGTGGTGGTTTGATCGGCCAGCGGACAAACGGACCCTTGAAGGAAGCTTGACGGGCACGAACATACCTCGCACATGACGGGACAGGAAAATACAGGCTATCGGACCGCGCTGAGAGAGGTCATCCAGCAAGACCCGCTATTAGCGCAGGTTTGTTATCCCACTTCCGTTAATTACTAATACAGAGACTTGCGGCGGAAGTCAAGGAGATGCGCCGAACCGTATGTAACGGAGCGCGCAGCCTTAGCGCTTCGTTCCTTCATGCGCGTTTACCTCCAAGAGGGAGGGTCACGCGTACGGTTGTGCCGTCACTGGTGAAATCGACCTCCAACCGCCCTCCGATCAGTTTCACGCGCTCTTGCATGCTGTGAATACCGACACCGACTCCGGGGCGGCGCTCTTCCTGGCCTCCCGACGCGCCGATCGAGGCACCTTCGCCAGGGTCGCTGATTTCCAAAGTGAGATTGGAGTTGCGATCAATTCGTATTTTGGCCTGGCGACTTCCCGAATGACGGTGGATGTTGGTGAGGCTCTCCTGCACTACGCGGAACAGGGCCAACTCGACGTCTCGCGGCATGCGCCCGAGAGGCGATGAGAGCTCCAATTTCACCTGGATGCCGCTTCGTTTGGTGAAGCCCTTCACGTAGTCGCGAATGGCGTCTACTAAGCCAGCATCATCCAAGACGGGTGGGTGCAGCACGTAAGAAAGGGTGCGCACTTCACCAAGGCACCGATCGGCGAGGCACGAGCACTCGGAAAGAAGTCGTCGTGATTTTTGCGCACCCGCAGGAATGGAAATGCGGAGTTGACCAAGCATGGTTGCCAAGGCGACGAGATCCTGGCCGGTAGAATCGTGCAAATCGCGGGCGATTCTGCGCCGCTCTTCGTCCTGCGACTGCAGTAGCCGGCCCGAAAGGCGCTGGAGCTCCTCTTCGGCTCGCTTGCGTTCGGTGATGTCCTGGCCGACGGCGAGCAAACATTGTTGGCCATGAAGTTCCACCAGCTCGACAGAAAGGAGAATAACTACCACCTGCCCGGACTTCGTTCGAAAGTGGACTTTGTGGTCTCTGGCGTTTCCTTTCCTTCTGAGTGTGTCCAGGAGGGTTTCTCTCTCGTGTAGGTCAATCCAGAGATTAAGCTCCACGTCGCTGTGACCGACGACTTCATCCCGCGCATAGCCACTGTGCCTCTCGAACGTTTCATTGACTTCCAATACGCGCCCTTCCGGAAGCGTGCTGATCCAAAGGATGGTAGGGCTACAGCGAAAAGCCTTCGAGAATTTTTCTTCCGAAAGCCGCAAGGCCTTCTCCACGCGCCGCTGGTCGGTGACGTCGTGTGCTATCCCGCGAACGACAGCGGAGGTGTCGCCATCCCTTCGGAGCGTATTGTGGTACTCCCAGATTCTGCGTTCACCGGTCTTGGTGAGAACGACCATTAGACCTTTAACGAATCCGTCTCTCTGTATATCGAGAAGAGATTGATCGAATTGAGCGCGCGCCTCCGGCAGCAGAAAATCTCGCATGGGCTTATTCAGCAGCTCCTCCCGGGAGTATCCAAGAAGCTTGACAGGCAGTTCGTTTACGGACAGAAGGCGCCCCTCGAGATCATGGGTGCAAATCAGGTCCGTGGAATGTTCAACCAAATCGCGGTAGCGGTCCTCACTTTCCCGCAACACGATTTCCATCTCTTTGCGAGCGGTAATCTCCTGAGAAGTGCCGACCAGCGTCGTAACGTTGCTTGCCGGATCTCTGGCGGTAAATCCGATGGCTCTTATCCACTTCACAGTTCCGCCGGGACAGACGATGCGAAATTCCTCGTCGAAGCGATTCGTCCTTTCCAACTTCTCAAGCTCCGCCAGCACTCGTGGCCGGTCTTGGGGATGTATCAACTGGCGGTAAGAGGTTGGATTGGAGTAAAGCGAGTCGAGGGGGAGTTCACAGATCTGTTCAAACGCCGGGCTCACGTAAGAGACCCCCATAGTTTGCGGATCCAAGATCCAGAATATTTCCTGGATGTTGTCCGCCATTTGGCGGAATCTTTCCTCCGTTTTCTTCAGAGCGGCGGCCTGCCGAATGAGTTCTTCATTTGCCGCCCTCATTTCGTCGGGACTGGGGAGGTTGAGCGCTTTTGGCATAAGAAGAGCTATTCAGCTGCCTACCCCAATCGACAGCGCGATTTCTGTTACTTACCCTTATAACTAATTACAGCGGAAGTCAATAGGACGGAAAGAACTAATTAGGAAACACGCGCGGTCCTACGCGCGCAAGTATGCGGACGTAGATTTGCGCAGGCGCTTCCTGGCAGGAACAACCGTCCGGATGGCGCGATTTCGAGGAGTTAGCAATTTCGCAACATCCGACTTGCGGTAACGCTGGCAAGAGTGATATTCACAATTGAGCCCCGCTCCCAATCCGCTCGAGGAGGCAGAATCCATGAAGCTCTTCATCGCAGCGGCTGCTGTGAGTTTTGTTCTCGTTTCTGTTGCCACGCAGGTTTCCGACGCACCCACCGGATTTGACAACAAGACCAACGGTGTGGTCGATGATGCCACCCATCAGGCTGACCAAGCGAAATTTGAGGGGGTCGAGCAGCTCAGCGACGGCCTCGGTCCGCTCTACAACGCGCAGTCCTGCCGGGAATGCCATCAGAATCCGGTGTCCGGAGCGGCGTCGCAGGTCTCGGAATTGCGCGTCGGTCACAATGGGCCGGACGGACGATTCCGCAATCCGGACATCCCGATCGCGCACGGAGCGGAGGTGATCAGCGGCCGCTCGCTGGTGAACGATCGCGCCATCTGCCCCAACGGCGCTTTTCCTGACAAGGAAATCCAGGAACGCGTTCCGGAAACGGAGACGATCCGGACGTTCCGACTTTCTCTCAATCTGCTCGGCGACGGGTTCGTCGAGGCCATTGCCGATCAAACCCTGGTTGATCTTTCCAAGGAGCAGTGCAAATCGTCGCACGGAAAAATCTGCGGCCAGTTTCTCCGCGTGCCCATCGTGGAGGCGCCCGGACAGATGGGAGTAGGCCGCTTCGGCTGGAAAGACCAGCACGCCAGCCTGCTGTCATTTTCCGCCGACGCTTACCTCAACGAGATGGGCATCACTAATCGCCTGCAACCTGACGAGGTCACCAATCTCTGCAACACCGTTTCGGAACCGAACGACACGCCCGGACCCGACGGGCTTTCGGACATCGATCACTTCGCCCGCTTCATTCGCGCGAGCAAAGCGCCGGCGCGCGATGCGCAACTCGCCAGCAGCGCGGCTGCACAGAAAGGGCTCACTCTTTTCGAGAAGATCGGTTGCGTCTCGTGCCACGTTGCAAAGCTGACCACCGCTGCTGCTGGAACAAAAATCAACGGCGGCGCGTTCACGATTCCGCCCGCCCTCGGCTCCATCACCTTGCATCCGTACGGCGATTTCCTGATGCACGATGTGGGCACGGGCGACGGAATCCTACAAGCCACGCGCGAGCACTATGGGCGCAAAGTCTTCCAGCAGATGTCCGACTATATGTCGAAGCAGGACTTTGAGGGCAGCCGGAACAAGATCCGTACCGCCCCTTTGTGGGGAGTGCGTTTGCGGCCGCGGCTGATGCACGACGGCGCTTCGCTGACTCTTCTGGAGGCCATCACGCGGCACAAGGGCGAGGCCAGCCACGTCACGCAGCAATTTGAAAAACTGAAAAGGCCGGACCAGGAAGCCATCATCGAGTTCCTGAAGTCGCTTTGACTTTGCCGACGCCGTGATTACGCCAGGGGATCGATGGAACCTCTAACCAGTTCGGCTGAGGTTGTTACCTATGTGTCCGGGCCGGACCCAGGAAGAAGTGGCGCGCCTGGAGGGGTTCGAACCCCCGACCCTTAGCTCCGGAGGCTAATGCTCTATCCATCTGAGCTACAGGCGCGCGGTTCAACTTCCTGACGGAAGCGAGGAAGCACGCTGCACTTCCTTGCTGCGATTCTATCGCTGAATGAGTGCTGACGCCAGGGTGGAGGGTCAGGCTATCCGGCAAGCCCAGACTTGTACCGGCATCGAGATGGTGGCACGAATGCTAACCTCTGGCGTGATCCTTGATTTGCCTGGCCAGTTTTTCGATTTCTTCGGCCTTTTTCAGCATGGCCAGAGAAAGCACAGTTGTGGAATCGGTTTTTTCCACCTCTGTCTTTAGCTGGGCCGCGAGGTCGTAAAGTTTCTCGACATCTTTCTTTATGCTCTTCTGTCGCTCTTCGAGCATAGCCTTGCTGGCGTTCGCCGGAAAATTCGCGGCATTGGAACCGTTTGAGGCATCATCGGAACCGTCGGGGCGGCGCTTGCTGCCACGCGAGGTGTCTTGCGACGTGGAGTCCTGGAAACGCATCGGGACAAAGGGCACGGCAGCGAAGGACATGAGAAGCAAACGACGTCTGGAAGACTGCATAGTTCCTCCCCAGCCAAGAAATCGCTCCGGTGCGCTTGCCGGAGAACCCCGAGTGATATACTTTCCCTCCACATAGAACATGATGTCCAGCCCCTTTACCCAATTCTTCGATTTCACGATACCCAACGTGCTGCATCTCGCGGGCATTTTAGTTCTGGCCCTGCTGTGCATCCGCTTACTGCGCGCCGCATCAAACAAACTGATCAAACCAGCGGCTACGCAATCGAAGGGGGCGCAGCAGCGGGAGCAGCAGACGCGCGCATTGGCGGACAAGATCCACGGCGCGGGATGCCGGATAATCTGGGTTGTGGCGGCGCTGACCGCGCTTCCCGAATTCGGGATCAGCGCGCTGCCCGGAGTAGTCATTGCGGGCGCGGCGATTTTGGGCTTCAGCATCGCTGGGCGGGACGCGATCCGCGACGCTATCGCGGGCCTTCAGATCGTGATGGAAGACCAGTTTGCAGCGGGCGACACGATTCAAGCGGGCGATACCACGGGCCGCGTGGAGCAACTAACGCTGCGGCGGACCGTTGTGCGAGACGGACGCGGCGCGCTAGTCTCGCTGTCCAACGGCGAAATGAGGTCCGTCAGCAACCTGAGCCGAGACTGGTCGCAGGCGTTTGTGGACATCGGCGTGGCTGCAGAGACACCACTGGAAAAGACATTGCAGGCCCTGGAGAGCGCGGCGGCCGGGTTGCGCAGCGACGCGGCGTGGTCGCAAGCGCTGGTCGACGGCCCGCGCGTATTGGGCGTGCAGGGATACGATCACACCGGCGCGACACTACGTTTGCAGGTGCGCACCGCACCGACGCGGCAGGATGAGGTGTGCCGCGAACTCCGCAGGCGCATTCACATGGAGTTTCAGCGGCAAGGCATTGCGGCAAACGAGGGAAGGCCAGCCGCAGGAGCAGGGGCGGCACTTACGTGAGGGGAGCGACGGACCGGCGGTCGGACCAGAGGAGGACGACATGGCGCAAGTGAGCTATGAGGAAGTTAACCTGATGTTGCGGCTTTATGACATCAGGCGCGAGCCGCGGCTGCGGCAAGCGCGCGCGTGGTTCGTGGAAAATTTCCACCCGACTTCCGTGGAAGACATGATGGAGAAATATCCGCAGGGCAGCGAAGAGAACACTTACATTCGCATGGTGATCAGCTATTGGGACATGGTGGCGAGCATCGTAAACCGCGGGCTGATTAACGACGAGTTGTTCTTCGAGAGCAACGGAGAGATCTGGGTGGTGTGGGACCGCATGCGCACGATCGTGCCGATCTGGCGGGGAGCGTTCAAGAATCCGCGCTTGTTCGCGAATATCGAGGAAACCTACAAGCGGCTGGAAGCGTGGCGGGAAAAGCACGCGCCGGGCTCCAGCGCGGCGATGCGCAACATGATGGCGCAAATCATATCCAAGCCGAAGGGCGCCTGAAGGGTAACTCGGCATTAGCGGAAACGCTCGCCTGCCGGCTGGGGTGTGGGTACTCGTTCGCGTGGTTCATCAGGCTTGGCCTGCATGACGCAATTGCGGCCGGCGGTCTTCGCGGCATAGAGCGCGGCGTCAACCTCGCGCAGAAGCTCATCTGCCGGACGGTGCCCCCAGTCACAACTCAGAAGCACTCCTAAACTCATAGTGATTCCCAAGGGGCCTGCGTCGGTCTGGACCGGCCGCGTGCAAATCGCCTTGCGAATTTCTTCGGCGCGGACCAATGCGGACGCAGGTGGGCAGTTGTTCAGCAGGGTAAGGAATTCTTCTCCCCCATAGCGCCCGACAAAATCATACGAACGCACGGATTGAAGCAGCCGCCGAGCCACTTCGCGCAAGACCTGGTCTCCCACCAAATGACCGTGCGTATCGTTGACGTTCTTGAAATGGTCGAGGTCGCCGAGTATTACGGCGGCGCACCCGTGTTCGCGCTGCGAGCGCGTTAACTCGCGGCCCATCAGATCCATAATCACCCCGCGATTCCACAGAAACGTCAGAGGGTCATGGGTGGCTTTGAAGCGCATCTGCTCGCGAGCTTCTACGAGGCGATCCTCGAGGTGCAGGATGCGCTCGCCGGTTCGCAGACGGGCTTTCAGCTCATCGGCGTCAAAGGGCTTGACCAGGTAATCGTCGGCGCCGGATTCCAAGCCCGCGACGATGTCCTCTTTGGACTCCCTGGAAGTCAGCAAGATCATGTACACGTAACCTTGCTCGCGGTGTTTGCGAATTTCCCGGCAAACTCCGGGGCCGTCGAGCTCCGGCATCATCCAATCCAGCAAGGCCAGACGTGGGGCATCAGGCTTCCTTAAGACTTCGACCGCACGGCGCCCATCTGCCACCGTAGTCACCGCGTAGGCGGCGCGCTCCAGGGTTTTCTCCAGCAGACGCCTGGACAGCGCATCGTCATCGGCGATTAGTATCTTCACGGGCGCGCCTCGGCCGTGTAGCTCTCCATTTCGGGGAGAAGCCCCTGGACCTCTTTTTCAAAAGCATCAAAAGCTCCGCCCAATGACGCGATCTCTCCGGCGCGTGCGAGCCGTTCCAGGCGGCTTGCGTAATCCGCCGCCTTGGTCACCGCCATATTGGCGAGCATGCCCTTGAGCGTGTGACTGACGCGGGCCGCCAGGGCGGAGTCGTTGCAAGCCACGGCGTTCCTAAGTGCCTGCAGATGCTCTGGGAATTCTCGCTTGAAGATCGATAGCAGGTCGCATAACAGCTCGCGGTCGTTGTCGACGCGGGCAAGCAGCTCGCTCCAGTTGACGCAGGAGGCTTCGGAACCGTTGGCTTTGTTCATGTTGGTGACCTCACGTGCTTTCTGGCCAGTCGACTCCGCCACCGTGGATTACTGAACAGCGAGCGGCATCGCCACGCAAGCGAACAGGCAATCAACAGAAACTGCCAGTGCGATGAGGAGCGCGGGCTTGGATCGCGGGCTTTGCGCTCCAAGCTACCCGCGGGCAGAAGACCGCGATGGGACGCGCGCGACACAGTTCGCCATCCTCAAGGGTCGCAAGTGCGAGACCACACGGCAGCCAAAGAACGAACCTAAAGCACTGAAAACAGACCAGTTCCTAGAGTCGGTGGGAGGATGGGGCAACTGTGCATTTCCAATGTCGAACATCGGCGCACATTTGGTTCATTGTGAAACGGCCGTTTCACGTTACGAGCGGACACATGGCTCCCAAAATGACCGTGCGTGTCCTTCCTCATCTTAAATCTTGCTGCCCGCCCAATCTCCTGAAAGCGAATTCACCGATTCGCGTGCAATTCCCATTTGTTGTCCGCGGCGCAGACTCGTGGCGCTGCGCCGCAACGGCGCTGGCGAGCAACGCAACGGTGACGCGAGCGATTCCGTTTCCGCGGAATCCTTATCTACATTCTGGCAAAGGACAATAACGAAAATGTTATACCTGTCCGCACGAACATTCGATTTTCCTTCCTCGTAGCGAACTGCGCGCACGCCAGCCAACCATTACACAAGTATTACAAAGGACCACGAATGCCCATGCTACGGTGGAAATGGATTTGAATGAGATTGTTTTGAGGACACAGGGACCATGAGCATTCTCCAACGAGACCGAACGTTTCAGCAGCCTTTGAATTGGACTACCACGTTTTTCATGCTGGCTTTTCACGTCGGCGCGGTTGCAGCACTGTTCATGTTTAGCTGGAAAAACCTGGGCATCGCGATTTTTCTGTGGTGGCTGACCGGAAGCATGGGCATCGGCATGTGCTATCACAGGTTGCTGACGCACCGCGGTTACAAAACGCCGCGATGGCTGGAATACTGGATGGCGATCTGCGGAACCATGGCCCTCGAAGGCGGCCCCATCGCCTGGGTAGCCACGCACCGCATCCATCACCAGAACACGGACAAAGAAGGCGACCCGCATTCTCCCAATGACGGCGGTCTCTGGGCGCACATGGGCTGGATTATCACCGGCAAAGCCATGCACCAGAACACTGCCGAGTTGCTGCCTTACGTGCCCGATCTGCGCAAGCAAAAATTTTATATGTGGATCAGCAAGTACCACTGGGTGCCGTTGGTCGGACTCGGCGGCATTCTCTACCTTATCGGAGGCTGGTCCTGTGTGCTGTGGGGCGTGTTTTTGCGAACGGTCGTCGGACTGCACGCTACCTGGCTGGTCAATTCCGCTACTCATATGTGGGGTTCGCGCCGGTTCCTCACTGGGGACACTTCGACCAACAGCTTCTGGGTTGCGATTTTGACGTTCGGGGAAGGCTGGCACAACAATCACCACGCCGCGCCGCAGGCGGCGAGGCACGGCCTGACCTGGTACGAGATTGACGTGAACTGGTACGGAATCGCGGCGCTGAAGAGGCTGGGTCTTGCATGGGACATCAAGCTGCCGAAGCTGCAGCCGGCCTCCCAGCCAGTCAAACCCCTAGCGCCCGCTCTGGCGCCCGCTCCACTGGTCGAAGAAGAAGAGTTGGTTCCCACTTCAGCTGGAGATTGAGCACCAAGCATCCTCCATCTAGTGCGGCGCCCGCGCCGATGAATTAAACTAGCGGCAATGCGCATCACCAGCCGCACAAAAGCCATCGCCTTCTTCATCACGCTGGGCGTCTGCCTCGTGGCCCTGGCGATTTTCCTGAACATTACCTGGATCGTGTTTCACTGGCGGCAAGTCGTACCGCTGGTATTGGGCATTGTTTTTTTTGGCGTGATTATTGCCGGGTTGGTCGTGAACACTATTTTCATCGTGCGTGAGATCCGCCGCAATGAACGGCAAGATAGTTTCTTGAACGCCGTGACCCACGAACTAAAGACCCCGGTAACGTCCATACGCCTATATCTCGAGACACTACAGAGCCGGCCGCTCGACGAAGCCAAGCGGCGCGATTTTTACCGCATCATGCTAGAAGACTCGGACCGTCTTCTTGGCATGATCGAACAAGTGCTGAAAGCGGGCGAGGCACGCCACGCCAGCCGGCGCCGCAATTGGCAAGAGGTGAATTTTGCGCAGCTGGCTCGCGAGACGCTGGAACTCGCCCGCCTGCGCCACAATCTCAAGCCGGAGGCGCTTCGCTTCGGAAGTGAGCCGCCCGAGGATCTCGTCGTTATGGGCAATCCCGAAGAGCTGCGCACTGCAGTCTTTAACCTTCTCGATAACGCCATTAAGTATTCCGGAGAGAAGAAGAACATCGTCGTCGACGTGCGCACGCCCGATATTGATAGCATCTTCTTCAGCGTGCGCGACCAGGGCATCGGCATCCCGCGCGTTGAACTGAAACGTATTTTCAATCGCTTCTATCGCATCCAGAGCCCCGCTACCGGCAAGGTAACGGGGACCGGCCTGGGCCTTTTCATCGTGCGCTCCGTCGTGCGCCGTTACGGCGGCGATGCTTATGCGGAAAGCCAGGGGGAAGGCTTGGGCAGCACCTTTACGATTCGCTTGCCTCGGGTGTATCGCGCATGAGCCGCGTTTTGGTGGTCGAAGACGAAGCACACCTCGCGCAAGGGCTGCGCTTCAATCTGGAAGCGGAAGGCCATTCCGTGCACGTCACCGACAAAGGCGAGGAAGCTTTAACACTCCTTCTGAAAAACAATGAAGGATTCGATGCCTTGATACTGGACGTTATGCTCCCCGGAAAAGACGGCTTCACCGTGGCCCGGGAGCTCCGCCAAGCCCAAAACTACATACCCTTACTGATGTTGACCGCGCGCACCCGCCCGGAGGATGTACTCCAGGGCTTTGAATCTGGCGCCGATGATTACCTGGCGAAACCGTTTGATTTGGCCATCTTGTTGGCGCGGGTCGAGAGCCTTTTGCGGCGCAAAAACTGGCTCCACGACTCCGGCGCCGCTAAACCCGGGCCCGCCGCAGAAGGGGAATCTCCGGATGTTTTCCAATTCGATGACCGCACCGTTGATTTCACGAACCTGCAACTACGCGGTGGCGGACAGGTGTTCCAGCTCACCCTCATGGAAGCGGAGTTGCTGCGCTACTTGATCCGCAACAGCGGCCGGCCCGTCTCGCGCAAGGCTATTCTGCAGAACGTCTGGAACCTCCACGAAGACACGGACACCCGCGCGATCGACAACTTTATCGTGCGTCTGCGCCGCTACATCGAGCGCGAACCCTCCAAGCCGCGGCACCTGATAACCGTTCGAGGTCTTGGATACCAGTTCGTGGCCGATCCCAGGGCCACCAAGTGAGCGAAATCCTCTCCCACGCAAAGAAGAATGGGACCAACGGACCGCGGCCGTTTTGGCCTGCAAGTTTTCTATATTCAAGCAAGAAATTAAGACGCAGGAGATCATCAACAATGGCGGAGGAGGAGGGATTCGAACCCCCGAGACCCTTTCGAGTCTAACGGTTTTCAAGACCGCCGGTTTCAACCGCTCACCCACTCCTCCGCTTCCGATTATAACTTGCAACCGCATCCACACGCTTATCTTGTGTTTGCCTGCACAGAGCTTTGCCGAAATTCAGCGCACGTCCTCAATCGCACCATTTAGCCTGGCCGGCGCCGCGGGCTTGTCTTGAAAGTATCCTCGTGATTCAATCTCGCTGCCCGTAACCAGCGGCGCTCTGACAATCTCCATTTCAAGGATGCCCATGCAACAACACAAACGTCGTATCTTGCTCCTTCTCGTTATTACAGTCCTGCCGCTCCACCGCTCCCTGGCACAGAAAAGCGCCGCACACGTCCCCGCACCCTCCGAGTTTCTTAAGTTTGAAGTAGGCGCGGACCGCCAGCTCGCCGACTACCGCCAAATCGCCTCCTACTTCAAAGCCCTGGCCGCCGCTTCATCCCGCCTGGAGTTTGCTCCTCTTGGGAAAACCACGCTCGGCGAAGAGATGTTCATGGCCGTGATCTCCAGCGAAGAGAACCTGCGCAATAAAGCCCATTACAAAGACATCGCGCGCAAGCTGGCCGACCCGCGCGGGCTCTCGCGACAACAGATCGATGCGCTGGCCGGCGAAGGCAAAGCGATTTTCCTGCTCACTTGCAACATCCATGCCTCGGAAATCGGTTCGAGCCAGATGGCCATGGAATGGGCCTACAAACTGGTCACCGCCCAGGATGCGGAAACCAAGCGCCGCCTCAACGACGTCATCGTTCTGCTCGTGCCATCCCTAAATCCCGATGGCCAAATCATGATCACCGACTGGTACCGCAAATATGCCGGCACCAAATACGAAGGCGGGCCCATGCCCTATCTGTACCACCACTACGTCGGCCACGATAACAATCGCGACTGGTACATGCTCACGCAAATCGAAACGAAAAACGTCAATCAGATGGTCTACCACGATTGGTTTCCACAGTTCTGGCTGGATGAGCACCAGATGGGCTATTACGGCCCGCGCATCTATATTCCGCCGAACGCCGATCCCGTCGCCAAGCTGGTGAACCCGCTGGTGCATCGTGGCAACAACCTGGTCGGCGCGGACATGGGCTGGCGTCTCGAGGAAGCAGGAAAATCCGGCGTGATCTACAACTATTCCTTCGACGCCTATTGGCCCGGTGGCACTCGCAATACCGGCTGGTGGAAAAATATGTACGGCGTTCTGACCGAAGTGGCCTCCGCGCGCATCGCCACTCCCATGCAAATTTCTCCCACGGAGCTCGAAGGCGGCTCGAAAGGTCTAGTCCAATACGAGCAGCAAATCAATTTTCCCAATCCCTGGCCCGGAGGAACCTGGCGGCTGCGCGACATCATGGACTACGAACTAATCGTTTCCGACGCAGCCCTCGAGACCATGTCGAAGTTTCGCCCGGAGCTTTTGCGCGGCGTAGCCACCATGGCCGGCGAGGCCGTGCGCTCCGCCGACGCCGCCGAATTCTGGCGCATCCCACTAACCGATCAACGCGACCCTGTCACCGCCACTCGCTTGGCTGCCCTGATGCTCGAACATGGTGTCGAGGTGCGCACCGCAAGTGACAACAAGGCCTTTCTCATCCCCACCGCCCAGCCTTATTCCCGTTTTGTAGAAGAAATGTTGGGTATCCAGCGCTATCCGGAAGTGCGGCCGGCCGCCAACAGCGGCATCCTCGAACCTTATGACGTGGCCGCCTGGTCCTTGCCGCTGATGATGGGCGTGCGCGTGGAAAAGGTAAAACTCTCGGCGCAGGAACAGCAGTCCGCGGCAACCATCAAGACCGCAACCTGGCCCAGCGGCGGACTCACCGGCAACGGCAGCTACTACTCCGTGCCCGACACGCAAAACAATGTCTCGGCCCTGATCAATGCCATGCAGAAAGCGGGCGCAGCCGTTTACATTTCCAACCTGCCCAGCCAGCCGCCGCTGGCCATCTTTGCCGCCAACCCGCAACTCTCGGACAACGCCGCGAGGTTCCACCTGCGCCTGGACGCCATGTCCGCGTTGCCGCAGGGAGCCGCGCAACTCAAACCCGTGCGCGTCGCAATCTACAAGCCCTATATTTCGTCGATCGACGAAGGCTGGACCCGCTTCGTCCTCGAGCAGTACGGCTTCGCCGTGAAAAATGTTGAGAACAAGGAAGTAAAGGCCGGCAATCTCAACGCCAAGTACGACGTAATCATCCTTCCCGACACCACCAGGCAAATCATTCTCGAAGGCCGGCCCAGCAAGGAAGGCTATTTTGAGGAGTTTCCTCCCGAATATACCGGGGGCATTGGCAAAGATGGCGTGAACACCTTGAAAGACTTCGTCGAAAAAGGCGGCACGCTGATCGCTCTCGCGCACGCCACCGAGCTGCTCACCGGCGAAGAGTTCAATCTCCCCGTGCGCAATTCCGCCGGCGCCGCCGAAGGCAGAAGAGGGGCCACTCCCGATTTCAACATACCCGGCTCTCTCCTCCGCGTTTATGTGGACCCAAACCATCCGGTCGGCTACGGCCTGCCCGCGGAAGTCTCCGCCTTTGTCGACGCCCCCATCGCATTTCAAACCTCCTCACCCGCGCCCGATGTGCAGCGTTCCGTGCTCGCTTGGTATCCGGACGACGCCAAAGACATTCTCGTCTCCGGCTACGCACAAGGCGCCGAGAAGCTCGCCCGCAAAGCCGCCGCCGTTACCTTCACCAAAGGCAAGGGCAAGATCGTCCTGTTCGGCTTTCGCGTGCAGCACCGCGCCCAAACCGAAGGCACCTTCCAGCTCCTATTCAACGCGATCTACTGGGCAGGCATGCCCTAGACTCAAGTTGGAGGAACGACATGGAAAAAGTGACGGGCATCGCGAGACGCTCCGCACTAAGCTGCCTCCCATCTCGATTATTTCGTCCCGAAAACTAGTGGATCGAATCCCGAAGCTGCTGCATCGCCCTATCAGCGGCATTGATGCGGATCAGACCGAAGTGCGGATGGTCGAGGTCCAGCACAGCGTAGATGGTGACCGCTATGACCGCGGCGTACAACACCACATGAAGCCAGT
>Ga0210406_10000595_pt1 | contig 48829 bp, 42 predicted proteins | sample IncBWC30MmetaG_FD_155454 | JGI IMG/M metagenome (GOLD analysis project Ga0210406, IMG submission 155454) | Forest soil microbial communities from Barre Woods Harvard Forest LTER site, Petersham, Massachusetts, United States - Inc-BW-C-30-M | ecosystem: Environmental > Terrestrial > Soil >...
CCGTACGCCATTCGTGCGCCAGTGTAGTTAATACGCGCCCTCAGGATGGCGTTCTTCCTTGCCGTTCACAACCACGATGTCTTGCTTGATGCGCATTTTGGGTAATGACGGCGGGGCAGTATCGCAGTCCGGCCTCGGTGGCCACGTATTTGGTGAGATTGACTTTGACTTTTCGCAACGGCTCCTCCACAGGTACGAGTGTGTGGTAGGAGCCTTCGTAAGTACTAGATAACAAAAGTAACTGGCGGAGAGGGAGGGATTCGAACCCTCGGTACAGGTGTTAGCCCGTACAACGGTTTAGCAAACCGCCGCATTCGGCCACTCTGCCACCTCTCCGGCGTGCGAGAATACAGTTTATCACGACGGAAATCATCGCCCGGCGTTGCTTTAGCAAACCTTTAAATCGTGAAGTCGTTACGGCCCCGGATGACATTTTGTCATTCCTTAGAACAATTTGTGGACAGTCTTCAACTGGTAATGCTGCGCCACAGGCAGGAAATGCGGGCACGTGCAAGCTCGGAATGCTGTAGTAAACGCCAATCAGAAGGCGCGGCATCCTGACCGGGTAAATGCGAACTCTGTCGGTGTTTGTTTGTGCAACCGACATATGAAAAGCAACCGCTTCAGTTGAAAATGTCGTATAACTGCAGATGATTTTTGTGTATCGAAGAAGCTTAAAATGGTCCGGCACAGCGGGAAAAAGGCCTGAGATTAACGTTTTAATAGATGATCGCCTTCACTGCAAATTATCTGTTTACGCCGCTTGAGCGCGTGGCGGAATCACTGCTTCTGGTGGAAGATCAAGTGATCGTCGAAGCCGGCGCTCGAGCCACGTGTCAGATTCCCGCAGGAGTCCGGGTCGTCGATTTCGGCGATGCCATCCTGGTCCCGGGATTCGTGGACATTCATATTCACGGAGGTGCGGGTCAAGACGTCATGACTGCTGACCCGTCGGGTCTGGCTGCGGTTGAGCAACTGCTTTTCAAGCATGGCGTGACCAGTTATTTTCCAACGACTGTGACAGCCCCGCTGGATCAAACGTTGTCCGCCGTTGACCGGCTGGCGAACGCGATTGAGGGGGCATCGCGGGACGACCGTTCCCGGAAGCGGGCTCAGCCTCTCGGCATCCATTTAGAAGGTCCGTTTCTCAGTCACGCCCGCCGTGGCGTGCATCCGCGGGAGAACCTTTTGCCGCCTACCCTGCCGACCTTCGACCGCCTGTGGCAGGCAGGGCGTGGTCACATTCGGGTCATGACCATTGCTCCGGAGTTGGAAGGCGCGCTAGAAGTGATTGCGGAGGCGGCGCGCCGGGGAGTCTGCGTGAGCTTGGGTCATTCCGATGCCGACCTGAGTTCAACTCGCGCGGCTGTGGCAGCGGGAGCGCGACACGCCACCCACACGTTTAATGCGATGCGGCCGCTGGACCACCGCGATCCAGGAATTGTCGGCGAAGTGCTGACCGACTCGCGGCTCTCCGCGGATATCATTGCCGATGGAATCCATCTCGATCCCGCCATCGTCCAGTTATTTCTGAAGACCAAGGGACCCGCTGAGGCCGTACTGATCACTGACGCAATCTCCGCAACTGGCATGCCAGAGGGACGGTACCGGCTGGGGACATTCGAAGTCGAAGTGAAAAATGGCCGCTGCCTTTTGGATGGTAAATTGGCGGGAAGCCTGTTGACCATGGATCGGGCGGTTTGCAATGTCATGCAGTTCGCTGACTGGGATCTGCAGCAGGCGGTCCGGCTGGCAACGCTTAATCCCGCACGGGTGGCTGGATTGACCAATCGAGGCAAGCTTGAAGCCGGCGCCCAAGCAGACTTCGTTGTGCTGAGTTCCGGTGGTGAAGTGAGAAACACAATCGTTCGCGGCGAAATGTCGGAAGCTGTTGGCAAGAGTTGAGGAGACCGGATGGCTGAGAAGGGCGCATTCCCTCATCACATGCTGAAGGAAATTTTCGAGCAACCTCAGGGCTTGCGCGACACCGTTGCGCCTCGCGTTTCGCTCGACGAAGGTCTGGTTCGCCTGGACGACGTGCGCATCACCGCCGACGAACTGCGTTCCCTGCAGCGGATTAACATTGTAGCCTCGGGAACCAGCCGCCATGCCGGCATGGTGGGCCAGCGCATGATTCAGGATCTGGCGAATGTACCCGTCGATGTGGATTACGCCAGCGAGTTTGAATATCGCAATCCATCGATCTGCCGCGACGAACTCACGATCGTGATTACGCAATCCGGGGAAACTGCGGACACGACCGCCGCCCAACGTGAAGCCAAGGCGAAAGGCTCGCGTACGATTGCAATTTCCAATGTGATGGATTCCACAATCGCCCGCGAGGCGGATGGCGTGCTGTACACCCATGCCGGCCCCGAGATCAGCATCGCATCGACCAAAGCGTTCACCGCGCAAATGGCGGTGTTGTTTCTGTTCGCAGTGTATCTCGGTCAGGCGCGGGGGAAGCTCAGCAAGGAGCAGGTGCGTGGCTATATTCGCGAACTGCTCGAGCTTCCGGCGAAGACGGAAACCGTCCTTGAATCCGCGTCGGACTTAAAGGCGCTTGCCGAACAGTATCACCAGGTAACGGATTTTCTTTTTCTCGGCCGCGCCATTCATTATCCCGTGGCCATGGATGGCGCTCTCAAACTGAAGGAAGTTTCCTACATCCACGCCGAGGGCTACCCTACGGGTGAAACCAAGCACGGCCCCAACGCGATGATCGACGAGAATCTGCCCCTGGTCATTATCGCGACTTGCGATCGCCACGATGAGGGATCGGTGCTGCGTTACGAGAAAAACGTTGCCAATATCAAAGGGTTCAAACGACAGTCCGCGCGCGTGATTGCGGTCGCGACCGATGGGGATGAAGAAATGCGCGAACTCGCCGACCAAACTATTTTTGTGCCGCATGCGCCGGAACTGCTGTCGCCCATTCTGGAGATCGTGCCTTTACAACTGTTCGCTTATTACATGGCCGTGCGAAAAGGCCTGGATGTGGACCGCCCGCGCAACCTGGTGAAATCGGTGACGCTGGAGTGAAACTCACGTGTCGCCAGACGTAGCAAGCTACGTCTTCATAGAACGTCTTGGTTGTGAATTCTTACCAGCCCGTTAGTTCGTGAACGAGAAATTCAGCCCGGTGGTCAGGACAATGTCATTTTTCTTCAGCGCAGGCGTGGCCGGGGGCGGATTGGTTACGTAAATATCACCAAACGCATTCTGCCATCCCAGCCACTTGCTCAACTTCGTGACGCTGCCGAAGTTAAAGGTCACGCGATATTGCCCGGTATCGCTGAGGTCAGGAAGGAAATACGCCTTCTCCGTCAGCAGCGTCGATGCGCCGAGCTTCTGGCTGAGTTCTTCCCCGAGAGTAAGGGCTGCAAAATTCCGTTTGAGAATCGAGTAATTCTCTCGCGTGTAGTTGGGGCCAACCAGGAAGTCGAGCGTGGTCTTATCGGTTGCGATGGCATGGAATCCCAAGCCACCTCCAAGAACGGTGCGGAGATTCAGGTCCTGCAGTGCGTTGGTTTGAAAGTCGGCACTCCCAAAGCCAAAAAGCCGAGCGGTGAAATTCCGGGCATACCTCGCCCCGGCCTGGTTCGAGTTTGCAGTCGTATTCGGGGTCGCGCCAGCAGCATTGTTGGTGGCATACACCGTATTTTCATAGAGCGAGATATCGTCGGTCCGCGTCTTACGGTCGCCAGTGAAGGCCACGGCCAGGCTCCTGGTATCACTATTGCCGGCGGTAAGAGCGAATCCAAGATTTGCTCCTCCGGCCCAGCCCTGCCAGAGTTTGGGATGGAGTGACTTCTCATACGCGGTCTGCTCTGCGTCGCTGCGCAAAGCAGTGACGTCGCCTTTCGCCACATTTACCGTTCCACTCGACGCGGTGCTCACAGCGAAACTGCCGTCTGCGGTGGTTATCGGACCGGCGACCGTCTTTCCATTCGAGAGTGCCACATTCAGCGGCTGCGTGGAACTGATTTCCTGGACCGCCGGCCACTGAATCGTCACGTCGCCCGCGAACTCCGTCTTTATCAGCAAGGTCTTGTCGTCTGATTTTGTGATGCTGCCGGTCAGCCGGTCGCCATTCTTGAGCACCACCTGATCGGCGAAAACTGTGGAACAGAATGCGAACGCTGACAATGCTGCCCAGAGATGCTGCTTACGCATAAGATTTCTCCCTCGTGACTTTGAACTTGGGTTCGCGAGGCCCAGCGGATGACAACGAGGAAGAGATTAACTTACCGTAGACACTTCCGCCATAGGGGAAAATCCTAAGAAGGTCTGTTTAATGCAGGCTCCGGACTTGGGACAACCCATTCACTCTTCGACCCATTCGACCCCGCAGGTGTAGCACTTCCAATTGTTTTTCCGGACAAGGATAGGGAACGATAAAAGCAGCCATAGGCCGAAGGTCCAGAAGCGGTTGATTTTTTCGAATCCAATATCGAGCGAATAGCAGCGAGGACAGCGCGGTTGCGCGAAGCATTCGCCAACTTCTTCTTCGCTAAACTCGGGCGGGATGGGCTCATCCAGAATGGCCCGAGCTGACTCGACCTCCTGCTTGTGTACCTGCAGGCGAATGCCGCCTATGGCGTTCGACAGCAGCCAATCCATGCGCACCAGATTGCCGTCGGCCAGGGTGCACGCGATGCCAGCCGACTCCAGCTTTCCCTTAGCGAGCAGCGCCTCGGGAACATCGCGGAAATGCTGCAAAGTGACAAGTTCGGTCGACACGTTCGAGTTCACCCAATCGCCGGGTATTATCTTATCCGCTCCTCTATTGGACCGTCAGCGTGATTGTGACTGGACGCGCGAGAGCTGGGGTGCCTGCTGACGTTGCAGTCACGGTCACCAGGCTCGATCCAACCGGCGTTCCCGGATTGGTTTGTTTTACGCTACTGCCGCTGCCGCCACCGCCGCAAGCTGGCATCCACAGAGTTGAGACCGCGAGCAGCGCGAGGAAGCTTAACAGACGAACACCACGCCAAGTCTGCTTACGATTTCGTGCTGGTACTACCAGCCCAAGAAAGCCGGGAAGAAATAAAGCATAAAAGAAACCGCCGTGACGCCCCAGAGGACCTTGGTCCAACCTTGCGGACGGTGCCATGGTCGCAATCGTAACCGTCTCGCTGGTGTTCGAGGCAGCAGCGAAAGTGCAGGTCGCTTCTGACGGCAGGCCGCTGCAAGCGTAGCTTAGTGTCTGGCTGAAGCCGCCGAGTAACGTAATGTTCAGGGTCGTCATCCCATTCTGCCCGGGAGCGCTCACGGTAACCGTATTGGGATTGGCTACGATCTTGAAATCCTGCACGTTGTAGGATGCCGGCAAAGAAGCCGATCCGGCGAAGTTGGTGCCGGTGGCGGGGCTGAAAGCCGCAGTGATGGAGTACGCTCCCCCTGCCAGGGTGCTGCTGGCGAAAGTGGCTACGCCATTCGTGAGCGTGGCGGGAGTCGTGTTGAGCGCGGTGCGGCCGTTGAAGAACGTAACCGTCCCGGTGGGCGTTATTGTGCCAGACGACGGACTTACCGTGGCGGAGAAAGTTACGCTGGTTCCCGCGGTCACCGGCGACGCGGGCAAGATGCTTAATGTTGTAGAGGTGGCGACCGCCGAAGTCCAATTCGTGAGCAGGTTCGCGATGTTCAGGGAGCCGAGCCCCGTCGCTTCGTCAAAGCCTGGCGTGACCAGGTAGCCGCTGAGACCGCCGGTAAGACCTGTAGGGCCGGGCGTGCTGTTATTGCACATGCTCGGCGTGGTGACGGCACAGCTGGTGACGCCGCTCGTGGCGACAGTGACGTCGTTAAAAACACCGTTCGCGGGAGTCCCTGCGAGCACGTAGAGCTTGGGATCAAGCAAACCTTGCGCTGAGCCTTGCCACTGGTTGAGAAGAGCGGCGATGCCCGCCATGTCGGGTGCGGAGGCGGAGGTGCCGGAAAATTCTACGAAGTTGAAGCTGCCGTTATCCACTACGCAAGAGCCCCCGCTGGCAGCCAGACAACCGAAGTAGGCGTCGTGGGCCGACGCGCTGAAGGCGACGTCCGGGGTGTAGCGTCCGGCGCGTGCGGTAGGGACGCCGGTGCCCACCTGCCAGGTTGGCGTAGCGATAAATTGGCTGACCCCGCCCCCGGTGCCCGCCACCTGAAACTTCGTGCCATTCATGGGCTCGTTCCATGCGCCTTCGGGGATATAGCTCAGCGCCGATTCGAGGCCTTTGCCGTTACTTGAATTCCAGTATTGGGTAGGGTTAAGAAAATCGGCGAACTCCGTGCCGCCGACGCAGGTGGCAAAGCCAGACGAACAAATGGCATTGGTGTTGAGAAATTGAGTTGCTGGGGGCGGTTGGAAAGCAGTATCGCAGCCCGCTGCCGCGGAATCGTCGGACGAAATGAAAACTGATATGCCTTCTGCCGCAGCTTGCTGGAACAGGCTGTCCCAGAACTGGACTCCCGGTAGGCCCGCTTGCTGCTCGCACAGACCGAAGCTGATGCTCATCACTTTGGGAGCAGGCGTCGGGGGACTGTCCACCACAAACGTGGCGGCAATACCGATGCCGTCGGCGCTCGCTGTATTTTTGCTCACGACAAGGTCAATCATTGCGCCTTGCGCAATGCTGCCGGTGCGGGTGACATCGAGGGTGGCTTCACTCTGCTCCCCGGAAGCGCCACTCGTCCCGCAATTCGCTGCCCCCGGATCGACCCCGAGTGGCGGGATAATGGCGTTGGGGACGTTCGGCGCTACCGCCGCCAGAGTAGCAAAGTTCGTGATGTCGGCTGTGCAAACGCGTGATCGCCCAACCACCGCAATCGTCTGACCGAGGCCGTTGATTCCGCCGGTAACTCCGTTGAGGTTGTAAATCGTAGCGAAGTCCGCTGGAGCTATGACGTGGCTGCCGTTGGAGAGCGTACTATCTGGCTCGGAATAGACGCCCTCGTCCGAAGCTATGTTGTGCCGCATCGTGTGCACGGTTTCAGGTCCATGCTGCGGATGAAGCCTGACCGTGTACAGGCCGCTAATGGAGTTAAGGACGCCAGCCAGGGCGGACGGAATACGGGGGTCGGTGTTGACTGAGATGCGCTTTTCCCCAGCGACCGTAAAGTAGTGCATCTCGGTTGCGAAGGCCGTGGCGACCGCCGAGGCTGGACCACTAAAGACAATTCTCTGGCGGCTGTTCGAGATGGAGTCAACCCGCAGGCCTTGGGACCCCAGCCAACTGGTCACCGCCGCTATATCGTGCGAGGAAACGCCGAAGCGTTGGCCTATCTGCGCAGGTGTGAGCCAGTGATGGTAGTCAGGTGACGTGGGGTTCTGCTGGTCGCGCAGGAATTGGTCGAAAGCCTGCTGCCGCTGCGGTGAGCGGTTCAGGACAATGGTCACGCGCTCGATTGGCAGGTCGGCAGGCACGACGCCAACGTCATTCCTCGAGTTCGCCCACAACGGGCGGTGGCCTTTCAGCAAAACGCGATTTGCAGGATCGACGGGCGAACGCACGAGATCGGCGAACTGGGTCTGCGCCGGCAGCGTCCCCAGCAGTAGAAACAGAAGCAAGCATGCAGTTGAGAACGAGAAGCGAGAGCTGCGAGAAACATCATCGCGATTCGGCATTGCATGGAGCATTCACGTCCTCCAATTGACTCAAAAGCATTGCGACAGGGATCCAGCTTCCGTTAGGAAAAGGGTGCACGAATGGGACCGATTATTGCGGAGAACTACGACGAACGTCAACAGGATTGTCGTACTCGCGTCAAACTATCGTTTTCACTGGAAAAACAATCCATTCGCATCCCTTCAGGGTTCCGAGAAAACGTTCCTGCATACTTCCGTAATCTGGCTGGGCTACTGATTGAGCCTTAGATTGAGTGCATGCGACGGCGCGGAATACTCCATCTTCTTCTGGTCCTGCTCTTCATCTGCGGTGCAAGCGGCGCCCAAGATTTGTCGAAGCTCCCAACTGAGCATCGTTTTTGGGACGCAGCCAACCGGGCCCTTTTTGCGAGCCACGCCGCGTTGGAAGCGGTCGACTTTGGCATCACCCACCATAACCTGAGCAATGGAGGAACAGAGATGGACTCCATGGCAAAAGCGCTTTGCGAGCGCGGGACCGTGGGTCAGTTGGTCTTTTTCGGAGGAAGGATGGCGGGTGTGGTTGCCGTCAGCTACCTTTTGCACAGAACTGGTCACCACAAATTGGAGCGTGCCTTCCCCATATACGCCAGCGGGGATTCCGCATACGGGATAGCCTACAGTTTCGCCCATCGCTAGAGAGACACTGATCAATAGTGAATTTCAATTGCACCAATCATCTCGCGCGCGCCAAAACCAGGGTTACATCATCCGGCTGTTCGTTGGCGCCGATCCAGTCGTCCACTGCCGCAGTTACAATCTCGGTTATCCGCGGCAATGGCAAGTCTCGATTCTCCCGCAGCAAGTCAATCAGGCGCTGCTCGCCAAATTCGCCAAAATCGTTTTCGGGTTCGGTTACGCCGTCGGTATAAGCCAGGAATATCTCGCCGGGCCGAAGTTCAACCGAGTCTTCTTCATAGCTTCGTTGATCGAACAGGCCGACCACAGTTCCGCCGCACTCCAACCGGCGAATGGAACCGTCCTCGCTCATGATGATCGGCGGCAGGTGCCCTCCATTGCTGTAGGTAAGCTTCCGCTCGGCGCCGTTGTAGATTCCGAGGAACAAGGTCGCATACTTCTCCGGCGGCGTGCTTTCGTAGAGCTGGTGATTCAACAGCGCGAGCAACGCACCGGGAGACACGTCGAGGCCGCGTAATCCCGTAGCCAGCAGCACGTCGGAACCAAGCGCCGCGCCCACCGCTGCGGGTTCCCGCAAAACGGGAATGTCCTGCAGGCTGTAAGCGCGCACCGCCGAGTGAATGGTCGCCATCAGGAGCGCCGCCGAGATTCCTTTGCCGCTGATATCGCCCACGGCAAGGACCAGGCGATCCGAATCCATGGTGAGGAAATCGTAGTAGTCGCCGCTTACGGTGCGCGCCGGCCGGAAAAATCCGTGTACCTCGAGCGACGCGAGCTGAACATTTTCTTGAGGAAATAATTGCGCCTGCACCTCCTTGGCGATGGTCAATTCGTTCTCGAGCCGCTGTTTTTGTTTCTGCTCCTCAATGAGCTTTTCGAGCGAGGCGGTCATCGAATTAAAAGAAGTCGCCAGCGTAGCGACCTGGTCATTGGACCGCACCGGAATGCGATGGCTGAAATCGCCACGATTGACGTGCATGGTGCCTTCGTAAAGCTGTGCCACCGCGCCCGTCACCGTGCGGGTCAGCCGCGTTCCGATGAAGATCGCGGCGATTTCAATCAGGGCGAAGATGATGGCCACAACCAACAAGAACCACTCGATAGCGGGTGCAATGTCTCCCAGAGAATTGAATAAGCGTTGGTAAAGTTTGGAGACACGAGTTTGGACACTAATAAGGACCGGGTTTAGCCTGTCCCCGCTCTCCCAGTTCACCACCGAGATCGACGTCCCGAACGAGACCAACGGATCCAGCGCCCGCGTCGGCGGCGGAACGGTGCCAGCAACGTAAGCGGGAACCGGCTTGCTGGTATCCAGGACATAAGTTCCTTTCTTGCCGGCATCGAGTGCCTGGTTCCGCTGGGGCTGGCCCGAGGTCGCCGAGTTCGTCTCACCCGAAGCGTTGTCACTCTGAGTTGCTGTGGATGCGTGCGGCTGGTTCACGGTGCGGAGCGTGATTCCGGTATACAGCGTGACTTGTCCAAGGTTGGCCGCCAGCTCTTGCAGCAAATGTTGGTCGAGGGGTTCGCTGGAAAGCACAGTCAAACTCCCACCACGAACCGGAAGCGTTTCAGTTGCCCGGAGAAAGAGTTTGTCGTGGTCGCGAACCACTTCGCGAAACGATCCCTTCAGGTAACCGGGGAGAACTGGAGGTGACGAAGCCGCAGCCTCCGGTGTGCTGTTGAGCACGATCTGGCCATCGCGCCAGGCGTGCAAATGGCGGTGTGTCCAGGCCTTGTTGGTGCGCCGCAATCCTTCTACGGCCGTTGTTTCGGGGTTGGCTCCGGCCTGCATTTTTACCGATAATTCGTGGGCGATGGCGGAGTTGCCGGCGTCCAGACTATTTAACTCTGAATCCAACGCGGTGGTGACCACAAAAGTAGCAAACTGCCCCGCGAACAGGTAAAAAGAAAGAAATGCCAGAACTACCAGCATTACCACCGGAATGACGCCGATGAATATATAGGTGACGATCAGCCGGTTCCGCAGCCGCCAAAGCGCTTTCGCTTTCACCCAGCGGAATGCCAGAATCAAGAAAAGAACGATGACCAGGAAGCTCAGAAAGCTGACCCATCCGCCGAGGCTGTCGCCGTAGGAAAGGTGAAGCAGACCAAATACTTTCTGCAGAGCAAACAGCAGAAGATCCAGCCCCAGCAGATACCATGCCACGAGCGCCACTCTACTGGCAGGCAGCAATCCCGATTCGCTAAGCCGGATACGAAGATAACGGTAGGGCGGGGTCATGATCTAAGACCGAATTATAGATGGAGAGAGCGAGCGCGGCATTTAGGCGTCAGGCTCTAGGAATTCTGGATATTCTTGGGGCCTTGAGGTAAAGACCTGAAGCTTGAAGCCCGACGCCTAAAGCCTGCCCTTTCAAATCTCAGGATAGAAATCGAAGAACGCCTCAAGGCTGGTCTTCAATTGTTTTTCAATCTCATCCTTGCTGCCTTCGAGCACGTGCATAGTGACGTGCGCCTCGCGACCGTTTTTTAGCTTGAGGGTTGCGTCCCCAACTTCTGCGACTTCCTCAGAGGGGAGGAGCCGCAATCCGTAGACAAGAGTTAAGTTCGCCATAACGTAATTCTACCTTCTCGGAAACTCCGTGCTGTACAGACGTCTCTTGCAACGTCAATTACTGGGCGCAAGCGGGAGACGTACCGAAGCTACGTTTCTACAATTTAAGATTTTTCTCGATCTTCGTTTAGAATGCCCTCGTGCTCCGAAACCTCCTCGCAGTCCTCGTCATCGGCTTCGCGGCTTTGGCCAACGCCCAGCAATCCGCGCAGCCACAAGTCAAGGTGAACGTGCTGAATGTCTGCTCGCCTTCGCCGGAGGAGCAACAGGAGATCGCTTCCGCGCTGGGGAAGATTCCCAGGCAGCCGCTCTTCAATCCGGACTTCGAGGTCGATCGTGGCCGCTCGACGCTTGAAGAACGCCCGGATTTTCTGAAAGCGGGCGCGAGCGCGCAATTCTCATCCGATTCTGGAACTGCCGAGTGGGTGCGGATTCGGCGCGAGTTCTCCGTGCAAGCTTTGTTTTCGACGGTGCAGTATTCCTTCAGCCAAGATCCGAAGAATATGGTGGAGACGCTGATCTTCCACGTGCGCGATCCCAAAGACCTGATGCAGGTCGCTATCGAAGACAACGTCTCCTCCGTAACCACGCCCGCAACCATGCTGGCCACGAACACACCAGCCGGCCGGATCAAGCTGGAGCGCTTTGGCAAGTCTTCGGTCGTGCTGGCGCGTTGTCCGGGGTCGGAAGGCAGCCCTCCGCCGGACCAAAGCGCGTATGAGCCGTTGTTCCAGAGCGCGACGGCGATCGTAACCAACTATCGGAATCTTCTCGCAGCTCGGAACACGGTGCCCGCAGAGTTGGCGCGGGTCAAGTCGGTGGAAGCAACCAAATCAAAACCCCCAGCAAAGACCGGGGCGAAGAAGTCAGCGCCGGAAAAGCCCGGCTCGGAAAACAAGTAATTGAAATTGCTCAGTCCGTGAGTGCTGAACCGAAATCTGAAATTTGCAATCTAACAATTTAATCTATGGACAACATCCGCAACGTTGTTGTTATGGGCTCTGGCTGCGCCGGACACACCGCCGCGCTCTACACCGCTCGCGCCAACCTGAAACCGCTGGTGCTCGAAGGACACGAACCTGGAGGCCAGCTCTCGCTTACCACCCTGGTCGAGAACTTTCCCGGATTCCCTGAAGGCATTCAGGGGCCGGAACTGATCGAGAACATGCGCAAACAAGCCTCACGCTTTGGCGCCGAATATAAACATGGCCACGTCACCAGCGTTGATCTCAGCCAGAATCCCTTTAAGCTGCACGTCAGCCATGAGGTCGTCCATACTCGCACCCTCATCATCGCCAGTGGCGCTTCGGCGCGATGGCTCGGACTGCCTCACGAGCAACAGCTCATCGGACACGGTGTTTCTTCCTGTGCCACCTGCGATGGATTCTTTTTCTCAGGCAAGGAAATCGCAGTCATCGGCGGCGGCGATTCCGCAATGGAAGAAGCCATCTTTCTCACGCGTTTCGCTACGAAAGTAACGGTCATTCATCGCCGCGATCACTTCCGCGCCTCCAAGATCATGCTGGAGCGCGCCCAGCACAACGATAAAATTTCCTTCCTCCTCGATACCGTCGTGGAAGACGTGCACGACATTAATCAGAAAGAGGTCACGGGCCTGAGGCTGAGAAACCTCAAGACCAACAAGGTCTGGGACTTCCCGACTAGTGCGCTGTTTCTGGGCATCGGGCACATCCCGAATGCGAAGGTGTTCGAGGGCCAGTTGGATATGGATCAGGACGGCTACCTGAAGACAACGAACAACGTCTTCACCCGTGTGCCCGGAGTCTTCGCCTGCGGCGACGTGCAAGACCGGCGCTATCGACAGGCGATTACAGCCGCCGGCACCGGCTGCATGGCCGCCTTGGAGGTTGAAAAGTTCCTCGAACAGTAACCGTGGCGCGGGCGCCCAGCCCGTGCGGCCACCACAAGAAATGCATATTCCGCGCAGGGGGTAAACGCATGGCAAACGAACAAACAACCTGTCCTCACGTAAAAGAAATTCGCCAGGTCAAGCCGAGCGGCAAAGGCTGCAAGGAATGCCTGGAGATGGGCGACACCTGGGTCCACCTGAGGGAATGTCTCATCTGCGGCCACGTCGGCTGCTGTGACTCGTCCAAAAACAAACACGCCACCAAGCACTTTCACCAGACCACGCATCCCATCATGCGTTCGTTTGAGCCCGGAGAAAACTGGCGCTGGTGCTACGTAGACGAAATGTTTCTGACATAAGCATTTCGCCGGTCTCTATGATCGCGGTCGACCGCGTACCGCCTAGTTGTGATACAAATCTGTGTGATCCTCATGTCCCTGCAAGGCAGTCATAACTCCATCTTCTCTACCTGCGCAGGCGAGCGGTGCTAAGGGCGCTCTTCATCTCTCTATCGGAAAGCCACTGGCTGCGCGGCGTCGCCGAGCGTTCCTCCATTGGACAGAAGTTCTCCAACCGTTTTGTCGCTGGCACTCAGGTCGAAGACGCGCTCCGCGCCACGCGCACGGTCAATCAGTCCGGCCTCAGCGTCTCTATCGACAACCTCGGTGAAAACGTTACCAATGCCGACGAAGCTCGGGCCAGCGCTCAACTCTATCACCAGTTGCTGGACGATATTGCCGCGCAAAAGCTGAACGCCAACATCAGCTTGAAGCTTACCCACATGGGCCTTGACGTTGACGAAAAACTGGCGCGCGACCTGGTGACTAGCCTCGTGACCAAGGCCGCTGCAATGAACCCGCGCAATTTCGTCCGCGTCGACATGGAGGGGTCACCCTACACGCAACGCACTCTCGATTTCGTACATCAACTCCATCGCGTGCCCGGAAACCAAGGATGCGCGGGCGCGGTCATCCAAAGCTACATGCGGCGCTCCGAGAGCGACGTCGAGAAGCTCCTGTCGGAAGGAATTCGGATCCGCCTGTGCAAAGGCGCCTACAAAGAGCCCTCAGAAATTGCCTTTCAGGCAAAATCCGAAGTCGATGCCAACTATGTCAAGCTGATGAAGATTCTGATGAAGAGCAAGGTGTATCACGGCTTGGCGACGCACGACGAAAACATCATCAAGCAGGCGAAAGCCTTCGCCACCAGCGAAAGAATTTCACGCGACGCATTCGAATTCCAGATGCTTTACGGCATCCGCCGCGACCTGCAGCAGAACCTGGTGCGCGACGGCTGGCGCATGCGAGTCTACATCCCGTTCGGAACCGAATGGTATCCCTATCTGATGCGGCGCCTGGCTGAGCGTCCTGCGAATGTATTGTTCATCGCCAAGAATCTGCTGCGAAAGTAGCTTGTGCAGGGACGGACGCACTCTCCGGTCCAGGCTGAGCAAAGCTCAGCAGATATCCTTTGATAGCCCAGTCACGCAATTCTGCTAGCATAAATACATGGGCAACCCCGGCCAGAGCACAATTGCCGAGGCCTTCGCCGCGCTCGTGGGGCCTCAGGTCGGCGATGAGGATATCGATCTCGCCCGCGGCGCGTTAACCATTGCCCGCACAGAGTATCCCGACCTCGACATCGAGTCCTACATCGCGCGCGTCGATGAACTCGCGTCCATGGCCGAGGGTCGAATCCACGACGTCGGCGACGCGGCTCAAACCATTGCCGCCCTTAACCACACTCTGTTCGAAGAGGCCGGGCTGAGAGGCAATCGCGAGGATTATTACGATCCCCGCAATTCTTTTCTAAACGACGTCCTCGACCGCGGCCTTGGGATTCCGATAACGCTGGCCTTGATTTACATGGAGGTCGGTCGCCGTCTCGGCTTCCCGCTGTTCGGCGTGGGTATGCCCGGACATTTTCTGCTGAAGCACTACGATATCGATGGCCGCGAGACCCTGTTTGACTGCTTCAACGGTGGGGATATTCTCAGCCCGAAGGATTGCCAGCGCCGTCTCGACGAAATCTATTCCGGGCAGATGACTCTGCGCCCCGAGTTTCTTTTCGCCGTCAGCCGCCGTCAGATTCTCACCCGAATCCTGAACAATCTCAAGACGGTTCATCTCGGCACGCGCAATTTCCGCAAAGCGCTAGCGCTGGTGGATTTGCTGCTCGTCATCTATCCCCGCTCTCCCGAAGACGTTAAGCAGCGTGCTATGCTCCGCTACAGCCTGGGCCAGACTGCGGGTGCCGTAGAAGATTTGGAACAGTATTTGAAAATGTCGCCCGACGCCTCTGACGCCGATGAAATCCGACAGGCCGCACTCTCTATCCGTAGAATGCGCGCCTTGATGAATTAGAAAGATGCGACTTCCCTACATTCCTGGCAGCTTCATCCCGGCCAATTTGCGGGCGAAACTTGGCTTGCCCATCTGCTTGAACATCTTGCGCATCTGAGCATACTGGCGCAGCAGGTTGTTGACTTCCTGCACGCTGGTGCCGGAGCCACGGGAGATGCGCTTGCGCCGGCTGCCGTTGATTACTTCGTGGTGCAGGCGTTCGTGCACGGTCATCGAGTTGATGATGGCTTCGACGCGGTTGATTTGCTTTTCATCGATTTTGTCCGCGTGCTTCTGTATCCCGGCAAAAGGTCCGATGCTGGGCAACATGCCCATGAGGCTCTGCAGCGATCCCATCTTTTTCACCTGACGCAGTTGATCGCGGAAATCCTCAAGCGAGAAGCCATCGCCGGAAAGTGCTCTGCTAGCCATTTCCTGAGCTTTTTTCTTGTCGACATTCTGCTCGGCTTTTTCGATCAGCGAGAGAATGTCGCCCATGCCGAGGATGCGCGACACAATGCGATCCGGATGAAAGGGCTCGAGCGCGTCATACTTCTCACCGACGCCGATGAACTTGATTGGCTGTCCCGTGACTTGACGGATGGAGAGCGCAGCGCCGCCGCGTGCGTCGCCATCCATTTTTGTGAGCACGACACCGGTCAGCGAAAGCTTTTTGTGAAACTCATCGGCAGAATTGACCGCGTCCTGCCCAGTCATCGCGTCGGCGACGAACAGGATCTCCTGCGGGTTGAGCAGCCGCTTGAGCGATTGCATCTCCTCCATGAGTTGATCGTCTATGTGAAGACGGCCGGCGGTGTCGACAATCAATACGTCGCAGCCGGTGTTGATGGCTTCGCGGCGCGCTTCTTTAGCCAGGCGCTCGACCGTCGCCGTATTGGCTGCAACGTCTGCGCCCTCGTAGATGCTGGCTTTGATCGCCTGAGCTACCACCTTAAGCTGTTCGCGCGCGGCCGGACGATAGACGTCCACCGACACTAACAATGGTCGATGCCCGCCATTTTTCAGCCAGTTTGCCAGTTTGCCGGAAGTGGTGGTTTTACCGGAACCCTGCAATCCCGCCATCAGCACGACAGTTGGTGGTTGTGAGGCGAATTTCAAGCGCGCGGTATCGCGGCCGAGAGTTTCAATGAGCTCGTCACGCAGAATTTTGATGACCTGCTCACCCGGGGAGAGCGCGGTCGCGACCTGCTGGCCAACAGCCTTTTCCTGAATGTGGTCGATGAGTTGCTTGACCACTTTGAAGTTGACGTCGGCCTCAAGCAGAGCGAGACGAATTTCCCTCAGCGCCTCCTGAATGTTTTCTTCTGTCAGGACAGCTTGGCCACGCAGAGTCTTGAAGGCACGTTGCAGTTTTTCTGAAAGATTCTCAAACATAAGGGTAAAGGACTATTCTAGCAGCGGAGTGGCGTAGCTCTCAGACTGTCAGCAAATGCTCGCCCCCAGAGGCTTGCCACAAAAGAGTCGAAGGACATGATCCGGCCCGCTTGACACGGCCCCGAGGCATGCAACGGTGTAGCTTTCCACCCCGGACGAGGGCGTCCGCGCTACGTGCCCGCTTGCGCTGCAAATACTTCTTCCCCCGCGATCACCGTATTGCAGTGGATCGTGACGGTGTCTTCGACTCGTTGCGCGTATCCGCCCGCGAACGTTACCATCACCGGAATGTCACGAGCGCGGGCTACGCGGAAGACTAGTTGGTCGCGGCGTTTCAATCCTTCGATAGTCAGAGACAAGCCTCCGAGTTGATCCTCGCGGTAAGGGTCGGCGCCCGCGACGTAGCAGATCAGTTCCGGATCAAATTGGCGCAGCCCCGAGCTCAGGGCGTTGTCGAGCCAGGCGAGATAATCGTCGTCACCGATTTCGTCAGGAAGATCGACATCGATCGAAGATGGCGGCTTCCACGCCGGATAATTATTTTCCTGGTGGAGCGAGATGGTGAACACGTCGCTCGCATGGACATTGCGCGCTCTCGAGGGCACCGAGAGACCTACCGTCGCAGCTGAGGTCGAAGGCAGCAGTCCCGTCGGGATGCGCACGCCGCCAAAGATCGCGGCCGTACCATTACCTTGGTGGACGTCGCAATCCACAGTCATGGCACGAGTTATTTTGTCGTCCCGCTGCATGCGGCGAATGGCGACGGCCACGTCGTGGATCATGCAAAAGCCTTCGCCGTGATCGGGAAAGGCGTGATGAAATCCGCCGCCGATGTTGAATCCGATGCGATTCCGCAGAGCATAATCAGCGGCGAGAATAGAACCGCCAGCGGCCAGCCAGAAAGCTCGAACCAGTTCGGGCGAGTAGGGAATTTCCATTTCCAGTTCTTCGCGCGCGGAGAGCGTTCCGGTCTTCAGTTTGTGTACGTACTGCGGCGTGTGTACGAGGAGAACATCCTGATCAGAGGCGGGTTGCGGAGTTACGAAGTCAGCCGGCTCGGCGGCTCCTGTCTCGAGCAGCCGGTCATGGATGCGTCGATACTTCTCGGCGGGAAAGACGTGTGCGCCGACGGGGAGATAATAGTCGTCGCTATAAACCAGCTTGAATGGGAGCATGGTGGCGTGCGGCGGTTTCCATAATACTCGCCTTATTTATTGAGCGTGGGTCCCAGCCGTGCGACTGGGCGAAGACCAGAACGGGCGAGGTAGCCCGCGCTCACATCAACCCCGGCAACGCGGTCTTTTGCTGAATGCCATCACCCTCTTTGATCGTATAGATGAAGTCCGCAGCGACGTCGTGGAGGGTCTCAACTTTGCCGCTGGGCCATCTGATTTCTACTTCGCCCATCTTCGTCTCGACGCCGAGACCGAAATGCAGTCGTGGATCGTTTTGCGAAAGGTAGCTGCCTCCCGCGCGAACCTCGTCGAATTGCAACAGCTTTCCGGCTCTAACCGTCACTCGCGCTCCGATCGCCATTTTGTTGCTCTTTGTTCCTACCAACCTAAATAGCGCGCGATGATTTTTATTCTCTCCCTGATTAAGCAGGAGGAGTGGCGGCTCGCCGGTGTTCATCACCACGATGTCAATATTCCCGTCATTGTTAAGATCGCCGAACGCTGCGCCTCGCCGGGAGGCGTCCGAAATCGCCGAGAGCGCGCCCGAAACGTCTTCGAAAGTGCCATCGTGGTTGTTGCGGAACAGCAGCATGGGCTCGCGGTATCGGGGAGCGCCTGGAACTTGGTCCATCTGCGGATATACGTGGCCGTTGGCAATGAACAGGTCCGGCCAGCCGTCGTTGTCCATATCAAAAAATCCTGTTCCCCATCCCACCGGATTGTATGTCGGCTTCGCGAGTTTGGCGGCGTAGCTCACTTCGGAGAATCCTTCTGCTCCGAGGTTGCGATACAGGCTATCGGGCTGTTCGGTGAACGTGGTCACGAACATGGAGAGCCTGCCTGCGTGCAGGTAGTCGCTCCAGTCCACGCCCATATTGCCGCGCTCCGAACCGTCGCCGCTGACGGCCGCTCCCGAGAGCATGCCGACTTCTTCAAACGTGCCATCGTGCTTGTTGTGGTAGAGGTAATTCGGACCAGAATCGTTGGCGACGTACAAGTCGGGCCAGCCGTCGTTGTCGTAATCACCCCAGATCGCTCCCAGGCCGTAGTATTTGCTGGGGTCGTCGACGCCAGCTTTTTTCGAAACTTCTTCAAATGTGCCATCGCCGCGATTGTGGAAGAGCAAATCGGATTCGCCGAGCATGCCCCATGGTCCGCATTGCACCGCGATTCCCTTGAAGCTGCAGTTTTTCTCATTCTTTCCGAAGTCGGGTAGTTTGTTCACGTCAAAGTGCACATAACGGGAGACGAACAAATCCACGTTACCGTCGCGATCGTAGTCGGCCCAGGCCGCGCCGGTGCTGAAGCCCCCTGCTGCTGCTCCTGCTTTGTCTGTGACATCTTCAAATTTGCAATTGCCGAGGTTGTGATAGAGGGCATTGCCACCATAGCCCGTTACGTAAATATCAGGAAGACCGTCATTGTCGTAATCGGCTACAGCCACCCCCATTCCCCACCCTTTGCGGGTAAGGCCGGCGAACTTGCTGATATCGGTGAATTTGAATCCGTCATCCTGATGATAGAGCGTGAGCATGGGATCGCCGCCCTGCTTATAGCGGTCGACTGTGGATCCGTTCACCGTGATGATGTCGAGTCGGCCGTCGTTGTCGCAGTCGATCAGGCCCGCACCACCGCTCATCGATTCGACGATGTAGCGCTTATCGGGAGATGAGATGTGGGAGACGGTCAGGCCAACTTGTTTGGCGATGTCCTCGAACTTGGGTGGCGGAGTTTTCGCGGGAGGTGCCTGGGCGGAGGCGAAGGCGGCGAGAACCAGCGCGCAGCTCAGGGAGTGAAGGGAACGGTCGTAGTGCATTTTGCTCAGCATTGCCGGGCAATACCACCGGAAGTCCATCGTTAGGCTGCGCCTGGCCGTGGTGTTTTTGCCGCGACTTCTTGCAGTTGTTCGGAGGTCATTCCGTACAGCGGGGGGACTGAGACGCCCAGAATGCCCAGATAAGCGTAAAGCTCGCCGCGGTGATGAATTTCATGCTCCGGCATGGAGCGCAGAAACTTCCAGATGGTCATGGGCGTGCCATCGGCGGAAGCACACTTGCGTAGCAAGTCCTCGTCGTTAAGCCGCGAGAAAATACTCATGGACTCGGAGTGCATGCGTTCCATAAATCCGACCACCTGATCGTAACCGTCGGCTAGCTCACGCCCGCATCCCGCGTAGCGATTGCGCCCCCCGGCCACTGACTCGGCAAAAACATTTCGCTCCACGGCAGCGATATGGCGCGCCAGATCGCCGAGCGTGAATTTGCCTTCCTTACAGCGCCACTCCAGCTGTGCCGGCGGAATGCAAGCGACCAACCGCATGGTACGCGAGCGTATCTTCTCAAAGTAGTCAAGGAATGGAGCGATGGTCACAATCTCCATGCTTCAGCTATATCACAAATGAAAAAGATTGGCGACGCTGCAACGGGGTGGCGGTGACGTCAAGCTGTTTGTGACACTACGACTCCCGTAACTCGTCCTTCGAGAGGTGGTTGGTTATCCGTCTGTGCGTACGCGGCGAGCGCTGACAGGGGTAAAGGGAGTAGAAGATGGACCGCCAGATAGCTTGGGCGCATGGCGATGCTCCCTGTTCGTATCGCTGAATCGTATCCCTTTCCGATCGAAAAGTCACCTTGTGGTGCCGGCCACACCTTGGCGGCTTATGCCCCGATGCGGATGGTGAACCCACGCTTCTCCTCTGCTACATTGTTGAAGCCATGAAACCTGTTCGCAGCTTTGCCAGCGATAACAACGCCGGCGTCCATTCCAAGGTGCTGCAAGCCATTGCCGCCGCCAACCGGGGACACGTTGTGGGCTACGGGGACGACCCTCATACCGAGGCATCCATTCGCAAATTCAAGCAGCATTTCGGCGCGGATGCCTCAGTTTTCATCGTCTTCAATGGAACCGCCGCCAACTGCCTGAGCCTGAAGGCCCTCGCGGAGTCGTATCAGGCCGTGCTCTGCGCCGAGGCCGCCCATATCTATACGGATGAATGCGGTGCGCCCGAGAAATTTACCGGTTGCAAACTAATTCCTATTCCTACGGTGGACGGCAAGCTTACGGTCGAGTCGGTCCGCCATGCCTACCACGGCGTTGGCGACCAGCATCACGTGCAACCGCGGGTGATCTCCATTACGCAAGTCACAGAAATGGGCACGGTCTACACTCCGCGGGAGGTCCGCGAGTTGGCCCGCTTTGCCCACGATCGAAATATGCTTCTGCACATGGACGGCGCCCGAATCGCCAACGCGGCAGTGAGTCTGGGACTGACCCTGCGCGAAGCGACGCGTGATCTGGGGGTGGACGTTCTTTCGTTCGGCGGAACCAAGAACGGGGCCATGGGCGCTGAAGCTGTGGTCTTCTTCGATAAGAAATTCAGCCGCGACTTTCTATATCTTCGCAAGCAGGGGATGCAGTTAGCTTCGAAGATGCGCTTCATCTCAGCCCAACTTGAGGCGTTGCTCTCGAACAATCTGTGGCGGAAAAATGCGGAGCACGCCAACCGAATGGCTGAATTGCTGCAAAAGGAAGTCAGCAAGATCCCTCGAGTGAAGATTGTCTACAAGGTGGAAGCCAACGGAGTCTTCGCCCAAATTCCACGCCACGCCGTCGCTAAGCTGCAAAAGCGCTACTTCTTCTATGTATGGGATGAAGAGCGGTCCGTGGTGCGGTGGATGTGCTCGTTCGACACGACAGAGCAAGATGTACGACAATTCGCGAGGTTCGTAACCAAGGCCGTCGGTGACTAAAAGCACCGCATCGGGCAGGGAGGCACCCATACGGGTATTGATTTTTGAATGTCCATAGACTAAATTGGCGCCTTCCCCCGAAATGTAGGAACGGTGGCGTTTTTTGGAGATGGGATGAATCGAAGCTGGCTTGGTTTGATCGCAATTTGCGCGACGCCCCTCTTTTTACTAAGTTGCGGGCACGATCAGCAACTGGTATCTATTCAGGTTACACCTGCTGGATTTGTGTTTGAAGGTATCGGAGCGCAAGGCCAGTTTACCGCGCTCGGTACCTATATACACCCTCCCGAAACGAAAGACATCACAAACCAAGTAACCTGGAAAATAGACGTCGCGAATCTGGCCACCATCACCCAAACAGGTCTGGTTACAGCGATAAGCGTTTGCGGAAGCGGAGATGTCACCGCAACTCATTACAGTGATCCTGCAAACCCAACCACGAGCAGCCTGATCGTCGGGACGGCAACTGTCAAGGGTGTGGACGACGGGACTCCAAAATGCATGCCGTAGCGAAATGTCAATCAGTTCTGCTCGTGCAGTAGTTTTGCCAATGTAGGCTTGTGTTTCTCAGCTTTCTTTTTCCGGTCGGGAACAACACGGGAGGCCGGAGGCTCGCCAATCTGCGCCCGAGCCATGGTCTTTACGGCTTCGACGGCGGTAAACCGCTTCGGTTTTTTCTTCTTGGCCATTGTCGTTATGTTGCCATAGTGCCGCGCGCTGCGAACGTGTAATAATCATAAGCGGTCATCAATCGGTGGTCAGCAGCAAACTATGGAAGAGCGCGAGTTTTTCGACGAACGTCCGGAGAAGAAAGTAGCGACGCTGAACTGTCCCCATTGCCAGCAGTCCGGCGAATATGAAATCAGTTGGCTGGTGCGTACCAAGAAGAATCAGCTTCCCGGCCGCGCTGATGAACGCGACCGCGCCCGCTTTGCCAAGGCCAAATCCTATATGCTCCGCCGCGATGACATGATGGCCTGCAAGAATATGCGCTGCCGCAAGCGCTTTGAAATCTCCGGGGTGCAGTCGGTTGTATTCACAGATTGACCGGATTTTTTCACGCTGGCATTTCCTCTCTCCCGGAGCCCTCGTTTATACTTACCAGTTTGCCTATAGCATTGATAGTCCTGTAGGAAGTTGCTAGTAACGTCTCGGGCCACGAACCTGTTATCAGAAAGGCACAAGGAGCACTCGCTTGAAGATTCTGGTCTGCATGAAGCAGGTGCCGCAGAAGGATGCGCCGCTGAAGCTAAACGAGTCGGGCACCTGGATTCGCGAAGACGTTTCCTACGAAGTTAATGAGCCCGACGCCTTCGCGCTAGAGGAAGCGTTACGGCAGAAAGAGAAGCACGGCGGAGAAGTCGTGGTCATCACATCGGGCCCGGCGCGCGCCCAGCAGGTCTTGCGGGAAGCTTTGGCCAAAGGCGCCGACCGCGCCATTCATCTTGAAGACAACGCATTCGTCGGACTCGATGCACTGAACACTGCCCGTGCCTTTGCCTCCGCGATCAAGGACGAGAAATTCGACTTGATCTTTACCGGCTTGCAGTCTGACGATTACGGCTATGCGCAAACTGGAGTGGTGCTGGCGGAATTGCTGGGCTGGCCGCACGCGACCATCATCATGCAGATTGAAAAGAACGATGCGGGAATTCGCGTGAAGCGGGAGCTCGAGGCTGGCTTCTTTCAGTTCGTAGATATGCCACTGCCTGCAGTGTTGACCATCCAGTCCGGGATCAACAAATTGCGTTATGCCACCCTTATCGGCATCAAGCAGGCCAAGAACAAGCCACTACGCAAGGTTTCGATGGCTGATGTGCAGGCGGCGATAAGCGGAAATTTGCAGAAGATCGAACGGCTGTACGTTCCTCAGAAGACCAAGAATACGGAATTCCTGGAGGGGTCGGCCAGCGAAGTCGCGAAAAAATTGGTAGATAAGCTGCGCAACGAAGTGCGCGTGCTGTAGTAGCCGTCATAAGCCGAGCTTTGCTGGGCTGGACAGTCGAGGGCGGCTGTTCCCACGTGAGCATCGGCAAGAGCCAGAAGCTAGGAGCGAGAAGCGGCATCTATGCCTGACACCATTTTAGTCATCGTCGAACAGCGCGAAGGCAAACTGAACCGCGTCTCATGGGAGACGATTACCGCCGGACAAGCGCTTGCCGCCGAGAGCGGTTGGACTCTCGAGGCCGCTGTCGTCGGCAGCGGCGTAGCGAATTGTGCTAACGAAGTTGCCGCGAAGAAAGTCGCCAAGGTCTATGCAGTTGAGTCCCCCAAGCTCGAGCCTTACACTCCGGATGCGTTCTCGGCTGCGCTCAAGCAATTTATCGAATCGAAACAGCCGAAGCTGGTACTGATGCCCCACACATATCAGGTGCGCGATTTTGTTCCAAAGCTCGCCACAGCCATGGGACGCACCGCGATCAGCGACTGCATCGGCTACATGAAAGAAGGCGGCAAGCTGCTGTTCACCCGCCAGATGTTTCAGGGCAAGCTGGCAGCCGATGTGAGTTTTGTGGCCGACGCTCCCTGGTTCGTAACCTTTCAAAACGGAGCGTTTCGTGGCGATAAGGCCGAGGTCGGAGCCGGCGCCGCTCCGGTTGAAACTGTGAACGTACAGATTGTCGAGGGAATCATCCGCAACAAGCCGCAGGACGTATTCAAAGAGGCCAAGCAGGCGGTTGACCTCACGCAGGCGGAAATTATCGTTTCGGTCGGGCGCGGAATCAAAGAGCAAAAAAATATCGACCTGGCCAAGCAGCTTGCCGAAGCTCTGGGCGGAGAATTGGCCGCTTCGCGTCCGATTTGCGATTCCGGCTGGTTGCCCATGGATCGGCAGATTGGTTCCTCTGGCCAGACGGTTGCGCCCAAACTGTATCTGGCGCTCGGCATCAGCGGCGCGATTCAGCACATTGTCGGCATGAAAGGCTCGCGCACCATCATCGCGATTAACAAAGATTCTGAAGCACCAATCTTCGAGATCGCGGACTATGCTGTGGTGGGAAACCTGTTCGACATCGTGCCGCCGCTGATTGAAGAAGTGAAGAAGGCAAAGGCGGGGGGATAGGCCGGGCCTCATCCGTGCGGTATGTTTGCAGGGTTTCGCGAAGTGGTTACCAATTGACTAATTTATTGACTATAGATAAAGTAATGGTCATGGATGATGTTTCCATCTCCGAATTCAAAGCCAAGTGTCTTGGCCTGATTGAACGAGTGCACAAAACTCGCCAGCATCTGCGGATTACGCGTCATGGTCGCCCAGTTGCGGAGGTTATTCCGGCCGGACCCGACCGCAAGCGAAAGTTCTTGGGAGACATGGTTGGGACCGCCGAGATCGTGGGCGACATCGTTTCCCCTGTCATCGACTTGGAAGACATCAAGGCTTACCGCGATTGAACCTGCTTCTCGATACCCATATCTGGATTTGGAGCAAATTGGATCCGAAGCGGATAGGAAAACGTGCAGCGCAAGAGTTGTCGAACAATGACAACGATCTCTGGCTGTCTCCGGTCAGTGTTTGGGAAGCTCTCGCGCTGATGCAAAAAGGCCGCATTCGCGTAGGAGACCCGCTGGCTTGGGTCGAGCGCGCTGCTGATCAACTACGAGAAGCGCCGCTAACTCAGGAAATTGTTCGCACTGGTTTCGCGCTGTCCTTGCCGCGTGCTGATCCGGCGGACCGATTCCTGGCGGCTACCGCCAAGGTTCTGAAGTTAACTTTGGTGACTGCGGACCAGAGGTTGCTCGGCTTGGGCGAGATAGCGAGTCTGGCAAACCGATAAGGCATCCTATGTTGATTTTCCGCAAGCCTCTAGAGGGTATAGAACGCCCCCAGATGCCCGCCGACGTGGTCATCGTCGGTGGCGGCCCCGCCGGCATGGCTTGCGCTCTGCGCCTGTCGCAGCTCATCGACCAGCACAATTCAAAACATCCTGACTCGCAGTTAAGTAAAGAAAATATTTACGTTCTCGAAAAAGCGCGCGAGGTTGGCCAGCACTGTCTCTCGGGTGCGTTGCTTGATCCGCGCTCCATGCGAGAGTTGCTTCCCGGATTCGAAAAGGAAGCTCCGCTCGACGCCGAGGTCAGCAAAGAAGCAGTTTACTTTCTGACGAAGAATGGCAAATTCAAGTTTCCCATCACGCCGCCGCCCTTGCGCGATCACGGCAACTACGTTATCTCTCTCAATCGATTTGTGAAGTGGCTGGGCAGCAAAGTTGAAGAAACCGGAATTACGATCTTCACCGGCTTCGCAGGATCAGAGTTGCTTTTCGACGGCGTCCGCGTCACTGGAGTTCGAACCGACGACAAGGGTGTGGACAAGCAGAATCAACCGAAGTCGAATTTCGAGCCCGGCTATGATCTGCAGGCCAAGGTCGTCATCCTCGCCGAAGGCACGCGTGGATCGCTAACGAAGCAGCTGATCGCGAAATTTGACCTGGCGAAGAACAGCAATCCGCAGACCTATGGCCAAGGCATAAAAGAACTGTGGGAGGTGCCTGCGGGACGTATCGCCCCCGGCGAAGTCATCTACACGATGGGCTGGCCGCTGACCACGAAAGAATACGGTGGCGCGTGGATCTACGGCGGCAAAGACAACATCGTTTCGCTTGGCTTCGTCACAGGCCTCGATTACCCCGATCCGCGCCTTGATCCGCAGCATGTGCTGCAGGATTTCAAGCAGCATCCATTCGTTTCGAAGTTGCTCGCGGGCGGCAAGATGATCCGCTATGGTGCGAAGTCGCTGCCTTACGGCGGATGGTGGGCTATTCCTCCGGTCGCGGGCGACGGTTGGATGATTCTCGGCGACTCCGCTGGTTTCCTCAATTCGCAGCGCCTCAAGGGAATTCACCTGGCGATCAAGAGTGGGATGCTGGCCGCCGAAACCGCTTTCGAGGCGCTGACGAAAGACGATTCGTCCGCTGCCACACTGAATGGCTTTCAGACGAGAGTCGAATCCAGCTGGATCAAGGACGAGCTTTGGAAGGTTCGCAATTTTCATCAGGGATTCGAACACGGATTCTTCGCTGGCTTGTTTCACGCCGGAATCCAGCAATTCACCGGTGGCCGCGGACTGCGCAACCGATATCCCGGAACCGCAGGCCATCAGCACATGACCAAGCTTGCCGAGCTACCCGCTAACGGTGGCGATGAGGCTCATCTGCTCGGCCCCGCGAAAGGCGATGGCAAGCTCACCTTCGACAAACTCACCGACCTGTATCACTCGGGCACGAAGCATGAGGAAGATCAGCCGTCGCATCTGGTCATTGACGACACCAACATCTGCAACACGCGCTGCGTAAAAGAATACGGCAGCCCTTGCCAGAATTTCTGTCCTGCCAACGTTTACGAAATGGTTGACGACGCCGAGCAGCCCAGCGGTAAGCGCATCAGCTTGAATCCTTCAAACTGCGTCCACTGCAAGACTTGTGACATCGCCGACCCGTATCAAATTATTACCTGGGTTCCACCGGAAGGTGGCGGCGGACCGAACTACGACGGCATGTGAGCCGTTCACAAAGTCATTTCGCCACGGATGTTCACGAATTCACGATCAGAGCAGGTCCTAACTGCTTCAATTATTCAAGGTTTATAATCTAGGCTGAGTTTCCGACTGTCGCGGCCTTTGGGTATACCCTGGCCCGGCGGCGAGGGAGAGAGTACGCGGGCGAAGCTGTCCGCGCCATACGTCTCCCGAGGGTGCGGATGGAAACGTGCGCGCCTCCCGTGCTTCGCGAGAAGCATATTGGAAAGGAAGCAACCGCCGGGAATATTCCCTCTGCGTGTCTCCTTTCCTGCATTAGATGAATCCAATACGAAAGACGCATTCGGCCAATGGCTTTGATTCTCTCCGACAAATTCGGGCGTCCGATCACCGATCTCCGGATCTCGATTACGGACCGCTGCAATTACAAGTGTGTCTATTGTCGTACCGGCAACGAGGGGGCACTGTACGGCGACCTGCCTTTTGCCGATTACCTGCGCATGGTGCGAGTCTTCGCGGCACTCGGTATCAAGAAAATTCGTCTGACGGGTGGAGAGCCCCTGCTGCGCAGCGGCGTGGTTGATTTCGTGCGGCAGTTGTCCACTCTGCGCTCCGCCGACGGCCAAGAACTCGACCTCGCGATGACGACCAACGGCCATCTGCTCGCGGAGATGGCAAAGCCGCTCAAGGATGCTGGGCTGAATCGCATTACCGTCAGCATGGATGCGGTCGATCCCGATCGCTTCGCTCGCATCACACGTGTGCCCAACGGATACGATCACGTGCTGGAGGGCATCCGGGCTTCCCGGAGGACGGGGCTTTGGCCGGTCAAGGTCAACTGCGTGCTGATGCGTGGCTTTAATGAAGATCAGATCATTCCCTTCGGAATGTTTGCCCGCGAAGAAGGCGTCATCGTTCGCTTCATAGAATTCATGCCGCTCGAGGAAGACCGGATGTGGTCGCCTGCAACCGTGGTTACGCTGGATGAAATTGTCCAGCGCATGGCAGAATATCGCCCGCTGGTCGAAATCCCGCACGCCCGCAGCGAAACCGCGCGACGGTATCACTTCGACGACGGCATCGGCGAAATTGGAATCATCGCTCCGGTTTCACATCCCTTCTGCGGACACTGCAGCCGCATCCGCATTACTTCCGATGGAAAAATCCGCACTTGCCTGTTTTCAGTCTGGGATCACGACCTGCACGAGTTGATGTGCCGCGGCGCTTCTGACGAGGAGTTGGTCGAGTTCATCCGCGGCGTAGTGCAGAGAAAAGAAGAGCGTCACCATATCGGCGAGGCGGATTTCGTGCCGGCATCCAGGACCATGGTGCATATCGGGGGCTAGTGATCGAGATCTGAATAACAACTCGTCGACCCGCTTCGGTTCTCCAGCGCACTAAAGTGATATAAGTTGAAGGTGAAACGAATTGTCTTGCTGTTGATGATCATCGCCGAAATTGGGATGGTTTCGGCTCAAACTGCACCATCAGCGCCCAAACCGCAGCCTCCCACGAATGCCGCTGCCTACCTTGGCTTCGATCGCAATAATTATCCCGGCGACCAGAATCTGAAAATTCTTCGCCAGACGTTTTCCTACACGGGTTTCTGGCTCAACCTTCCGCCCAGCGCGAAGACTAATACGTGGCGTGGCAAACGCAGCACCCTGCAATCAGCTGGATTTGGATTCCTGGTGCTCTTCAATGGCCGGTTGTTCAACGAGCTGAAGTCAGTTCCGTATGCGAGCAAGCTCGGCAAGTCGGACGCGCAGGCAGCTGTGGCAGCGGCGCGGAGGGAAGGGTTTCCGGCGGGAACAATCATATTCCTCGATCAGGAACAGGGTGGCCGAATGCTGCCGGAACAAAAAGCCTACATTTATGCGTGGACGGACGGAGTCACCGCCGCCAAATTTAGCGCCGGCATTTACTGTTCGGGCATTTCCGCCGCGAAAGAAGGCGGCGAAGATGTTGTTACCGCGGACGACATTCGCCAGAATGCCGGCGGAAGAAAGATCGGGTACTGGGTCACGAACGATGCCTGCCCTCCTTCGCCGGGCTGCACGTTTCCCAAACGCGCGCCCAGTCCAACTGAGAGTGGGATTCGCTTTGCAGACGTATGGCAGTTCGCTCAATCTCCGAAAAGACCTGCTGTTGCGGCGAGCTGCTCGGGCTACAATCCCGATGGAAACTGTTACTCACCAGGGATCGACGTCGGGAAGCACTTGCACATTGATGTAAGTACCGCAACCACAGCCGACCCATCGCACGGCCGAAGCCGCTGAATCCGGGGCTTGAACCCGAAGATGTTCTAACCATCTTTTTTCTCAGGCGTGCCCGTTACCGATTCGCGACGAATTGATATAGTCAGCCCCAACAATGTCCGTGAAACTCAACCCAGCTTCTCTCTCGCTTTGGCAGCAAGACTTTCGCCTGACGTTCCGCCTCGCGCTGCCACTCATTCTTGCCGAGGTCGGCTGGATGAGCATGGGCATCGTCGACACGGTCATGGTCGGAAGGCTGCCGAACAGCGCCGTCGCGATTGGCGCGACGGGGTTAGGCCAAAGTCTCTACCACAGCGTAGCCATTTTTGGCGGCGGCTTGCTGCTGGGCATGGACACGTTTGTCGCCCATGCATTCGGACGCGAAGATCTGGACGACGCCCGCCACTCCCTGGTAAACGGATTGTTCCTCGCTTTCGCGCTGACGCCTGTTCTGATGCTTGCTATATCGTTCTGGCCGGCGCTGATGCATCGCTTCGGAATCAGCGTGGAACTCGTGGAACCGATGCGTCCCTACTTGAGCGCGCTCAACTGGGGTACGCTGCCGCTGCTCGCTTACTTCGCGCTGCGGAGATACTTGCAAGCAGTGAACGTGGCCCACCCCATCATGTTTGCCCTGATCTCGGCGAATATCGTGAATGCCTTCGGGAATTGGGTTCTCATTTATGGGCACCTTGGGTTTCACGCCATGGGCATCACTGGTGCAGGCTGGTCAACCTGCTGGGCTCGAACATATATGGCTGTATGCCTCGCAATCACACTGCTCTGGGTGGAGTCGAAACGCATACAGCGCGGCTGGCTCGGCACAATCCGAATCGATGTCCGCAGAATGTCGGCGTTGCTAAAGCTTGGAGCACCGGCCGCAACCCAAATCCTCTTCGAGATCGGCGCATTTTCCGCCGCGACCGCGTTGTGCGCGAGACTCGGGCCCGTTCCGTTGGCTGGCCATGAGATTGCCTTGAACTGCGCCGCCCTCACGTTCATGGTTCCGCTCGGAATCAGTTCCGCCGCTGCCGTCCGCGTCGGACAACAATTAGGAAGACGCGATCCCGATGGCGCCCGCCGTGCAGGCTGGTCCGCGATCATCATCGGAGTCGGATTCATGGGTTGTTCCGGAGCAGTGTTCGTTTCCATTCCAAAACTGATCGCGCGCCTGTTCACTCCGGATCCCGCCGTAATTCGAGTGGGCGCACAGCTATTGCTGGTCGCTGCTGCGTTTCAGCTGTTCGATGGACTCCAGACGGTCGCCACCGGAGCACTGCGTGGTGCAGCCGACACGCGAACCCCAATGCTCGCCAACTTCGTCGCCTATTGGCTGATCGGGCTTCCTCTCGGCTACGTATTGTGCTTCAAACTCGGCTGGGGCGCTCTGGGCCTGTGGATCGGCCTCTGCGATGGCCTGATGCTCATCGGATCAGCCCTCCTGGTCGCGTGGCACAAGAGAATACTTCAATAAGTTTTGTAGTGCGTCGTCGGCGGTGAGGTTTCAGATATACTGACGCGAATCAGGAGGAACCTGGATGAAACGAATTGTTGTCTGCTCGCTGTTCTTGCACGCTTGTCTGGTATTGGCGCCTTCGGCCTGGGCAAGTTGGGGCAGCTTTGTCTCAACGGGCACTGCCACAGGCGTCGGCAATCCGTCTTGCGCTCCGGTTTCGAGCGGGCACGTTGCCTGTGCCGTCCGCAATGGTCAAGCCGCAATCATGGTGAATCAGTTCAACGGGACAGGATGGGGCAAGTGGGCAAATTTGGCAGGAACGGTTAGCTCCGACCCCAGTTGTACCAACGACGGGGCTGGCAAGGTGCTCTGTTCAGCGACCGCCACCAATGGCAACCTGCAGGTAGCGATCTTCAACGGCGCCACTTGGAGCAAACCGACGAAAGTCGTCAGCGCACTCTACTCCGCGCCCAGCTGCGCAGAACTGACCGCGGGACATGTGCTCTGCGCGGCGCGAAACTCCACTGGCGGATTGGCATGGTCCGTTTACAACGGTACTTCGTGGAGCAAGTTCGCCAACCTCGCGACCTCTGCCGTCTCCGCTCCAGGCTGCGCCACCGACAACGCGGGCGGAGTGATTTGCGCCGTGATCACTACTAAAGATGCCACGCTGGTGAACCGCTTCGCCGGAGGGGCTTGGGCTGGGTTTCTCAATCTTGGTGGAACCGCCGCCGGCGCGCCCGATTGCACGTCCATGAACTCGGGCGGACAAGTTGTTTGCTTCGCAGAGGCCTACTTCTCACAAATTTATGGTACCCGTTTCGATGGTGGAAGGTGGGCGGTGAATAGCTGGACCGCCTATGCCACTCTCGGTGGTGAAGTGGCCAACAATGCCAATTGCACAACCCACATCGCCGGCGAACTAGTCTGCGGCGTGATCGCAATCGACAGCGCTCTTTACGCCGACGTCTACAACGGAACCAACTGGTCGACATGGACCAGGATCGGCGGAACCGGACTCGGCATCCCTGCGTGCGCGGCTCTCGGCACAGGCCAAGCCGTATGCGTGGTCATGGGCATCAATAACAAGCTAACCAGCGTCGTCGGCCCGTAGCGAGGGTCATATCTAAACTCGCTGGGCAAACCGCGGGTCGCTTTAAGCTCCCTGCTCCGCGATGCGTTGGGGTCGGCGAACAAAATAGTAGATTAGCGCACCGATCCAGTGAGTAAAAATGATGATCAGGATCCAAACCAGTTTGTTGCTGGGATTGGACTCCCTGGTTGCGCACTCGATGATCATAACGATCCAGAAGATGGTGCCCGCTACGCCGAAAACCAGGAAGAAGAGTCCAAAGATCATGATTGGCTCCACATGCCCTGTTGTTTAACCTCAGAACAGTAAGCAATGTTGTGCCGGCGATTATAGTCTCGGTCGTGCGACTCCGCTTGAATAACGGCGAATCAGACCTGGGCCAAGCCCACTCGCGCGCTTACGACAGGGACCATCCATGCTGCGTAGCCCTGGGGATCGCGGATGTTGGCGATCATTTGATTGAAATATGCTACCGCCTCCTGCTGCTTAATGGGCGTTAGTTCACTGATGGGCTCAGCGTATCCATCGCGCCAGGCTTCGATAATGGCGGCGAAGGTGTCGCGGGGCACGCGCACCGTGTCGACGACAATGTAATCTACTGTGATTTGATCGAGCTTCATCGCAGCCAGGATGCTGACGGTGTTGCGCCCGATGAACAGATCGACCCCGGTTGCCGATCCCATGAGGGGCGGGACCTGATGCCAAAACTCCCGCGGATCAAGCGCACCCCGCTGAAAGTGGAGCATGCCGTAGTCCTCTGAAATCAAGTGCAGGTAGCCTCCGCGGCGCGTCACCCGGGCTAGTTCGGCGATCACGCGATCGGGATACGGGATTGAATGGAGGACATGGCGGCAGACAGTAAGATCGAAACTGTGTCCAGCGGCCGGGATCTCAAAAATGCTCTGGTGCTCGAAGCTCAGCCGGGGCGCAAAGCTTGCGTAACGTGATCGCGCCAGCTCCAGGTGATGGTCGATGATGTCAATTCCGAGCACCTTGGCTCTGGGAAAGAGTTCGGCCAGGCGCGAGGACCCTTCGCCGGTGCCGCATCCGGCGTCGAGTATGTGAGCCTCGGCCGGAAGCGCATAGCGACGAAGTAACGGAACCTCTTGCGGCCAAATCGCGCGTGCCTGCGCATCCAAGCCGCGCACCATCGACTCGTCGGCCATTTGTTTCGCTTGTGGGTTGAGATCGACCATTGCGTCATCCTGGCAGTTGCCAAACGCATCTTGATGCAGTCTACTCGATGCGCCGATTGTGCGCGAGCGGCGGCAAGTCACAAGTTATCGGTTCGTCCGTCGTTCGTCCGTCGGATTAATATGGGGGCTTGATTTTGCTGCACGTCAAGTTCTGCAGGCTCTTCGGCTGGGTGCGGTGGCCACTGGGTGGTCTTAGCTGTGGATCTGAAGCGAAATGACCACGGGCATGCGTTCAAACAGTAGACGGATCTCAAGGCCAGGAGACTCTGCCAGAGAATGCAGATTATAGTCACTGCCGGTGACAACCGTAGGCGGGGATAGCAAACAGCCTTCCGCCAATCCAGCGATCTTGTTCTTGAAGTTGCCCGCCACCATATTGCAGACTTCGCCGAGTGCGTCCGACACCTCGGCGCCAACCTTGTCCAGTTCCACGCCCAGCATTTTGGAAGTCATAAGTGCGGCGGCCTTATTATCGCAACGAACGCTGAGCACCCCGCACAATTGCCCTGCTAGCCCCACCATAGCGGTAACTTCGGGGATTGGCTCCTCCGCGATTGCAGGTACAGCCAGTTGGCAGCCCAGCATGAGTTCGAAGACTTCACGCGTGGCCATTTCGAGCAGCGGAGTCCAAGTTTCGTGGCTGCCGTTGCCGGCAAGCAACTCGTTCGCCGATTTCACGACTTACCTTCGAGAACGGGCACGACGTGTTCTTTCACTTGCTCCGCCGTGAAGGGCTTCCGGATGTAGCCGCGAGCACCATGGGATAAGGCCTCCACCACATGAGATTCGCTACCCTCGGTAGTAATCATGACAACGGGTACGCCTTTTGCGTTCGCCACGGTGGGAAGCTGCTTGATAAATTCCAGCCCGTCCATGACTGGCATGTTGATGTCACAAAGGATGAGGTCGACCAGGTTTTCCTGGAGAACGACCAGAGCCTCAGCCCCGTTTCCGGCCTCGAATACCTTGGTCAGGTCCAGGCCCGCTTGGCGCAGCGAGCGTTCCACAATCTTCCGCATAACGGAGGAATCGTCGACGATGAGAGCACTTATCGGCATAAGGTTGTAGGACTCCGCACGCGAGGGCAACGTTATTCGTTCACCTTCCACGTCCTGTATTGCGTATATATCGGCAACGCACAACGGGACTTTAGGACAAGTGAAAGCCGGATCGACGCAACAGTTGGACGGCGAAAGCGACGCGACTTCGAATCGGGACAGGGCGTTCCTAAAGGCGGTTGCTGAAATAGACGATAACGAACTAAGAGCATGAACGCAGCCGGATCGCTGGCATGGAAGCGCGGCGTTCAAGCTAGCTTCCAACGTGGAAAGGAACGCAGCGGTATGAGCGACACCGAAATTGTAAAAGAGTTCCTCGTGGAGAGTTACGAGAACTTGGACAGGCTGGACCGGGAGTTGGTCGGTCTGGAAAAAAATCCAGAGGACCGCGATGCGCTGGCCAGTGTGTTTCGCACCATCCACACCATCAAGGGCACCTGCGGATTCCTGGGCTTCAACAAGCTGGAAAAGGTGGCCCACGTTGGCGAGAACTTGCTAACTCGCCTTCGGGACGGGCAGCTCACGCTCAATCGGGAACTTACGACGGCTTTGCTCGGGATGCTGGATGTCGTCCGTCAGATGCTGGCCAGTATCGAAGTGAGCGGTGGGGAGGGCGAGCGCGATGACACCCAGCTGATCGCTACGCTGACCCTTTTGCAGCAGCCACCTGAAAGAGTCGAGAAGATCGCAGTCGCCCCTGCGCCAGAAGCTTCTTCCGAAACGGCTGCCTTACCGACTTCGATGGGTGACATTCTGATGCGAAAGACCAGCATCGCGCCGGCGGAGATCCGGCTCGCGACCGAGAAGCAGGGCGACGGCGACCCGCGTCGCTTGGGCGAGATTCTCGTCGAACAGGGCGCGGTACGGTCGACGGACATCGTAGATGCACACCGAATCAAGCAGTCGTCTGCGGTACACGCGGTCGCTGCGGACAGCACTATCCGCGTGGATGTGGGATTACTCGACAAAGTAATGAATCTGGTGGGGGAGTTGGTCCTGGCACGCAACCAGGTCCTGCAATTTGCCAGTCGCATGAAAGATGCTAGTTTCCTGGCCGCCTCACAGCGTCTAAATCTGATCACCACCGAACTGCAGGCAGGTGTGATGAAGACGCGGATGCAGCCCATCGGAAACATCTGGAGCCAGTTTCCCCGCACCGTGCGCGACGTCGCGCTGGGTTGCGGCAAGCAAGTAGCCATCGAAATGGAAGGCAAAGAAACCGAACTGGACAAGACCATTATCGAAGCGATCAAGGACCCGCTGACGCATCTGGTGCGTAATTCAGTTGACCACGGCATCGAACTGCCCGAAGACCGCGTGAAAGCTGGAAAGGATCGCACAGGACGCCTAATTTTGCGCGCCTTCCATGAAGGCGGGCAGGTGAATATTGAAATCAGCGACGATGGCGCGGGCTTGAACCCGAAGCGCATCCGCAAGAAGGCGGTCGAGCGCGCAGTGATCACCGCGGAGCAGGCGGCACGCATGAGCGAGCGCGAAATTTTCAACCTGATCTTTCTGCCCGGATTTTCCACCGCGGAAAAAGTGACGAATGTTTCGGGCCGTGGGGTTGGCATGGATGTGGTGAAGACCAATGTCGAAAAGATTGGCGGTACGGTCGACGTTCAGTCCGCCTTGGGACGCGGCACGACGGTGCGGGTAAAGATTCCCTTGACGCTGGCCATTATCCCAGCGCTGGTGGTGACCTGCGGCGGCGATCGCTATGCCATACCCCAGGTGAGCCTGCTCGAACTGGTGCGGATCGAGGCCGACGACGTGGGCACGGGCATCGAACTGGTCCATGGCGCGCCTGTGCACCGGCTGCGTGGACGTCTGCTGCCTCTGGTGTATCTGGGCCGCGAGTTGAACTTGGCCGCGGATCCGAACACCGCAAATGACGGCGTCGTCAATATAGTTGTGCTGCAAGCCGATGAGCAGCAATTCGGGCTGGTCGTCGATCAGATCAGCGACACCGAAGAAATCGTGGTGAAGCCGCTGCGCAAACAGCTCAAAACGGTTAAGACCTTTGCCGGCTCCAGCATCATGGGCGACGGCAAAGTGGCACTCATTCTGGATGTGCTTGGGCTGGCGCAGCGCGCCAGCGTAGTCACGGAAACCAGGGACCGCAGTATGGCCGAAAAAGTTACGGAGTCGGTGGCGGCCGCCGCAGAAAAGCAAACCTTCCTGCTGTTCGCGGGACCGGGAGATTCCCGCATGGCAATACCACTCAGCACCCTGGCGCGCCTGGAGGAGTTTCCAGTAACGCAGGTGGAAATGTCCGGCAGCCAATGGGTGACTCAGTATCGCGGGCAGATCCTGCCCTTAGTCCGGCTCAACGTGATTATGGAAGAGCGGCGCAACAAGCTGCGGGCCCTGCAGGCTCCGCCGAGCGCGGATTCGGGACCGATTCAGGTTCTGGTGCTGCATCACGAGGGGCACTCGTTCGGTCTGGTGGTGGAACGGATTCTGGATATAGTCGAAGACCGTGCGGAGGTGAGGTCAGCTGCGACCCGGGCGTCGGTCCTCTATTCCGTTGTAATCGGTGACCGGATCACGGAATTGCTCGATGTCCCGGCCATTCGGCGAGGAGCAGATGTGCGCGCTGCGACTCCCAAGCCGATGTCCCGATCAGCGGAGGTAGTGAACTAAACCATGGAGCAGACTTCACAGTTTTGTACGTTCTATCTGGACAAGCTTCTGTTTGGCGTGGAATTGAAAGGCGTCCAGGAAGTCATGCGTTCTCTGGGTATGACCAAGGTTCCGCTGGCGCCTCGGGTGGTTAGCGGACTCATTAATCTACGCGGCCAGATTGTCACGGCGGTCGATCTGCGGTTGCGGCTGGAACTGGCGCCCAGCCCACCCGAGATGCTTTCGATGAACGTAGTGGTGCGTTCCGCGGACGGCGCGGTCAGCCTTCTGGTGGACGAGATCGGCGATGTAGTCGAGGTTGACGAGACGAGTTTTGAGCCGCCGCCCGAAACCTTGCGCGGCTCCATCCGCAACGTCGTTCTTGGAATCCACAAACTGGATGGCCGGCTCATGCATGTCCTGGACATCGAAAAGGCTTGCCAAATGACCGACGCGGCAGAAGCCGTGGCGGCCAGCTGATAGTGCTCTGCGTCGAACGCCGCCACCTGCCGAAAACGGCGGATGTTTGATTTTCGCAAAGACCACAGAGCGTTCGGACCCCGATGTTCCTTGCTCGATCGTCGGTTTCGCTGATCAAGACATCCCGCTAAAGTCGGCCCTTTCCGGGCCGATGAAAAGCATTGGGCGTCGTTACGCAAACCCTTCGCAACACATTGGGGCGAGAAAAGAAAATGAAAATGAAGCTGACGCTGGGAAAGAAACTGGCACTGGGCTTTGGCGTGATCCTCGCCCTCATGGTTCTGAGCACGGTGCTCACCTATGTGAAGGCCGGCGCAATGAAAGAAACGCAGGACCGCGAAACAACTGTGCGAATGCCTACCATCAGTGCGCTAAAGGACTTGCAGAGGGATCTAAATCAGTCGCAGAGCAAGGGTCGCCAGGCCATCCTTGCCGGAAGCGAATCAGCCCGGTGGGAGGCGGCAAAGAAGATCTTCGACTTGAACTGGGAAGAGGTCGGGAAAGACGTCGCAAGACTGGACGAATTGTCTCCCAAATGGAATCTTCAGGCCAACGGGGAACGACTCGCCGAAGTGAAGAAGCAGCTTCCTGCTCTCCGCCAAGTCCAAGAAGCAGCCATGAAACATGCAGTCGGCACCGAGCGCGATGCTGTCATCAAGGCGGGAAACGAATTCGCCGACCAAGCTACGCCGGTCACCGAGGCGATGAAAATTCCGCTCGGCGAAGTGGCGGATTCCAACGAGAAGCTACTGCAGCAGGAAACGGAGGCGATGAATGCCGAGAACCGGTCGATGGATGTGACTATGGCAGTGACTACTTTCGCGGCCTTGGGTATCGGCATCTTCGTCGCCATTTTCCTGAGCCGCGGCATTGCCGGCGCAACCCAGGCCGTTCTGGCGCAGGCGGAGGCCATCGCCGACGGCGACTTGACTCGGGAGGACTTGAGAGTTCGCAGCCAGGATGAACTGGGCGACCTGACCACGGCGATCAATAAGATGAGCGGCAGCCTGAAACGCATGATTCTGGCGATCACGGAAAATGCGATGCAGGTAGCCAGCGCCAGCGAGGAGCTGAATTCCACCAGCCAGCTGATCACCTCCAACTCCGCGGAAACTTCGGCGCAGGCGGACGTGGTTTCGAAGGCAGCGCAGTCGGTTAGCCAGAATCTCCAGACCGTTGCCACTGGTGCGGAAGAGATGGGGGCAAGCATCAAGGAGATCGCCAAGAACGCGACCGAGGCGGCGAAGATCGCAACCTCAGCCGTCAAGGTGGCCGAAACTACCACCGCCACCGTGTCCAAGCTGGGAGAGTCATCCACCGAGATTGGTCTTGTCATCAAGGTCATCACTTCGATTGCGCAGCAGACCAACCTGCTGGCTTTGAATGCCACCATTGAAGCGGCTCGCGCTGGTGAAGCGGGCAAAGGCTTCGCCGTGGTGGCCAACGAAGTGAAGGAACTAGCCAAGGAAACTGCCAAAGCCACGGAAGACATTAGCCGCAAGATCGAAGCGATTCAGACGGACACCAAAGCAGCCGTCGATGCCATCGCCTCGATCAGCGGAGTGATTCATCAGATCAACGATATTTCGAGCAGCATCGCCACTGCGGTTGAGGAACAGAACGCGACTACCAACGAAATGTCGCGCAACGTGAGCGAAGCAGCGACCGGCAGCGGGGAGATCACGACCAACATTACGGGAGTTGCGGAGGCGGCGCAGGGTACGACGCGCGGAGCCACGGACACTCAGAAGGCGTCGCAACAGTTGGTGGAGACCTCTACACAACTGCGGCGGTTGGTCGAGCAATTCAAAATCAACGCTGGCGGGAGTGGCGCGGCGGCGGCTCAAACACAAAGCAGAGCGGCGCGCGCTGGCCAGTAAGCCTTCCCGGATAAGGTTAGGGCTGATACCGGTAAGTGCGTGGATGATCGACACTGCGGTCACAGTTTCGAAGTTGAATGACATCAAAAATGGCTGTTCAAGTCGGAAAGATATGCTGATGGGACTGACGATTAAGCGAAAATTGTACGGGCTCATGATTTGCAGCCTGCTGTTTGTGGCTGGCGTGAGCGCGGCCGGATACTGGGGCATCACGTCGGTTGAGAAAACCACCGTGGAGGTTGCCGCAACCGGCGCGGCCATTCGCAATCACGTCGAAGTTGGCACCTACAATGACATGACCCGGGACGATGTTTCCGCGATACTTGCCAAAAAGGGTCAAGAGCAGCGACACAGCCTGGACAACCTCGCCCTGCACTCCAAAATGTTGGAGCAACGGGCCACTGCGGCGCGGGATGCGGTGACCGATCCTGCTCTCCGAGCCACGTTGCACGAGGAAGTCAGCCTGGTCCAACAGTACGTGAGCGCAGGCGACGCGCTCTCGAAAGCGGTTGCGCATGATCCATCTTCGTCTGCGACCGAAGGCGAGCAATGTGCCCAACTCTACAAAACTCTGCAGGAAAAGATCGAGGACAACGGCGACCAATTGGAGCAAGGTGCGAAACAGTCGGAACTTAGCGCGACCAAAAAAGGAGCCCGCGCCACGCACATCATCCTCTCGATCTGCGGGATGTCGCTTCTAATGCTGTTTCTCGGCAGCTTCGCCCTGGTGCGAACGACCTCGCAGTCACTCAGCCGATTGACCCATATGATTCACGACATCGCCGAGGGCGAGGGCGATGTCACCAAGCGTCTGGAATCGGCGGGTGGCATCGGCAACGACGAACTGGGTGAAGTGAGCCGCATGTTCAATCTATTCATGGACAAACTCCAGGAAATCCTTCGGGGGGTTGCGGCCCACACCTCGAAACTGGCAGTCGCCAGCCATCAACTGCTGGATGCCAGCGAGCAGATTACCAGTAATTCCAGAGAGACCGCCGTGCAATCTAACTCCGTCTCTCGCGCCACCCAGCAGGTCACGCAGAATTTGCAGAGCGTTTCGACGGGTGCCGCCGAGATGACGTCGACCATTCAGAGCATCGCCGAGAACGCCAATGAAGCCGCCAAAGTGGCTGGCTCCGCCGTGGGTGCGGCCCAGGCCGCCGACGCCACAGTCACCAAGCTGGGCCAGTCCAGTGCCGAGATCGGGGTGGTCATCAAGGTCATTACGTCAATCGCGCAGCAGACCAACCTGCTGGCCCTGAATGCCACCATTGAAGCCGCCCGCGCCGGCGAATCCGGAAAGGGCTTTGCGGTGGTCGCGAACGAGGTAAAAGAGCTGGCCAAGCAAACCGCTAAAGCTAGCGAAGACATCAGTCGCAAGATCACCGCCATTCAGGTGGACACCAAGAGTGCGGCAGCGGCCATCGGAACGGTTAGCGACGTCATTCATCGGATCAACAACATTTCCGCGACCATCGCAGCCGCGGTCGAAGAGCAGAGCGCGACCACCAATGAGATGACGCGCAACGTCTGCGAAGCGGCCGGCGGAGCTGGCGATATCTCAATCAGCATCGGGGAAGTGGCGAAGGCAGCCGAGGGAACGTCGTCGCGCGCCCAGGAGTCACAAAAAGCAGCGCAGGAGTTGGCCTCCATTGCGGCCCAGCTGAGCAGTCTCATGCGGCAGTTCAAGATCGAGCGCCGAGATAAGCGGATCGATATAGCCTTGCCCGTCAACCTCACCGGGACCGACGCCAACGGCCATTCCGTTGACCAGGAAGTCACAACCGTTAATGTTAGCCGCAAGGGAGCCCTGTTGAGAGGCATTCAAGGCAAACTTCGGGCAGGAGACCAGCTTTCTCTCCGCCGCCTAAACAGGCAGGAGCAGTTTCTGATTTCGTGGGTGGGACAAGAGAACACTCCCAAGGCTGGCCAGATCGGCGTCTCTGCAGCCGATCCTGCTACTTGCTTTTGGAGTGACGTGGTCGAAAAGCACGGCGAGGCGGCGAGCCCGGAGGAAGATGATTCGGAACAGCCTTGCGCAAAGCTAAAAGCAAAAGCGCGCGGAGCCTAGGGAATGCGGCCTGGCGGGTAAGCTCAGACACGGTTTGCTATGACACCCATTCGCATCTTGGTGGTGGATGATTCGGTAGTGATTCGCAAGCTGCTCTCGGACACGTTGTCGGGGGATCCTGCGCTCGAGGTAGTCGGTGTGGCCGGCGACGGGCGAATTGCTCTGGCGAAGATTCCACTGCTCAAACCCGATTTGGTCACTCTCGACATCGAGATGCCATCGATGAACGGACTGGAGACCTTGGCTGCGTTGCGCAAGTTGTATCTCAAGCTGCCGGTCATCATGTTTAGTACGCTCACCGAGCATGGCGCAGCTGCTACGTTGGATGCGCTCGCACTGGGTGCGTCAGACTACGCCACCAAACCCAGCAATACCGGCAGTGCTGCGGTTGCACTCGAGCGTATTCGCATCGAGCTTATCCCCAAGATCAAGGCGCTCTGCGGCAGCACTCCCTTGAAACTGCTCCCGCTGCCGCGGACTCGTCCGGCAGTAAAGGCGCGAGTACCGTCGAGCCCGCGCATAGAGATTGTGGCCATCGGCACGTCGACTGGCGGTCCGAACGCCTTGGCGGAAGTCTTGCCGCGGATCCCCAAGGACTTTCCTGTCCCGATTGTCGTGGTCCAGCACATGCCGCCGATTTTCACTCGCTTGCTGGCGGAGCGGCTTGCCAGCCGCTCCGCCATTCCTGTGGAAGAGGGCAGCGCGGAGGTGATTCTCTCCCCGGGCCGCGCCTGGATCGCGCCGGGGAACTTTCACATGAAGGTAATGCGGACAGGTCTGAGCGCCCGCCTGGCTTTGAATCAAGGGCCTCAGGAGAATTCCTGCCGCCCCGCGGTGGATGTGTTGTTTCGCTCGGTGGCGGCGGCTTATGGCGCAAACGTGCTGGGAGTGGTCATGACCGGGATGGGTTCGGACGGCGTGCTGGGAGCACAGCATATTCGCGACGCGGGCGGAAACGTCATCATCCAGGACGAACCTTCTTCCGTGGTTTGGGGCATGCCTGGCCTGGTGCATGCCTCGGGATTGGCCGATGCCGCTTATCCCCTGAATCACCTGGCGACGGAGATCACTCGCCGGGTGCTGCAAAGCCGCGGCGCTCACCCTCACATTGAAATGAAAAGTTGTGCCGCCATGGAGCGTCCCGCAAAATGACGATTATCACCCAACCTGCTGCTCCGCCGCCTACCCTCACGAAGAGCGTCGAAGCGGTTGATCCTGTGTACCGGCAAATCCGCGACCTGGTGTACAAAGTTTCGGGCATCTACAAGTCGGAGGAAAAGCTTTATCTTCTGGCCGACGGCTGCGGGCGGCGGATGAAACATCTGGGGGCGCGGACGCCGCGCGATTATTGGGACCAACTCACGGCCCAGCCCAGCCGTGACGGGGAACTTCGGCAGTTGCTGAACGAAATCACGATTGGAGAGACCTGCCTCTTCCGCAGCCAGCCGCAGCTCGACGCCCTGCGAAAAGTAATTCTTCCGGAGATCGTAGCCGAAAAAACCAAGCAGATCACCAAGAGGCTGCGTATCTGGAGTGCGGGCTGCTCCACCGGAGAAGAGTCCTATACGCTGGCTATGAACATGCTTGAGGAGAGCGAGCGTTTACTGAAAGGCTGGACAGTCGAAATTCTCGCTACCGATTTGAACGACCGCTCAATCGAAACCGCCAATGCTGGGATTTACGGCGATTACGCGGTACGCAACACCAGCGACTACTACAAGCGCAAGTATTTCTCCACGGTGGATGAGAAAAAACTTCAGGTGCGGCCGGAGGTGAAGAAGTTGGTGACGTTCAGCCGCCTGAATTTGCAGGATGACTCGAAGATGCTTTTCATGAAGGGCCTGGATCTGGTTTTCTGCTGCAATGTGCTGATTTATTTTGATGGCAACTCGAAGGCGAAAGTGATTAAGCATTTTTTTACCAACCTCAACTTTGGCGGCTATTTTTTTCTAGGGACCTCGGAATCGCTGATGAAGTTGAATGACCAGTTTCACCTGGTCCATTTTCCCGGAACCATCGCGTACTGGAAACCATCCTTGAAGAGTGGCAAGCTATGACCGCATCCGTCGCCGTTACCATTCGCGAGCGCGTGCAGCAAATCGAAACCATGCCCGCGATTCCGGCTGTTTTCCTGCCCTTAATGAAGTTGTTGAGCAACTCGGGAGAAGATCCAAAGTTGGACGAAGTGGTGCGCCTGGTTTCTTATGACAGCACCATTGCCGGGCGGGTCCTACGCGTCGCCGGTTCGCCCCTGTTCGGCTTGGCTAACCCACCCGAATCCATCAAGGGAGCGGTGCTTACCTTGGGGTTACGCCGGGTCGAGACCATTCTCCTCACCTGTTGCCTGGGGCAGGCCTTCCCGGCAAAAAAATGGGTGCTGGATCCAGCTGTATTTTGGAGGCATTCGCTGGGGTGCGCAATGGTGTGCCGTAAATTCACCGAAAAGTTGGCCGCTGCGGATGCCGAAAAGGCTTACATGGCGGGGCTGCTGCACGATATCGGGTTCATGGTGAACTGTCTGGCCTTTTCCACGGAATTCACTACGGCGATGGAGCGCGCCCATCAGGAGGAGATTCCGTTAGGCGAGGCCGAACAGGCCACCATGGGATTCACGCACTGCGAGACCGGACAGGCCCTCGCTGAAAAGTGGAAACTGGCTGAGGATGTTGTCGAAGTGATCGCATATCATCATTCCCCCGAGCAAAGCCAGAAGGCGCAGCCCCTGGTGGCTTTGGTGCACTTGAGCGACCTGCTGTGCCGCATGCGCGGCCTGGGTTACGGCTACTATGAGCGGCAGATGGTGGATTTGATGGCGGATCCAGCCTGGGCCATCCTTTTGAAGGCGCACCGCGATCTCGAGGGTGTGGACCTGGTGCGGTTCACTTTTGAGCTCGATGAAGCAGTCGAGGAAATCCACGCCCTGGTGGCTGCGATATTCGGGACGGCGGCGTCCCGTACCTGACACTAGGCATGAAGTGTCGGTGCATTAAAGGGCTGTGGTGCGCACACCGCCAGCGCCAATCCCAGCCCCGTATGCCACGCAGAGCGCAAACAACCTTCCGCCAAGCGGGCCAGAAATTGAATTTGCTCAAACTCAGTAACGCTCGTGTGAAATAGTTCCGGCTGTTGTCCAGTCTCCGCGGATATGTCCCCGCCACACATCATCATTTGGTGATTTTTTTGAGATGTTGCGAAATCCTTTGCACAATAGGCGCATCAAAGTGCAACTATTTACTGCAACCGCGTAAATTCCACTGCTCAAGCCGGATTTCACTTGACTTTGATGACAGGCGAGATAGGATGCTTTTCCGCAGGCCATATCGCTTCTGGCGCGCCAGAAGGCAAGAATGGCCGTGTGACATTGTTAAGAAGTAAAAACCTAGGAGGAAACCTCAGTGAACAAAACGCTTCGTGTATTACTCTGTTGTGCAGTTGCGCTTACCGTGGTCAGCTTCGCAGCCGCACAAGACATCGGTCACATTTCAGCCGGTGCAGTTCTACCCCCAGCCGCGACGTATTCCAATTGCGGAACCGGCTGCACCAGCTACAACACGGGTAGTGGATACTTTGTAAGCGGCACAGCTAACACCATTTCGCCAGGACAGGTACTCGCCCAGGAATTCACCAACAAAGGAAAGCCGCTCACCCACGTCATCGAAGCCAATGGTATCTACACTGGCGCACCGGCCCTTGGCGCAATTTTGTTGACAGACGTTAAGTCCACCTCTCTACCGGGTGGCGCAGTAAAAGGTGGCACACTGAAGATCGCAAAGAGCTGCCCCCCACCTACTGGCAGTGCACCTTGCACCTATAAACCCAAGAAGGCTGTACTGACCAAGAAGGGCCAAGACATGTGGCTCTGCCAGTACCTGCTCTCAACCGGCAACGGCGCAGGCGACACAGCCCTGTGGATGCTATCGACCAGCGACGTGGCTACCGACAACTTCGCGTTCATCAACGGATCCACTTCCAACGGTAGCTGCCTCAAAGAGCCGTGGATTCTGGCAACCGGATCAACCCGCTCGGCGATGGAAATTAACTAGCAGAGCGTTGTTAGTGAGGATTTTGCTCTCGGGAAATCCCGAACAGGCCGCTACGATAGCGGCCTGTTTTTTCATGTGCCGAATACGGTCGACGGCTTGGCTTTGGACACGGCTCTCACCGGCAATTACGCGTGTTAGGATTTAGCTTATTATCCGTTCCAGAGGCTTATATCAGATGCAGCAGGGCTGTTTGGGTTTGATCCTCTTTTCGTCGCTGAGCTTGGGGTTGATGGGTGCCCAAGGCCAAACCAGTAGCCCCCCGAGCAATAAAAACGCAGCTGCCCCCGGTCCCACTTCCAGTGTGGCGCCCGATGCCCCGGTAATCACGATCGAGGGCCTGTGCGGCGATGTTCCTTGGTCGGTCGCAAAGTCCAGCGGGACCCCGCCAGCAACTGGCGCCGCAAAATCTGGAAGGGCCACCTCGGTTGGCAGGGATGCTGCCTGCAAGACTGTCATCACCCGGGCAGCTTTCGAGAAACTCGCCAGCGAGGTTGTTCCTGGTCAACCCCCGCAAGCGAACCTCAAGATCGCGCAATACTACTGCGAACAACTCATCTTCGCCCATCGAGCGCATCAGCTAGGCCTCGATAAGGATCCGCATTTTGAATACTCAGTGAAATACCAAGATCTGCAGGTCCTGTATCGCACCATGAAGAATTATCTCGAACAGCAGGCGGCCGACATTCCGGAATTCGAAAAGTATTACCAGGAGCATTCCAAACAATTCGAACAGAGGGAACTGTTGCGGCTTACCATTCCGAAGACAAAGGATCATGGTTCGGAAGCGCGCTCTTCTGCCCGTTCAACCCGCGTGGACACGGCGGCGGATGAGGCGGCGATGAGGGCAGAAGCAGACAAGCTTCACAGGGACGCCGTTGCCGGTGGAGATTTTGAAAAGCTACAGGACGAGGCGTATGCAGTCGCCAACCACGACGAGAATCCCCTCGAGCCAGCCATGGGCAAAGTGACTCGTGGTCGGCTGGGACAGTTTCAGGACCTGGTATTCGACGAGTTGCAGCCGGGACAAGTCTCGCAGGTGGTTTCACAGGCGGACTTTTGGGTCATTTTTAAAGTAGTCTCCAGACGGATGATGCCGCGGGACGAGGCAAGGGAATACCTCACGCAGCTGCGAATGAAAGAAGCATGGGATTCGCTGCAAAACTCGGTGAAGCCTCGACTCAACGACTCCTACTTCAAGCCGGGCGCGGACACGGAAGATTCCGAAGAGGCTGCTCCCGCTAAGCCCTCGGATAACAAGGGCGCATCCGCTTCCGTTCCTGCTTCCAATGTAGCGCCCGAAGACTCGGTAGTCACGCTGGATGGCCTATGTGGCGATACTCCCTGGTCGATCGCGAAGCCAGTGGGGACGTCGAAAGCAGCGGATACCGCAAACTCCGGCAGCGACGGATCTCAGGCCAGCGATGCCGGCTGCAAGAATGTCATCACCCGGGCTGCATTCGAAAAACATGCCAGCGAGATTGCTCCAGGTCAACCTCCTCAAGCTGCCATCGCGATTGCCCGCGGCTACGCCGCGCAACTCGTGTTTGCCCATCGAGCCCACGAACTAGGACTGGATAAAGATCCTCATTTTGACGACATCGTGCAGTTCACGAATCTACAACTATTGTCCCACGCCATGAGCGATCACCTGCAGCAACAGGCGAAAAACATGCCAGAGGCGGAGTTCAAAAAATACTACGAGGAGCACCCGGAAGAATTCGAGGAAGTGGACTTGTTGCAGCTTACCATCCCAAAGCATAAGGAGCAGAGTTCCGAATCATACTCCCTCGCTGCTCCACCCCCGGTGAACACTCCCCCCGATGAGGCTATGAAAGCGGAAGCAGAGAAGCTTCGCCGCGAGGCAATAGCCGGCGGAGATTTTAAGAAGTTGGAGGAGGAGGCCTTTACCGTAGCAGGGGATGTCGAGCTTGCCCCCGATCCAGTGGCTGGCAAAGTTACGCGCGACACCGCCCGTCAATTTCAGCAGCTCGTATTCGACGAATTGCAGCCAGGGCAGATTTCAGAACTGGTTACATACCAAGACACTTGGGTTATCTTCAAAGTAGTTTCTAAGCAGGTTATGCCCCTAAATGAGGCGAAGAAGTTCACCGTACCATGGACACAGGAGGCGTCGGATTCGCTGAAAAAGTCGGTTCGGCCGCAATTCAACGAAAGCTACTTCGTAACCGACCGAACCGCAGCAGCTAAGCCTAGCGGAAACCATGCGAATTGAGTCCGTCTTTGTAAGGCGCTGGCGGGTAGGGGGAGAAAAAGCTTGGTAGGACCAGTGGCGATTCGGTCATCCTTTGGCCAGCTGTTCTCAGTTAGCAAGGTACTTGCTTCGGGAGGGTCCCGGCCCACCCAGTCTTTTTCACCCGATGCCACGGCCAACCATCCCATGGATCGAAGACGCAAGCATCTCATCATCATCTCTTGCGTGTTTCTGGCCATTGGTACTTCAGTTCTTTATAGCTCCGTGGCGCGCCATCCTTTCATCGATTTTGACGATCAATACTATGTCACGAATAATGCCATCCTCCAGGCGGGACTGAATTGGAAGGTTTTCATCTGGTCTTTTAATGCCGGCTATGCACAAAATTGGCATCCTCTCACATGGCTTTCCCATGCGCTGGATTGTCAACTTTACGGATTGAATCCGGCCGGCCATCACCTCACCAATCTTGTGCTTCACGTACTGAACGTGGTCATTCTGTTTCTTTTGTTGCTGGGGGCCACAGGTGCAATAGGGCGCAGTTTGCTGGTCGCGGCATTGTTCGCGATCCATCCCCTCAACGTGGAAACCGTGGCCTGGGTTGCAGAACGCAAGAGCACTCTGAGCACTTTTTTTTTCTTGCTCGCGCTTGGTGCCTATGGCTGGTACGCTCACAGCCCAAACCTCAAACGCTACCTTGCCCTGGCGGCATTGTTCCTGTTGGGGCTGGCGGCGAAACCGATGGTAATTACTCTCCCTTTTGTGCTTCTACTGCTTGACTTCTGGCCGCTAAAACGAATCCAGGGATGGGACCCGCTATCTGCACCGAGCCGCAAGGCACACGAACCAGATGAGAAAGTGGGATTCAAAAAGTCTGCCTCAAAGCCGGACTCGGCTTTCAGCCAGGCGTCTTTCTCGCGCCTGGTTCTGGAGAAATTGCCTCTCTTGGCGCTCTGTGCTGGCAGTGCTGCGCTCACGATCGTGGCCCAGCGAACGGTTGCTATTCGGTCCCTGGAAAGCTTCCCGATTAATGTCCGGTTGGAAAACGCTATCTACGCCTACGCGATGTACCTCTGGAAAGCATTCTGGCCCACACAGCTTGCTGTGTACTACCCCCACCCCGGCAACACGCTGGCCGCCTGGCGGGTCGCAGTGGCTGCACTGTTTCTCGCGGCCGCGTGTGTTCTAGTGTGGAGAGAACGCTGGACTCGCCAATACCTTGTGACCGGATGGCTCTGGTATCTGGGTGTGATGGTGCCCGTCATCGGTTTAGTTCAGGTTGGCGATCAGGCCAGGGCTGACCGTTACGCCTATATCCCGCTGATCGGAATCTTTGTGATGGCAGTCTGGGGCGCTACGGACTGGGCGGACAGCAAGCGGATCGGATTCGGGTGGCGCGTGGCAACTGCCACGATCATTTTGGCGGTGTTGTCATTACTGACGGCGCGCCAGATCGGCTATTGGCGGAGTGAGTACGATCTGTGGACGCATGACCTGGAGGTAGCGCCGGGCAGTCCATTAGCGATCAGTAACCTTGGGGACGCGCTGAACAAAATGGGACGCGCTGAGGAGGCGCTGCCGTTTCTCGAGAAATCGGTCCTGCTCCTTCCCG
>Ga0210406_10000596_pt1 | contig 48811 bp, 83 predicted proteins | sample IncBWC30MmetaG_FD_155454 | JGI IMG/M metagenome (GOLD analysis project Ga0210406, IMG submission 155454) | Forest soil microbial communities from Barre Woods Harvard Forest LTER site, Petersham, Massachusetts, United States - Inc-BW-C-30-M | ecosystem: Environmental > Terrestrial > Soil >...
CGCCGGGGGGCGGGGATGCGTTGGAAAGCGGCTTAGAGAGGGTCTTTAAGATCGCGGAGCGGCTGGGGCTGAAGATGCCGGGGGCGAGGGCGGCGGCGGAGGCGGTGGATACGAAGGCCGGGATCATTGAGGCCTTGCCGGATATTCTTACGGCGGCTAACGGGCTCTTTGCGACGGGGGTGAATGCCTATCAAGCATTTGTGTATCAGCAGGCGATCCAGCGGGGGGCGGTGGTGCAGATGCAGCCGCCTCAGCCTATGCCGATGCCTACCCCAGCGCCTACGCCTCAACCTAATCAGGCCACCCCCCAAGCGATCCCTTCGGGAGCGGGGCCGGTAGAAGGTGAAGCGGCGGCGGCAGGGGATGATGGGTATCTGGATTTCATGCGACTGATTACGCGGCCCGTGCTGAACCATATTAACCGGGGGCTGGGCGGGGATCAGTTCGCGGAATTTCTGATCGATCTGACGGACGTGGCCACCTACGAACAGATCAAGGCCCAAGGCGGGGAGACGTTCTCCATGGCTCTGAATACGTTTGAGCCTATCGCCAGGGAGATCCGGGGGAAGGATCTGGTGGTGAGAAAGTTTGTGGATGAGTTCATGAAGTATGACCCGGATAATCCACCGGACGATATTGGCGGCGAGGGCGAAGAGGAGGGGGTGACAGCATGAGCGACACACAAAAAGTGGAAACACATCCGATCCAAACACATAACCCACCGGAGAGGTTGCCCAAGGTCGTTACCATGCGCGCTTACCAAGTGTATTGCGCGATGTTCGGATCCCAAGAGGCGCTCGTTACGGGGGGCTGCCGTGGAGGTTTTAGCATTTCCGAGGTAATCGCGTTTCTATACGCTCGCACCTTCCCAGAGAAAGAATGGTCAGCACGGTTCGATGAAGCTCTCCACGGTATGAGAGAGGGATGAATAGGAAGAGACAAAAATGTTTACGGTCAATCTTACGCGGGAGCAGTTTGAAGCGAAGAAGCGGAAGCTGGCGGTGGACGGGGTAAGGGTGAATGGGGACGCGGGGGAGATCCACCTCCCGCAGTTCGGGGTGAAGCTCAAGTTCTCTTACATCCAAACCAGCTTGATGGTGCAGGTGGTGGATAAGCCATTTCTGGTGCCGGAGAGCATGGTAGAGTCTAGGGCACGGGAGTGGTTTGAGGGGGCTTGATCACGCTTTCCAATCGTCGGCAATCTCTTTAACAAACTGTTAGACATTCTTCGTAAGTACGAAGGACCCGTGCAATAGTCACGAACGGATGCTCAACCCGAGCAAGTGTTTTCAATTTTTTGGTATTGCGTAGCATGTCAATTCCCTCTATAATCTGCAATTGTCTGCATGGGCCTGATCGCAGGCTCTTGCGCGGATGGCTGCCAGAACGGTAATTGGACCGGCCTTATAAGCCGAGGTCGCGCCCTCAACCAGCGCGTGCGGGTTCGACCCTCGCGCCATCCGCTCATAACTTACCGCGCTCAATAAAGAAAACGGCGATGAACGCAGCGAATAACAGGACGCATACGGATACGATCTGTATAAGCATCAGTCGCTGTGCATGGCCGTAAAAGCGTCTCATGGCTGCATCCGCTTTAGAATTGGCGTTGTCCAGTAGACTTAGTGATCTTGAGAAATCTTGGTCCGTCCTTGACCACTGGATGAACTTTTGGACGGCTCTCGTCATAGTCGGCGTAGCCATCGAATTAGGTGTGATCGTCAAGGAATACCGTGATGATCGGCACGAATGGTCGCGAGGAATCATACGCCCCCCAGATAAACCAAGCAGATGGTTGCTGTTTTGGAACCTGTCTGGGACGGCACTGGTTGTTATCGGCATCACGAGTCGTGGGAACGCGCTCAAGGGAGGCGGGTTACATCGCCGCGTAATCGGCGTAGGCGTGCCCGAGGACTTTCCCATAGAGATCGCCATCGGCAAAAAACCATAGAGCAGGCACACTACGGCCAGCCAGCCTGTCACGCTGAAACCATTAGGGCGTAACCGCCGGTTACACTTTGTCAAGTGCAGAATCCCCGGGCAATTCGATATCTTCCACCGTCCGTACGACGCCGCCCGTAAGGGCATCAAAATTGTAGATGTCAGAGAACCAGCTTTCCGAACAGCAATCGCCTGAAACAGTAAACTTAAGAATCCCCTGATCGGTAGTTACATACAAGCTCTCTTCTGCCTCACCGATAAACACCTTCTCGATTTTCTTGCCGATAAGCCGCTGCATTGATTGCTCCCCTTTCTCCCCCACCTTGCTCTTAAAGCCCGATTCGTCTCCCCATTCGGGCCACATGGGGCGTGAGGCGATCCCCGCCTGGAGAAACCTCACACGCAGTCAGACTTCTACAAGCCTGTAGTCCGATTCGCCCCACCATTCGGACTAAGATGGCTGACGTACCCTGGAGGTGGGTTGGGGCTTTCCTTCTTCAGCGGGCCGCGTCAATCTTATTCGCCAGCGCCCGCTCGCCCAGTTTGCCGTCCAGCGCCTTAATCAGCGCCAGCGCCACTTCCTGAACCTTTCCCGAATACTTACACTCATACTCCTCGCCTTTCGCCTGGGCCTTCTCCGCTTCCTTCCCCACCCCGGCAAGGCTCTCAAACATCGCCCGCAACTCACGATTCGTCAGACTAATCTTCGCCTCCGACTGTCCATCCCCCTTCGCCTGCGCCTTGGCCCGCTTCTTCGCCCTCACCTTATCCCTGGTAACGCCCGCGCCCTTCTTGGCCCCGCCCTTCAGAATCTCCTCCACGATCTCATCCTGCTCGTCATTGTCCAGCCCAATGAGATTCCGCGCAATCGTATACCCGATCTTGCGCTCATGAATGGCCTTCTGGATATGCGCCCGAAACTCCGCCATCTGGGACACTTCCGTCACCCATGTAGGCGAATGCCCCAGGATCTTCCCCGCTGCCGACCGGGTGAGCCCAAACTGCTCCGTCATCACCTTAATCACCCGCGCATGATCAATGGGGCTCATCTCAAACCGTCTGATATTCGCCGCCGCCCCTGCCGTGAACGCCTCCACGTCCGTCAGATCCACCAGCATGGCCTTCACCTTCATGCGCTTAGTAGCCAGCTTATTCTCGTTGATGTATTCGATGGCCCGCACGCGGTTCGCGCCGTCCACCACCACGTTCTTCGTCCCCACCACCCGGTAGAGAATGGGGTAGAGCTGCCCCTGCCGCACAATGTCATGCGCCAGCTCCACAATCTTCTTCGCGTCCGGCGCGTACCGGCGCACCTGCATTTCGTCATCAAGCACGATCTCCGAGACATTTAGCTCCGTCACGTTCTCCGGGAGCACCACGGCCTTCATCGAATCGAGATCAAAGGGGGCGGTCACGTTCGATACGTGGTCAGCGCCGCCTTCTTGAGCCTGTGTTTGTGTTTCTGCGGTCATTTCGTTCTCCTTTTTGATTTGTGAATACTTTGGTGGGGAGATCGGGCCAATACGCATGCCAGCCACGCCCTAGCCCGAATTTCGCCCTTTCTATTTCTGCCTTACCTGCCTACGCTTACCTACTGCCGCCGTCCAGCTACCTGCAATTCCTCTTCTTCGTCCCCGTCTCCGTCCGATTCGTCATCATCTTCCACGCCCTCATAAGCGCCGTCAAGGTCTTCGTCCTCGTCCCCGTCAAGATCCTCGTCATCATCCTCTACCGACGCCTCAACCTGAGCCTCCGCCTGCCCTTCTCCTTCGCCTTCCCCAGCGACTTGGAACTCCACATCCTCATGCTCCACCTCCCCCACGTCCCTCCCATCCATCTCCAGCCATTCGTTCTCCGGGAGAAGGCTCACAACGTCTTTAGGGTCATCGGGATCGATATCGATGAAGGCGAGGAAACGGTGGCCACCGGCGTCGAGTGTGGCGGCTTCTCCGTAGGGGAAGAGTTCGCCTTCTGTGCCGTCGCCTGCAACGATGCGGTAGGCGTCGTCACCGTATTGAAGTTTGGGGTTAGCCATTGAAGAATAAGCTCCTGAGTAAGATTAAGGGGTAGAGGGGGGAGTGTCAAGAGGCAAATTCTCCAGCACCTCCCGGCACACGGAGCAGAGCTGGCCGCCGTTTTTTAGGACCGACACGCCGTCTGTGGTGTGGCAGATGTCGCAGTGGAAGAGATGGGAGATTTTGGCTTGGCGGATCTGTTGGCGGCGGTAAGGGCGGCAGTGCTTCCAGAGCCACGAATCGATGCGGGGAGGGAGATGGAGGCGTAGGCGTAAGGGCATGACTCTACATCACCCCCTTTTTTGGTGACGTTGGCGTAGGTGGCGTGATCTTGGCTTTCACCGTTTTACCGCATGAAACCATGTCCATGGCTACTAGTGTGTAGCGGATGTGGGTGATCGGGTCACCACAGATGATTTCTTGGGGTTTACGGAGCTGTTGGCGCATCAGCCGGAGATCGCGGGGGGTGATGGGGATGGGGAAGGGCATCCTATTTCTCCCTTCCATCCCATAGCTTGACGATCTCAAGCCATGTATCCCCCACGAATAGGTTCCAAGTCATTAGCCCCGGCTCCGGCTTCTCCAGCAACGCATGGAGTCTATCTGTATGAACTTTTAGCTTCTCCAGTAACTCAGGCATCAAAGCACCTCCTCCATCGGCACCGTCTCCACCCTGCCGCTTGCATACTCCAGCTCCACCGTTTTCTCCGCCCGGTCGGGGTAGGCCGTAGCCTCCCCGCTCTCCGCCCGGTTCTTAAACTCCGCCTCCCACCATTCCGTGCCATCCCGCCGTTTAAAGGGCACCATAATCTCCACCAGCTCCTTCTTAGCCCTGGTCACGGCTACGTAAGCAAGGTTGGTTTCCTGCTGAATCTGCCAATCTTTCCGTGCGTAAGGACTAGGCATATAGCGGTTGCGCCCGATTAAGAATACGCGATCCCACTCCCGGCCTTTCGATCTGTGGATGGTGCATAGGCGTAGGATGTCCTGCTGATTGTCGCCGAAGAGAAACTCAATCTTATTCACCAGATCATCCGTCGTCTTGACGCTCCGGTAATGGCAGAGGTCTTTGAGTATCTCGCAGCGGTCCACCAAGGCCTCCGCCTTGCCCTCTTTCCCGGCGTCCTCAAGGCGTTTCGATTCCGAATCCTGGTAAGCGCCCAGATACTCCAGGAACTCCTCTATGCCGATGTCCTCCCCCCATTTGGTGGCGAGGGCGATCAAGCCTTTAGTGGATGCGCCTTCTACCACGCATGCGATGTCCATCTCCCGCAGCCGCATGGCCACCCCGACGAGGGGCCGAGTGTTCCGGCATAGGATTACGTCGTCGGGGGAGAGGCCGCCAGTCTGCGCGACCTTCCAGAAATCTGTATGGGTGAGGTTGGTGACATCGCCTTCAGGGGCGGACGGATGCGCCTCAAACTTAGGCACCCACGTCTGGGCCACTGTCACCACGCTTTTGGGGCAGCGGTAGGTGACGGATAGAGGAAGCTCATTGGAATCGAGCTGCCGCTTGATGATCTCCATCGAATCGGACGAAGCCCCGGCAAATCCGTAGATGGCCTGATGAGGATCACCCACCGCCACCAGCCGGGAGTTCTTATGCATCATCTCATACGCGATCAGCCGCCGCGCCGTATTGGTATCCTGGGCTTCGTCGATCATCACCCAATCGTACTTCCGGAACGGCGCATGGTAGTAGAGGGGGGCCAGGAGCATGTCATCGAAATCAATCACCTGCTCACACTGTTCCAAACTCTCCCTGTAGACCTTGATGCACACTTGGATGAAGTCTTCCGTGGGCATCCCACCTGGAATCTCCTCCCTGATGTCGTAGTAGTCGATGATGTCCTCCCAGGGCTTGGTATCAGACAGTGAGGTCTGCCCGCGTACGCCTAAGCAGTTCTGTTTAGCGAAGCTTACGGCGGAGCAGATGACGCTCACCAGCTTCTTATCCCACATGGCCGCCGGTGTGGAGGTCTTGGCGATCTTCCTGACCTTCTGCCCGTCCGGCGTCTGCAACCGCTTCGCCACCTGCCGCCATGCCCCGTACCCGGCGGAGTGGATGGTCGCGCCTTTGACGTGGTGAGAGCCTTGAGCTTGCAGGCGGGCGGAAAATTCATCGGCAATGGCCTTATTAAAAGCGCCGCAAAAGCCGGAGCCATGGATGATCTTAGCGATCTCCATAAGGGTGGTGGTCTTACCTGTGCCCGCGTAGGAGATGAGGTTTAGGCTGCCATGGCCGTTCCGTACCCATTCGAATACGGCAAGCTGTTGGGGTGAAGGGATGAAGGGGCGGGCGCTGGAGGGGGTCATTTTTACAATCCCCCTGTGATGCCGCCGCGAGGATTCCATACTGCTTTGGCGGTACGTTCCCGTGCTTCTGCCAATTTAGAGGCACACTTTTTACACTGTCTTGGCTCTTTGTCGAAACGATCCGCCTCACGAACTGCAATGTGGGCGTCCTGTCTACCACAATAAACGCGCCCTTGCGGTGCGTAGTGAACTATGCCTTGATTGTTTGCTGCCATTTCTACTTTCCTCCCACCTCCACCTTACCCCAACTTCCCCCATTTTTCTCCCGGAGAAACACGGGAGGATAGGGGATTTGTACTAGGATTTTTCTGTAGTACCACCAGATCAGCCGCCGCAATGCTCACACCGGGCACGCATTCCGTAGTTTCCGGCTGTCCATCGACAGAGACGCCCACAATCAGGGCATCGGCGCTTGGCGTTATCCTCTGCAATTTTACGCGCTCGCAGTAGCCTCTGCTCAAGTGTCAAGCGATTTACTTGCTTACGCCTCATCTTCTATTCGCCCTTTTGAAATTGGCGGGGCCGCATCCCACGTCACCCAAGAATGCGCCGGACCCGGAGGAAAGAGTGATCCAGCCATCCGGTGGTTTTCCCGCAGTAGCGGCCCCATATTAGGACTCTTCTAAGAATTCAGTAACAGACTGCCAGTGGTCAGACACGAGTTGTAGATGGGCCTTGGCTTGATCTTCGGCTTCCGTAGCGGCTTCCCAAGCGTCGGCATCCCTTATCCCCTCCACAGCCTCCCGAATAAGCGCCACAAGCACGGTCGGCTCTAAGGCGTCTAACTCCCAGCTCTCATCCCCATATTCTTCTTGGTACGCCTGAAAGCGGGCATCCGTGGTTTTAGCGGGGTTGGGCGGAGGATCGAACTCACGGATCTGATCCATGTTAAGCGCCAGCCGCTTCATCCTCACGTCGCCGCGAGTGAAGAGATTGAGCCGGTCCTGAATATCACGGGTCATATCGAGGCCGGAAGGGTCGTGGTCGCCTAAGTGAAAGATCACCGGCGTCTGCCCCCGCTTCTTATACCCCTGCAGCCGCATCGCCCCGGCCCACATTTCCGAGGCAGAGGTATAGCCTCTGCACGAGAAGTAGGGCACGTCTAATTCCGTGCATACGCCTGCGATCACGCCTATGAGGGCGTCCTTCTCGATCCATACTTCAGGCCGCTGCTTCTGGGTGTTCCACTTCTCATGCCGGAACTGATAGGCGCATGCCTCTACGATGGAAGAGGGGTCGGCCCAATGCGCGTTCTGGCGCACGTTGCGGGTGCGGTCCTCAAGATGCTCCCAGTCGATCAGGCCAGCAAGGCGGGCGTCGTTGATAAGGGAGCCTAGATTCTTGTAAGACTTCTCCTGGTTCGGGATGAGGTCGCGGGAAACGAATTGGTAGTAGAGCTGGCGGAGAGTGAGGGTGAAGCCTTGGGCTTCGTACTGGGTGATGATTTCGTTTGCCTTATCGATCATCGCGATGGAGCGGGCGTTAAAGTTCTTGGGCGTATAGCAGATTTTAGGCATTGAATTTCTCCCACTTCCCCCACAGATTCACAACTTCCTTCTTCTGCTCAATCGCATATTTGATACAATTCCAGGTGCCGCCCTTTGAGCCGTCGTGAAGCGCCAGAATCTTATCAGCCCGTTGCACCATCCATTGATTACGGGCTTGCATCTTCCAGGCGTCGTAAGTGCCCGCGCACACTACTGTAACGGATTCAGCTTCCTTCAATAGTTTGAAGTACCGGCGTTGCGTCTCGACGGGCCATAAGTCTGACTGGCCATGAAAAGGTACAGCGGCAATGAATGGTATGGCGGAGTCTACACAGGCGGACGCTACCGCCATATCCCATCCATCAGCCATGCCGCAGATTAGCTTCAGGCTGGCGTCGGCGCTGGCCATATTCTCAATTTCTCGCAAGGCGAAGCCCATAAGCTTCCCTTGAGCGAAAGCTGTAAAGCCGCCTAGTTTAAGCGGTCTATGTCCAGTTGCTGCCCAAATCATTTCTTCCTCCGATTCACTGGAAACGCATAAAACGACACAAATATCACGGCGTAGGTTGCGGCGGCAAGCAAGATGCCGGAGAGGACCAAGCCTCTAACGATACTCATCTTCGGCTCGCCTCAAGTTTGGCTGCGGATAATTTGAACGCTTTTTTCAGCCAGGAGATAAACGACCGCTTGTCGGGATGGCCCCACGTTTCAATTTCGTCGATGATCTCCGCAAAACACTGGTCGTAACCCTGCTCGAAGTACTTCTGTTTTTCGTCTTCAGTCATTGCGGCCCCCTCCCCCTTCCCTTTCTTCCCCAACCCGTCAAGTAATCGACGCCTTCCTCCCATTGGATCAGCTCGTCGATCTTATCCTTCAGCTCCACCGCCAGATCGTACTGCTTCTGTGGCAGCCCCAGCGCAAGCACATGCTCCATCAGTAAACGGGCACGGCGGTACTGCTTCTGCTTGGGGCTGATGCTGATGGGATTAGCCATGCACAAGCTCCGACGCGGGCACAGGCGTAGGCTTGGGCGTAGGCGTCTTGAACTCAATCCACGCAAACCCCCGCTTACACTCCGGCGTAGAGCAGTTCTGAAAGAACCGCCCATGATTATCCGTGGGGGCCTTCACCACAAACGCCTTCCGCATCTCCTTGCACCCAGGACAAGGCGTAAGACTCAGCCCCAGCTTGTAAAGGAGCCGCAGCCTATCCGTAAGCCGCTTTTCCCATCCCTTCACCCGCGTCACATACTTCTTGATCTTGCTCCCATAAGGCTTATCCGTCTCGATGTCGGCTAACCAGCACCGGATCGAATCTTCCCCAGCGGCGGCGGACGTGCCAGATTCGTGGACAGAGGAACGGATGATAATCCCCAGCGTAGGAAGATGCTTATTCGGCACCATCAGATGGTAGGTATGCTCCCCATCCTGCACTCCACGGTAGACCCATAGGACGCCGTGTTGGTCGTGAGGGAGAGCGGCCTCGAATTGCTGGCGGGTGAATAGGTCTACAGGCATCGGCACATCCCCCAACGCATCAGTGCCAGATCGAGGCATAAGCCTAAGAACGGGCCTACGCCGAAGAGTACGAGGAGGGAAGTGAAGGAGGGGCGGGTCATTTGGTCGCTTCCACAGTAAAGTCCTCAGACCAAGGTTGTGCTAATCGGGAACGGATTAATGCAAGAGAATTGGCGTGCGATTCTGCCCGTGCAGCATCAGCAGCATCAGCATCAGCAGCAGCATCAGCTGCAGCATAAGCAGCAGCATCAGCAGCATAAGCAGCATCAGCTGCAGCATAAGCAGCATCAGCTGCAGCAGCATCAGCAGCATCAGCAGCAGCATCAGCTGCAGCATAAGCAGCATCAGCAGCATAAGCAGCATAAGCAGCAGCATCAGCAGCAGCAGCCCGCGCCTTGCGTCGATTCTCCTCGCTCGGATCATCGGCCCAACGCTCCGCCGCTTCAATAGCAGCTAACGCTCGTGGGTCCTTCGTGAGGTGTAACACTGTTCTGGCAATCGCGCACGCCACAAGCACGATCTCTTGCTTTGAGGCCCCATCCTTAGCAGCCCACCACAATAGCCAATCCGCCCGTTCGCATTGCTCCCATGCCTCTTTGGCCGTGCGATCCCCAGCCCATACACGGGCTTCTTGGCATGCGCCGATTGCTTTTAAGTGTTGCTTAAACGTCATCATTCTTTTCCTCTCCTTCACGATCTTACCCCTATTCCTCCCTATTCCTCCCTTTTTCTCCCGGAGAATTGCATAGGATTTTTCCGTATTTATCCACTTGACACAGTGGATCGATCTAAGCCATAATTAGGCATGGACTTGATACGGATCGCCACCGAATACGGAACCGAGGAAGCCTGCCTGAACTACCTGGAAAAGGCCCGTTGGCCGGAAGGCGTCCGCTGCATTCACCGGAACGAGGAAACCGGAGAATTGGACTGCCAGTCCGACAAGATCACGAAGTTTTCCACGAAAGAAGGTCAGCGAAAGCCCAAGGCCGGAGAAAAAGAGGGGCGCAAGATCCCCGCACGGCATCTCTACCAGTGCCAAGAATGCGGCTACCAGTTCACGGCCAAGACTGAAACCCTGTTCAACGATTCGCACTTGCCCCTAGTGAAGTGGTTCATCGCCGTCACGCTGCTTACCAACGCGAAAAAGGGCATGAGTGCGGCACAGCTTCAGCGCGATCTGAAGGTAAACTATCAGACGGCGTGGTATGTATCCCACCGTATCCGTGAAGCGATGAAGGCAGAAGGCGGCTTATTCGGCGGTACGGTCGAGATGGACGAAACCTACATTGGTGGACGCTTTGACCCACGTCGGCATGAAGAGCGGCAGACTCATAAGCAAACGGTGATGGGTGTGGTGCAACGCTCGAACGAAGAAAAACCCTCGCAAGTTGTCGCCTTCCCCGTTCCTGGTCGCGGAACGCCAGTGATTCGCGCAGCCGTTCGGGAGCACGTTGCAAAGGACGCCAAGATCTACACCGACGAATGGTCCGGATATCGCCACATGCGCCACGAGCGCCCAGGTCTGTTCGAGATAGTCATACACTCGCGCGGTGAGTATGTTCGCGGCGACGTTCACGTGAACACGCTGGAAGGCTTCTGGTCACTATTTGAGCGCCAACTGACCGGCCAGCACCACTGGGTTTCCGTTAAACATTTGCAGAGGTATTTGGATGAGCGGTGTTGGTCGTACAACAATCGCAAGGAAGCCGACCTATTTCAGGCGGTCATCATTCGCTTGGCGATAACGGCGGCGCTGCCTTATGCGAAGTTGACCGCTGGACCGAGCGCCTCCCCGCGAACGAAACGTCGCGGCCCTCGCGCCTAACCTTTGCGGCTATTCCCTGTTTGGTTATCGGCTTCGTGCCGATCAACTTCTTCATGATGGCGTCGAACTCAGTGCGGTCGATGGTCGTGTTTTTTGCCTCTTCGCTGATATTTTTATTTTTCATTCGGCCTTTAGGCTCTAGCATAGGGTTGATTGCGTAGTTGCGCAAGGTACCATCTGGACAGCTAGGTGTAAAAATATATGAAGCTTTATAATCTGAACGTTACGGACATTGCGCTACTATCAACTAGTTGAACCGATCCTGCCTTTTTGTGATCATCTGAGCATGCGCAGTTCCTCTGATAAAGGGCTTGGCAAGATGGCCGAGCTGCTATACGGTGCGATCTCGGAAGTTTCTCTCCCTGAGCGAAAGGCCAGGATTTCGGCCTTCGAGAAGGCTACGAAAGCATCCGCCAAATCTTCAAAGCAGCCAAAACCCGTGGATCGTCGGGCTTTATCCTCAACTCGTTCACGATAAACGATTTAACATCTTCTTCGCTTCTGCCGTCGTCGTATAGACGTTTGAGGCCGCGTTTGATGCGCAGTACAAACCTTTTCGTTTCTATATCTACGGGTCTTTTACCGCGTCGTCTCTCCGCCTGAATTACGTCTTCGATGTCGGAGTTCATGGTCATGTCTACGCGGCCCCACTAATTGGGAGCATGGATTTCGTCGCCGATTTTTCCTAGTACCTTAAGGGGTGGGAGGGATGGTACTCAGGGGAATATCGATAATGTGAATCGGGTGGCGATCCGGTTCCCCACAAAGGCAACAAGGCCGGTCAGGGATGCCGCTGCCGCCGCCCATATCGAAACGGTGAGGCTGATGGGGATTGGGAATAGAAAGTGGTGGCTGCGGCTGCTGCGACGGCAGGGCCGGGGGGTGGGTTACGTCCCAAGCCCAATCGAAGAGGTCCTGGGGGGCGTCTTCTAAGCCGATGAGGCAACGGGCCAAGGTTTGGAGTTCGGCTTCGGTGAGAATGAGGATGCGGCCTCCGATATAGGCTGGAGGGACGGTGAAGGAGAAGCGTTTGGGCTTGAGAAGTGGATTGGTGGCGGTCATCATTTTTCGTATTCCATTCTTCGGTCTTCGTATTTTTTTCCCGGTGTGAAGCGGTAATCCCACCACTGATCTGCGAGGAGGAACATGATTCGTATGGGATGCTCGACGAAGAAGGGCCAACGGGGCTTACGCTCACGATGGGATAGATAGTCCGTTTCTCCGGGAGGTAGTCCGAAGCGGATCATCCTCACTTCGGTTTTGAAGTCCATGGCGGGGATAGTGAACGTTTTGAAATCTATCTTGGGGGAAGAATCCAACGGTTCATACAGTTCCACGGCATGGAGAGGGCAACGCCGGTAAACCAAGTTGTCTTTGACGATCTCTACGGCGTAGCTGTCGAGCGTGGCGTAGATATCGGAAAGTCGGCTTTCAGGGGACCAAATCATTTTTAGTTCATCGCTCGTCATTTGAGGTCCGACCACCTTTCTCCTTCGTCCGAAGAGGACCGTATTGGGATAGAAAGCGGGGTGGCATGTTCCAACACGTCCGTAGCTACGTCCGCGTAGTCCTTGGCCTGCCCTTTATTCACCTCTGACAAAATCTCGTCATGCACCTGGGCGAGAGGCAAGCAAACACCACCTTTGTTGAGAAGCTCAGTAATGGGGCAAAGCTCTGCCATTCCTAGTTTTATGGTACCTGTCGCGCTCGACTGGACCCCGTGATTTCCGGCCTTGCGGAGGCCTTCGTTTTTGATACGTTTATGGACTGAATAGACTTCAGGAACGTAGCGCATACGTCCGAATGCGTCCCAGACCATGCCCCAGCGGCGGGCACGCGAATACTGAAGCTCAAGCCATTCTTTGATCTTGGCGTAAGTCGCGTACCACTGATTGATGAGTTCTTCACAACGGGCGAGGGTCCATTTTTGCTCGAATGCGCGGCGCTCCTCATCTGTCCAATTGGGATCTTTGGAAAGCATGATCGATTCCAGGAGTCCCTGGGCAGTCTGGCCGTAGAGGATGCCGAAGCCTAGGGTCTTAGAGGGGAGGCGCTCGAATTGGGTGAAATATTTGTACGTTCTCTGTTCGTCTATAGAGGCCACTCCCGATTTGACTTTCTTTTTGAGGGTGGAGATTTCGTTGAGATCGCGCCCGAATATTTCGCATGCGGTCCGATCATGCACATCTTCATCCCTGAAGAACACATCCATCATCAAAGGGTCTTGTGAGAGATGAGCGGCCCATCGCATCTCGATTTGACTTAAATCATTTGCAACCAACACGTTACCGGGGGAGGCGATGAAGGCCCCTCGGATCATTTTCCCCAGTACGGTACGGGTCGGCTGATTTTGGATATTGGGATTGAACGCGGCTAGGCGGCCTGTGGCGGCAGTCGTTACGGAGAATCTCGGATGGACACGGGAGTTTGAATCTGCCCATTGTTGAAGCGGGAGGACGTAAGTGCCTAGGAGCTTGTCTAGCTCACGCCAATCTAGGACTAGGCCACAAGCCGGGTGGCGATCCCGATAAAGCTCAAGCACATCATCAGACGTAGAAGCGCGTTTCTCACTCTTCGTAAGCGGGAGAGGATTGGTGCCCTGGATCTTGAGATGCCGGAAGAGAAGGCGCTCGACTTGATCCGGGGAGCCTACGTTGAAGGGCTGATAGGAGCCTTTGTGGAAGTCCTGGTAGGAAGGGCCGATGGAGGCCATTAAGGCTTCTTCTATGCCGAGTTGGCCACGGAAGGATTTTTCTTTGCCGTCGATGATGCGGGTGAAGTGGTGAGAGGTGAAATCGGATTGGAGCTGGCGGAGGTAGGGGAGGTCTACACGGATGCCGTTCTGATGAAAGAGCTGGATCATCGGCAAAGCCCCAAAATCCAATCTCCTGACGTTTACGGGACTAGGCCGATCGATAAAACGAACGCCGTTGTAGAGCCGCATCTTATTTGAGAGTTCTCCCGCAGAATCGGCAGGTGCGGCCAAAGACACGTAATTCGCCCGGGGAAACGAATGCGCGTTTTAGATGAGCGGCGCGGCCAGAACAGTGGATGCAAACTCCAAGCATCTTCAGAGCAACTACGGCATTGGGCTTAAACGGTTTGAACTCCGGCGGTTTGTAGTTAGCGGCCCACTTGCCCAAGGTTGAGCCTAGAGCGGCCCCAGCCATCGAGAAGAGATCTTCCCGGCTGATCGAATCTGCGAAGCTGGGGGAAACAGGATTCTTTCTTCGTTTCATACTTTGTCGTCCAGATTTATTGGATCTTGTTTCCAGCTAGAATCGTGGGCACGCCATTCCCCTGCCTTGTGGTACGGTCCTTCTTTGCGGTGCCAGAAAGTAACCCATACATCAGCCCAGTCAGAATCAACGCGGTGCATCCGAAGATCAATGAACAGCTTATTAGCAATTTCGGCTGGGCCAGAATCTCCACGCATGGAATAGCTGTGGATTGCAGCGACGACATAAGGCCCGCCATCTTTGGCCGTGCCTAAGTAACCGCCGGAAGGCTCTACTAACTCCGCTACGCAGTAGGTCGAATGAAAGGCTTCGTAGACGGCTTCTTTGAATTGCTCGATAGTAGTGCCGGGAAGAAGCTCGCCTTCGATGTAGTAGGTCTTAGTATTGCCCATTTCGCCCTTTCTTTTCTTTACTTTAGTGCGGAGTCCGGTACTGATTCATGAGAGCATTTTCCTTGCTCTGTATCCGGTTCTCCCGGATCAACACATCCCGGCCCGCACTACAATGCCTCGCCTTGCCCCCAGAAACGACGCAGGAGCGGCTTTCAGCCCCTCCGCCGCCCCCAACTATCTACCTCTCGCGGCGCGTCCTGAGGCGTTTCTTACCTTTAGCCTTTGTTAACAACGACTTCCCACACTTATTAGCCTCTCCCCCCTGTTTCTCCCGCATCGCCTTACGTTCGCGGCGCTCTTTTTCTTCCCTGGCGTCGATCTCCTCCAGATTCAACTCCACCAAGGTGGGCTTGGCTTTGGGGTTGCGCCGGATGCCGATGGATTCGAGGAAGCTGCCCGTCATGGTCGCTTGAGAACGATTCTGCGGGTGGGCGCGAATTTCGTCCATCTTATCCCGGACACGCTCGATCTCGCGTAGGCTCGCATTGACCGCACGTTTCCTGTCTTCTTCGAGGATGTCCAGAATTTCGAGAGCTGCGGGATCGTAGGCCATAAGATTCAGGAGACTCCTTCACGCTCCGGCATGTACCAGAGTTCGTTTTGCCCTGCTGGTCTAGGGCCGCGTCTGGGCTTCATCCGGAGATGCGTGTGAATGAAGCCCAGATACTTGGCAAGAGACGGAAGCTGGTAAGCAGTAGCTAGGGCTATCGCCCGATCCACCGTGTCAAGCTGCGGACTACCGCCGTAAGCTCCAGATTCGATCTTCTCCAGCATCGGCACCGAAATCGCCAGCTTGAAGGCGAGAGACTCACGGCTCAGGTGGGAGTGCTCTCGCAGTGCGGAGAAGGCTTGGGCAGGATTGGCATAGCGTTCTGGCTCTTGAGCTACACCGCGCCGACGCCGGAGGAGCTTGCCGTAAAAATTTACTGCTGCGTTCATACATGCTCCTTGAGCCAAGCCTTCTCATCATCGGACTGAGTTTCTTCCGGCCAACGGATCGCCACGGCGCGGGCATAATTCGGCGTGTTGAATTGCGGGGGGCATTTCTTCAAAGCCGCTTCAGGGCTACTTGCTCTCACTTCTCTCAGACACGAATACATCGACACACCGCGCACTGAACGCCGATCATTCGTGAAAATTCGATATCTCTGCGTCATAATTGCATGTCCTTCAGGCTTGGGTTCAGCCGGTTCAGCTCCGTATGCGGAAATTGGAGTACCTTCAGCGCCCCTCTGCCCCGCGCCACTTCCCAAAGCGCCTCCGACAGATTGGATTCAATCAGCGCCTCAAGCTGCGGGTTAATCGAATGCCACGTAGCTTGCGCCCTCCCCCACGGCCCCGCCGCGACCGCCCGCTCGTACAACAAATGGTGGGAGTAGTAAACCTTCAACCCCTCATCCGCCAGCACCAGATAGCATACAATCTCGCTTTTCGACCTCTGGCTGTGGATGGACGTAATCTCCACCCGCCACACATCCGGGTTATCGGTAGCAGTGACCAAGCCCCAGCTCCTTTCTTCTCTTAACCACCCTCTTATTATATATCACGCTTTTCCAATTATGACGCGTAATCATTGGTAAAATCACAGCGTGCACATTACCCCTAATCAACACATTCTACATATACTTAGGTACGTTTTTAGGTGTTTTTAGGTGTGCAATAAGGCCGGAAAACGTCGGGAGAAATCGTCAACTTTACGCTTTCTTTACCTTTTCTTCGCCTTTTTGGCCTTTCTCCCGTGTTTTTTGTCTCCGGGAGAAATTTGGAGGAGGGGTAAAAACGTGGAAAAAACTCCTAAATTTCCGGGAGAAAGGGGTTTGTAAAAAACCGGGTGGTCATTTTCTTTACGTACCTTTACAAATAGTCTTCTCCCGGAGACAAAAAACACGGGAGAAAGGGGTTTGTAAAAAGTTGCCGGTCCATTTTCTTTACAGTCCTTTACAAATGGCTTACAAATTCTGCGGTTTTAGGCTTAGGGCTTCTTATGGGCGGTAGGTATTGAGGTACCGGGAGAGCCTAAGCGTGGCATCGGCGTCAGGGCAAGCATACCCTACCAGCTCCTTTTCGGGGACTAAGGCGATGGATTTCTCCGGGAGAAGGCCGAAGAGGGAGTAGAGGAGATCGATCTCCCAGGGGTGCCATTCGGAAATGGTGTGCCAGGGATCGACAGGTTTGGGGGAAGAATGAGGCGTAAGAAGATCATTAAGCACCTTGGTGGAGAGGCCACGGAGCTTGCGGATGAGAAGATTGGTAAGCTTGTCGGGCTTAGGGGATGGACGGCGGGAGAACTTTTCGCAGGAGCATGGGCCGAAATTAGATTCTTCGGCTTCATGGAGGCAGTAGCCGGAATGGCGCTTGCTCTTGCCTTTTTCCTTATGCTTGCTTTGTGGGTGGCCACACATACAAAAGGGTTCAGGATCGGATGCTTCAGAGGACGCTAGAAAGGATGTGGCTCGATCCAGATAATCATAGACTAGGGGAAGGGCGTGAGGGCGAACCACATCATTAAAAGACTGCATCTTCATATTGAGATGGCGATAGGCCAAGACCTTTAAGCCTAAGCTTCCTCTGGCGGCCCCGGAGTCTTCATCGTCGCCGCCTCCGCCGATGCCTAGGTTGTAGGCGCGGACCATGGTGTCACTGAATCTTCTGGGGTCGATGGGCAGACCCATGGAGGCGTAGGGGGAGGCGTCGGCTAGGTAAGCGTGGAAAGAGAGCAGAGGGCGGTAAGCTTTCAGGTAAGAGGCGTAGGAACCAAGGATAGCTTTATTGTCGGCGTAGATGAGACGGGCGGTGCCAGGGGTATGGGAGAAAGTTAGGCAGTGGGGATGGGTGGGGGAGAGGAATTCTGTGTCTGTGCCAAATTCGTAGAAGTGTTCGTTGAATCTGCCTATACCACCAACTAGGTCTAAATAGGCGTCGAATTCGGAGAGAGTGCATAGGACGGAGTAGTCGGTGGCGGGGTATGAGTCGGAGGGCCAGGAGAAGGTGCCGGAGTCCAGATCCTTAAGGAGAAGGCGGAGGGCGGCGAAATCCTTGCGAAGGGGGATCATGTAGGCGGTGGAGCGGAGACCAGCGGCGGGGTGGAAGGTGGGGAAGACGATGCCGGACCAAGGGCCGTAAGATGCGGGTTGGGGGAGGCCGTGGTGAAGGACTAGGGAGATAGAGGGGAAGAGAGAGGCGGAGATCGCGCCCATGGTGACGATTACTTGGGGGTTTACTTTTTCGAGGAGGGCGGGGAGGTGCTTGGCGGAGCATGTGGCGGCTTCGTGTTCTTTGGGATTACGGTAACCTTTATCGGAACAGAGCACAGCATTAGAAACGGCTACGTCTTCGCGGTAGAGAGCACAGAGGGGGAGGTATCCGTTATTAAACTCCATCCCCGATTGGCCACGGTCGGCAAGGGGGATGCCTTGCTCGTCTTCGTGACGGGCGGGCCTTTCTGCCAAGAAAAGAATTCGGCAGGGGGAGGGGCCGGAAGGGGGGATGGGATTGCGGCCACGAACGCATGGGCATATGGAGCAACGGGAGATCATTCCACTAATCCGCCTTCCGCGTTTTCTTCTTCTAAGGCTAAGGTGTCTTCTTCGTTGATCTGGGAGGCTTCCCAGGCTTCGCTGAATTCCCGGTTGGAGAACATTTCGGCTAGGCCGCTGATTTGAGAGAGGCGGAGGACTTCATCAGGGTCCATGCCAAGCTCGCGGCCTATCTTCTCATTGCTCCAGTTACGGCGCTTCAGCTCCACCACAATTTCACTCATGGCGTCGATCTGGTGCTTGCCGCGAGCGCGGTTATGGCGGATGGTGGCGGCGATTAGGTCGGAGCGGTCTTGACGGTCGGAGTTGATGATGGTGATGGGGAGGTAGCCTAGGACACGGTCCCGGACTTCGGCACATTCTTTGCCTACGCGGTTGCGGTGGAATCCGTCTACGACTACGAAGCCCTTGCCTTCTGCCATGGCGACGATTGGTTGGGTGTAGCCGTCATTCTCGATAGAAATCTGGAGAAGCTTCATTTCAGGGGGAGCCACGTTGTTTGGGTTGTAATCGTTGGCTTCCACTAGATCGCTCTTTATCCAGAGTACGCAGTCTACAGGCTCATTCTTGAGTGGGCTTACAGAATGAATAGCGAGCTTGATCTTGTTAATCGCTTCTACGCAGTCATCCGTGTCGAGCTTCTTAAGATACTTCAACAAGGCGTTGACGTAGGGCTTTATAGATTCCATTTCTCTCTCCGGCGTTTCATCAAGTCCAGGTATTTTTGGTAGGCTTCGGAGCGGTGCTGGGTGAAGCTTAGGCCTTTGCACCAATAATCGTTCCTAAGAAGACTTTTGCACACTCGCCGCCACGAGGGAACTTTGCGGTCAGCCTCCAATTTGTAATCGGCTTCGTCGGGGATGCCGTCTGGATAGCCACGTTCCATCCACCATTTTCTGAAGACAGCGATCTTATTCCCATAATGGATACGGGTGCATGGAGGCATGGAACGGATGAGAAGATCGGCGAAGCTTTCCCAGGTGTGGCCTTCGGGTTTGCTGATGCGGCGGTACCCGGTCATGTTGCCGGATTCCTGGACGTAGAGAGCGCCTCCGTTAGCGCCGTTTACGCGGGCGACAACGCGGCCCCAGGTTTCGGGCTCGATGAGGTGGAAGAGCCATAAGCCCTTGCGCTGGTCGTCGCCGTAGGGCTGGCAGATACGCATCTGGGAGACGGTGAGGCCAGCCTTGTGCATGAGGTCGTAGAGGTGATTATGGGGGAGGGATTTGTTTTTGCCGTGGTAGGTCCAGATGTCTTCGGTCTTCCAGTCGTAAATGGGGTAGACGTTGTAGACTTCTGGGGAGGTTACTAGAGTGGTCCAGCGTACTCCGTCCTTCATTTGCTTGTTGGGGCTTGAGATGGTGCGGTAGCGGTTGAGGCTTTCATCGGCCCGGATGCCTACGAAGCAGGCGCATGGGAGGCCTTGGCCGTACCAAGCTCCGAATTCAGGGACGAACTCCTCGAATTCCATGCCGGAGTGGAAGAATGGGAAGAAGGACGGATCAGTGATCGCTATGGCTGGGGGAGTTCTGATCCAAGCTGGTTCTTTTGTTTTTTCCCAACACACCCAATGAGTCTCGTATACGCTTACGGCGTTACGAAGATGAATAGGCAGGCAGCACCAATACGGGTCGATGTGGTCTTCGTATTGGCGGTAACACCGCATGATGTGGTTGATAGTGATAGTGTATTGGCCTTCGAGGTCGATGAAGAGGACGCCTACTTTTCTGTCTCTTCTCACGGCTTCGTCCATTACGAGGTGGAGCATCACGGTGGAGTCTTTGCCGCCGCTGAAACTTATGTAGATGCGCTCGAAATGATCGAAGGTCCAGGAGATGCGGCGGCAGGCGGCCCGGAGGACGTTGATGCCTAGGCCGTGTTTAGGCATGGGCGTGGGCTTCTTCCCATTCCCGGATGATGCGGTCGGCTATGGCGTTGGCTTTGTCTTGCTGGAGAAGAGTGAGGCGGTGCCATGCCTGTTTAGTGAGGTGTTCGGGGACCTGGTGCTCGTAGCAGCAGGCGGCTTGTCCTAGCCATGCTTGACGGTTGATGGATTTGTGGCTTAGGTTTACTTCGGAAGCGATAGGCCAGTCCAAAACGACGGAGGACATGGAGGCGTAGAGGGACTTGGGGGAGGAGAGTAGGGAGAAGGCGTATTGGATGAGTTCTTCGGCTTCGGCGTCGTCGGCTTGGATGGTGGATCGGTACATGCCGTTTTGCCAGTCCTCCCATTTGAGGTAGTGGTGGTAGATGCGTTGGATCACTCTTGCTTAGACTCCGTCGCCTCGGTTAAGCAGATCCCGGCCCAGCCTAAGGCGGCGGCGTCATCGTCTTCGGGGTTGGGGACTGGGCGGCCCTCAAGCTTGTCGATAAGCCTAAGAGCGTGGTGGATGGCGTGGACGCAGCGGGCGATGAGGAATTCTTTGTCCTGGAGGGCCTGGGGGTTCTGGCGGGCGTTCCAGGCACGTTCTTTGTGTTTGGTTATGCCTTCCTCGAAGCGGAGGGCGATGCGGTTGAGGGCGCGGCGGGGGATGAGGTCTAAGCGGGGGACGCGGGAGGAGGAAGCGCCGGAGGAGAAGGTGACCAAGGGTGTGGATTCAGGCACGCTCATTGGCCGCGCTACTTTTAGAAACGATTCTTCGTTGCTCTCCCGATAGATGGGTGCTTCGTTTTCTGCGTAAGTGAGTGGTGAGAAGTATAAGCCGTGAGAGAGGTTGTCTACTATGCGGACACGTTGGCCTGGGAATAGGTTTTTGGATGTGGGTCCAGTCCATACGAAAATGCTGTTCTGCGTAATCATCGTATGTGTGGTAGTTTGCTCGCGAATCTTCTCCCAAAGATGATTCCTAGTACCGTCTTTGCAAGTGCCCATGCGTTCGGCGGTGAGGTCGCCGAATGTGATGATTCCGCCACACAAGCTGCATTTGCGTAGATCGGTCATCGTGGCTTCCTCATGTTATCGATCTGGCGGGCGTTGGGATCAATGTCATCATACAGAAGAGGGATCGCGGCCTTGAACTCCTGGAGAAGTGGGATGGTAACCTCGCGCATTTGGGGATGGGATTCTTTAGTAGTACGCATAAGAAGAAAGTGACGCCAATTACGGAGATTGCCGGTGATGACGATGCGGGAGGCGAGGGCGTTGGGGAAGACGGAACGGGCGATCTGAGGAGGGACGCCGTTCTTAATCATGCAGCGGTAGGAGTCTTCGGCTTGATTGATAGCGCACTCCCAGGCGTCCTGAATCTGATTGATCTGAATAACGTGCTTCGGATCTGCGGGTGGATCGGGCAGAGGTGGAAGAATGAAAGAAGGCGACATCTTTTTTTCGTAATTCACGAAGCGTGTGCTCTCCTGGGTGAAGGCGAAGAGGCGGTGGCGCACTAGCTCATGGGTAATCCCACGATCCACCAGAAAATCGACGGTGGCGGAGGCGTGCTCGACGATGGACCAATCGCCGTGGTCGAGTACAACGGCCTGAATGAATCGCCGCCACGATCCCTCAGCTTGGGCCTCTTCGGTACGGTGGGAGATTCGTCCGCACCACTCGATCTTTTTGAGGGTGGCTTCTCCAACCATTCTTACGCCTTGTTCGTTGTATGGCACCAGACCATCCACAGAAATGATCTTGGCGTAGGGCTTGACGATGTTCATCTCTGGCTCCTTAATAATTGGTCGTATAGGCGGCGCTTGCTCATGTCGCTTAAGATGTCGTGGGCGTCGTTAATCAGCTTCATCTTCTCTGCATTCCCTGTGGTGTGATTGTCGGGATGGAAACGCTTGGAAAGACTTTTCCAGGCAGCCTCGATAGTTTCTGGGGAGGCGGAGGCGCTCACCTCTAAGATGTCATAGAGGGTAGGGGCGGAGGCCGTGGCGGTACGCCGTGGGGCGCGTGGGGGCGGCGCGGCTGGACGGGTGGCGGTGTTGGGGAGGCCTAGGAAGCGATCCATGAGACGCTCCATAAGCTCGTCCATGAGGTTTGCGCCGTGGTCGATCAAGGCGTCCTGGATCTCCTGCATGTGGCGCTGGGCGTCACGGAGGGGGTTCTGGCGGCGCCTGGGGCGAGAGGGGCGCTTGCGGGGGAGATTAGGCATGAGTTTGCTCCAACCTCACAATGGCTAGAGAGATGATTGGCTTTACGTACCAAACCAAGTTAATACCACTCCCCGCTGCCAACACATATGTAATATCAAATACCTTGACCGGCTCCTCAGGCTGCCCGTGAGCGGATTCTAGAAAAACGTAAGGGAGTCTAGCCGCGTAAACGTATACGTCGTGCTCTGCTTCTGTGGGATCGCAATTGCAAGGGAACGAAAGAACACAGCGCATGTCTTCCGAGGAGACTCTGATTTTAGCTTCTTCGTAGGTCTCACGGATTGCGGCGGCTTTTGGGTTCCCGTCATTGTCCTCGATCTTGCCGCCTGGGGCGGTCCATCGGCCACGGAAAAGGGGGTTGTGGTGCGTGATTGGCTTACGGAGCAAGAGTATGTTTTTAAGGCTGGTGTCGAACAGGAAGGTGAGCGTGTAGTTCATAAGATCCCTTCATAGTTCAGAAACCACATCAGAAGCGTGGTGATAGAGACGGTGCATACGAACGAGAGTATGCGGTTGGTGGTGAACGTGCCTACGATCCGGGCGATGATAAAGCCAAAAAGCACGCCGAAGAAAAAGTACTTGGTCATGCCTACAATTCCTCTCCCTTAGGCTTATACTTCCCTCTCAACTGATCGAAGGCCCGTTGTGCCAAGACCTTCCCGATTCCCGGCATTATCCATCCCTTGGCGTCGGCGTTAATCATTTCCTCCACCGTATTGAACTTCACCGCCACGTTTGCCGACTTTTGCCACCCAATCCCCTCGATACAAGCCGCCACCTTTCTTACTAAGCCCGCCTTGCCGATGGTGGCATGGTTCTGGGGCTTATGAAGCGCCTGATGCGCGTGGTGGTCTTCGGGGGCCGTCTGGTGGTGCGTGTAGAGGGAGAGTATTTCGGCGCATGTTTCGTGATCAGTATGAGTCCTACGCACATGCACGGAAGTGCAGGATTCTAGGGTGGCGATGAAGTGGTCCAGCTCGAAGAACCGGAAGGTGCTGGAGTTCCCGGCGGTGACCGGCACCCATTTGCCGCCTAGCGAATCGCCTAAGGGGTGGGCGCTCGTCATCAAGGTCTCCAGCTCCCCATCACGGCTACATCGCTGGTAGCCCTCGATGATGAGGTAGCAGTGGTCGAAATAATCGAGCATCTCCGGAAGCTGGTGTCCGGAGTAGCGCCCGCTTCGTATGCTATTCATCATGTCCCGAACGCGCTTGCGCTCGATCCCCACGGCGGTCTTTTTCCCTTGCGTGCCTACGCCGTCGAAGCATACATCCGAGGAGAGGAGGCGGGTGGGGAGAATGGAGGGGATGGGGACGCCGCTAGAGGGCTTGATGAGAATGGGGGCGAGCTGCCTGAGGGCGGGGAGGAGTTCGATGCTGCCTGTGCGGTCGTCCACGGAGATCATCAGCTCTACCGGCAGTAATCCCTCTTGAGATTCTCCAGTGATCTAAGTACTGCTGTAACGTCAGGCTTGCCGACCCGCGAGGACGCAGAAATCAGAAGAATCAATGCAGTATCGTTTAGCCCAGACGCTTTTCTTAGCTCATCGGCGGCTTTGGAGAGCCTTACGATTGAGTTGGCTAAGATAGACTTCTCGACCGTATTTTTTTCGTCTTGAACAATTTTCACTATAGTATTTTTCTTCATGATACCTCCGAGAATCTCAGCTCCATCCACTGAAAAATATAATCCACGATGGACTTCGCAAACTTGATCTGCTTATGCGTCGTCATCCCTGACGGCTCAAAGTCCATATGCTTAAACTTATTCGCCAGATCCTTCAGTGGCACCCCGTACTGCAAGCACATGCTGATGGCGATAGAGAAGGCGTCGGCGAACCCGCTTAAGGTTGAGCCTTCTTTGGCGATCCGAATGAAGATTTCGCCGGGGGTGCCGTCTTCGTAGAGGCCCACAGTGAGGTAGCCCTTATGGATGGTGGCGGCGTCCTGCTGAATCTGGAAGCGGTGTGTGATCGAGGTGCGGGTGGTGGGGAGGCGGCGACGACCTACGGCAGCGGAGGCGCTCATGGGGCCTACTTCCCCTTCCCCACAACGCTGGATACGTGCCACATCTTTAAGAAGCTTCGGTAGCATACTCCTGTAGTCGTATTCTTAATCGTCACCACGTCATCAGGCAGGTTCTTCTGCTCACTCCTATACTTGGCCACAAGATCGGCCATGTGAAGATTAGCCGTATCCTCCGCACAGGCGAGATTAGAGAAGCGTTCTCGTTCTTCCCCCTCCACCACCACTACGAAGGGTTGGATGGTGATGTCGATGTGGGAGGTAGCCGCCGCGCCATGACGCTTCACGATCTCATGAAGCATGCGGTAAGAATAATTGCTGTCGCTCATGGCTTATCCGGCGTCTCCATCCACTTAACGCATTCCTTATAACCCGTTTTATAGGCCGCGAAGATGAAGGCACAATTAGCGCCAATAAGCCAAGCGATGCATTGTAACGGCAGTGTGAGTATTCCAATAGCAAACTTCATAAGCCTGGGAATCTCTCTTCAGTCTTCTCTAGCGCCTTGTCCGCAACTTTGGCGGCGGAGGCGGCGATCTCTGCGGCTTCCTGGTCGGTGAACTCCTTCACCTTTTCGTCGTCGGAGGAGAGGAGGGATTCCAGGGCGGCGGAGAAGAAGTCCAGCCATAGATCGCGGGAGCGGTTCACCCGGCGGCGGGAAGTGGCTTCGGAGGAACGGATGCGTGAGGCGGCCATCACCGGCCCCTCTCTTTGATTCTTTGTCTTACAGCCATTAGGAGTTTACCCAGATGGTTCTCGCCTTCACCATCGTGTACGCCCCAAAACCGATCATGCCATAAGTTTCCTTCTACTATTTCTTTGTCGCCGGTATTCAGTAGAAGATTACGGAAGTACGGATTCTCGAACTTCAGCCACAAAAGATCCTGCATGATCGATACTCTTTGGTTGTCCCAATTAGGCCGTAGATTCTTAATACTCCGCCCGTACCTCTTCGCATTCCCCGGCGTCTCCAGCCGCGCAATCGCCGCTTGCTCCGTCTTATCCGTGGTCTTCTGGGCCTGATAGGCGTGCTCCACGGTCGGGTAGGTGACGCCTTCGTAAGTGATCCCGCCGGGGATGCGGTGGAAGTTAGAGAGGAAGGAGTTTTTTCCAGTGAAGCTCTCGATCACGATGCCACCTCAAACAGCGCCAACGGCAATGGGGCCATCGGCATGTCAGGATTAAGCTTCTGACTACACTTGATGACTCTTACGTTGTCTTGCGTCTTCCCACAACCACCACAGCGGTAGCGATAGAGATGGCGCACAGAATCGGCGTCTGCGTTGTATACGGTGCCTAATTGAATGGAGTCATCGAGCACCGCGAAGCCGCATTCGCATATTGAGAGGCGGCGTAGAGTGAGCTGGGTGATCTTCACGATGCGGCCTCCAGCTTCTTAAAATACAACGGGTCCCAATACTCCGGGTCGGCCCCAACCGCATCATAATCAGGGTGCTCCTTGAAAATATGAAGCGCCAGATCCGTGAAAGAATTCTCTTCATCAAAAAAATCCAACCCCGCGAACTGCGGCCCAAACCGTGTGGCCTCATTGGCCAGCGTCGTGAACCCGAACTTCTTCTCTTTGAAGTAGTGGGAGATGGAGAGGTCCACCAGATAATCGAGGGTCCCAAACCCGGCGGGCTTCATACTCTTCCCATCCCAGTTATCGCCCACGTACTCTTTCTTCACCTTCTGAATCAGCACAATATTCAGATCAGGCCGGGAATAATAGGCCTCCTCGATCAGCCCGCCGAACTCTGCATTCAGCGGCCCATACGCATACTTATTGTTTTGCTTGACCTTCCCAAACTCCGCCATCTGGATCAGCTCCCAGGCTTCGTCAATCGTATCCACCACCAACGTTCTGATCGATTTGGTGGCCATGATCGCCCGCCACGCCTTCCGATACTCCCCCCACAGCACCTTCGCCGCCTCCTGCTCCGCCTTCTTACTGTGCTCGATGTACTTGGGGAAGATCTTCCGCCCCCTATTAACCGCTTTCTGGCTCAGCTCCAACGCGCCGGGATCGAGCATCAGGTACCCAATTGGCTCAGGCGTAGTCATGAGCGCCCAGTGGCTCTTCCCGTTCTTGGTCTTCCCACGAGTCGCCACCGTAATCCGGGGCGTCTTCTTCTTCGTAGGCGTAGGCGCGGTGAACCCGGCGGCTTTGAGCGCGTTAAGATCAGATGCCGGTATAACCAGCGTGTTCAGGTTCGGATTCGTCATAAGTCCCATCGATTTCGATTCCTTTTAAGAGTTTTTCCCTGAGTTGGTCTTCGTAGGCGCGGCGCTCTTGCTCAATCCCCAAGAAGGCGGCACGGCGCTCCTGCGCGGCTTTGTGCTTGGCGATCAGCCACGCCGCAGCCTTGAGCATGGCGTTAGGGGCGGAGAAGAGGTAAACCGCCGTGAGGATCAGGAGAAGGTTTACGGCGGTGGTGACGAAGCAAAGAGCGCCCATCACTTTTGCTCCGGTCTTTTAGAAAAAAGGCGGAATAGCCTTTTTCCCAAAGTGTTTCTCTCCCGCCCCATGTAATAAATCACGCAATCAGCCAAAGAACCAAAAGCTGTATGCTGCCCCAGGCTGACCTCACGGGCGTAATTTTCACGGATGAAAATGGCAATCTTGTCCGCGTCTTTTTTCATCGTGATGTTGTCTTGATTGATCCGGCGATTCTCCGCCAGCTCCGAATCCAGTACCGCCCCATTCTTCCGAAGCTGCTTCAGATCCTCATTCAGCACATTAAGCTGCCCCTGAAGCTCTTCATAAGCAGCAAATGACACCCACTCCCTGCCTTCAAACTCCCTAACATTCAGCTCAATCCTCCCACCCGGCGTATCAATCACTTGGCTCATCTTCTTATTCCTTTCCTTTTTTATTTCTGTGCCGCCGCCCCACTACGACAACCACCCGATCAGCAAGGCGACGTGGCGGCGTTGTGTTGAATAGGGAAGCAGCCCCAGCCGCAAACCATTCCACGTAGCCACGCTCACGGAACCATTCTGCTGTGGAGTTGTCGATAAAAGCGTTTACGCTCTCGAAATCCTGTAAATCCAGAGCGATGGCGCGGCAGTCGAAGGCCGCATGCACAAGGTAGGCAAGACCGGAAGCCACCGAATCCCGCACAGCAGTATCAAAACCACTTGAAAGTTCATACACTTCGCAGCAGTGCTGTAGCATACTTTCAGCCGCGTTATTCCAACGTTCCTTTTCGGCTGTGGATAATGGGCGTCTAACAAAAGCCCTTCGTGTGTGCCTTTTACGCCGTTTGGTCTTCGCCATCATATTTCTCCATTTCTCTGTTTACTCTCAGCAACACTTCCTAGGTTCTCCGGGAGAAAAAAGGGGGGAACGGCGGCCCCGGAGAAGAATAGTGAGAACCCGTTCCCCCTTCAGCCCGACCCCTACCCAATAAGCAGAGGCGGGCGTAAGCGCGATTAGGCGGCGGTGAGGACGCCGTTGTCGTAGGTCCAAGGAGCGGGGGTCTCCATGGATTGCTCGATCAGGTAATCCTCGGTGGCGAGCTTGGCGGTTTCGTTGGATTCGCGTGCGCCCAGGCCGTCACCTTTGGCTTGGAGGAAAACGGCTTTGGCGAGGGCGTCCAGAGCGAGAGTGCCAGAGTTGGCAGCCAAAGCCCCCACGATGTACTCCCGGAGCTTAGAGGAGCCTCCATCGCCATTAGCTGGGGCGGAAGCGGCTGCGGCAGGGGCGGCGGCGGGTTTGGGGGCTGCTGGGGCTTTGCGGCCAGCCGCGCCTTTCTTTTCGCCGGGGAGGGTGATGACTTTGAGGCATGTGTAGTACTCTTTGTCCCGGCCTTTGGCGTTCTTCGCGTCGAGCCCTGAACGCTCAGGCTGCTTAATACGGCGTAGGGTCCATTCCATACCTTCAAGCCCGCGGATGCCGCGAGGGCCGTTGAGGATTTTGGTGTCCACGGAGCAATCCTTGAGGGAGTTTTGGAGGAGCGCCCAGTTGGAGGTGTTGGTGAGGGAGTTTTTGCTGCCAGTGGGGGCGAGGTAGCCGCCGTCGTCAACAATGGCGAATTCGGACATCTTCGCGCCGGTGGTCCATTCGATGTCGAACTCCTTGCCTTCGTTGGAGCCGTCGATGGGGAGAAGGGTGGCCTTGACAGAGACTACCGGGTCGTGAGCCATGGTGCCCGCGTAGTCGAAGGAGATGTAGGAGATGGAGGTGACGCGGCAGTCGGCTTGGTCCGGCCCGATGCCGGGGGAAGTCATGTCGTCTACGGCGTTGGAGAGGCGGCGGATTTCTCCGGCGGGGGCCGAGGAAGATGCGGTGGTTGCGGATACGTCTGTGGGCATTTTTGCTAAGTTCCTTTCAAGTTTGTGTTTGAGATGGAAGTGAGTAATGGATCTCCTTCCGGGTTGTAGAGGGTGGATGGTTCCGGCTCGCGGTTAAGCGGGGCCGGTGGAGAAGGCATGGTGCGGGGGTAAGAGATGAGACGATGGAACCAGAATGGGAAAAGGGCGTGATATTTGCGGATGAACCAGATGAAATTTGCATCAAGAATCCACGACTCAGAACGGTCATCGGCGGCCCGCATGGTACGGCCATGGGCCTGGACGATGGTTTGGGCGGTGATGTAGGGGGCGTACTCCTTATCCTCTTCCTGGCGGGCGGTGAGGACCTTGCCACGAGTGTCCAGGAAAGGGACCTTGGGGATGATATTGTACTCACTGCTGGAGTACGAAAAATCTAATCCTGTCGTGATTGCGGGGGAGACTAATATCGCGGGGGGCTTGGCGGCACGGAAGCGGGCGATGCAATCGGCGGTCTCACTTCCCTTCTTGGGGACGATCATGTGAGCGGAGAACTCGGAGTTGGCGCGGATCGTTTGGGAGCGTTCATAAGAGACGGAGTGGATGATGCCTTTGCGGTCGAGACGGCGGCGGATGATGTTGTCCATGCGGGCCGTCCAGAGAACGTAATCATCCTCAGAAGTGCGGTGGTTGATCTGAAGGGGACGGCCATTGGAGCCGGTAGCCGGATAGACGTAGACGGGGGAATGAGACGGCGGGAAGGAAGAAGCGTACTCGTAGAAGTCAATTTCGTCATCTTCAATGCCCAAAAGATGGATCGTCTTCTTCACCATCGTGGCGGAGACGAGAATGACCTTAGGGACGTTCCTGAACAGAATGGCGGCGGCGTAGTCTTCGGCCCAGACGGGTTCTAATCTGTAGCCGTCGCCAATGTGCTCCACCACCCACTCACCGGAGATTTCTAAGATGGATTTGACCTTGGTAGCTACGGAATTCCAGAAGCGCATCTCTTTGACGGTGGAGATGTGGGGGCGGCCCCGCTCTAGCTTGTCGGATTCGGCTACTAGTTTGAGTTGGTCAAGGTGGTCGGTGATGATGGGGAGCGATTCAGCGGCCCATTCGTGCCAGTCTTCAAGAGTGCCTTCACGGGGGAGGTTGATGCCAATCTTAGAGGCTTCCCAATAAGCCACTTCGATGGCCATAGCGGCGCATACTTCTGAATCTGAATCGTGTGCCTCGTCACATACCAGGAGATCGAACTCGCCCATACCGCGCCCGTAGCGATAGGAGCGGGTGTAGTAAGAATAATTGCTCACTACGAGAGAGGCGTCCAGCATTTTATTGCGGGCTTGCTCGTAGGCGCACTCTTCTGGCGGGCAACGGTGGTACTGGCCGTCTTCGCACGAACGACAGTCTTTGTCGATGCACGGGTAGTTGTTGCGCCCCCGCATGTCGATGAGGCCTATTAAGTTGAAGTCTGACACCAACTGACTCTGAAGACCCTTGGTAGAGGTGAGGATACAGGCGCGGGTGGAAGAGAGGAGAGCCTGGGCGATGTAGTAGGCGGATTTTCCGTCGCCGACCGGCATCGAGTGGGCTTGATAGACGTGGGTGGAGGCAAGGCCGCGAGTGAGGGCAAGGGTCTGGTTAGGCCGCCAAGTGCGGAATTTGGCGGGGAGGCCAACGTCGGAAGGTGTAAGGCCGGGGATCACGTTTCAGATTCCAGAAAGGTGGCCGTCGGTGAACGCACGGACGATGTTTTTGAAGATGAAATCTTTTATGCGCTGTTCGACAGGTAACAAGCCGTACAGGACCATGCAGGGGTGCTCTTTTTTAGCGGCGTCCTTTACCGGGCCGTACTTCCAGCCGTCCTTGAGTTTGTCCTCTCGCCACGCCTCGTGCTGTGCTGAGGCTGGAGCGGCGGGATTAGCGATGGCATATTCCACGCCTCTGATGGCGGATAGCCGTTGCCAGTCCTCCGCGTCTTTCCACTCTTTTTGTGAATCGTCGCCGATGGTCTGGCAGTACGATCTATTCGCATCGTGGCAGACACGAGCGATCTGTTCAACGTTCAAAAGTATCTCTGTCATATTCGCCCTTTCAAAAAACCTTCGTTACTTACTCTTCGTCTTCGTCTGGCGGCCCCTTCGTACTCCTTAGCCACACCCCATACTTCGTGAAGAATCTCTCCCCGAACTTACGCATCCACATACTTGGCTTCAGCCTCAGGAGATGCTGGTGGATCTGGCTTATCAATCTTAGGCTCTCGCCTTGCTCACCTCTACCCACGTGCTCATTCACGCGATCCTCAAGTGCCAGAAACACCCTTTCCATCTTCATCCCGGCTTCGTCCTCACGGATCAGTTCGATGTCGGCCTCAAACATCGACATATAGTGAACGGGCACCGTCTTACGGATCTGGCAGAGCCAAGCGCAATGGCGGGCGGCGGCGTGGCGGAGCAGGTCTTTTTTGTTGGCGTAGGGGAAGCGTTTGGAGCCTAAGATCACGTCGAGCTGACGGTCCAGATTAGGGTGGATGTTAAACGTTACGGTTACCTTCCTGCCTTTGTCGTCGGAGCCGGGGATCACGAATTCGTCCAGCTCCTTCAGAAGAAGCTCGCCGTCTACGTCGGCGTCCTGGAAGGGGACAACGACTTGTTCGTCTTCCTGGGAACGGCGGCGACGGCGCGGCGAGGAAGAGGAAGAAGGGGAAGAAGACATTCAAGGCCCTTAAGCTTTGGGTACGCGGAAGCCGTGCGGCTGAAGGATTGGGCCGTCTAATTGCGCTAACACGCTTTCAATCTGCTTCAGCTTCTCGCCCAGCCCGCGAAGAGTCAGCCCATACTCGATGCGCTGGATCTCCACGAAATTGGTGAGGGCGGCGGATAAGCTGCCTGCTGCGATATTCCCCTCCATCTCGTCAAGCTTGGCGACAATGGCGGTCTTGATGGCTAAGACCTCTTCGATGGCGGCCCTTTCGGCTTTATGCTGAGCCACGATGGCGGGGATCTGTTCGGGGGTGATCTGGACTTGAGGCATAATTCTTAAGAAACCACCGATTGGTTGGCGATTCTATCTTCTGTCAGACGGTTGTGGAGTTGTTCCACCGTTTCCACATTGAGATGCATGGAATGAACCATCTGAGCATAAAGAGGAAAAGCCATCTCACGGATAAGCTTACTGGGATGGTGATAGCCAATAATTTCCAGAGCATGCATCACATGCGAATACCAATGCTGGGGAAGATGGCCGAAGTTCGATGGTTTGAATGGGCGCGGCGGTGTGGACATGAAGAATGCGCCTTCTTCGTGATCCACTTCCCTCTCGTCTGCCGGATTCATAAAACAACAACGGATGAACGCTGTGATGCGGCGGCCCGGAGAAAATGCAACCCCTGTGCTGGTCCAAGCCTTAGGCTGTAGATCACAACCCCGCACGGCGGTTAGAAGTGTTCCCTGGTAGCGCAGAGGGAGTTCCATAACCCACGCCTGCAACACGCTCTTAGGTGTTTTTTGGTTTTCCATCAGGGAATTCATCATAGATCTAGCGTTGCTGAGAGTCAACACTTATTTATACGCAAAATCTTGTATGCCCTTCTCCCTCTATGCACAAGCGGGAGAAGACGCGGGAGAAACCTACTATTATTTGACTTCCGCTTGGGACTAGCCGGATAATGTGCCTCAGAGGGGGCCGGTCCACTCACTTGCTAATCAGTCATGCGATGCTGGCGCGTTCCGGGAGGGGCGTCAGTTTCTCCCGACCGGCCCCCGGTAATAAATGAGTATGAAGACTGAAAAGAAATCCGAAGAATCGAAGGATTTGAGGATCAGCGAGCTGGCCCGCGAGATCGGAGTGAACCGCAGCCACGTAAGCCTGATCTTAAATGGGAAGCGGATGCCTAGTCTGCCGGTGGCCGGGAAGCTGGCCAAGGCCATGGGTGTTAGTCTTGATGAGCTGCACGCCCGCTTAGTCACAGCGGCGTAAAAGGAAGAGTAAACAAGAAAGGATGCTGTAGAGATGATGCATAAGACTAGCCCCAAGCTGGGGTCCTTCGACGTACTTGAGATTATGCCGCGTGGGAACTTCCCCATGCTGCTGCCGGGGGTTCTTCCTGGAAACGATAAATTCTTTTGCACCCAATCGGAAGCGACGGCGCTCATGGGCGCAATGTCGGGCCTATTGAACGCCCCCGGCAACGGCGGCAACGCCACGCTTACTGTGGTGCTCGACACTGAACCCGACACAGAATTCGTCTTCATGAAGGCGGACGCCCCCAACGTGTACGACGTAACGGGCACTTACTCTGTCGATCAGAAGACTTTTTCGGTGGGGGAGACGGCGGGCGAGCTGCTTGACCGGCAGACCACCCCACTTACCGGCATCGACCACACGCCGTATGCCGACCCCAAGAATCCCAAGCTGGCATTCTCGCTTGTGGCTGATGCCGTCAGATTCTTCTGGGAGTAGTGAATAAGAAAACGACTCCCCGGACCTAAAAAATCCGGTTGGGCGGTCTATATGGCCGCCCATTTATTTTTCTTACTTCCTTGCCGCCTTCGCATCCCCCGCCGCCTTCTCACACTTCCCCCGCGTAGTCTCCAGCTTCATCTTCACATCATGCGTCATCTTAAACGTCTTTTCATTCGTCTTCCCCGTACCCACCGCCACCAATACCGCCTGCACCGCTGCCAGCACCCCTTGCGCCACCGCCTGAGCTTGTGGACTCAGCCCCGGAATCGTGGCAGGCAGATTCGAGTAATCCGCAATGATGGCTGCGCTGATCTTCGCCGTACTCAACCCCGATTCCGAATCCGTAATAGCCTTCCCCGTATCCTGTGCCACCGTCTCCGTAAGCGCCATCACCTTATTCCCATCCGCCGTGCTCACCACCCCGCTTGCCTCTAACGCCGCAATCGCCGCCGGAGCCGCTGCCGCCGCCACCGCCACCGCATCCAACAACCCAGTCAAGTGTGAGCATCCGCTTAAGCCTAAGCAAAGGCTCAAAATCGCTACAATCATAAGATTCTTCATACTCTCTGTTTTTCTCCCGGAGTAAAGAATAACAGACTTAGGGGCAGGAGAGAAATTATTTGCAAGCAGCCGGGGGAAGGGTTAAGATTGCTTGTGTTTACAGGCAGCAAACAAACGAGAAAGGGCGAAAAACGGAAAAACTATGCCAGTGGAGCATTTTAGGCATCATCCTGATGTGCATCAGCCGTGGGCGGAATGGAGCGAGGACGAGACGCTCCATGTGGCAGCTTGTTACTCTAATCCGTTTCGGTGGCGGACCCGGAGGGAACTGGCGAATGACTTTCGGCGGCATCTGAATGGAATGCCGAATGTCAGACTGTATATGGGGGAGTTGGCGTATGGGGACCGGCCTTTTGAAGTGACGGACCCAAGCCAACGCCTTGGAGACGTTCAATTCAGAACCACATGCGAACTCTTTCATAAAGAGAATATTCTCAATCAAGTCATCAAACGGTTCCCGCCGGGATGGAAGTATGGGGCGGTGGTGGATGCGGACTTTCACTTCACTCGGCATGATATTGCGCTGGAGACGATTCACCAGCTCCAGCATTATGACTGGGTGCAGATGTTCAGCAACTATGCCGATCTGAGCGGAGAGACATACGGGACTGGGCATCAAGTGATTGGGACCAATTACGGGTTCGCCTACAACTACATTCAGAATGGGTACAAGCTGCCGGACGGATATGAGAACGGCGGCTGGAAGAAAGCCGGTTTTGAAGATTGCGACGATTACCACTACGCCATGGCGATGGGGAGGGGGTTAAAGGGCGTGGGGGCCACAGGCGGGGCTTGGGCGTTCAAGCGTGCGCCGTTCGATATGTGCGGTGGGTTGCTGGATCGGTGCATCTTGGGCCATGGGGATTGGTTCCAGACGTTCGGACTAGTGGGGGAAGAAGCGCCGGACATGCACATCGAGGGGTACACGCCCGATTATCGTCAATACATCCATGCGTGGCAGCAGAACGCGGCCAAGCTGAAGAAGAACATCGGATACGTCGATGGATTCGCAACCCATTTCTTCCATGGGAGTAAGAATCGGCGGGCGTATGCTTCCAGGGATTTGATTCTGGTGAAGCATAAGTTTGCGCCGACCTACGATCTGAAGACGGATTGGCAGGGCATCTATCAGCTCACTCCGGATAAGCCGGGGCTACGGGATGACATCCGGCGATACTTTATCAGCCGCGACGAAAATGATCCGAATCTTTATTCAACAGGAAAAGGAGATCGACCCAGATGAGGAATATTCAGACTGTGATCGCTCAGATTATCGCGGCGATTCCGCCTCAGCCGCCGTCTGCGCTGACGGATAACTTGACGGCGCTGACCGCCGAACTCAGCATCATCAACAGAACGGCGTCGTATTGGCCGCCGGAGGTGGAAAATGAGTTGTGGTCCCGGCTGGGGGCGGTGTGTTATCGGTACCTGCCTCCGCCGACCTTTGCCCCGTGGGCGGCGGCGATCTCGGTGATTATCACGCAATAGGAGAAAGGAAGACTTATGCAGCTTCACAAACTTGGAAAACACGCGCCGAAGTTCGACAGGCGGACGCTGATGCTGGATCGGTACACCAAGGCCCTTCCACCACCGCCGCCACAGGCTTATTACCAGACCAAGGTATCGGCTTGGGGGATGCTTATGAACGATACGCTGGGAGATTGCGTCCCGGCGGCGTCGGGCCACATGATCGAGCAGTGGACCACGTATACGCTGAAGCCAGTGCCGGTCACCGATGAAGAGATCCTGATTGCTTACGAAGACATCGGCGGGTACGTCCCTGGTGATCCTTCGACCGACAACGGATGCAATATGCTCGATGCGCTGAATTACTGGCGCAAGACCGGGATCGCGGGGCATAAGATTTCGGTGTACGCGGGGATCAATTTGCAGGGCGGGGAGTTGGCAGTCAGGAATCTTAAGTACTCCGTGTCGTTGTTCGGGAATTGCTATCTGGGCTTGGCGCTTCCTATCTCAGCGCAAGGGCAGACTGGTTGGCATGTCGATGACTCAGACCCCACATCGGCCCAGGCGGGGAGTTGGGGCGGTCACTGCGTACCTATCGTGGGCTATAGTCCCAAATCGATCACGGTCGTCACCTGGGGGAGCATCTTGAACATGAGCTGGAATTTCTTCCAGCGTTACGCCGACGAAGCCTATTGTGTGCTTTCACAGGATTGGATCGAGACAAACGGTCTTGCTCCATCCGGTTTCGACTTCAACGCGCTTGACGCCGATCTGAAAGGCATCAACTGAAATGCTTCCCTCAACCTCAAGCTTCCGCACGGATCGTAATCGAAACCCAACTGCTTTTACCATCGACATCGCTAAAGAAGGCGGGCTGGTGGAGAACACGGATTATGTGACGGGCGATCCGTTTGAGGCTGGGGGACGCACTTACTTCACGGCCAAGCTGCTGGGCGATCCGGTGGCGCTGACGATTAAGGTGATTGATGCGATTGGGTTCTATACGCACGCGGGGGGAGAGCGGTGGGCGTATATTGGGATGCCCCAATTTATCTGGGAGGCGCTGACGCCGGATCAGAAGAGAGATGTGGTGGGGGAGATGTACAAACGAGAAGGAGGGACGGAGATGCGGGGGCTATTCCCGCGTTTGTGATTCGACGATAAGGGCACGTCCCTGATCCAAAACCTCTTGCATAAAGGCCCGCTGATCTTCCGTCAGTTGCTCTGGTAATTCTTCTTGCCCATTTATCAAACGGCGGGCCTTCTCATCGTTTTCAAAACAGCCTTTTAACCATTCAGCGAACTCTTCGTCATTCATTTTCCAACACTCCCCAAATCTGATCAATAATCCGACCAAAAATGACGCAAGCCCAAACGCCATAAGCCAAGTTTGGATTCGTTCGCTCATTCCTCAAGCACCCCCCAAATCTGCCCGTGCTTCACCACCACGTACTGATTATCCATCTCATCCATATGCCCCTGATAAAACACCCTCACCCCGTACACCAGCCTACCCAAATCCTCCTCCAGCCACTCCGTCTTCAGATACTTATCCCGCTGCGGATTATTCCTCACCACCACCCCCTCGCGCATCGCCTTAAGCTGCTCATGTGCTTCGGCGGCGTTCTCCGGGAGATGTAGAGAGCCGTGCATGAGCGGCGTGGGGGAGACGCGTAAGAGGCAGGAGCCGGGAAGCGGGAGGAAGCGGACAGCCATGCCGGGGGTGAGATGGAGGCTAGGCATGGGAAGCGGCCTCTTTCTCCAGAACGGCTTTGAGCATGGGAAGAGCTAACACAGCATCGATCTCAGCGGCAATTACACGGGGAGAACGACGGGTGCCATGGCCTACGGACGCTGGAACGGGGTATAAAACCGCTCCAGACGCTCCCAGAGCGTCCGCCAAGGCTTTCAGGTACTCAGACAGGCCTCTAAGATAGAGAAGGAATTTGGCTGTCACTCCAGGAGAGAACGCTTCCACGTTGCCTTTGATCGTGATCTCCACGTACACATCGCCGTCACCTTCTCTAAGGTAACGGAAGATACTTGCGCCTTCGGTGACGAATTCACTGAAATCGACCACGGTGATTTCTTCGTCGGTTACTTCTATGCCGATAGGAGAAGGGGGTTCTGGGAGCTTCGGCATCGCTGGTATCGATGGCGCTGACGGAAATGCAAAAGACCCGCTGAAGTCATTCGGGCTTTGGTTCTTTGGTACGATGCTCTCGATCATTCTTCCGTAGCCTTCGATGATCGCATCCCGTTCCTCGCCACGCTTGCCAAGTTGGTCGGCCAACATCTCCCCCATAGAGCTGGAGAAGATTTTTAGGCGGCGGGCCTTATCGTCCTCAGAAAGAGATTGGATGTCGGCTACGTCGGCGGCGGAGAGCAAGGTATTCATGTCGGCGTTGGAAGGGAAAGCCGGATCTTGTGTCCATTCGTGTGGAGCACCGTTAGCTACCTCACAAGCTTGGTCCACGCCGGGGGCGTCAACTAGGCCACAATTTTTGCAGTACACTTCATTGGTTTCAGACATCGATCTTCCTTCCTTGCATGGTGATGACGGAGGCTACGTGGACAGATGGGTTGAGGGGCTGCTTGCCGGTCTCAGGGTCCTTACGAAGAAGAGGCCATGTGGTGGTTCCTGAACCTCGCTTGCTGGTGAAGCGGAAGCGTAGGGGGATGCGGCGATGATCACGGATCTGGCGACGGTTCATAATCCCTCCCAGTAGACAGTTTTGCAGCGTTCACACAACTCGATCCCGATGATCGGGAAGTGAAGTATGTCACGGACGGCGTAGGGCAATCTGCCGCTTGGAAGCCGCATAGGTTTGTGGCCGAACAGCCAACAGAGAATCATGCAGCCTCTTCTTGTTGGTCCTTCGTCCATTGAATCATTTTCTCTTCCGACCCGTGGGAAGGGGCCGGAGCTTCGTTGTAGAGGAAGAGGCACACCTGCCTAAGATCCGTGATCTGGTCCACGCGCCCCACGGCTTCCCGCAGATCGTTCTTCAGGCAAGCCTGTAAGAAGTGGCCGGGGAGGATGCCGTGCTCCAGATACCGCTTCATCCCGCCGGTGAGGTGCTCCGGGAGAATCGAGTAGTCGATGTCAGCGGGGAGAAGATGCTTCATCGAGTGGCCTTTTCCTTTTCTGTTTTCTGAAAAATCGTCGGCGGGATCGTATCGCGCCCCTCAAGCATAGCCTTCGTGGTGATGCCCTTCTGCATCTTCAACAGTTTACACTATTCGCCGGAATTGTGTACAGTGAAAAGTGATGGAAACGGCAGAAAAACCCCTAGGACTAGCATTTGCTTATCTCCGGGTGAGCGGCAAGGGGCAGATCGAAGGGGATGGCTTCACTAGGCAGCTTACGGCGATCCAGGCGTACGCGAAGGCCCAGGGGGTGAAGATCATCGATGTGTACCAGGAGAAGGGCGTGACGGGCACTGTAGACGGCATGGACCGGCCTGCCTGGGTCGAGATGATCGAGCGGATCATGGCGAGCGGTGGGGAGGGAATCGTAATCGAAAGGCTAGACCGGCTTGCCAGGGATCTGATGATTCAAGAGCACATTTTGAAGGATCTGAAGCGCCGGGGGATTAAGATCGTTTCTGTGGCAGAGCCGGACCTGTGCACCGACGATCCCACCAGAAAGCTTCTCCGCCAGATCATGGGCGCGATCGCGGAGTACGACAAGACCATGATCGTGTTGAAGCTCCGGGGGGCGCGGCAGCGGAAGCGGGCGAATGGGGAGAGATGCGAGGGGGCCAAGCGGTACGGAGAAAAGCCGGGAGAAAGGCTGGTGCTGAAGCGGATCGCCACAGCGCGGGCGGCGGGGGAAGGGCTCCAGAAGATTGCCCAGACGCTTAATGACGAGGGGATCAAGCCCCGGCGCGGGGAGAAGTGGCATGCCAGCAGCGTGAGAAGCGTGCTGATGAACGCTTAAGAATCATCATTCGGCCTCCCACATGCTATACAATTCTCCCGAAGGAGCTTCTTCTTATGGGTAGTCCTATTCTGATTCTGATGTGGCTTGCGCTGATCTGTTACGCGGCTGCGTTCTTCATCGCCTTCTGGCGGCGAGATCCGGCCCCGTGGCCTGCTTCGATTGGATTGATCGCGGCAGGCCTATTCTTACAAACATTATTCGGTCTGGTGAAAGGCGGCTGAAGGTTTCCTTCGGGCCGGTCTGGAGTCTCTGAAGGTTAGTCTCTAGAAGACCGGCCCGAAGTTCGCGTTGGGTGCGAAAGCAGATTAAAGCATACCCCTGCCGGTGCTCCATGTCAATCCGCACTGTTAAGGATTTTGTCTATCCCTCTGGAGATCTCACGATTCTCCCGGATCATCACATTGAGAGCGCGGTTGATCGCCCGTGCGATCCCTGGGCGCAAATGCCTCCGCCGCCACATCTGACAGTTCTTACATGGGCACAGAACACGCTCTGACCAGCCACCTCTACCTGGATTGAAAGAAGTTGGCTTGCGGTGGATCGTGGCGGCATGCTTGCTCAGCTTCATCCTCGTTCACACAACCCGTAAAATCAGAGCCCGTGTTCGCGCAGCCACTGATCCCATAGCGGGTCTTGGCGCAGTATCGTAAACCAAGCTGGAGGCGCGTGCTCAAAGCGCAATATGGTGCCGGAGTGGTCGTTCTGAAAAACCGGCACGTAGGATAAGAGGTAGTTGGCGTCGGCGTGGATGTCGGGAGTAATCGCTATAAGCAGGCAAGTCCATCCGGAAGAATCGGTGCATGGTGTAAAAAGCGCCTTGACGGTATCCGAAGCGATCTGGTTCCTGGGATCGATCCGCGTTCCGGCATACGGGCCAAACCAAATATTTACCTGATTTTGATTTCTAATCTGCGAAGGAGAAACACGAGTCTGAGCAAAGCATAAGGCTGCGAGCACAGCTAAAAGGAGAGTCTTCACGGAGCTTGCCATATCGTGCTTAGAGTCCCCGGAGCAGAGCACAATTTCACGGCCTTTACTACACCGCCCACCGTCATCAAATACATTTCTCCGAGCGTACAATTAGGAGGATCAGCCGAAATGAGCCGCGCTGGAATCGTCTTGGCTGCGTTGCTGGCATCCTCGCTGCCCGTATAGGCATTGTACCCTCCCAAATCAGGCACGATTGCAGGATCGCGAGAGATTAAGCACGGGCCGATTGTGCAATCGATAATGATCCCGTCTCCAGCCATCACCGAATTTTGCGAGTACACAGAACGCTTATCGGAAAGTGCAGTGAACTGGCCGTCAGCAATCGTCACATCAGCAACGGGAAACGCCGTATCCGGCACACTCGGATTGATAACCGCCTGAGCTGTGATACTAATATTGGTCGTATCGAAGTTCAACGTGAAAGCGTTCGGGTACTCCAACACCAGAGCGCACGAATCACTGACGTATAACTTGCCTACCATCGGACCAGAAGAGCCAGATAGCAAGCGAGCGGAAGAAGTGGAAGTGAAGTTGTCGCATACGCGTGTTAGAAACCTTACCCGCCCAGCCGCCACAGTAAGCAGACTCCCTTGAATTGTTGGCGTGAAGTCGCGAATCTGTATTCCTACGACTCTGGTTTGCCCAAGACTAAAAGTCAGCACCAGACCCAACGCCAAACCACAAAGCATGCTGATTAAAGCCTTGTTCATCACTTCCTATACGTGCAGGAGAAAGAATCCCCAGGCTGCGGCGTAGCAGCAGCATTCACAAACGTCATCGTGGCCCCGGCAAGCGTGAAGTCCACAGGCGGACTGGCTCCAATCACCGCCGTCAGCACCAAGCCGTTCCGTATGCATTGCAGTCCTGTCTGCGGGTTAGGCGAGTCCGGCAGCGTAAACACCAGATTCACCCCATCCTGCGCCCCCGCCGGGATCACAGGCCCAACAAAAACCGGCCCGCCGGTTCCCCCCGCCCCTCGCTGTGTCGGAGGCGTCGTGCTCAGATCGAGCGGCAACGTCGCCGCGTCCACCTGCACACACGTAAACAGAATGAAAGTCCCCAGCCCCGTGACAACCGGCTTCCCCACCACCATAAACTCCGGCTGAGACGCCCCCGGCGCGACCGCAATCGCCGGACACCGGATCTGATTTGCGTTGATCGCTGACGGCTTCTGAGCCACCACAAACGGCGCAAGCACCAAAACGGACAACAATACGACTATTTTCTTCATCTTAGAGCCTTTCCAGCCGCCAATACGGCGTAAACTTCACCCTTCTCCACACCGCCCCATTACAAATCCATACATTGGCCACCGGCCTCCCCAGCACCCTTGCTTTTAACAGATCCCAGAACGTTCCCATGCCTTCCTCCTACGATGCCCCCTCAACGCCTAGAAACGAGCGCCAACGCGACGACCCCTATCGCTACCAGCCCAACCACCCCCAAGCTTACACCACTTCCCAGGCCTAGGGAAGCCATTAAATCCGTCCCCGTGCCCGCAGAGTCTCCCGGAGAAACCGTGAAGTCCGGCGGGAGTGGAGGGCCATATGGGATGAAGGGGGAGGCGGAAGAATCGGCAGCGGCGATGGCGGCGGAAAGAGGGTCGTCTACGCTAAGCCCTGTAGCTGCCGCGATGGATTGAGCGTAAGCAGCCGGGTTGTTGCCAGATCCAGCGGGGGCGTAACGGGCAGTGAATTGGGAGATGGTGAGGCCGGATGCGGCGAGATTCTGAATAAGAGCTTGCTCCGCTTGTACTCCGGCGTCGAGAGAAGAGAATTGGGCGATGCAGTCTTGAGCACCAGTGTTGGTGTCGGTAAAGCAGTTGGAGGAGGGAGAGGCGTTGGGTTGGCCTACGTAAATGAGGTTGCCGGGATTGTTGAGGCCCGGTTTGGAAGATTCGGTCTTGGAGATGGTGGCCATCACCTGATCAATGGTGCCTAGGCCGGAAAGAGGGATAGGACGGAGGAGGGAGCGTCTAGCCCAGTTTGGAGGCGTGCGTGCATTGATGTAGGCCATCTCTTTTGTTTTATTGAATGATGGGGAAGCCTTTTTGTCCTGAGTTGGTGGGTGGATCGGCATGCTGCACTGCGCCGATGTCTAAGTTTCCAGTCGTGGTCCCGCCTGGAAATGCCCCCGGCCAACAAGCCGCCCGCGCCGCTGCACCGCCACCGGCTGTAGAGTTCAAGGAATAATCCCCGCTGCCGCTGTTTGTGAAAGGCCCCGCGCTGAGAGTGACATCCCCGTTTCCAGCTACGATATTGTTGATGTTTCCAGAGCCGTTCGACCCGTAGGCGTTCGTGCGGTTTACCACAATTGCTCCCGGCGTTGCCGGTCCGTTCAGCCCCCAGCCTGTATTTCCGTAGATCACATTGCAGATCATTTGTAGTGATGCTGCGCCTGTGAGTGAAGTGACAACAGTCACGCCGTCGCTGGAATTGTTGGCGATGGTGTTGTTCTGAAGATCCAACTGCGGGCCAGCCGTAGATGCTGCTAATCCGTGTGTTGCGTTGATGCCATGCACGTTGGAGACGATTACATTTCCGATGAATTGGGCGTAAAAACCTCCGATGGCGGAGTGGGCACCATAAGTGAACCCGTCGCCGCCACAGGCATGGATGTAGTTGTTCTTGAAAATTCCGCCCTCAGTGTTATTAATGCAGTGGCTTACTGTCCCGGTGATTTCCGTGTTGCGAACCAGGAGATACTGTATCGGAAAATCTACCTGATCTTCTCCATTGATCCCGATATTGCAGCCGGAGAGCTTGGCGTTGATAATTGTGAGTCCCACCCACAGATTAGTTGCATGAAAACAGTCTCCTTTTGTTGCCGCCGTGCTGCTGACCGTGATGTTACAGAACAACGTGAACTGGGCCGCGTTTGGGCCAGTGTTGAAGATGTTAACTGAGTTGGTTGAGCTGGTGACCAGCGGCCTTGTGTCGCTCTGGGCCTCGCAGTTTGAGATCGTATGGTGACTCGTCTGGTAGCCGATGATCGCGATGTTCTGGAGGGTTGTATTGCCTAGGCCGGTTGTGACCGTATAAGTGCCGTTTTTGAGATGTGCGATATTCCCATTCACCGCACTGGAATAGAACTTTGAGATGGTTAAGAGGGGACCACCGACCACACCGACGCAGGCATTTGTAGCACTACCCATCGTATGGTCGACTGTGATTGTGCCTGCTGCTTGACTGAGAATCTCAAACAAACCAGTCGTACAGCCGGTACCACTTGCAATATTGATGAAATTTCCAGGCCCATGCGTAGTTGAAGTGCAGGCCGGGGAGCATGTGCCCGTGGTGCCGCTTGCGAGGGTTACTGTGATTGCTGTGCCTGCTCCAGTGCTTTCATCTGTGCCGGGAGATGCTACTCCTCCATCGAATGCTCCGCCATTGGTATCTGCCCCTGTCGTCTGAATATCCCAATTAGCAGCTACACCGAACGCGGCGTAGGCCGGAGCCTGCGAAAGAAGAACAAGCCATACGCCCAACAGCGTTTTGAGTTTTAGAAAGTAGCGTTGCATTGCACCACCAAGGAAGCTTTCGTGGCCGTGGCCACAGTGTTAATATTCACGCCTATGATGTCATTTGCCGCCACACTTGTAGTCCACCCACTCAATGTAGTCGAATGAACCGCCGTGCCGCTTGAGATCGCCGGAAGTGCTGCCGCCGTGATCGAATTACCGGACGTAGGAATCGCCGTGCCTGTCGCCACTTTCCATATGTCGAAGGTGATGGTGCCAGTATCAACCGTGATATTCCATGCTGTAATCGTGCAGGCGAATGGGACGGTGAAATAGGTAGTCTGAGTTGCCCCGCTAGTAAGAGCCGATCCACCGCCATCGAATCCACCGCCGAAGCTGCGGATGGATAGATTAGTGCTCCCACTCACTGCTGCCCCATTGGCAGAGTAGGCCGCCGTCTGGTTAATCGTCCCCGTGTTCACCGTTCCTGTTGCTGTGATATTCCCGAACTGAAACGTAAAAGTGAGGTTAATTGTCCCCACAATCGTCCCACCCACCACGGACTTAAGCGTAAGCAGATCGCCCTGGCTCACATTGAAGCTGTGCGTCGTATCGTTACAGCTCTTGCTATTCCCACCTCCACTCCCCGTGATTACACACGTCACGGATTGATCCGCTGCATTCTTACGGAATGTCAAGGTTATGGAGTTCCCGGCCCCTGGGTCAGTAACAAGCTGCACAAATAGGTTCGTCACGGTGGACGCCGCTGGGGAATCCACATCCACGTTCGTTTCGGTGGAGCTTGGCGCTCCGCCTCCTACGATAGGAAAGAATTGCGTGCCAGTGAATGTGACTGCCGCCGCCGAAGAATATCCGCCGAAGCCGCCGCCACTCGAAGATCCAGTATTAAGCTGCTGCGTCCACACACAAGTTCCCACGCCGCTGTTTTCGTAAAGCTGCTGTCCTAGTGTGGCCCCGGTCACTACGGCTAACTCCCCGTTCACGCATCCCGACGCGGGAAGCGCCCCTGTGTTGGCCACCACAATCGTAGGCGCGGTGTGCACAGCGGAAGAAAAATTCTGTGTCCCCGTAGTGTAGGCGTTGGATTGGTTGGTTTGTACTACCGTGGACGGTAGGGAAGTTATGCTACTAGCATCAAGCCGCCTTCCCCCGTCTCTCCCGAACCAAGCTAGTACCAGCACGAACGCCAGCAACCAACGAATCTTAGGTCTAGTATTGAGCATAAATCACCGTTCCGCCCGCCGTCACCGTGGCCCCGAACAATACGCATACGTCGCTCGCCGCCACCGTAGTCCTGAGCGCCGCCGTAGGCTGGAAGTCCAACGCCACCGCAGTCACATTCTTATAAGTCCCCGTGATACTTACCGTGCTCGACCCACACACGCTCCCGGTTCCCTGCTGAATCGTAAAGTCAGCCGCCGTCGAAGAAGAGATACTGATGTGGCAGATCCGTACTTGCGTGGACGCTACCCCGCTAATAATCTTCGCACTCGTCCCAGACGATACCGTAATGTTGGCCTGATTCGTACAGGCAAAATCCTTATCCCAAGTCGAGCTATTAAACTTAAACGGATACGTGGGCATCTTGATCGCCGCCCCATTCGCCTCCGGCACCGTAGGCGTATTCGTAGCCCCATCCGCTTGGGCCGTCGCCGCCCCCAGAGGATTGTTGATGATCTCCCCGCTTGTATCCGTCTTGATATTCTGAATGTTGGTGCCGTCATTCCCCGCCACCTGCACGGGAGCATTCACACTAGGCGATCCCGCCGCAGTCGGCCCATCACCACACAAGGCGTCCCCACTGTGCCCACGCACCCGCTCCCTGGAGCCGATCCGCCGCCCCCTGTGTAGCCTGTTTTGTACCCGTAGAGGACGCCAAAGACCGTCCCTGATCCGGTCAATCCGCTTAATGTCACCCTTACCCACGGAATATCTACCGCCCCGTTTGAGAACGTGCTCACCGCGCCCGTCGTGCTGGTATTGGGATTGATCCCCGTCGCCACGGTCCCCGCAAAGTTCACGAATGCGCCGGGGGTTGTAGCCGTCGCCGCCGGGGCTGATTGGACAGTGAGAGTTAAGCCGGAGAACCCAACACTCGTATACTGGAGTGTCCATGAGGTACACCCCGTAAAGTAATTGGGGAATGCCGTGGATGATCTGGCACTTGTCCAACTATTCAGAAAAATCTGGCAATCCGGCGGCACCGGCGTAGGCCCTTGCGCCCTCGCCCTTCCACACGTCGCCATCACGGCCACGATGAGTACGATCACACTTAAGCATCCGAGTCCGATCTTCTTCATCTTCTCCCGGAGAAAACTAGGCTTAGGTTTAAGTTTAGGCATTGGAATCGCCCCCTTCTTGTAAGTATGGAGTTTGTTTGCGGCGTTCGCGGAGTAGGCCGATGCCACGTTCCCCTAAGAGTCCGGACATGCCGACGATTAAGGCCCACATCGAGTTTTGGAGGAAAGAGGTGCGGCTGTCAATATTATCTAGCTTAGTTTCCAGAACGGAGAAGCGATGTTCGTTGGCGATGTTCTGGAGATACTGGGCGGAAGCGGAATCGTCGGGGATGCGTGGGCGGCCTTGCGCGAGAACCATAATGTTCAGAGAAGCACAGAAAAGAAGCCATAGGGAACATGAGAGCAAGGCTGTGATGCGGAGGTTGGTGAAGACCTTGCTGCCGAGAATGGTTTGTATGAGAGTCATTTTCGTGTTAGTGACGTGGATAGAAGTAGCCATGGAGACCAGCTACGATAGAGCCTACGCCGGGGGCTAAAGCGCCGGAAGTGTTGGGGACGTTGACGAGGTATTTTACGAGATCCCCGGATCGCAATTGGATGCCGCCCGCGATAGGGGATTGGGAGCGGATGGAGCCGATACTCACGAGCATGTTGCCGCAATCCTTCACGAATCGCCCATTAGCCGAAATTCGCCATTGGATGTCACCGGAGCCTTGAACGAAATTAGGGGGAGGCGGCCCAGGGAGCACAGGCACAGCATAATAACCGTGGAATTGGCCTAATAAGATGCCGTCGTAGCCGTAGGGGACGAGGAAAGAGAGGATGGTTACGTCGCCGTCTGCCGGGGCGGGGAGGACGACGGAGCCGCGTGGGTTGAGAGCGATGGCGGCGTTGTCTAATGGGGGGCCTACGCCTAGTTCTTCGTCTTCGTTCCATTGCTCGCCGTACCATTCGCGTTCGTCGATAAGAAAGCAGGAAGGCTTACGGGCGCATGAGAGGGCGTAGGGATCGATTTGGAGAATGAGGCGGAAGCGGCGGTAAAGGCAGAAGTCGGCATCGGTGAGAGAGAGGGTGCGGTGCCCGCCACGAGTGCCACCTCCGCCAGAGGAGGCGATAACAACCGATGCCGGAGAAAAAAGGACGTAGCTGGCGTCTACGAAGCTGGTGAAGCCAATCTTAGCCACCATCCCAGTGAGATACATCCACGCGCCGTTGCTGAGTTGCAGGGCGGACCCGGAGAAGATGAAATCATCAATGGGGTTGGGGTCTACGCTGGGAGGCGGATTGGTGATGGCGTCGTAGAAGAGGACTTGCGGACCCCATGAGGAAATGCCGTTAAAGGTGAACTGGAGAAGCTGAAGAAGACTGCCATCGCCGTTATTGTTGAGGGTGACAAACACCACTAGATTACCGTTGCGGTCTACAGCGAGAGTGGGGCTGAAGGTGAGTAGACTGACGCTCATGGGAGGGACGATAGTGAAGACCAAGTAAGTGGTGAAGGCCGTGGTGCCCAATGGAGCGATGGCCACTTTCAGACTGGCCGCCCCGGTTCCAGCCGTGTCTTCCGTAAAGGCTACGACTACGTTGCCCTTCCAGATACGTTGATCGATCACCTGATTGTCCCAGGTGGTAGAGATCACGGAGGAGGCGAGCACGGCTAAAGCTGGGGAGAGGATTAAGAAATGCAGATCGCCTGCTGGGTCGTCGTAGAAGACGTAGCCGTTATCGGAAGAATCCACCAATACTCCGTATACGGTGGAGGCGCTGGAGAGAGCGGTTAAGGCTGTCGGGCCGGTCCATACTCCGCCCGCCAATGCGAGGGAGCTTACGGCCTGATTGGCGGCAAGGCCATTGTTGGTAATGATGACGGTGGTGCCGCCAGATTGTTGATAAACGGCGGGGGATGTAGCATTGTGGACCGCGCCGGAAACAGCACTGGTGCCGGTGTAGAGGTTCGTGGCAGTTGAGAAGGTTTGAATCTCAAATACGAAGTTGGGGCCGCTCGTGGTCTGAATCAAAATCAAGATGATTCCTGTGGCGGCGTTGAAGGCCACGCTTCTGCCTACTATGTTTCCAGACTGTATGATGTGGTGGGCGGCGTCCTGTTCAGTCCAAGTTGCACCGTTGTCCGTGCTTAGGTAGACGGCAATCGCAGGACTTCCCATCCCTGGCGCATTGTAAGTAAGAACCTGATAAAGATTCGCGCCGACTTGAAAAGGCCCCCAGGGGTGAATAGCTACGAAGAACGGACAAGACGCATTTGTGGCGTCCACGAAGACAGGCGGGGCTGTAACGAGGGCAGGCATTTCAGATTAATAACCACTGCATTTTCTTCTTAGCGCGGATACCACCACCCTGTGATCGAGCACACCACATTTGCGTCGGCGGCAATACGGGCATCAGCGCCCACGGCGAAGGCCACGGAGAAGACTAAGAGATCGTCTGACCATACCCGCAAGCCGCCGCGAGGCACCGGGGTAGGCGTCACCAAGCTACCCAACGTGGTGAGGATGTTGCCTTCGTCACGAAGGAAACGCCCATTTGAGCTTAACCGCCAAGTCAGATCGCCTGAACCTTCAATAAATCCTGTGCTTCCGCTTGGGCCGGGAAGGATCTCACATACCAGATCCGTAATCACCCCATCGTAGCCAAGGGGAACGCGGACGGTGAGGACTGGCGTGTCGAGCCCAGTGAAGGGCGGGGCAGGAACTGGGAGGATGCCAATAGGCTTAAACCTTCTGCCTTCGCTGGGCATCATAATCCAGGGTGGGTTCTTATACTGCTTCTTCCCTCGCGGGCAGCAAATTTTCTTCAGCCCGCCCAGAGCCACCAGCACATCCATATTCATCCGGCGCGATAGCAAGCAGGCGTCGGCTGGGTTCAGCGGCCCACGAAGCCGCCGCCGCAGTCCTGCTACGTCGAGCACCGAAGTGATCCGCGAGGCGGACCGACTTAACTCTCTTTGGATAAGCTGCGCTTGATTCATACGCCCAC
>Ga0210406_10000597_pt1 | contig 48787 bp, 35 predicted proteins | sample IncBWC30MmetaG_FD_155454 | JGI IMG/M metagenome (GOLD analysis project Ga0210406, IMG submission 155454) | Forest soil microbial communities from Barre Woods Harvard Forest LTER site, Petersham, Massachusetts, United States - Inc-BW-C-30-M | ecosystem: Environmental > Terrestrial > Soil >...
CTTCACCTTGAAAGTAGACGTCCGGGCTGCCCACGTGGGCGAAGCAAACTGACGCAAGCGCGAGCGACAGAAGAAGCGTCGAGAATCGGCGAAGTCTCATACTCCTAGCGGCGCAGGTGCGAGAGCCGGTCGCCAAACGCGATACCGGCGCGCGAAGAAAACACGGCGAGAATCCAGGCGATGCCCATCCCGCTCCAGAAAGCGCTCTGCGTCGCATCCTTCTGAAATTCCCACGCCAGCTTGTACATCGAGGGCGGGAAGGCGTAGGGAAAATAATTCTGGCCGAACACGGCGTTGCGCGCGTGCGTGGAAATCATGAAATCGCCGAAGGGCCACTGGACGATCAGAAGACCCGCGACAAAAACCGCTCCGAGAAGAAGCGCCTGGAACCACCGGTTGCGTCCGGCCGTGCGGTTCAAAACGATATCGGTCAGAATCGCGGGGATGACCAGCAGCACGGGAAATCCCATCGGTACCATGTGCGTCACGTTGGTAAAGACGGGGCCGAGCTTTGGGGTCGCAGGAAAGAGCGGAAAAAACCAGAGACCCGCGAGCATGAAAGCCATGTAAACCGAGGCGACAATGGTCGCGCCCCAGCGGCGGCCCGAAGCCCGCGCGAACGCCACGAGCAACACAGGCGTCCCAAAGGCATGCATTTTATAGAAGGCGGAGCTGTGCATCAGCGAAGCGTCGGAATACTCGCTGACAAGAATCAGGTGCAAAATCACCAGAATCCCGCACAGATAAAGGAACAGGGCATTCAACCTCTGCTTCGTGATTCCGCTGGCTCGATTCATCTGCGAGGCGAGAAGGAGCAGCGAGCCGATGCCGACTCCCATGATGCCCACGCCGAGGACGACATGCGGCGGACTCAGGATTTCCACATCGAGGCCGAACGAATTGTGCCACCAGTTGTCGAAGGGCGCGGAAGTGAGCATGGTTACGCCGCCCCAAGCCGTGAGAAACGCCCCAAGCGGCCCGTGGAAACCCCAAACTCCAACGGAAGTGCCTCGCGCGGCCGCGTCGTGCCCGAAAGTGGTGGAAAAGACCAAATAAGTGCAGGTGATCGCGGCGAGGATGCCTCCGAAATGAATGGCCAGGTGCGCGGGGGTCCAAAAAGTGTCGCGCCCAATCGTCTGGTGCCAGGAGATGTCCCAGTACAGCCCAAACATGATGGAGGTTGCGGCGAACACACCGGTCCAGACATGCCACGGGACATTGGACTCAGCGGAGGAAAAATCATGCGTAAGTGTTTGAACCATCGGAATCTCGCAGGCAAGGATAGCAGAGCAAGATTGCAATCCAAAGAACTGGCGGGGAATTGGTGGGGAGGGTGGACGGTTCATATTTGTTGAACCAGTTCGAAAGCAGAAGGGCAGTATCAGATGTTTTATTTCTTCTGCCTTGTCACAGGGATGCGCGTGTCGGAGGCCGTCGCCGTCGAAATAGACAAACACGTCTAATCCGATTGCTCGATCATTTACGTTCGGCGGCAAAGGGAAAAGAGACGAGACTGCGTCAAATCACATCTCAAAACAGAATCGGGATGCCGCGACGTGGACATTCATCCTGACGCTGCGGCAATTTTGCGGAACTTCATCGGCAATCGAAAGAGTGGCTTTCTCTTTCAATCGGCGAACAGAACCATGTTCGATCCACGGAATATCGCGCGGGACAGTCTTGAGGACATTCTCCAAGAGATGGGCCGTGGCGAAGCGGGGACGCTCTTCAATGTTTTCCGGCGCTTCCGTGAAGTCGTGCTGCAACGAAGCGATGCACGGCAAATCCTGATCGATTACTGGATGGGGCACTCGAACGCAAGCATGGGAGATCGTTATGGCAGGCAACTCGTGGAGGATATTGAATACCGGCAAGAACAGGTCAAGAAGGTCGGGCTGGGCTTCGAACTTACACCACGTTTGTTTGGGCTACGTGGGCTACAAATTGTGGAAAACGTAGCAGCCGCTTAAATGTGTAACTCGATGAAAATAAAGGGAGGAAGTGGTCGGGGCGAAAGGATTTGAACCTTCGACCTCCTGGTCCCGAACCAGGCGCGCTAGCCAGGCTGCGCTACGCCCCGACAATCTGCGGCAACACGCTAAGGCATCGCCGCAAGGAACCTTAGAATATCACAGCAGTCTCGCATCGGCCACAGCTGTGTGACTTCCCAAACAGGCAAATGCCGCTGCACTCGATTCAAGCACAACGGCGTTTCCCGTTAAACCCTAGCGCTTTCTAGAAGCTGTACCGCAAAGCGAATTCCATCACCCGCGGTCGCGTCAGCGTCTTCGAATACTTTCCGAATCCGCCGCTGATATCGATTTCCGGCAACACACTGAATGCGTCGAAGCGCACCGAGTTCGTGACGTTGTAGACGCTCCAGTTGAAAGCGATCCTCTGTCGCTCCGTAAGGTTCCAACTCTTGTTTAGTGACATGTCTATGCCGAAGTAACCGGGGCCGCGGAAGTTGTTGCGTTGTCCCACTTCACCGGGAAACGGAAAATCGAATGCGGAAATTGCTGCGCTAGGATTCTGGAACATATTCACGTCACCGCCAGAGTCCGTGAAAGTGCCGGTCTTGGGCTTTGGTCCGACAAGATTGGCGAACCCATTCAGCTCCCAGTTGGTTGGGAACACCAAAGCATTCTGCACACCGAATGGCAATCCGCTGCTCCACTTCGCAAGACCCGACCAGCTCCATCCGCCGGCAATCGCGTCCAGGCCGCGGTTCCATCCGTTGCCCCACCGCTTTTGGCGGCCGAAGGGAAGTTCGTACACCCAGTTGGTGTTGATCTGGTGCGTCATGTCGTAGTCGGATACTGCGCGGAACAATCCCGGATCGAACGGATTGTAGATTTCGCCCGTCCCGAAGAAGCTTCCTTCGAACAGCGACACCCTCTCGGCATCCGATGTCATATCAATCGACTTCGAATACGCGTAGTTGAAATCCCACGTCAAGCCATGCGTGGCCCGGTGCCGCAGCATCAACTGCAATGCGTTGTAGTTGCTCCGTCCCGATGAGGTCCAGGTGTAGAGCGATGCGTCTTGCGCTTGGAAGAAAGAGTCCGGACCATTCTTCGGGAAGTACGATACTGCCGGATTGTTGGCGTCAGGTATTCCGAAAAGATCCCAGGTCGAAAGCGGCGTCGTCTCATTCGTGCTGCCTACGCAGAACAGATCGTAGGCCGCAACGATCGGATTGGTGGTCGAATTAATTAACTGCCCGGGAGTTCTGCACCCGGTTTGGGTGGCTCCCAAACCGACTCCCAGTTGGTACGCCCCGCCCGGCTGCAACGGCTGCATCATATCCGTCCAGTATTGCTGCACGTTTGCTGGCAGGCTCGCAGGATTAAAATTGTTGGTGGTAACGCCTTGCCGGTAGACTTTCGCCAATGCAGTCACGGCTTGGAAATACCCGATGCCGCTTTTCGGATCGAAAAGATTCAGTGGCTGTCCCAAATCCTTTTCTTGCAACAATCGTCGACCTAATCTCCCGACATACGCCATCTCAAACGTGAAGCCGCTTTTCAATTCACGCGTAACTGAAAAATCGAACCCGTATGAGTAAGGCGTCTTCATCTTGTCGTCTAGTCCCCAATAAATCGCAAAACCTCCGGCATTCGGATCAGACGGAGGCATTGACGGGAATCCTGATGCAGGCGGAGGCACAATCATTGCCGGATTCAAGTCATGCAGCCCGGTATAGCGGGGTGCCGTAGTCAGATCTACGAATCCTGGAGGAAAAGTACTCGTCGAAATGAACCCAAACGATCCCTGCCGGTCATAGGTATTGATGGTTCCTTGGCCAAAGTGATCGTAGTACACCCCTGCGCCCCAACGAATCGAAGTCTTGCCCGGCCCGCCGAACAAACTGCCGAACAAACCGTCTTTGTAACCCGGCGAGTACGCCATCGAAATGCGCGGTGCGATGTTCTTATAATCCCACGCCCAATATCCGGGTTTGTTATTCGCTGGACCGGACAGATCCATGGTGAAAAGTGGATTGAACGATATGCCCTGAACCATGTCTTTCATCCGGGTATTAAAGAAATCGTGCAGGCTGATGCTCGGATTCACCTGGTTGCCATCTGTTTCGTACGGCGGTTGAAGCAGTGAATAGCGCAAGCCGTACGTGAAGGTCAGATTGGGCTTGATGCGCCAGGCGTCCTGCGCGTAAAACTCGAGCTCATTGTCGCGGAAATGCCGTCCGACGAACGACCCGGGCGCCTGGAATTGCCCACTCTTGTTCTGCACGTAGGTAGTGTCTAGCTCCGTGACCGCACCTACCAGCGCCATGGCAGCGAAGTCATAGGAATTGGCAAAGTTGCCATCGACCGCCGGAAATCCGTTTGCGCCAGGGTCCAGCGTCCCGCCTTGATTGGCAATTCCGCCCGCCGGCAAGAACGCGCTGTTGGTGAGTCCACGGCTGAACGAATTGTTGTCGGAATTGCGGAAGTTTGTTACCAAACGGTAGTTTCCGCCGAACTGCAGTGTATGCTTGCCGCGCGTCCAGCTGAAATCATCGGTGATGTTATGCACCGGCACGATGACGCTGGTCGTCCGCGTGTTAGCTACCGGATTATCTAACCCGCGAAGTTCTGTGAAAGGTTCTGTAGACGCACCGTTCTGCCCGACACCCTGGCGAATAAATCCGTAATGGACGCTATTCACCTTGGTCGGGCTGAGGATCCACGTATAACCGCCGAGCACACCTTTGGAATTATTGGTGTCCACTTCCTGCGGCGGCTGGCCAGGAAACCACTCCCCGAGTGAGCTGTGGTCGTTCTGCAGCCCCAATCGCGCGAAAATGCGCTGCGTGCCGCTTTGCGTGATGTTGTAGTCAAACCTTGCTACGTATGTGTCCAGCTTTTGCGGTGCGGGCGAGGAGAACGTAAATCCCTGATAGTTGAACCCGTCGCTGTTTGCGCCCTGGTTCGTATTGGGCAACGGATACTGATTCAGGGTTGTTATGACGTTTGGATTCACGCCCGGACCCCACGGGCACGCCGCCGCAGTGCAGCTATCCATGCCCGCGATCTGTGACGGATTAAGCCCCTGGTAGGCAGTAACCGTTCCGTCTGAATTGGTCACTGGGGCCGGCACATTGTAGGAAGCTCCGCTCAAGCCTGTTACCGAACCCCCTGGACAATTGGCTTTCACGTTGGGGTCGGTCCCGTCGCACTGGTAGATAAGCACCCCGTCCCGGAGCGAGGCGCTTGGGACCTGGCGAAGCTGTTGCGAATTCTCCCGCGTGCGTTGTCCTTCGTAGGCCAGAAAAAAGAAAAACCGGTCTTTCTTGATCGGGCCGCCGAAACTCCCCCCAAAAGTATTGCGACCGAGATGCGCAGGTTTATTCGGCTCGCCGGCCGTAAGTTCCGCGTGTTTGTTGAAGTAGTCGTTGGCGACTGTATTCGTAGGCCGATTGTATTCGTACGCGGTGCCGTGCCAGTCGTTGCTGCCGCTCTTTGTCTGCAATTGCACCTGCGCGCCGGACGAGCGTCCCTGGTCCACCCCGGAGTTGGTCGTCGTTACGCGGAACTCTTCGATGGAATCGAGAGTCGTTCGCAGCGCGCCGACAAACGCAGTCCCAAGTGTCTGATCGTTGTTGTCAATTCCATCCAGCGTAAGATTGGTCTGGTCGCTTCTTGCACCGTTCACTGAGCCGCCACGGCTGTCGCCCGTCAGGTCCACCTGGCCGCGGTCTGCCACGGTGACTACGCCAGGCTGCAAGCTCAAAATTCCCGCAGGGTCGCGTCCTTCGAAAGGCAAAGCGGAAATTTGCGTTTGGTTAAATGCGTTTCCGATCGTCGCATCCGTCGTATTGATGGTTTGCGTTGTACTGACAACCTCTACGGTTGTAGCGACGCTAGCAAGCTGCATCTTAATATTGACCGTCGCAGGCGTGGCTACCAGCAACTGCAAATTCGTTTCCTTATGACTCGCGAATCCCGCGGCCTCCGCAGTTAACGTATACGTTGCGGGTCGGACTTCCAAAAACTGATACGCCCCGTCTTTGTCCGTTTGCGAAGTAAGAGTTACTCCGATGGCCGCGCTGGTGAGCGTGACTGTTGCGCTCGGCACCGAGGCTCCATTCTGATCCGTAACTATCCCGCGCACTGAAGTTGTACCGCTCTGCCCCATCGCGGTATTGCCGCCCAATAAAAACACCATCGTCAGTACGATAGAAAGGCCGAATAGGCCTTTAGTATGCCGAAGCATGAAAGACTCCTTTTCCGCACCTGACTTCTTTATGGTAAGTAATTTATTTCTCTAGCGAACTGGCCCGCTCCCCGCGGCTGTTGCAGTCTCGGAGGAAGCCTGGCGGCGCTGGGCTTTGCGCCAATCCACCGAAATCACCACAGTTCCCCGATTAATTGTCCAAAGTTTTAGGACGAATCGCGACGGAAGTCAATACGCGTTATTGAATGCGGTGACGTTAGAATTCAAATGGGACTTTGAACAGCGTGGTTTCGATGAAACGAGATCCTATGCTGAAAAATATTTCGACAACCACCACGATTTCCTAAGATGAACAATTAGGGCTCGTGAACTTCAGAATTCCTGGCGTTTGCATCGGCTTTGCTCCAGAACTTTTCTGCCGTAGCGAACCTTTCCCGTGCCACTGCTGTGTCGCCCTGATGCTCCGCCACCCAACCCATCGCAAAATATCCCCCGGCATAGCTGGGATCATGCTGAATCATTTTTTGCGCCGTGTGCTCAACCAATTCCCAATCGCCGACTCGCCGCGCTATCTTGGCAATGGATTCCAGCTGAAATAGTGCTTCGCTCCATGCGTCTGGTCCGGGCACCGCGATCATTTCATCCTGCAGCTTCTCGACTAAAGCGTTCCCTTTGCTCCAGTTTTTTTCATAAAGCATGATTTCGGCATGCAGCAATCCGGCGTCCGGAAGCAATTTGACAATTGCCGTCGGAAGCTGCTCCATTTCCCGTTCCGCCTGCGCCAAGCTACTGCGCGCTTCCTCGACGCGGTTCATCGCCAGGTACGCCTGCCCCGCCAGACTATGCCCTGCCAGCCGTCCCATGGGGTGCACACTTTTCGCGATCATTTCTTGCGCGGCTTCCAGTGCTTCCTGCGGACGTTCCCGGTCCAGCAAAAATTGCGGCCATGCTCTTCGATTGAACTCGGCCAAATCGACCGCTGCCGGCAATCGGAAAGCCTCCCGCAGTGCGGCCTCGGCCGATTTCATCTGCCCGAGCGATTGATAGCACAATCCGAGAAGTTGCAGATTGTGCGCGTGGTGCCAGTCATATTGCGGCGGAATATTCTCCGCACGGTAATAGGCGTTCTCCAGTTCTTGCGCTTTCAGAAATTCTTGAATTGCCTCTTCGGTGCGCCCCAGCCGCCGTAGATTGTGCCCCACCATATGATGGGCGTGAGGAATCGCCGGAGCCATCCGGGCATAAGTCTGTGCTTGTTCGAGCGCCTGCTTCACCGGACCATGGTTTTCGAGCGTGTGCGCCAAATAATGATGCGCCACGAAGCTGTCTGGAGAAAACTTCAAGGCTGTTTCATAAAACGCGATTGTATCTACTCCGCCGCCCTGTCCGTGCGCCAAAGGGGACCCCTCGTCGGCGAAGCCGCGCAAAATCCACAACTCCGGATCTTTTGGGTTTTGTGCCAGCGCGTCTGCTACAGATTGCCGATACGCAAAATATTTCTGCATATCGCCCCCATTACTGAGGTAATCGAGTTGCCGCTCTCGAATCGTAAGTCGCACCCGTTCCACATCACTCATTTTGTCAATGCTGGATTGCGCTTTCTGGAAAGCCTCGAGCGCCTCTGGAAGTTCCTGCAGTCCTACGTACGCATCGCTCAATCCGAGTTGAGCCATCGCCAGCTGCGGATCCAGTCGCAATGCCTGATGGAACGAACGCGCCGCTTCAATCCAAACAAACGAGTTTAGATAGGCTACTCCTTGATCGTAGAAAGCCTGAGCCTCTGGCGAAGAAGTGGTCACTGCCTCATGAACTTTGCCGATTCCTTGCCGCAGCGGGAGCGGGCGTTCTAAAATTTCCTGCGGAACAGCGCCTGCATCGTGGCCCGCGTGCTGAGGCTGCGCTCGTGCCGACAGCGTCCAGGCAAAAACACACACCACGCAAAGCGCTATGCCCACAAGAAATCGCGATGCGCCGTACTGACGACAATACTGGTTAACTCTTTTCATATTTACTTAGTACAGCGACTAGACTTCCGTGATCTCCACGGATCGCATGTAATAACCCGCATTAAGCCGAGTGGCAGCTGTTCCCGGATCCTTGATTCGCAACCGTATCAAATACTTTCCTGGCTGCTTCGGGATCCATGTATGTGTCCAAAGACCCCACGGATCGTTAACTTTTTGCTGAATATTTCCTACTGGTACATAGTCTTCTTCCGGGTTAAATCGTATTTGCAAAGTGTTCGCCGGTCCGGAACCGCCCCACAGAATGCCTACGACACGATACGCAATTCGTTCACCTAGCAGCCATTTTTCGATGCGCGTTGGCATCGCCGCTTGCTCAATCCTGGCCGGCTTATAATCGCGCACAAGCTTGGGCACCCCTGGTTGCTGCGTCCTCCCCGCGAACTCCTGCATTTGCGAAGTCGCCTCGACGGCATCCTCGACCAGTGTGATTTCATTTACCCACTTTATGCAAGCGCAACCGTACCAGCCGGGAACGAGCAAGCGGACCGGAGCACCGTGATCCTTCGTCAACGGCTTGCCGTTCATCTCCGTCGCCAGAAAAGCCCCGGCCCTCCTCAGTTCGTCCCACGTAAATACCCAGCTCGCCCCGGGCTGGGAAGTGATGGACTTCGTGGGATAGGTATCGAAACCCGACACCAAAACCCGCGTCGATTGCGGTTTGAACTTAACGCTTTCAAGAAGCTCCACGAGCGGCACGCCTGACCACTCCGCGGCACTCATCAATCCGAAATGAACGCTCCGCGCATTGCCCGCACATTCCATCAGATGAACGCCCATCGACTGCACGGTTTTCTTTAGTTCGGCGAGACTCACCTCGATCGGCTTAGACTCCGATCCGCTTAGGCGTACCAACCATGTCTCTTGGTCTTTCAAAAGTGTCGACGCCCGCGTACGAATATAAAACTGTTCCGTTGCGGTAATTGCAGTTTGTGATGTCAGCTGCGATAGGTCCGTGTACAGCCGTCCATCAAGTCCATCTCCGATCGCCGCCCCCATCGGCGCCAGTGCTTCTTGTGAAAAATCAACAACTCCAAGCTGGTTCCCCCCATCAAACGGGTCTTTAACTCCAAGCTGCGATGACTTTAGCCAAGTCGCTTTGTCGAAGGCAAGCATCAGACCGCCGCCCGTAGCAAACGACCCTTGCAACAATTCCCTGCGGCTGATTCTCTTTCCAATATGGCGATTCATTCCGGCATCAGGATTGGTTTGTATCATGTGAATTGAAAGCTTACATCCGCACACTTCCGGCTGCATCAAATAGCAACGGCCCCCGGGTAAATCCGGGGGCCGTTACGGTATGCTGATCGAAATCGATCAGAACTCGTAGCGAATGGCGAACTCCATTTCACGCTGGCCGCCTCTCGGTCCAGCCGTAGACGTCGGCTGGCCGAAGGTGCCCGGAGAGGTCGGATCCAGTGAAAGAAAGACGTCGCTGAAGTTGACGGTATTAAATACGTTGAACGCTGTCACTCGGAATTGCAAACGCTGCCGCGACTCGTGCCAGGGCAGTTTAAAAGACTTGTAAACGCCCATGTCGGTGGCGAAGTATGCGGGCCCCCGGAAAACGTTGCGTGAACCGTCTCCGCCCGGAAGCGTTGGAGCAATCGAATTCACCACCGCGGCGGGATCCGAGAACAAATTCGGGAAACAGCCCGTGGAACCATCACCTGATCCTCTGCAACGTCCCAAACTAGTGCTGAAACTTTGTTGCAAAGTACCAGATGACGTTAGGAAGAAGTTCGTTGGGAAATTAAAACCATTTGAAGGGCTGAGTGGAAACCCACTATGGATGCGCACTGTGCCACTCCACTGCCAACCACCGATTACGGCGTCCATAAAACGTCCAGCGCTGCTGGCGAACCGCTTTCCTGTCCCGAACGGCAGGTCTGCTAGCCAGAAGCCGTTAATATTGTGCCTCAGGTCAAAATCGGAAGGCGCGCGATTAGCTCTCAAATCAAACGGATTCTGAATCAGCCCGTTTAAGGTGCCATTTGTAAGATTCGCATTCGGCACGTTGTCCTGGTTCTCGGCGCCAGATGTGTTGTCGATTCCTTTGGAATACACATAATTCACGCCGTAAACGATCGGTCCGGTAGTCTTTCGCACGGAAACTTGCAAGCTGTTGTAATTGGAATTACCGAAGTTAGTCCAACCCGGCAACGATGAGAATTGCGGAGTGAACAATACGAAACCATCGCCTTGCGGGTCGATAGAAGAGTTCCATGGCGTTGGCAATCCAAACGCAAACGAAGTTGGAGTCTTTACCGTATCCAGCGCAAACAGTGCACAGGACCACGAAGGCGACCAACTGCCAATTGCGTAAGCATAAAACGCTTGGGTCGGAGTCAGACCGGCGAACGATGAGTCGTTGTACCAGCCCGCAGTAAACGCTGGCATGTTCTGCATAAGATGATCGAAGAATGGTATGGACTGAATCGTTTTGAGTTGAGCGATATTAAACGGATCTATGTTCGCGTTTCCGTTGAATTGGCCAGGATTTTGCCCCGCTAACTTCACCAGCTGCGAGTATGCTTGGAACAACGTTGTTTTAGAGCTGGGGTCGGTAATATTCAAATATTGGCCATAGTCTGCTTTCGCGAGTAACCTGCGGCCCAGGGTGCCAACATAGGCCACGTCCAGCACGACGCCTTTGCCCAAATCACGTTGAAAGGACATGTTCAGATCAATCGTGTACGGAGTCTTAAGGTGATTGTCGATCACGAATCCCAAATTCGACGTGTCTGGCTGCGGCGTAAATGGGAACGTCACTTGAGTGATCGGCGAAAAGAAATCATTCAAAGGCGGCAGGCCCGTGCAACCCGTGAACGTGCAGCTACCGCTGAAACGCGGGGCGGTCGCGAACGTAAATTGCGTTGAGCTGTTTATGAGCGGTGTTCCGATACCGGGGGAACCGTTCAAATCCGTTTCCGCGGCCATGGCCTGCCCCAGGCGATCATAGAACATACCGGCGCCTACTCGTAGTGAACTCTTGCCTGGCCCACCGAATATCGCCTTCAACAAACCATCCTGGTATCCAGGACTCCACGCCAAAGCTAGCCGAGGTGCGAAGTCCTTCTTGTTCGGCTGAAACCAGGATGGCTTGCCATTGGCACGGCCAGCCAAGTCCCAGCTCAGAAGAGGCGAGGCGTCGGAGGGCACGCCCGCGAGCTGATTGATTTCCCGCTGGCTTAGCCATTGATGAATGTCCACGTTAACCGCGGACTGAAATCCATTCGTCTCCCAGGGTGGCGTCGAATATTGGTAACGCAGACCCAGCGTAAGAGTCACGTTGTTTCGCACGCGCCAGGCGTCCTGCGCGTACAACTCGTAGTCGTTTTGCGCGAATTCCCGCAATTCGGTGGATCCTTGAGGCAGAACTGCTCCAGTCTTCGGATCCCCGTTGAAGAAGTTTGTGTTCACTTGCGTGATTGATCCGGTGAGCATCATTGCGGCCCGCGTGAAAAAGGTCAAATTACCCGCGTCGGGAAATCCGTTATTGCTGAGGGCGTTCGCCGCGTCTCTGCACAATCCCACGCAGAATCCGTTGTTCACAACGAAGTTTGGAAAAGACAAAGTGCTGTCCTGCCGATGATTCCGGATGTACCGCAGCGCGCCTCCGATTTGAAGGGTGTGTCTACCGTGCGTCCAGATCGCGTCGTCCTTAACCTCATGCACGGGAACCTGATGTCCAAAGGGACGGCTGAAGTTCTCGATGTCCGTGAACGAGCGCACATTAAACAAAGGCCCTGCCGCGCCTCCTTGTGAAACACCAAGTCGCGTAAATCCATAATGTAGGCTGTTAGTCAGACTCGGCCGTATCTGGTAGGTGTAGGAAACGGCAATTCCTCTGCTATTGTTGAGCAACGTGGACGTCGGCGCTTCGCCGGGGAAATTCGCCTCAATCAGATCGCTTTTTAATCCGCCGAGTACTCCCCGGACATACACTGCCTGACGGCCGTCCTTCGTGATGTTGTAATCCATGCGCGCTGTGTAGACATTGTTTGTCGTTCCTTCTGGCGCGTTGAAAACCAGCCCATTAAAAGCGAGCGCCTGCCCCCCAAAGTTATCGAGAGCTTGAACCGGCGAGTTGCCACTTGGAAGCTGAGCCATGTAGGCGATCATAGCCTGATTTACACCAAGCCCCGCGCTGTCAATCTTTTGGAAGTCGCTTGGGGTGAGGCCAAACGCACCCGCCGGCACCGTAAATGTTTTTCCTCCAAGGCCGGTCACCGTGCCGCCCGGACATTGCGTTGGGTCGGCGCACTCATATAGCAACACGCCGGATTTGAGCGAGTCCGAGGGAACTTGGCGGGGTAATACCGAGAAAGAACTGGCCTCCCGCCGGGTCTCATAGTCTAAGAACAGGAACAGCCGATCTTTCTTGATTGGCCCGCCAAGTGATCCGCCGGCGATATTTCTCTGCAGTTTGGGCCGGCCAATTTCCGGATCCTGAGTCTTGTTAAAAAAAGCATTTGCTGTTGCGCCGCTCGTGCGGTAGTACCATCTGACATTTCCGTGAAATTCGTTGGTCCCGCTCTTGGTTACCAGAGCTACCTGAGCACCTGACGCCACGCCGTCCGTCGCATTGGCGTTCGCTGTGGTCACGCGGAATTCTTGAACCGAATCAAGCGTCACGGGCAGGGCGCTGGTGAAAGCCGCCTGGTTCTGCCAGTCATTTACGTCCACACCATCAAGCGTGACGTTGGTCTGGTTGCCACGCACACCGTTGACCACCCCTTCGCGCCCGTCCAGTGTGCTTGTGTCGCCTTGGGAAAGCCGATCGGTATCTGAGTTTCCCGTGAATACCACGCCCGGTTGCAGCGTTAATAGGTTCACTACGTTGCGCGCCAGAAATGGAAGTTCCTTCACTTCTTTCTCATCAAACGCGTTTCCGACCGTCGCATCTTGTGTATTCAGCGCCGGCGCTGCTTCGGAAACCACGATGCTTTGACTGACCTCTCCCAGTTCCAACTTGAAATCAACTTTCCGCTCGGTAGCGACGAGGAGCTCAACATTTTCGCGTATCAGCGACCGAAAGCCCTTCGACTCCACTCGCACTGTGTACACGCCGGGTGGCAAGGCTTGAAACTGATAATGTCCAGATTGGTCAGTTTCCACTGATCGCCCAGATTGGGTACCTGACAGCGTAATCGTCACCGTAGCACCCGCGATCGAATTGTCCTGGGGATCAGAGACGTTCCCGTTGATTGCAGTGGTGCCAGTCTGTCCCAATCCTACTGTGCACGCAAACAAGCACACCATCACCAGTACGATAGAAAGGCCCATAAGGCCCCTAATCTGCCGTCGCATGAACTGCTCCTTTTCCGCACCTACTCGTTCTTGATTTTGGGCGAACCTGCGTTACGGAATGGTACGTGATCAATGCCGCTGGTGAGAATCCGACCGCACCAAGCAAAGACCCACCCGAGACCACAAACCCGTTGGGCGAGGTTATACACCGGCCTAATTATGGAGTCAATGCAAGTTCACGGGTCTGAATGTTTAATATATGTAAAATCTCTCGTGTTTATGTACGCTTCATATCCTTCAATCGGCGAAGCGGAGGAGTTTGGCTTCGGTGATGGCCTCGATTTGCAGGATTTCGCTGAGGATGGTGTCCTGTACCGGGCCGTCCACTCTGACCAGCGAGACGGCTTCGGCGCCGCGGGCTGCCTCGCGTCGGCCCAGGGCGAAGGTGGCGATGTTTACGCCTAGGCGGCCCAGGGTGCTGCCGACCTGGCCGATGACGCCGGGCTCGTCGTGATTGCGCAGATAGAGGATGGTGCCGCCCAGTTGCGATTCGAGGGAAATTCCGTCGATCGCGAGCACGCGTGGTGAACCGTCGAACAAGACTGTTCCTTCGGCGGTGAATCCGCTGTCGCCGGCTTTCTTTGAGAGCGAGGAAACTTCCAGAGTGTTGGGGAATGCGTGTTCGCGCTTGCGGGTTTCTTCTTCGACCGTAAGGCCGCGAGCCGCGGCCATCGCCGGAGCGTTCACTACGTTCACTTTTTCGTCGAGCACTGCGTTCAGCACGCCGGCCAAAACTGCGCTGCGCAAAAGGTGGGTTCCTACTTCCGCCACTTCTCCCGCGTAGCGGATGCGAATCCGCTCAGGACGCGTAGCCGTCGCTTGCGAGACCAGCGAGCCGAGCCGTTCCGCCAGTTCCAGATAGGGTCGCACGCGGCGATACTGATCGGCCGAGAGGGCCGGCAAGTTCACGGCGTTGCGAATAATTCCGTCAGTAAGATAGTCGCGGATCTGTACGGCAACTTGCGTGCCGACTTCTTCCTGCGCTTCCGCGGTCGAGCCGGCGATGTGCGGGGTGCAAATTACATTCGGCAATCCGACCAGGGGCGAATTTTTCGGCGGCTCCTCCACGAAAACGTCCAGCGCAGCGCCAGCCAGACGTCCGCTTTTCAACGCTTCGGCCAGCGCCACTTCGTCGATTAATTCGCCACGCGCCGCGTTCACGATGCGTGCGGTTTTTTTCATTTTCTGAATGGAGCGCGCGTTAATCATTTTGGTGGTGGCCGGACTGAGCGCGGTGTGCATGGAAATAAAATCACTTTCGGCCAGCAGTTTTTCCAGCGAGACCAGCTCTACCTGCAACTCTTTGGCTGCCGCTTCGCTGATGTACGGATCGTAAGCGACTACTTTCATGTCGAAGGCTTCGGCGCGGCGCGCCACTTCGCCGCCAATTCTTCCCAATCCGATCAGGCCCAACGTTTTGCCGCGCACTTCGGTGCCGCTGGAGGATTTTTCCCAACGACCTTCACGCAAGGCCGCATCTACTTTCGGGACTTGGCGCGCCAGGGCGAGCATCAGCGCAAACGTGTGTTCGGCCACGCTGACTGCATTGCCGCCGGGGGTGCTCATCACCAGAACGCCACGCTTGGTAGCTTCCGGCAAATCGATGTTGTCCACTCCGACGCCGGCGCGACCCACCGCGCGCAACTTGGGCGCTTTGTCCAGCAGTTCCGGGGTTACGCGGGTGGCGCTGCGCACGATCAGCGCATCGGCATCCGCCAATTCGGCTGCAATGGTTTCTTTGGTGGTCAGTACGGTATTCAGTCCCGACTTCTTCAATAACTCGACTCCGCGCTCGCTGATCTTGTCCGCTACGATGACCTTCATTACTTCCCTTCTGTGCTGTGGGTAGCCGGCAGCTCGCATGGCTGAGAATCGGCAGATCAGTATTGTAGCGGAAAGAGATGGAACTAGAGGAGGTTGAGCAAAGTAAAGGAAGCAGAGGACCAGGGCTCGCCTCCGGTGGCGTTGCTTGCCTGCCCCCTACCCGGGGTACTTTGCGTATGCGCGGCAATCGGAGAAACTGGCGGGCAGATCGTAGGAGAGCAAGATGAACTGCACAAATTTTAGTCGCTGTCGGTGGCGAGCTCTGGGCCTCTTTCTTATCGCCAGCGGCGCCTGGGGTCACGATTTCCCGCTCTCTGAGAGCGCAATACGCGATGCGTATTTTTTGGGAAGCGAGGGGCCCGGCCAGGGTCGCGCTTTCCTGGGCGAGTACCCACTTTACGCGGCACTTTAAAAAGATTATGCGGGTGACGCCGAGCGGGTACGCTCGCGGAATTGCCCCGCGAAAAAGTTATCCTTCCCGCCTGGAATCGCCGGCAAAGATTGCCTGATTTCTTTTCCGGGCCAAGCGGACGCTAGCTGGCCTTCGGTTCCTCGCCACTGCTATATTTCATGCAGGGGAAAATCGATGACGCTTGCAGAACAAATCCAAACTGACATTGTGGTGGCGATGAAGGCGCGGGATGACTTCAAACTCAGCGTGTTGCGCATGGTGAAGTCGGCGATTCAGTTGAAGGAAGTGGAAAAACTGCGCAAACTGGACGACGCCGAATCCATTCAGCTGCTGCAAACCATTTTGAAGCAACGCAAGGAGTCCATCGAGCAATTCACGAAGGGCAATCGGCCTGAACTGGCGCAGAAGGAAACGAAAGAAGCGGCAATTATTGCGGAATATCTTCCTGCCGGCGCTTCGCCTGAGGAAATGAACGCAGCGATCACTAAGGCCATCGCAGAGACCGGCGCGAACTCCATCAAGCAGATGGGAGCGGTGGTGAAAGCGGCAAAATGCGCTCTGGAAGGAAAGACAGTGGACGGTAAAGCGCTGAGCGACCTGGTGCGCGAGCGGCTTGCGAAGCTCGGCTAGTCTTCGCCCTTTGCAACTTTCGTGAAAGATAATGAAGCTCTCACCCGATTCCCAGCTGGCAAATGGAAGAGCGCTGGCATTCCTGCGTATCTCGGTAGGAATTCTTTTCTTGATTTTTGGGCAATATAAGGTATTCGGGACGCAATTCACTTTGCGCGGCGGATTTCAGTTCTGGATCAACAAATTTCTGGAAGAAGGCGCCTACCCGTTCATGATTCCGGTGCTTCGCGGCTTTGTGCTGCCCCACGCCACGGCAATCGCGTTTCTGGTGGCGTACGGAGAATTGGCCATCGGTCTGGCTTTGCTGTTCGGCATACTGGCGCGCCCGGCAAGCGCTTGTGGATTGATCTACATGCTGTCTCTGCTGCTCGCGGCAAATTACCCGGGCGCGCATGCACCGCTCTGGCAGTACTTCGGAGCCTCGCTCGATCACTCCGTGATGGCGCTGTGCTTTGTCAGTTTTTTGGTTGGAGACTCCACCGCTGCCTGGTCGCTGCCCTCCTGGCACAGGCGGCGCAATATTCAGGCCTGAACGGCTCAAGTGTCGCTTGCGGGAGCTAGCGATACCGGAAAGCTAGTGTGCCACCGGCTTCAACACCGCGGTGTTGCGTTCGTCGCTGGCGATAATTCGATAAAACTTCTTAAGATCATCGGTCTTGTCTAATGGCACACTCAGTTCCTTTATTTCAAATGTTCTGGTGTACTTCAGCATGTTCCCAGCCGACTCGGTCTTGCTGTGGTAGCTGGCAAATCCATAGTCAATATCGACGGGGGGCGGCAAATCATCCACTTCGTATCCCGTGGGTAGAACGATCTCGAAGGTGTCGCTATCTTTTTCCGGCCCTGCAAAAATCACCGGAAATTTGCGGGGCTCTTTGGTTTCCAACAGTCCGCTGGCATTGACCCCGATAACCCGCGGCCTCACCAGGAGCAAATCTCCTGCCGTCTTGGCATACCGCTGCCCAACGACCGAATAGACAAACCGAAACGGCTGGTTGGTCTGCTCCAGGTTCTGAATACTGGCTTTTGTTATGGCATAGTTCGGGAGCGATTCCGAGAGCAACGCTTCAATGACCTTTATCTTGTCGGTCTCCTTGGTTACCGATTTCAGATACTCGCGCTGCTCCCATGCGGCATCGCCCCGGTGAGTCTCGGTAACCTCCGCAGTAAAATTTCCACTCGCATCCAGATGAAAGACTCCATGGCGGGTGGTGCCGGTGGCGTCCAGTATCTTCGGAACGTTGACCAGCTCGCCGCCGTCCGGCGTCACCAGGAGGCCATAGCTATCCTGTAGATATCCGCCGATTTGGCCAAAAGGCACGAAGGTTACAGTGGGGTCAAAGAAAAGAATTCTGCCGAGCTTCTGGTCCTTCACGATTTCCATTAACGACGCATCGTTAACCTCGTCTGGAATCCTGATGGCCAGAATCGCGTGATCGAACGCTCCCAACTGTGCCGGAGTGTCCGCTGCCACCGATCCTCGCTCACTGTTAATGATGACGTAATACGATTCGATTCCAGCTTCCTTTAGCATCGCGCTCATCAAAGTCACTTTGTCTTTGCAGTCTCCGTAACGATGCTGAAACACATCCGCAGCGGAATGCGGCTGGAAGCCGCCAATACCCAGGCTGATTTCCACGTAGCGCACATCGCGCTGCATAAACTGCGCGATGGCTTGCATCTTCTCCAATGGCGAATGCGCTGAGGCCGTCAACGCTTCAACTTTTCGTTTGATCTCCGGCGTCGCATCGCGCCGGCCACGCGTCAGCCCGACGTACCAGTTGCCCATTTGTGCCCAATTTTGAAAACTTCGATCGCTTGCTGTCGGGCCACTTGGGAAAACATTGACAATCATCGAACCCGCGATACCTGGCCACGGCGGCATCTTCCGTTCCGCGCGCAAACCTTTGACGTCGCTCACAGACCACTGCCATTGGTTGCTGCCGGCTGACACCGGCCTCGTTTCCGCATAATTTCGCCAGACCGCTTTGTACTCCCAGCCTGGCGGAAGTTGCAGCGTAAATCTTGCATCCTTTACTGGATCGGCTTCTTGAAAATCCCACACTTTCTGCAGAACCAGGGGAGATTCCTCGATTTCATATTCGTAACCGACGATATTTCCCGGATCAGCAGCCGGTATCACCAACATCTTGTCTTTGACGTCGGAAACCAGGTCGCTTCCGGAAATCTTCGGCAAGGAGATCTCCATGGAATCTTTCTCTTTCACCTCGTAATCTTTGCCTTGTGCTGGAATACACCAGCCATGCAGATTGATGATTTTGGTTTGCGGATTGAAGCTCACCAGAACTGTCCCGTGATCCCGTCCGCTGGGCCGAAGAATCTTGTACGCTACCCGTACCGTGTCTCGTATTTTGTCCATGGACTGGACGTTAACGATTTCTTCCGAGTACAGAACCACCGCATCGGTCTTTTCGTCGTGCGGCGGTAGCGGCGCGTTCACCAGGTTGTGCATCCACGCCGGTGCGTCGGCTCTGGCGGTTTCAGCTCCACCGGATGCCAATGCAATCAAGCACGCGAGCGCAACGTTTTTCTTCATTTTAGTTCACCGCGGCGCCGCTGCCGGGCTGCAGCACCACTTGTTCTTCGTCGCCGGTTCTCACCAGCTGAAAGAAATTTCGCAAGGTAGGATAATTTTCCGTGGACACCATCCACAAATCGTTGCGAAGAATTCTTGTCAAATGCAGGGTTCCGGACTTGTCTTCGGCGGTCATGGTGTAGGCGGCGGCCTTCACATCCTGGTCAACGGGCTTGGCGACCGAAGAAACCTTCCAGCCCAGCGGCAACTCAATCGTCACATCATCCACTTTCCGGTACGCGTACTGAAAACAGACCGGATACACGCGGGTTGGATGATCGAAAACGTTTTTCTCCGGCGCCGAAAATAAGCCGACTGGAAGAAGCGCCCTCTTCCCCGCGCCCGCGACCCATCCTGGGACTTTGAACGTAAATTGCGTCTCGAACGACGGCGAAGAACTGCTCCAATCGGGCTTGTTCACCAGATCGAGATCGATTGCCGCAGGCACGGTTTCACGCACCATATCTTCCAGCAATTTCTTTCTGCTCGTTTCGTCTTCGTTTCGTTCCGACATTCGCAAGGTTTGGGCTTCCGACCCGAAATAGGTCACGGTAAGTTTGCCGCTCAACGTGCCATCGCTGTCCAGTTTCAAGTCCGCTTTCCGCTCGATCCTGGTAGGCGTGTTGTCATTCAACGGCGTCTCGACCCAGCTTCCCCCGTCCTTGCCGAGCCGCAAGCCCGCTACCGTCGTGTCCCACCACGGCAGCATTCCATAGGGCGTAAATGCCGTCCCGGGATCGAAATACCAATCCTTTCCGTCCAGCTTCACCAGCACCACATTGTCGTTCAACTGCCGCGCATTCATGACTCCGGGCTTGAAAAAGTGATCACTGCGCCTGGCCACCAGCACCGGCGACGCATCGAAACCGGCCGCCCGCGCCATCCCCAGGAATAGCCAGGTAATCTGGCCGCCATAGCCATAACCGCGCTTCCACACGTCCTCCACGCTCGACGCGGGCTTTTCTTTCTCGCGCTTTTGCTCCTGCTCCGATTTTTCCGCCTGGTATGAGATATTGCGAATTTGCTGCACGCGCGCGTAGATTTTTCGCAGTTTCGCTTCTTGCGAATCTCCCGAGGCCACGGTCTGCGAAACCGCCTGCTCCATAGCTTTTTTCTTGTTGACAAAGTCTTCTACTCGTCCGTTCTGTTTTTTTGCTTCGGCTTTCCAGAATTTAACCGGGTCTTTCTCCAAAGACGTCTCATCGCTGTAGATGAAATCCACTCGATACTTCAATTCGTTTTCAGGTGGCATGAAGTCCTCTACCTGGAACGCCGGGATGTTCTGCGACTCCATTCGAATGGTCCCGGCTTCCTCCTTGGGAGGCTGCGTCCCCTTGGGCAGTCCGACAGGCCAGTTCCAGCGCAGCGAGAAATCTTGATTGGGCTTAAGGGTAAACCTGGCACGCCTGGTGAATAGCTCGTTACTGAGCACCCAGTTCGAATCGTAAACGTAGGATTCGTTGAAATCGGTCGAGTATTTGTATTCGATGATGCTTCCGATTTGCACATCGGGCAGCGAAAATGTCTTCGCAAGATACTTGATGCCTTTCGCTTTCACGATGGTCTGTTCGTATACTTTCCCGTCGAATTGCGCGATCGAGCCGTCGCTCCGAATCGATCGCGCTTTGATGCTGTGAATATTCCCTTGTTCCTTGAAAAACGGAATATCGACGTTGGCATACTTCCGGCCTTCTTCGGTGAGGATTTTGATTCGTATGTAGTTATTCTCGTGCCCCGCTCTTCCGTCGTCGCGGTCCACCTGCCGGTACAAAATCACGGCTGGCGCGCCCGGCGCTTCCGGGACGCTGGTCATCTTCAGCTCTTCCTGGGAGACCGGCTGCCAGTCGTCGCCGTTAACGGCCGGCGTGCGCCAAAGCCCCGCAATCGTCAACATGAAAACACACGTACCCACCGTCGCGAGTCGTCTGGTGTTCACTGGCTTTCTCCTGGGATTTTGACTGGCCCGCGCGCACACCCGGCCCTTTAGAGGCATACTTGCGTTCACAGGGCGGGTCGGAGCTGGGTTCGCCATCGTACTTATTGGTAAGCTAAGTACCTGATACCGCGAGAAACTATCCTGTTAGCAAGCTGATGTCAAGAGAACCGCGGGACAGCTCGGTGCCGAACGATGCTCTTCCCCAAGGCCCTGTCGGTGCGGCATAATCCCCGCGCACCTTTTTTGATTCGCAACGCTGCCGGCAGTACCTGGAGGATTTTGTGAGCGAGCGTCCCTGGAGTTCCACCGCGCCTCCGGGCGAATTCCGCACTTATATTTCCGCCGAGGAATCGCTGGCCGAATTCACCTGGCGCGCGATCATTCTGGGAGCGCTCTTCGGACTGCTGTTCGGCGCGGTGACGGTATACGTCGGCCTGCGCGCGGGACTGACGGTCTCCGCTTCCATTCCGATATCGGTGCTCTCGATCAGCATCCTGCGGGCGTTTGGACGCTCCACGATTCTGGAAAACAATATCGTGCAGACCACCGGTTCGGCGGGCGAATCGCTCGCCGCCGGTGTGATGTTCACCATTCCAGCGCTGATATTTCTTGGATTCGGAAAAGAGTTTACGTTCTGGCGGATTTTTCCGTTGGCACTTCTTGGCGGCTGGCTGGGCGTACTGTTCATGGTTCCCATTCGCCGTCAGCTGATCGTAAAGGAACACGGTAATCTTTCCTTTCCTGAAGGCACTGCCTGCGCGGATGTCCTAGTAGCCGGTGAACGGGGTGGTTCCTTTGCAGGACGTGTGTTCTGGGGGCTTGGGCTCGGGGGCATCTACACGTTTCTGATGAAAACCTGTTTGATGTGGACCGAACAACCGGAAGGCCGGCCCAGTTGGTTTCCGGGGGCGAGCTTCCGCGCCAACATCACTTCCGAATATCTCGGCGTGGGCTACATTATCGGTTCGCGGGTATCGGGAATTCTCTTTGCCGGAGGAATTATCTCCTGGCTGGTGATCATGCCGGCCATCAAGTTTTATGGACAGCTTTCTGGAAATACCCCGATCTATCCGTCCACCGTTGCAATTCCTCTGATGTCGCCTGACGACCTGTGGCGCAGCTACATCAGGCCGATGGGCGCGGGGGCGGTCGCCGCAGCCGGATTGATCACGCTGCTGCGAACCATGCCCACGATTATTTCCGCGCTGCGCGCCGGCTTAAAGGATGTTCGGGCCGAAGGCGCCGGCCAAGCCACATCGTCCAGCCGCATCGATCGCGATATTCCGATGCGCACGGTGGTGATCGGCTCCAGCGTCATCGTGGCTATGATGTGGGTGCTGCTCACGTTTCATCCCATCGAAGGCGCGGCCACGCTCTGGTATCAGAATCTTTTTGCGGCGGTGTTTGTAGTGGTGTTTGGATTTCTCTTCGTGACGGTTGCGGGGCGCATCAGCGGTTTGCTGGGCAACTCCTCGAATCCCATCAGCGGCATGAGCATCGCCACGCTGATGGCTACCTGCGCGATCTTCTTCGTAGCTGGATGGACTGCGCCCAATTACGCGGTGCTCGCTCTGATGATTGGCGGGGTCGTGTGCATCGCCGCCGCCATCGCCGGGGCCACGTCGCAGGACCTGAAAACCGGCTACCTCGTGGGCGCGACGCCGGTTCGCCAACAGTACGCGCTGTTGATCGGAGTCACGGTTTCGACTCTGGCGATTGGCGCGACGCTTAATCTGATGAACAAGGGTTTGGAGAAATATATTCCTTCGCAGATTCCGGTGAACATTCAGTCGTTGCCGTCAGGCGTCAAGATCGAACAGAACGCTTTTGTCTATCGGGGCAAGACCTACACGCTGATCAATTCGCTCGGTTCGCATGAGATTGCGGACGGCGAATATCTCTACGATGCAGGCTCGCAGCGCATCGAGTACCAATGGGCGCAGGGCATCGGCAGCGACAAAGCGCCGGCGCCGCAAGCTCGCTTAATGGCCAGTGTCATCAGCGGGATACTCAATCAGCGTTTGCCCTGGCGGCTGGTCTTGATGGGAGTGGCTCTGGTCGTCGCGGTGGAAATACTTGGGGTGCGCTCGCTCGCGTTCGCCACTGGTTCGTATCTTCCGCTCGGCACAACGGCGGCGATGTTCGCCGGAGGCTTGTTGCGCCTGCTGGTCGAAGCTACGACCCAAAAGAAGGACGAAAGCGAAGCCAGCCCCGGCGCTCTGTTCTCGAGCGGTCTGATCGCAGCGGGAGGGGTCTTCGGCTTGCTTGGAATCGTCATCAATCTTTTTCAGGATCCGGAAATTTCCAACAACGTCCCCCACTGGCTGGTGACGATGCTCCATCTACCGTGGCGCGCCGACCTGTTCGCCTTCGGACCCAAAATCCTGGGGCCGCTGGCCGCAAGCAATGTTTTCGGCAGCTTCATGTTCCTGACGCTCGCCGCGTCTCTTTTTTACTTCGCCCGCAAGAAAATGGACTGAGGGAAACAAGAGCGTACAAAGGTCACTCCGGAACCTCTTTCTTTACTCCGGCACTTTTCGACCGTAAACTGAAAAAGCCATGGCATCCCGCACCGGCGTACGCACCCACCGCGTCAGTTTCGATTTCTACATCACTCCGGGTGTGCAGCTCCTGATCATCGCCAACGTCGCCGTGTACATCCTCGAAGCCTTTATTCATTATTTCGGCGGGGTCGGCGCCTATAACTGGCTGCTGAAGTGGTTCGGCTTGGTGCCAGCGGGAGTAATCCCGCTTCTTCGAATCTGGCAGCCGTTTACCTATCTTTTTCTGCACGACATTACCGACATCTGGCACATCGTCCTCAACATGTTCACGCTGTGGATGTTTGGCCGGGAAGTAGAACTGGTATGGGGCCGCAATCGTTTCCTGCGCTATTACTTTCTCACCGGAGTCGGTGCGGGCGTTTTGAACGTCATCGTGAAAACCTTCCCCATGCTCTGGGGCAGTGAAAATTCTTTTACTCCGACCATTGGCGCTTCCGGTGCGATCTTCGGCATCTTGATCGCCTGCGCGATTCTCTTTCCCGATCGCCGCGCCTACATCATCCCAATTCCAATTCCCATCAAAATGAAATGGATCGTAGCCGGAATGGCTGCGATCACCTTCTTGGGCACGTTTGGACTGGGCGGCGACAAGGTCAGCCACATCTGCCACCTCGGCGGCATGCTCATCGGTTATCTCTATCTGCGTCGCGATTCCTACCTTTTCCGCCTGCGCAACGAAGTTTCTGACTGGAAATATCAGCGCAACCGCAGAAAATTTGAGGTGTACGTCAACAAGAACAAGAACGAACCGCCATCGCGCCCCGACCGCTGGGTCAATTAAGAGGCTCTTTCACTTGGCTCTTGCTTCGTTCTGAAATGGGGATAGAGTCCTTCCCACAATTCACATTTCCAAACCTCTCGTTGGGACGGCGTCATCAACCCCAATCACTTGACCGGCGGTTTTATCCGGCCCCGGGGCGCAACTCTGTGCGCCGCTCCGCCTATCACATGGAACTTCATGAAGTTGGTTGTGCCGCGCACGCCCATGGGCGTCCCAGCCACAATCGCGATCACATCGCCTTTGCGTACCAGCTTTTCTTCTAGCAAGCGCTTTTCTGAGATTTCCGCGAGTTGGTCGACCTTGCGCAAATCGGGAATAGCGAGCGGCGCGACTCCCCACACGAGCGCCAGCCGGCGCCGCGTTTCCGGCTCCGGAGAAAATGCCGCAATCGGCACCAGCGGCCGGTAGCGCGAAATCAGCCGCGCTGTGAATCCGCTATGCGTGAACACCACAATCCAGCGCATGTGCAATTCGCGGGATGCGTGGCAAACCAGTTCCGCGACCGTTTCCGCCACCTTCAATTTTTCCTGCGTCGCGGGCCGCACAAACTCCGGGATACCGCCTTCGGCCTCTTCTATAATTCGCGCCATCATGCCGACCGCTTCCACGGGATATTTTCCGCTGGCGGTCTCCGCGGAAAGCATCACGGCATCCGAGCCGTCGAAAATTGCGTTGGCCACATCGGAAGCTTCGGCGCGTGTGGGCCGCGGATTTTCGGTCATCGATTCCAGCATCTGCGTGGCGGTAATCACCGGCCGGCGGAATTCGCGGGCGCGCGCGATAATATTTTTCTGGACCACCGGCACCTGCTCCGGATTCATCTCCACACCCAGATCGCCGCGTGCCACCATCACGCCGTCGGAAACCCGCAAAATTCCCGCCAGGTTTTCGATGGCTTCGGGTTTTTCCAGTTTTGCTATGACCGGAGTTTCTTTTCCCGCGCGACGAATCAAGCTTTTTGCCAGCAGCACGTCTTCCGGACGGCGCACAAAACTGACCGCGATGTAGTCCACACCGTGCGCCAACGCAAACGCCAAATCCGCTTTGTCTTTCGGCGTCAGAGCCGGCACCCGCAACTTCACGCCCGGCAGGTTGATTCCCTTGTGCTCGCCTAACGCGCCGCCGTTCACCACGCGGCAATTTACGTCTTTTAAGCGAACCGACTCTACGCGCAGCTCGATCAGCCCGTCGGACAAAAGGATTCGGTCCCGGCGATGCACTTCTCTGGGCAGCGGCAGAAATATCGTGCTGACCCGCGTCGAGTCGCCCAGGATTTTTCTGGTAGTAATCGTAAATTTCTGACCGCTGCGCAGTGTTACCGGAATGCCTCCGGCCAGAGCTCCGGTGCGTATCTTCGGTCCCTGCAGGTCGGCCAGGATCGCGATGGTTTTGCCAAGTTTATTGGCCACCGCGCGCAACGACTGAATGCAGGCGAGATGTTCATCATGGCTGCCATGCGAAAAATTCAATCGAGCCACGTCCATGCCCGCTTCGAGCAGCCGGCGCAAAATCCGGGGGTCGCGCGATGCCGGACCTATGGTGCAGACGATTTTGGAATGTCGAAAGCTCATCGCGATAACCAGAAACCAAGAAGGAGAGATTCCTCGCTGCGCTCGGAATGACGGTTAGAAACGTTCCTGCACGGGCCAAACAATTCAGTGCGAAACCGCAAATTCGTTCACCAGCCGCACCATCAAATCCACGCCTTTGGCAAAAGCCACCGCGGGAATTCGCTCGTCATCGCCATGCATCCGCTTGATGTCGTCGTCGGTCAGCGGAAACGGCACTAGTCCATAGGCCTGCACATTGTGCAACCGCAGTTGCGCCGAATCGGTGGCCCAGGTCGATTGAAATGGCACCACCGGCGCTCCGCCAAATTCTTCCGCCGAAGCTTTCACGATGGCCTGGTAGAAATCCGATTCCAGTGAAGAATCCGGCGCCGCCAACCCTCCATCGGGCTGCACTTCCAGCTTTACCTGCGGATCGTTTACCACTTTGTTCAACTCGCTGAGCAGCGCGGTGATGGTGTTTCCGGGCAACAGCCGAACGTTCAGCGTCGCAGTGGCCACCGACGGAATCACGTTGGCGCGCACGCCAGCGTTGAGCGTGGTGGGCGAAATCGTATCGCGCAGCATGGCGTTCCACATCGGATTCGCGTCCGAAATCACGCGGGCTGCGTGCTCGCCGCGATCCGACGTATCGAGCGAACGAATCCATTTCGAGATTTCGTCGTCCTGCAATGGCGCGATGCCTTCGAAATACCGCCGCACGATCGTCGTGAAATGCACCGGCGCGGCATAGTTGGCGATTTTTTCGACGGCCGCGCACAGATGGGTCACCGCATTGTCTTTCAGCGGAACGGACGCATGCCCGGAGGTTCCTCTGGCAGTCACCGTAACGCTTAGCGCGACTTTTTCGCTGGCCTGCACCGCCACGTATTGCACTTTGCCGCCCTTTACAAAAACATTTCCGCCTTCGTTGATGGCGTATTTCGCCGCAATTTTGTCCCAATACTTCGAGATGAGCATTCGGATATTGGCGTCGCTAGGGCCTTCCTCGCTTGCTGTCGCCAGAAAAATCACGTCGCGGTTCAGCCGCGGGTTGGAGCGCTTCAGCGCCACGAATGCCGCCAGGTTCGCCGCCAGCATGCCCTTGTCGTCGATTGCGCCACGGCCGTAAATGTAGCCATCCTTGTGCACCGCGCCGAACGGATCAACGGTCCACTTCTCGCGCTCCACACCGACCACATCCATGTGCGCCACCAGCAGCAAAGCCTTGGAGGGATCGGAGAAGGCAGAACTTTTCAACCGTGCCACCAACCCGCTTCGCCCCGGCGCAAGCGGCAGCAACTCCGCGGTGATTCCTTCTTTTTGCAAAATTGCCGCAATATATTTCGCTGCGGCTTCCTCGTTCCCCGGGGGATTGGTGGTGTTAATCTTGATGAGATCCGCGAGCCATCCTGACGCTTCCCGTGCCAGTCCGGAAGTGTTGCCGAGCGGCGCGCCGGTTTGCGCAGGGGGTGGTGGCGTCATGCCCGGAATTTGCGCGCTGGCTAAGGGCAAAACTGCCAGGCAAAGCACACAAAACAGCAAATTCTTCAGGACTCGCGTGCGAATCACCGTGTTCTCTCCTCGACTGGCCGTAATCGCGCATCTTGGTCACGCATCCGGGCCATCAATCAGCAAACGTTTTTCGTCAATTCTGCTTCATACTAACATGCCACTGGAGAGCGCCCGGCCATTGCCGCCGCTGTGCGTTCCTAAGTTCCACCTTCGCGCCCGGCGAGGCGCGCGAAGATCAGACACGGCGGCTGGCGCGCCACGCGCGGAATGCATGGGGGATGGGATGAACCGGATGGTCACCTTGATTGCTGCTCAGGTTTTTCGCCGTTTGCTTCTTTCTGTATGGATTGCCGCGCTGTGCGTTGCTGTTGCCTCAGCGCAAGCGCCAACAGGACCACAATCCGGCGGTCAGCCACAGCCCGCGCCACCTCCGGCACAAACTCCGCCAGCGCAGAAGCCGCAGGAAGGCGGGCTCTCGATCGCGGTTGAAGTTCCGGTGGTTTCAATGGACGTTGTCGCTACGACCGGTCACGGCGACATCCTTACCGGCTTAAAGCGCGAAAATTTCCGGTTGTTCGAAGACGGCGTGCCGCAAACGGTGACCAACTTCGGTGCCACCGAAGCTCCGATCACCATGGTTGTGGTGATGGAATTCAGCGCGCGCTACGGGGGGCGATTTTCCTATCTGGCGAAATATTGGGCCGATGCGCTGTTCCCGAGTCTGAAACCGCAGGACTACGTCGCGCTGGTCACTTTCGACATGAAGCCGAAATTGGAAGTGGACTTCACCCAGAATAAGGATGAAGTGCGAAATGCCATTTACCATTTGTATTTTCCCGGGTTCAGCGAATCGAACGTGTACGACGCGCTGCTGGATACCGTGGACCGCCTGAAAGACGTTCCGGGCAAAAAATCGATTCTGCTGGTAGCCACCGGACGCGATACTTTTTCAAAACACAACTATGACCAAACCATGAAAGCATTGCACCAGACCGACGTGCCGATTTTCATCGTCGGATTGAGTCAGGTGGTCATGCTTACGCAAGAAATGCAGGGACGCAACGGAAGCGAAATCAATTTCCTCCAGGACGAAAATCAGATGAAGACCTTTGCCCATGAAACCGGAGGATTCGCCTGGTTCCCCAGATTTGAAGGCGAAATTCCCGGCATCTTTCAGCAGGTTGCGGCGTTTCTGCGCAATCAGTACAGCCTGACTTACAGTCCCACCAACCGCAATCGCGACGGGAAATTCCGCAAAGTGAAAATCGATCTTGTCGCGCCGGATGGATCTCCACTTGCCGTGGTGGATCAAAAAGGCAAGAAACAGAAATATGTCGTGTACGCCCGCGAAGGTTATGTGGCTCCTAAACCCGGCATCGACTAGAAATCAATAGCCGCGCGAAAAATCCACGCGATTCGAGAGTGGTTTCCCTTCGAACCATTCATCGAGCAATTTCAGGAATAATTCTGTCTCGCGCAGCCACAGTCGCTCGCTGATTGCGCTGGTATGTGGGGTAATGAAAAGATTCGGCGCGTGCCATAGAGGCGACTCTGCCGGCAGAGGTTCCATGCTGGTGACGTCAAGCGCCGCGCCGGCAAGGGCGCCGTTTTCGAGTGCGTTTCCCAGCGCGCCCTCATCGAGCAGCGAACCACGCGCCACATTAATCAACCGCGCCCCGCGCTTCATGCGCGCAATTTGCTCGGACCCCATCAAATGCCGCGTCTCGGCGGTTTCCGGCGCAGAAATCACCACGTAGTCGGCCTGCGTTAGCGCTTCGTTCAGCTGCGAGACGGGCAGAATCTTTTCGGCATGCGTCGTATCGCCTGTTCCCGAACGCGTCACTCCCCATACGCGCATGTCGAATGCTTTTGCGCGTCGCGCCAGTTCGCGCCCGATTGATCCGTAACCGACAATCAAGAGCACGCTGCCGTTTATTTCCGTCAAATGTTGCGGCTTGTCCCACAAGTCCTGCACTGCCCACTTCGATTGATCCTGGTGGCGCACCGAGTCGGGAAAATTGCGCGCCATCGCCAGGATCAGGCCCATGGTGTGTTCGGCCATCGGCACCGAGAAAATTCCACTGGCATTTGTGACGGTGATTCCGGATTGCCGCAGCCCAGGATACATCAGCTGCGCCACTCCCGCCGCGGTGGAATGAATCCATTTCAGTTCGCGGGCATGCACGAGTTGTTCAGCGCGCAGCGAGTAGCCAACGAAAATATTCGTGTCCGGCAATTCCTGCGCCAGGGTGTCGTAGTTCGGCAGGTGCAGCAGGCACATTCCCGGATAGCGCGCACGGATTGAATCCGCAAGCACCGGCTTCGGCCGCCACTCTGAAAATGGATGCCAGACGCAAATCACGAGCTTTGTTTTTCCCGGCGGCGGTCTCACGGGGGTTGACGCTAGAATCACGGCAGGATGCGCAGGTCCGTGCCGGTCATATCGGAGGGCGGCTTCCGGCCAAGAACGCCCAGCAGAGTGGGAGCGATGTCGCGCAGTGCGCCGCCCGGTTTCAACTGCAACTTCTCGTTTTCGGTCACCAGAATGAGCGGAACGGGATTGGTAGTGTGATAGGTATGCGGGCCGCCGGTGGCTGGATCGATCATGGTCTCCGCATTGCCATGGTCCGCTGTGATCATCCATGCACCGCCGCGCGGTTTCAGAGTCTGAAAAATTGTGCCGAGCCCGGCGTCCACCGCTTCGACCGCTTTGATCGCGGCTTCGAGCTTTCCAGAGTGGCCGACCATATCCGCATTGGCGTAGTTCATAATGATGGCGTCGAAATCGCTTCTCTCGATGGCGTTCACCACGGTATCGGTAATTCCCTGCGCCGACATTTCCGGCTGCAAATCGTAAGTGGCGACTTTGGGCGATGGCACCAGGATGCGCTCTTCACCCAAGAAGGGTTTTTCGACGCCGCCATTGAAAAAATAGGTTACGTGCGCGTATTTTTCGGTTTCCGCGGTGCGCAAATTCTTATAATTCAAGTCAGCAAACACTTGCGCCAGGATTTGTTCGAGTTTGTCCGGCTTGATCACAGACTGCAGCCACGGCCAGTTCTTGTCGTACTGTGTCATCGCGACGTAAAAAAGATTTTTCGGCCGCTTGGCGTCGACAAACTTGTCGAAATCGGGCCCGGCCAACGCGTACGTCATTTGCCGAGCGCGGTCCGCGCGGAAATTATAGAAAATAATGGCGTCGTCATTGCGAATCAAGCCGACGGGCTTGCCCGCAGCACCATCGGCATTCACGACGACGATCGGTTTCGCGAATTCGTCGGTCACGCCAGCCTCGTAGCTGGCGTTCAGCGCGGCGACAGGATCGGCGCTGCGGGTTTCAGCTTCGCCGTGCACCATGGCGCGGTAGGCAAGTTCGATGCGTTCCCAGCGGTTATCGCGATCCATCGCGTAGTAACGTCCCACAACGGTTGCGATTTTGCCGACCCCGAGCTCGCGCATTTTCTGCTGCAGTTGCTGCACGAATTCGCGCCCGCTGTGCGGAGGAGTGTCGCGGCCATCCATAAAGCAGTGCACAAAAACCTTTTCTACTTGCTGTTGCTTGGCCATCTCCAGCAATGCGAAAAGATGCTGGATATGCGAATGCACTCCGCCATCGCTCAGCAGCCCGAGGAAATGCAGCTGCCGCTGGCGGCCGCGCTCCATCGCTTTCTGAAACAGCGGCACCTGGTAGAGCGTTTTGTTTGCCACCATCAGATCGATTTTCGTGATGTCCATGTGCACCACGCGCCCGGCGCCAATATTCATGTGGCCCACTTCGCTATTGCCCATCTGTCCTTCCGGCAAACCGACGGCCGGACCCGAAGTCTGGATCAAAGTATTGGGAAAATCCCGAATGAGCCGGTCGTAGTGCGGCTTGCGCGCGAGTGCGATCGCGTTGCCCTTCGTTTCCGAGCGATAGCCCCAGCCATCGAGCACAGTCAACACAATCGGTTGCGGTCGCTTGGTCATAGAGAATCAGGATAGCATTCCAGGCGTAGAAGAAATATTTCGTAATCTCTCCGCTAAATCCGGTCTAAACGGTCGAGCGATTCATTTCGCGAAGAGCAATCAACAAACGGTCCACTTCGTCTGCCGTGTTGTAGTGGACCAAACCGACGCGCAGCACGCCGCCGGATTTTTCCACGCCGAGGCGCTCGGTCAGGTTGAGCGCGTAGAAGTTGCCGTCCCAAGTGAAAATTCCGCGTTCGCCGAGAAATGTTGCGGCGTCGGTTGCTGTGCCCTTGGCGAGGCGAAAGGAAACGGTGGAACAGCGTTCGGCGAATCGACTGGGATCGGTGATGCCGAACAACTGCAAGCCGGGAATGGCGAGCAAGCCTGCTATCAGCGGCGCCACCAGCGTGCGCTCATAAGCGACAGTCGAAAGGTAGGCTGCAAGCAATGCCGCGCGGCGAGTTTTGACTGCCGGATCGCAACGGCGGCCAAGTTCGGCAACATATTCCACTGCTGCGTGGATTCCCGCGATCAGTTCCTGCACTTGTGTTCCGGTTTCCCAACATTCAGGCACCGCGTCGGTCGCCGGACGAACTTTATACGGCTTGAATCGCTCCAGGTGTTCCTTCTTTCCGTAAAGCGTGCCCATGTGCGGTCCGAAAAACTTGTAGGGCGAGCAGACCAGAAAATCACAATCAAGCGCCTTCACGTCAATCGGACCGTGCGGAGCGTAGTGCACGGCATCTACATAAATCATCGCACCGACTGCGTGAGCCAGCTTGGTAATCTCCGCTATGGGATTAATTGTGCCAACGATGTTGGAGGCGTAACCGACCGCGACCAGTTTGGTTTTCGCGTTGAGCTTGCTTTTCAAATCGTCCAGGTCGAGAGTGCAATCCGATTCGTGAATATCCACAGTGCGAATCACGACGCCCTTTTCTTCCAATACTCGCCAGGGAGAATAATTTGCGTCGTGATCGAGAACGGTCAGCAGAATTTCATCGCCCGGCTTCAGTTCGCGGCCAATCGCGCGCGCCAGCCCCAGCGTGATGGTTGTCATGTTCTGCCCAAAGACGACTTCCTCGGGCGACGAGTTGAAAAGATCGGCCATCGCCGCGCGAGCGCTGGCAATTGTTTCATTGGTGCGGCGACTGGTAAGAAACGCTCCGTAGGTATTGGCGTTCGCTTCCAGGAAATAGTTCTGCACCGCGTCCATCACCCGGCGCGGCACCTGTGTTCCGGCAGGCCCGTCGAGAAATGCGGCCGCCTGGCCATTTATCTTCAATTGCAGCGATGGAAATTGTTCGCGAACCCAGCCAATATCGAATGTCTTTGAGATTGCTTCATGCAAAGCGGGTGTGCTCATCAGGAATCCTCGCCGCGAAGTTGAAACCGCTAGTTTCTCACAGTCGCGTAAACGGGAAAACACCGCGGCGTGCTAGCATCGCAGGATAAGTTCAAACATGCCGCGTTGGCGCCGGCTAAAAATCAAACCAGCAAGTCCCGACAGGATTCGCTCCGCGCCACGATTCACCCAGGACCAGCATGCCCGATCATGTTGCCATGTCAGACCGGACGCGGATCGTGCGCGAGCCGCAGCGCGCCGTTTACGATCGCGGAATCGTTTATAAAATTTTGGACGAAGGATTCGTGTGTCATGTGGGCTTCACGGCAGACCACCAGACTTTTGTGATTCCCACGATGTATGCGCGGGTAGGCGACGCGATCTGTTTTCACGGGTCGGCCGCCAGCCGCATGTTGCGCGGAGTCGGCGGCGGCCTGAACGTTTGTGTCACCGTCACGCTGGCGGACGGGCTGGTTCTGGCCCGCTCGGTTTTCAATCACTCGATGAATTACCGCTCCGTGGTGGCGCTGGGCATTGCCGCAATCGTGGATGAGCCCGACGAAAAATTGGCGGCCTTACAGGCGTTCACTGAAAAAATTCTACCCGGCCGCTGGAACGACGCGCGGCAACCCAACGAAAAGGAATTGAAGGCGACAACGATTCTGCGTTTGCCGCTCACGGAGGTTTCCGCCAAAGTTCGCGTCGGCGGCGTCGAGGACGATGCGGAAGACTACGCGCTAAAAGTATGGGCGGGGATCGTTCCGCTGCGCCTGGTGGCAGACACACCGATTCGCGATGAGCGTTGCGACGCGTCGCTAGCCACTCCGTCGTACGCAAAGAAGTTCCGCGGCGGCGGACTCTAAACTGCTGGGCGAACCGCGCGCAAGAAATCGGCGAGCAAACCGAATGCGGTGGCGTCGATTCCAGGATTGTGCTCGATCAGCGACAACCCGAACACATCCAGATCGAAATGAATGGCCGAGCTGGAGCCTTCCAGATTCGCCAGCGGATCGCTTGCCAGCAAGAGCTCGGGCCGCACCTGGCAATCCACGCCCGCGCCGCGGCGTTCCGCGCGGCAAACCAGTTTGTAGCGCATCCCGGCGGCGCGCACGCTGCGGATTTTTTCCTCGCTCAATTCGCGAATCCCCGTGCGCTGCACTTGCTCCAGCTTTACCGGCAAACCCATCAGGATAATCGCCAGCGCAACCACTTTTACCGCGGAGTCCCATCCATCGAGGTCGTTCGAAGGATCGGTTTCCGCGATACCCAGAGCCTGCGCGCGGCGAACTGCGTCATCGAACGACAATCCCTTTTCCACTTCGGTCAGCACAACATTGCTGGTGGAATTCAGGACGCCGGAAAATCCTCGCAGCTCGGTCGCCGGCAGTCCCGAAGGAAACATGGAAAAGATCGGCACACCGTCCATCACTGTCGCTTCGCACAAAAACTTTTTGCCGCGTTCGCGCGCCAGCGTCGCTAGTTCTTCGTAGGCGTGCACCACGGGACCTTTGTTGGCGGAAATCGCATGCGCCCCATGATCGAGCGCTGCTTTCAAGTGATCGGTGGCTGGCTGCCCGGTCTGCGGATTCAACGAGCTGGTCTCGAAGAAAACATCCGCACGGGACTGCTCCAGCCACTCCGAAATATTTTGCGGAGCAGCAGCAGCGCCACGACGCTCCGGCCAGTGGCCGTTCAACAACGCAATCGGATTCAGTCCGTCGGGATCGGCGACCCAGCCCGCGCGCCGGGTGGCCACGCCGGTGAGCCGCCAACGCACATCATAGCGGCGCCTCATATCCGTCTCCTTCGCTACCAGGAGTCGCAAAAGCGCGCGGCCAACATTACCGAAGCCAACTATGGCGAGATTGTGGAGCGGAATATCAGCCTCTCCTATTCCCGGATCGTATTTGACGAAGAATCAACGAAGCGCTGCGTCAAGCTTTTGTGCGACGGAAAGAATGTGCGCGGCTTCCGTTTCGAGAACCTGCGCCGTAACCACAATTCCCGCCTCGGCTTCTTTCCACTGTTTTTGTTCGATCGCTTCACGCGCCACGGGAAGCGTCTTGGCTTCGTAACCGGTGTACTGACCGGGCGCGTCGACAAAATGTTTGAACCACGGACGTCCGGGCAATCCTTGCTCCAGCGTGAGCTTGTGCTCGGCCTCCATCAGGCCTTGGTTCACTTCGGCCAGCGAAGCCTTGGCGATCGCAGCTCCGCCGTTGGCCGTAGCGCGGTCAAGCGCCTTGCGGTATTCCGCGCCGGCGCGCGTCAGTGCTTCGGTTGCGTTGTCGAGCGGCGCAAAATTCAAATACGGCGGGACGGCTTCCTGCGCGGGGGGCACCGACTTCACGCGCGGATCAGTCATCGCTGTGAATACGCCCTCCTCCAGTTCACGGTTGCGCTCTATAATTTCATCTCGCGATTTTTGCGCCAGCGTCTTGAGTTCCTTCACGTAGGCCTGCATGGTGTCGGAAAAATTTCCGAATTCGAATGGCAGCAAATCCGCATCAGCCAGCCGCATGATTGCGGTTCCCGCGGTCTGCGCCAGCGCGCGCCCATACACAAAATCCGTATCGCTGAAATGCGTGAACCAATAGAAATCGTCGTAAATCGAGTGATAGATTCCGCCGCCGTCTTCGCCGCCAAAGCCCAGGTTCAGCGCGGCTACCCCGTCGTGTTGCAGAAACGCGCCGTAATCTGAGCCTGAGCCAAGATCGCCGATGCGCAAATCGGCGCGGGCACGGGCTTCCAGGCGCTCGGAGATATCATCGGGCCTGCCGATTTGTCGAAGCTGCGCGCGCTTCCACACCGAGAGTTTCGTCTCAGGATCCTGGACATCGCGCGCCACGTCGTTAATAAATTTCTCCAGCGTATGCGAACCTTCCGCGCCAAAATATCCGCGCGCGTTAACATCGGAATTGATGTACGCCACCGCGTGCGCCTTCAAGTCGTCGGCGTGTTCTTCGGCAAATTCCGTCGAGCCAATCAGGCCAGGTTCTTCCGCGTCCCACGCGCAGAAAATAATCGTGCGCTTGGGCTTCCATCCCGCTTTCACCAGCTCGCCCATGGAACGAGCCTCTTCCATCAACGCGATGAGCCCGGAGATCGGATCTTGCGCGCCATTCACCCAGGCGTCATGATGATTGCCGCGGATGATCCACTGATCGGCGTTGGTCGTTCCGGGAATTTTTCCGATCACGTCGTAAATCGTTTTCAGGCCACTCCAATCCGATTTCACTTTCAAGTGAACCTTCGCGGGACCCGGTCCGACGTGATAGGTCATGCCCAGGCCGCCGCGCCACGCTCGCGGGGCAACCGCTCCGGTAATTGCCGCCAGCAAAGGTTCTGCATCGCCATAAGAAATCGGCAGTACGGGAATTTTCGTGATGACCGGGACATCTTTCAGGTCGAGCCGCTTCGCGCTTTTCGTTGCGCCAACGCCCGGCGTAAGCGGATCGCCCGGATAAATTGGATCATCGGCCACACTGCCGCGCTGCACGCCATCGCGCGGACGCCACGCGCCCGCCGGAAAAGTTTCGCCCTGCTTGAATCCGTCTTCATTCGGATCGGAATAAATCAGGCAGCCGACAGCGCCGTGTTCCGCCGCAACTTTAGGCTTGATGCCGCGCCAGGAATGGCCATACTTGGCGATCGCGATTGCGCCTTTTACCGAAACGCCCAGGCGATCCAGCTGCTCGTAGTCTTCCGGAATGCCGTAATTCACAAACACCAGCGGCGCGGTCACATCGCCATCAATCGAATACGCGTTGTAGGTCGGCAATTGCTCGCTTTGCTGGCCAGATGAGGGATCTCCGGGCACCGGCGGTTCTTGCAGCTTGGCGACAAACTTCGGTCCGCCGGACACCAGCTCCACTGCCCGCTCCTTCGGCGTCGGATACAAAATGTCGAAAGTTTCGATGTGTGTATCGAGTCCGAACTCCTTGAATTTACCCGCCAGCCATTCCGCGTTGTCTTTGTCGTATGGCGTGCCGACGTTGTGCGGTCGCGCGGAAAGCCGCTGCATGTATTCCCGCATCAGTTGTGGACTCGGAATGGTCTTGAATTTTTCTTCCCACTGGCGCTCGGCATGAGAAGATTCCGCGGAGAACCCGGACAGTACCGACTCATCCGCGGTGGTGGTCTCGCGAACTGGAAGAAACAGCAGAACAGCAAAAACCAAGGCACTAACGAGCGCGCGAGTCCTCATCAATCCTCCTGACGTGACAACGAACAGGGTATTTTGCCTGAAGAGTCAGAAATGCAAAAGGCCAATCGCACGATAAATACCGGTCAGGAATCTTGGCCGGATTTTTGGTGCGTGGTATTCAGAATTTCATCGGGAATGCGCAGCCGCTCGACCGGTTTGTTATTCACGATGTGCGATTCGATAATTTCGTCCACGTCCTCGGGATGAACTCCGCCGTAAAAGACGCCGTCGGGGTAAACCGCGACGGTCGGTCCAAGTTCACACTGATCCAGGCATCCGGATTTATTCGCGCGCACTAGCTTCAATCCGCGCTGTGCCAGTTTGATCTTGAACAGCCGCTGCAGTTCGCCTTTTCCGGTGGGATCGCAACAGCCGCGCGGATGGCCCGGCTCGCGCTGATTCATGCAGATGAAAATGTGTTTTTCGAATTTTGCCATCAGCTTGCGTCGCCTGTACCAAGATACCGGGCCGCCCCCACAAGCACAAATGACGTGGGGTCGCGCGGCGATTTATAAATCCGGCTGGCCGCGCGCTTTCATCAGGCGGGGAGAAAATTCCACTCGAAAGGACAGCGCGTTTTCGCGATTCTGCATTTCTTTTTTTGCGTTGGCGCGGCAATGGAAAATCACCTTCGCGGATTCGGGATCGATGGCCGGCTCGCCGTTCAGCAGCCGCGCGAAATGCATTTCCGTTCGAACCACGTCGGTATCGCCGCCTTCCACATATTTCACAGAGAGGAGATCGAGCACCCCGCCGTTTTCCACTTCAAGAAAAACGGTGTCGTGCAAATCTTCGCGCGCATCGCGCAAAATACGTAGAGGCTCGTCGCCTTCGACAGTCACGACATAGTCCAGCAGCGGATCAGCACCCACTTTTGCTACCGCGCCGGTCGCACCGGCACGCGCCTCGATTCTTTTTGCTTCCGCGAGACGTATTGTTTTCGATGACCACCACAACACTGTCACCGCCGGAAGCGGATGGCTCCGCGTCAGTGTGACGCCGGGCACGACCGCGGTGTTCCGTCCGTTCACCTTCGAATCATCCACAATGCCGGATTGCGAATTGGTAGTGCGCTGCGAGTAATTCGATTCCAGGGAAAATTTCGATGGGCTCCACGGAGAATTCTGCAGAATGCGAAAAACGTCGGCCAGCGTCCACTGCTCGGGGGCTTTATCCCACGGAAGAGCAGCGGCAGTTCCTCCGGCAACGACGCCACCGATTGTAAACACAAGCACCAACTGACAGCGACGCATCAACATGGCTGGGACCCACCCTGATTCTAACCGCAACTGATTCTAATCGGAGTGGATGCTCTGATGCCGCAAACAGTTGTTGAGAACACCATCGCTTTGTGTTCTTGCAATTATCGGGAAGGCGAGTCTTCCGCGGCCACTTCAGCGTCGGGCAATTCGGGCGCTTCGACCCCAGGCAGTCGCCCGGCACGACGGTCTTCTTCATACCAGATCCCGGCCAGCCGATCGAGTTGCTCCAGTACCGGCCGCATCTCGTCCATCCGGCTCGTCAGCCCATAGGTGACCGCCGGCGGAATCGTCGGTTCATATTTCCGGTACACGAAGCCGCGTGCTTCGAGCATCCGCAATCGCTCCGCCAGTACCCGCGATGATATTCCGGTCGTTTTCCGCCGCAACACTCCGAACCGCGTTGGACCGTCATGGCCAAGCACCCAAAGGATGTGCATGGTCCAGGGCCGCGTCAAAATGGCCAATAGCCCGCCAGTCGCGCAGGGAATGGGCGTCTCAGGGCAGCCAGGTGGCACCGTTCTTGGCATCTTCCTTGGATGCGCCATTTCTCGAGAACCTCAATTGATCCAAGTCTCTCGCTGTTAGTTACAGATGGATAACTAACATACTATAGCGTATCGAATTCTTTGTCGATAGTAGTTATTTATTATAACCGCCTACCTCGTTTGCTCATCTCACCAAAACGCAAGCCCTGAAGGAGAACTCACATGAAGCTCTTACAAATTGACGCCAGCCCTCGGCAAGACTCAGTCTCGCGCCAGCTCACCTCGCGCTTCGCCGAGAGTTGGAAACAACAAGTGCCCGGCGGCCACGTAATTCACCGCGATTTGGCCAGTTCCCCACTCGGTCTGGTCACCGACGACTGGATTGCCGGAGTACATTCCAATCCCGATCAGCAGACCTCCGCACATCGTTCCGCGCTGCAATACTCGGACAAGTTGATCGAGGAACTGCACTCGGCCGACGTCATCGTTATTGGCGACCCCATGCACAACTTCACGATCTCCGCACGGCTCAAGGCCTGGCTGGACCAGGTGGTGCGTTTCGGCAAGACCTTCGCGTACGGAGAATCCGGGCCCAAAGGGCTGGTGACCGGCAAGAGAGTCTATGTGTTTACTTCGCGTGGCGGCGCTTACGCCCCCGGCACGCCATTCGCCCAGTTCGATTTTCAGGAACCGTACTTGCGTCATGTGCTCACGTTTATCGGCATGACCGACGTCACTTTCATTCACGCGGAAAATCAGGGCAAACCGGACTTGGCACTGGCAGCGAAGGACGCGGCGATGCAAAAAATCGAAGCTGCTGTTGCGGCCTGATCGAAGCCGACGCCACGAAACTCTGTTAAACAGGCGTCCCCGGGCGACCGGGTAGCGCATGGTGTTCTCTGCTATTTCGGTTTCGGGGTCATGGCCATCGCCGGCGGCCGCAACGTTCTCCTAGGCCTTCACGGAAAATTGCGTGCCTGGCTACTGCTGCTGTTTCTGGTCCCGGTGACTTTCGCGATGCACAGTTTTTGCGCAGTAAAAGATCCCATGATGCAGCAGAGTCAGCTGGCCATGTTCCTGAAGAATTTCCCCATGCTGGGTGCAGCGCTGTTTTTTCCCGCAAATCGGAACGGGCCCGCCGAGCTCGATGCACAGCGCGTTCCGGTTCGCTCCAGCTAAAACACAGCAGGGGGTTGCCGTTCAACGCGTCGGTTTTGCATTCGCCGGCGGCGCCCACATGTCGGAGGTCGCGACGAATTCAATAGGAACGCCGGTGAGGAACGTCCTCAGCCAGCGCGCACATTCCTCCATGCCGGCCTGCTCGGACGCGATGTGCCCAAGCAATATCAAAGCCTTCGCGCGGCCTTCACTGCGCGCGTCGGTAACATATTCCACGGTTTCCCATTCGTGCGTTTCGCCGGCAACCAGCACCTGCACGTCCGGCATTTCCAGCGCGCCGGTTTCGCGATGAAATCCCGCCGAGCCGGGACTGAACGCTACGCGCGTAACCTTCATTTCGCGGTCGCCCGCAATGCGCGACACCGCTGCGTGCAATTTTACGCGCAATTCTTCCGCCAATTCCGCCACCGTCGTTTCCGGAATCGTGAACAAATATTGATTTGAAGGATCCTGATATCTTTCCCAGCCCAGCGTGCGCACGTTTCCCGCTTCGATGCCATCTGGTTTGCGCCGGTGCCAGTAATCGTGGAATCGCCAGATCACCAGGTGGTGCTCCGCAATGAACGCGCGCTTCTCTTTCAGAACTGGGTCGTCTTCACCCTGCCCAAGTTGCGCTGGATTGTCCATATGGTCGTAAAACGTAGGCTCGTGCGTGATGATCAGGTTCTGTCGGTTCGCGGCAGCGCGTTGTAACACGTCCAGTGTCGCCATCATGGTCACAGCGATGCCGGTCACGCGACCCTGCGGATCGCCAGCCTTGAACGTGTCCACCGTCGGCTCTTGCCAGCGAACCCCTACATGCGCCTTGATCTGTTCGACGATTTCATTCGCGGTGGGATTCGCAGAAGCTTGGATTGCGGGTGCCAGGCTTTGCGCGCTGGCCGAAGCTGCCAGCCACAACGTTGCTGTGATTACGCATAGAGTTTTCATGGAGCCTCACAAAATATTGCGTGCAGTTTAGATCGAGTCGCCGACTGAAGCGCGAACGACCTAATTATCGAAGGTCTTTCGACATTACCGTGAAGTAGCTGGGAATTTTCAGCGGAATGGTATCGGGAATCGGCGCGATACCGGTAACCGCATATCCCAGTTTTTCGTAAATCGGCTGCAGTTCGGCGCGAACGTTGACCACGCGAAGATCGGCGAACTCGCATCCGGCACTCTTTAAATATTTTTCGGCCGCTTCGATCATGCGGCGGCCCAGCCCGCTTCGTTGCCGGCCGGGCTCAACGCCCAGCAAACCGATATAGCCGCGCCCCGATTGCTTGATTTCCACATACACGCAGCTGACCAGTTGGCCGTTTTCATCGAGCAGCAAGAATTTTCCGGAGTGATAAAGGTCGCACAAGCGTTCCAGATCGATTCGATCCCCATCGATAATGGGTTTTTCCACCGCGAAGGCGGCATTAATCAGACGGACCAGCGCTTCCGTGTCGTCGGCGTCGGCCATGCGTACACGATAGTTCGGCGCGAAGGAAGTTGCCCCTGGCATAAAGATCGATTCCGTTTTCAACCCCAGGATGAACGCAATTCAAAAACTCAGGCAAAAATACTGTTGCCGGGGAAGCGCGCCGCAGAGCCGAGTTGCTCTTCGATCCGCAACAGTTGATTGTATTTCGCGATGCGGTCGGTACGCGAAGCCGATCCCGTCTTGATCTGTCCCGCCGCGGTCGCTACGGCGAGATCCGCGATAAAGGTATCCTCGGTTTCACCGGAGCGGTGGGAAATAATCGAGTTGTACCCTGCCTTGCGCGCCAGTTCGATGGCGTCAATTGTCTCGGTCACGCTGCCGATCTGGTTCAGCTTGATCAGAATCGCGTTCGCGATTCCGTCGTTGATGCCGCGCGAAAGGCGCTCCGTGTTCGTGACAAACAAATCGTCGCCAACCAGTTGAATTTTTTTTCCGGAAGTTTTTGCGCCCACGGACTGCGTCAGCGTTTTCCAGCCAGCCCAGTCGTCCTCCGCCATGCCATCTTCGATCGAAACGATGGGATATTTTTCCGTCCAAGTGGTCCAATACGCGGCCATCTCCACAGAAGAGTGCGCGCTCTTGTCCGACTTTTTGAAAACATATTTGCCGCTGGCTTTGTCGAAAAATTCGCTCGACGCAGGATCGAGAGCGATGCCTACCTGCTCGCCCGCCTTGTAGCCAGCCGCGCCGATCGCTTCCAGCACAATTTGAATGGCTTCTTCGTTGGACTTGCAGCTTGGCGCGAACCCGCCCTCATCGCCCACTGCGGTCGAATAGCCGCGTTTTTTCAGCGAAGATTTGAGCGCGTGAAAAATCTCGACGCCCCATCGTAGCGCCTCGGAAAAGGAAGGCGCTCCCATTGGCATAACCATGAATTCCTGGAAGTCCACCGAGCTGTCGGCATGCGCGCCGCCGTTCAGAATATTCATCATCGGTACCGGCAACAGATTGGCGCTTCGGTCGCTCGAGTACTTCGACAGATATTTGTAGAGCGGCTGTTTTGTAGCGGCAGCCGCGGCGCGCGCCGCGGCCATCGAAACGGCCAGAATCGCATTCGCACCGAGCCGCGACTTGGTCGGCGTATTGTCCAGCGTGATCATTTTATGATCGAGCCCGCGCTGGTCGGCGGCATCAAATCCCGCAACCGCTTTGGCGATTTCGCCGTTCACATTGCCAACCGCTTTCAGCACGCCCTTGCCAAGATACTTGCTCTTGTCCCCGTCGCGCAGCTCCAATGCTTCGTGCTCGCCGGTGGATGCGCCGCTCGGCACCGCAGCACGGCCCAGTACGTCAGCTTCCAGAATTACATCCGCCTCAACCGTAGGATTCCCGCGCGAATCAAGCACCTGCCGCGCATGCACTTTTACAATCTTCGTGGACATTTCTATTGGTCTCCTCAGCGCAGTTCGAATTAAATATTGTACAGGAGCGGCGAAGCAGATTATCAACTGGGCTCATTGCAGGCGTAGATTTCGCCCGTCGGCCGCCGGAAGAGCCGAAAGCGCTTTGGATGTTTCCTCAGATAAGGGCGCGGGAAAAACTCCTAATACCCCTCACGGACAAACGAGTTGAACATCTTCGCGATCGGGCTTGAAGGTTTGGCGTTGCTGCCGCCTGGATCGCTCTTCGGCGTATTCGATGTAAATCTCTTGATGACAAATTCCTGCAGAACGTTGGCCGCGGCGGTGGCTCCGATTCCGATGAGCGCATTTTCAAATGTCAATTCCGCTCCTTCACGATCTTTCGAAGGATAGTAGAGATTGGAAATCCCGCCAGCCGCCAGGCCACCGATAATGGCGGAGTAATTTGCCTGCCAATGTCTGTTGTCGCCTTTGCAGATGACGGAATTGGCGATCGCATACAGCAGCCGCGACCTTTTGCTGCCGGTTCCTTTATAGAAATAACGCGGATCTTGCCTCAGCAGCGACGGCAGTATCGCGCTTCCAATCAAGGTGCTTGTAACCATGTCGCCGTAGGCGGCTCCATAGCGCCTTCCATATCCTTCCGCGCCCTGTCCGTACCCGCTGAAATCATCTTGCGCCTGTTGCAGGCCTGCGATCGCTCCAGTCAAGCCGAACGTCACCGGATCAACCATAGACTTCCAGGCCAGGCCGAATTTTTGCCCGGGCGTCAGAGGGGCCGCATCGGGAATGTAGGTCACATAAAAATTCGGAATGATGCCCAGCGCGCGCTGCTTCTCCTCTTCCCTGATCTGTTCCCGCGCGATCTCGACCTGCGACGGAGGCACGACACGCACCTCGGTACTAACGCTTGCCACCGTCAAAACGATTTGCGGAACCGTAAAATTTTCCGTAGAGCTTAAGATTCCAGAAAATTCCTGCGTCGCGAATCCCGCCGCTGCGATTGTGAGGTGAAACGATCCGGGCCTGGCGTTGGCAAGAGTAAATAGTCCGTCATCGCCAGTGAGCGCTTCCTGGCTTTGCGAAGAATCTTCGCAAACAAGGGTAATTCTCGCCCCGACGACGCCGACTCCGGTTTGGTCGACGATTCGGCCGCTGATGCGCAGTGCCGAGGGCTGTTGAGCGGACACTTGCCGATTGGTCGGTTGCGCGTCGGACGCCGCCGTTCCCTGCGTCGCGGGCCGGCTGTTATTTGAGCCAGTAACGTCGGGAGTCTGTCCTGCCAGAGTCGAGACGCCTCCGAGCAGCAGGGTGGCGACAGCCAGAGCCTGGGTGGCGCGCCGACAGATCCAAATCCGGCTGTTTTTTCCACAAAATTTCGTGTGTGCGAGTTCTTTCTTAGAATTCACGGCTTTTTCTCTGCCGCCTTCCCAGCTGGTTCGTTCACGCCTCTAGAGTGAATCACTGCACAATCATAACAGCAGTTGACTCAGTGTCTTTGGATGCAAGAATATCGTTCGAAGAAGCAGTAACTGGCAATAATTTTGCTTTGCGGAATCGGGTCGAACGTGGCGCGCGCGTATTCGCCCTGGTGAGCTGTGACTACGCCGTTTCCGGCTCTTCGATCAGCGATTCCTGGCGGACCACGATAACAATTCCGGAGTCCGTCACGTGGAAGCGCCGCTTGTCGGCTTCGAGGTCGTAGCCGATTTCCGTGTGCTCCGGTAGATTCACGTGACGGTCGATAATGGCGCGGCGAACGCGCGAGTGCCGCCCGATATTCACGTGGTTGTACAAAATGCTGTCGCGTACGTCGCAATAGCTGTTCACGCGTACGTTATAGCCAAGCACCGACTTGGAAACACGGCCGCCCGAGACCACCGACCCGCCGCCCACAATCGAATCCACGGCCACGCCCATGCGTTCCGGGTCAGCAAAAACAAATTTCGCCGGCGGATACTGATGCTGCCAGGTGCGCAGCGGCCACGCCATGTCGTACAGGTTAAAGACCGGCGACACGCTCACCAAGTCCATGTTGGCTTCGTAATAAGCGTCAACCGTCCCGACATCGCGCCAGTACAGCGAAGTCTTGCTGTTTTCGTCCACGAAGTTGTACGCAAAGACGCGATGCCTGGCGATAATCCTCGGCAGAATGTCCTTGCCGAAATCGTGATGCGATTTGGGATCTTCCGCATCGGCCAGCAAAATCGGTATCAGCAATTGCGTGTTGAAAATATAGATGCCCATGGACGCATTGCATTGGCCTGGATTGTGCGGCGATTCCTTGGGCTGTGCGGGCTTTTCTTCGAAACCCACGATGCGCCAATCCTTGTCCACTTCAATCACGCCAAACTGTTTCGCGGCTTCGTGGGTGGGAATCTGGATGGTGCCAACCGAAACGTCCGCGCCGGAATCGATGTGCTGCTGCAGCATCTTGGCGTAATTCATTTTGTAGATGTGGTCGCCGGAAAGAATGAAGACGAACTTGGAGCGTTCGCTGCCAATGGAATAAATATTTTGATAGACCGCGTCGGCAGTGCCTTGATACCACTCTTTTGAAACGCGCATTTGCGGCGGCAAGATTTCGATGTACTCGCCCAGGCCCGCCAGGCCGGACCATCCCGCACGCACATGGCGGCTTAAGCTCAGCGCTTTGTATTGCGTCAGAACAAAAACCCGGCGCAGTCCGGAATTGACGCAGTTGGAAAGGGTTATATCAATGATGCGGTACAGCGCGCCGAACGGAACCGCCGGCTTGGCACGATCTCTCGTCAACGGCCACAAACGCTCGCCCTGCCCACCCGCCAACAACACCACTAACGCATCGCGCATGTCCTGCATGGTTGGCTCCCTGCGGCGCCCATCTCACTGGCCGCGCCATTCTAGCAGCACTAGGCCCCAATTCAATGCGGATGCCCAGGGTACACCGGCAACGCGGGTTTCAGGAGCTTGCGGGCCAACCCCCGAGGGTATGTAAAGATTGCTTGACACGTGGGCCTGAATTGATTAGAAAGTGGGCCATAGCTGTCCTCGATAAAGGTGCAACCGCCTGAAAATTTGCCAGCATTTGCCGAACCGGGTATTAGGACCGGACAATTCGGCGTGCGATAATGTGAAAGGTGGAAACCGGCCCGGAAGCATACAGGAGCCAGGTTCCCGAAGAAGACCAATCCTAACCGGATTGGGGGTGAATTAACTAAGTGGCTGAAGTCATTATCCAAGAGAGTGAGTCACTGGAAAATGCCCTGCGGCGTTTCAAGCGCAAGGTGCAACAGGAAGACATCATCAAGGAAATCAAGAAGCATAGCTTCTACATGAAACCCGGCGAGAAACGCCGGGCCAAGGAAGCGCTTTCGCGGAAGCGTCTGCGCAAAAAGCAGCGGCGCGAACTGGATTAGTCTAATTTCCAGTTCGTCCAAAGCTTGGCGCCCCGCTCCGTGATTCAGGCCCCGGTCAGGTAGTGAACGGAAGTTTGTAGCAGCAGATACGCTCAAAGGCCCCAGGAGCCCAGCCGGTTCCCCGGTCCACAGTGATATTTCTGTGTGATCCAGTCCTTCGTGCCAAGTTCTGCGCGTTCCCTTTCCAATTGGGGTCTCAGGGGGGAACGCTTCCATGGAATACCATGACAAGGTTCTGAAGTGCTCGGAGTGTGGCGCCGAGTTTGTATTTACGGCCGGCGAACAGATGTTTTTCGCCGATAAGGGCTTCAAGAATGAGCCCAAGCGCTGCAAGGCATGCAAAGCCAAGCGCGCGGAGTCCTCGGGCGGCGGCGCTAACGGCAGCCCGATGCGGGCTGAAACCAAGACCAGCTGTTCGCAATGTGGCAAGGAAACCACCGTACCGTTTCGCCCGACGCAGGGCCGCCCGGTCTTTTGCCGCGAATGTTTCCAGCAGCGGCGAGCCATGGGCGCGGCGTAACGGCAGGCAGCCCGCGCCGCGACAATTCTTCGGTCATCTGATCTGCACTGTCGTTCACGGTTTTCTGCACCCAAACCGCAACGCTCGAACAAGTTGTTGCAGATCAAGTCGATGCAGCCTGTGTTTATCTCAGATCTGGCGGTTGTTCGCTGATTGTTTCAAGGCCAAAGCCACTCGCTGCGCCAGAAAGCAGAATTACCACGAAAACTTATTACACGCGAGGCCCGCGGTCTTTGCCCCGACTATTGGAATCAAAAGGCCGAAAGCGCAGAGAAACAGTGTTCCAGGTTCGGGGACGTTCGTGGCGAAGCCGACAATCTCTCCCGAATCGTTGATCCCCGAGATGATTGTATTTGAATTGTTGAAATTGATAGTGGTGAGCGTGCCGTTGTTGTACAGGAATCCGTTGAACTGAATTTTACCACTCGTGAAGCAGGTTCCCGCAACCTGGTCGCTGTCATTGAATGCCTGCGGTCTGCATCCTGCTGGAAGATTGAGCGAAATGATCGATCCATCCGGACTAAGAATATAGCCGCTGCCTTGGAAATAGCCTAGGACTTGCCCGAGGTCGTTAATGGCGATCGCTCCGTTCCCAGTCGGACTCAAGCTACCGGTGTTCGAGTTGTAGACGAACTGACCGCTACCGTCGAATGCGGTACCAATAAACTGTCCGTGATCGTTGAGATTGTTGAGGGACCCCACACTGGGCAGGTTGTGAGCAACGCCGCCTGCTTCAGTGAAAAAAGTTGCGGTACCTCCGCTTATATATATGCCCAAGATGGTTCCGTTCCCGCTAAGCGCGGACACAAGTACGGTTGGCGCGCCGAACGCGTTAACGAGGTCATAGGAGCCTCCGCTAAAGAGGTAGGGGCCGTTTTGTGTGGATACCAGCAGTTGTCCGGCATCGTCTATTCCGAATACTTGGACGTCGGCTAACGGCCCCGGAGGGTTTGCGACAGCCGTGTACGATCCACTCTGGTAGGTAAAGACTCCATCGGCTTTAGCCTGACTCACACTGAAAAGCAGCACAACGACAGCAAATAGTTTGCGCATAGTCTTCCTCCTCGGGAAGGGGGGATTATACTATTAATCACGTAAGCAAAAGCAATAAGGCAATTTCGGTACGTGCGGGAAAAGTTTCTAACAGGAGGGAAGGATCGGAACATCAATCACGGCTGGATCCGTCTAGCGGCGGAAAAGGCCGGATACAGAAATAGAAATGGGCGACCGGTGATGTATGATACCGAGGAGAAGTCCCCGGTTTTCGATGCTTGTCGAACGACGGCTTTAAGCGGTCGCGAAGCAGTCGACTAAGCCATAGATCCGGAGGGGGCCAGCCATGGCTCACCGCTTCACCATCGGTGTCGAAGAAGAATTCCAGATCATAGATCCCATCACGTGCGAACTGCGTTCGCACGTGATGCAGCTGGTGAATGAGATTTCGCCGTCGATCCAGGACCAGGTGAAACATGAAATGCACCAGTCCATCGTGGAGACCGGAACGCAGATCTGCGAGAACGTGGGCGAGTTGCGCATCGAGATGCACAGGACGCGCGGCGAGTTGATCGCCGCGGCGGAGCGCGCGGGGCTGCAGGTGGCGGCGGCGGGGACCCATCCATTCTCGAGCTGGATCGACCAGGTGATTTCGCCCGGTGAGCGCTACGAACACATCGTGGAGGAGCTGCAGCAACTGGCGCGGTCGCTGCTGATTTTCGGCATGCACATCCACGTGGCGATGCCGGACAAGCAGACCACCATCGATTTGATGAACATGGTGCGCTACTTCTTGCCCCATCTGCTGGCGCTTTCGACCAGTTCGCCGTTCTGGATGGGTCGGAACACCGGGCTGAAATCTTACCGGACGACCGTGTTTCGCAGATTTCCGCGGACGGGATTGCCGGAACATTTCCGTTCGTGGAGCGAATACGAGAATTTTACGAACTTGCTGGTGCAACTGAACTGCATCGATAATCCGAAAAAAATCTGGTGGGACGTTCGGCCGCATCCGGTGTTTGGCACACTGGAATTCCGAATGTGCGACGTCGCGACGAAAGTGGAAGAAGCCTGCGCCATTGCGGCGCTGACGCAGGCCATCGTGGTGAAGCTGCACCGGCTATATACAAGCAACCAGAGCTGGCGAATTTACGAGCGCGCATTGATTGAAGAAAATAAATGGCGCGCAGCGCGATATGGAATCGAAGGCAAGATGATTGATTTCGGCAAGGAGCAGGAAGTGCCGATGAAGCGGCTGATTCCGGAATTGCTGGAGCTGGTGGATGACGTGGT